>Ga0315903_10006187_pt1 | contig 15356 bp, 9 predicted proteins | sample LakEriMetagenome_7_FD_203524 | JGI IMG/M metagenome (GOLD analysis project Ga0315903, IMG submission 203524) | Freshwater fungal communities from buoy surface, Lake Erie, Ohio, United States - Buoy 2 MA119 | ecosystem: Environmental > Aquatic > Freshwater > Lake | place: USA: Lake Erie, Ohio...
CCTGTGACATCGCGTAGTCTGAACTATTAGATTCAATTACATAGCTTTACTACTCTGAAATTTTCAAGGGGCTATCATTGATAGCCAGAAAGGGTCTTTTGCGACTTGGCTCGATATTTGCAGCAAAGCTGCCTACAATCACCAATGGAACGATCCAATTAGATCAAGGAGTTTATCTTGGGTACTGATTTAACACATTACTTCACCAGCTCATCAACGCTGTTGATCAAAAGCAGCTAATCTAAATGATTGGTGAGATAGCCTCCTTTTCTAATGCCTTAGGAAATGCTTTAACCAACACCTTGGGTGGCAAAGCAACCCAGTTAGGTAGTTGGCGAAATACTCTTCGCTTCTCAAGCTCAATTGCGATGGCAATTCTCTCCTTTGTAATTCTCTTTAATCTGGATACCATCACATTACGGGTAGTTTTAATTGGTATAGCAGCAGGATTTATTGGCGGCAGCGGTCTTCCCTTTATCTACCAAGCATTTTCAATTGGCTCTGTCTCCTTTGTCTCCCCCGTTGTCGCCTTGGTGCAATCATTTAACCTAATTTTGTTTGGCGTCTTTGTTAAGGATGAGGATCTCTCTTGGAGCTTTCCGATTGCATCCGTCTTGGCAATCCTTGGCTTATTTCTCGCCTCAAAAAGCTCTGCCACCCACCAGCGGGCAACCTTTAATGTCTTTGCCTTAACCACTGCTGCTGCCTTTTGCTTCACCGGTTTTTCAGTTTTAATGACTGAGATTGATGAGTCACAAATTATTGCCGCCCTCTTTGGCGCACGTATTGGAGTATTACTAGTATCAATAATCTTCTCACCAAAAAGTGATGATAAAACCACCGGCAGTGGTTGGAAGCGATACGCACTTCTTTCTGGCACATTTGAGGTAGTAGCTAATCTGCTCTTTTTAATTGCCATTACCAATTTAGAGTTAAGTAAGGTGGGGGTCTTTATGGCATCAGCCCCTGCCCTATCTGCATTAATAGCGATTAAATTACTAAAGCAGCGCCCATCCATATCCAACTGGTTAGGAATTGCTGCCACCTCATCGGCGTTGGCGTTGATTGCGTTGAATTAGGAAGTTTTAAGGCTTTAGATTGTGATCTCTTCATCTGGCTGGAATCAGGATAGGTGAGAAGAGGTCCTAATAGGAGAGTGTTGGTGGTGGATAGGGCGGGGCAGGAAGAGAAATTAAAGAAGATTTAATTCCGTATTCCAACTACCAACCACATTTAAGTTATCGCTAAGATGCAAATTTTCTGAAACTTGTACAATTTCTCCAATAGAAAGATTTGGCCGAAAGCTCAGACCAGAGATCCAAATTATTCCAACAAACTTCGCTGGTATGGCCTTTTGAATTTGCAACTGCAAAGAAACTCGAGAGGCATCCTCGCTGGAATGTATTTGTAAAACTTGCCCTTCGAGAAAAATTGGCTCAGAAGTTTCTAGAATCTGAGAATTCTGAAAGTCACTACATTCGCTTTTAAATGGACAATACCTACAATTTTCCAAGGAAACTTGCGTAGGCGCAATTTGCTTATTTAAATAATCCTCAGCTTTTTCTAGATGACTCCTTATTGTTTTTATCATTTGCTCATCTATTGGAACTTCAGTCTCTTGCAGAGAAAAGTCCCTAATTAACAGTTTTGTAACTTTTTGACCGCTAAGTTCATTTACTAGCATGAGATAAATATGGAGCTGCATTGAAAAAACATTCGCTTCGATTACGTTTCCAGTTTTGTAATCAATAACTTCTAGCCCTGTCGATGTTTTCTTTACCAGGTCTGGTACACCCTTTAACTTTAAGTTTTGGCTCGTGAGAAACTTCTCAACCCAGGGAAAAGGTTTTTCGGATATGCTCCTTTTTTCTGATTGCACTTCTTTGAATGGCCAAACTTCCCCTGATTTAATCAAATTTTCAATCAAGTACATAGATGAGGTTTTAACTGCGAAATATTTTGGCCATCTTATTGGCCTAGGTACGACACTATTCGGCCATTCGAATTCAATTTTTTTATACTCTTCGCTCTCAATTTCACCCCAAATTTTCTTAAAAGTTTCTTCGAAATCTTCATTTTTTACTGAATTGAATTCCCCTTTATGCGCTAGTGCAAGAACTTTATGAGCAATGTTCCCTAGTGCAGAACTTAAGTTAGTTTGTTTTCTAGATTTTTTCGATTCGTCTAGGCTCCAAACAAATCGCTGTGGACAACGCTGAAATATTTCAAGTTCTGACGGTGAGATTTGCATTTGTGTATACCAGTACTAAGTATTTAATAATTTTGAAATAACGGAATATGGGTTTCGTGATAATTGAAAGAAATCACTTAAAAAAGGGTTTGGAATTGCAAATTTATGTTTTACTTCAGCCAAAAATCCTTGACTTATTTGACCTCCCACATTGTCACGCTGTGGCCACAAAGGATGACCGATTAATACGGCCTTACTATTCATGCGATTAATTAATACTGGATATTGTTCATTAATGATCTCCATTTCAATTGGTAGACCCATTCCCGACTCAACTAATGCTTTTGATCCAACAATTGACTTTTGAATCCATATGGAATGATCAAGTTGGCGACCAAGGACAAGCGAAGTCATATCTAACGCGAGCCTCCAGTCTAGTAATTGGTGGCTAGATCTGTTTGTATACGTTCTTAGACAATCCGGGCATGAAGTATCACACCCTACATGGTTTATCGCTAACCATCTATCTCTCATTTCTAAATCAATCACAGATAAAACTTTCTTAAAATTATCCGGTTTTGCAATTTCAATTGAGAATCCTGCGCCATTTGCATGCGAATCTGCAATATATAACTGCCCGGTCCGAGTCTCTGGATTACTTCCTAACTTCTTTTTGAATCCGACGACAAATTCCTCTGCATCAATGCCAAGAGTTATTTTGCAAGCATTCCTAAATGCCTCTGCAAATGAAAGATATGCTGCTGTTGCACCGGGTACAAAATGATGTGTTGTTGAACCCAAATAGATTTCACCATCTAAGTGCTCAAATTCAATCTCAGAAGTTTTAATGTCTACCAAGAGTGCATCAGTCGTTCTAATTTCACCAATTGCTATATCTTTTTCTGATGCATCACTTGGTATTTCTTGACGCAAAAATAACGGAAGAGTATCTGGGACCACGATGGTTCCGTCTTTAGCTTTAACGCATTTGTAATACTTACCTCGGTTGTCGTTTATTGTTACCAGCCGTGCTTGCTCATACGTAGTAAGCGTCGCATTGCCAAAATGGTAAGTATTTGAAGGGGATACATCGGCACCTAGTACTAACCTTGGCGTTGATGCAGGGCTTGATACATCGCTCTCATCATCATAATCTCTCGCCTTAAAGGTTGTCCTAAAACCAAGTGGCTCATACATTTCAAATTCTTTCATTGGCTCAAGACACACGGGGCAAGGATGATCGGTCTGAGAATTTAGATAAACAGCTTCACAAGAATCGCAGCGCTTTACCATAATTGGAAGGCCTAGCGGGTCAATCGAAACTGAGTTGGTTGCCGAAAGCTTGTATGCAGCAAAACCCGCCACCGTATGAATTTGGTGATCACGGGTAATTTCTGCACCAGGAGCAAACATTCCTACAGCGGCATCAAGTGACCTATCAGCTACCGAGCTTCGGTCTGAGTCAAGTGAGTTCTTTGGTTTTTGGCTATAAAGTGTTCTCACTCGTGTTGGGAAACCAAACATAGGAAGAACTCCAAATTGAGCAAGAGCTTCACTTAGTTCCATATCTGGACGGTCCGCAGTTAATACAACTGAATCAATATCTGAAATGAGTTTATTTGGCAAAATATCACACCAATGCTTAACATCTGTTTCAAATTCAGTTTGAATCAAAAGTGAAGAAATAACTTTTGACCAATCGGCTTGAAGCAGTAAGCTGCTAATAATAATCTTGTACTTAGTTTCCCAATCTGAAACAATACCAAAACTTCCGTGTAAGCTGTCGGACGAATGTTTTGGCTGATCTAATTGCGGAAGTTGAAGAAATGTACGTCTTAAAATTTCAGCATTTACAACTCTTCGCACAACACTTTCTCTACCCATCTGCAGAAATGGCTCCGGAGGAGTATCGGAAGTCATTCGTTCTGGGTGATTGAAGTAATATTCATCATGACTTCTGTCTCTACAAAGAGTAATAGCATAAGAAAGTGGTTGACCAAGCCGTCCAGCCCGCCCTACTCGTTGTTGGTAATTAAATCTTTGTGGTGGAACATTTGCCATTATTGTTGCGCGGAGTGAACCAATATCAACTCCGACTTCCATTGTCGTAGTAACGCTTAATATATCTATTCCGTGCGTTAACTCTGACTCTCGAGGCGCTGGCTTAAATGCATCTCCTCGGAACTGACGTTGGCGACTCCTTTGTAAGGCGAGCGGCTTCGTTTGTCCAGTTAATTCTTCGATTCTAAGGCGAAGAGGTTGCTGTTTTGATAGCCAGGCAAAATAATCGTCTTCGAGAATAGAATTAGCATCTACCTTTTCAAGCAAAAATTGAAGACAGCTTCCTCTAACGCAAACCCCAGCTGACTGGTGTAAATGTAGAAAAGAACAGCGTTTACATTTCCAAATAAAATCACTTGCGGCCACAGCATTTAGTGGCATTAAATCGCTTAAGATTGAAATATTCCAGTCCCTTAAAACACCAGCACTGTGCAAGGTTTCCCCTACCCAAATCTCCAAAGCGGTAGCATCGATTGAAATTGCATTGTTTAAATCAGTAACTGCTTTTAAGTATTTTTTCAGGGATATGGGGATTTTTGCAGATACCCTTTCAGATCTGGATCCTTCATAGCGTCCTGCTAAACCTAAGATTCTTATTGAAGAATCAAGGATTTCTTGGAGTAATTGTTTCGTAATCCCCTGTATAGATTCAAATTTATAGTTAACAGACAGGTATCCAACACCGACTGATTCCATGTCGCGCTCTGCTCGCCCATAGATAACTTCGCTAGCAATTTCCGGACGAAGTGCCCTGTTGAAAATATCGCGCATTATGCGACATTGCTCTTCTGGAACTTGCAACCATTCTCCATTCTTCGGTTCGTATGCTTGGTACCAAGCTGCACCACCGATATTCTGAAAAGAAGCCTTCGGGCCGGCAGGTGAAACTCCTAAACTAACTAATGTATTTGTTATTGAATTTACCAATCCGGTCCAGGATTTCCCAGTCAACCCAATATCTTTTTCTTTGAGTTTAATTAGTTCTTGATCATCCACCTCATCTGTTGCCCCTTTAGACTTTTGAAATTCTAATTTATCTATTCTCTTCTTGATTTCTAATGCAAATTCACCAGGGCCTGATTCAATTTCGATCGTTGCTACTTGTCTCAATAAATCACGATGGTGGTTTAAAGCAACTCCAGCAGCGGTACGTGCAGCGTCATCTCTTGAATCGGTGAAAATAATAGTTTTATAACTCAATGACTTACTATCTACTTGCAATGACAAAGATCTAGAAAGTTGTGAAGCAAAAACTTGTGTAGCTATTGCTTGACCAGTTGTATGAGCTCGTATTGGTGTTCTGACTGCAGAATTACTCCAAAATTCCTCCATAACGTTACTTTTTCCACTACTGCCACATGCGGGACAATTCTTAGGTAATGAAGGAAAAGTTTCACCAGATCCCATCGGTAAGTTAGTTGCTAATGTTATTCCTGATATCGGTGAGGGATGGGCCGGAAGTTGCATTAGTCCAAGCTGAGGATTAAATCCAACTTTTTCAAATCTGAATTCAATATTTTGTTTTAATCCTTCTGCATCTTTACTGTGAGTCCAAGGCGAGACCGCCGTTTCACTATTTGGCCAATACCACCTATATTGACTCGAATTCCTCCGAAAAACAGGTTCTTTATTTCCGGAGTCTGGAACATTAGGTGAAAGTGATCCTAAAAATGCATTTAATTGATTTTGATTGGGGTGAACATGAACTAAAAACCCACCTAAACTAATATCACCGCAGTCAAAGCAATAGAGTAATTCTAGAACTCGCGAGCCACAAGAATTACAACTTACAGCTGGTAAATCAAATAGTTTTCCAATTTGTCTTTCATGGAATGCATACTCGGGATCAATGCCAGAGCATAATTTATTAGAGCATGCCCACAGTCCACGTGGAGTTCGAACAAACAAATGAGACCTAATTGGAATTAAATTACTACCTGATCCATTAGATAGTTTTTGAAGGGCATTATTTAGTTTTGAAGTTGACTCTTTGGAATCACCAAAAAGAGATTTTGCAATCTGTTTTAGTGGAGTGGCTTTAACGGCACCTGTATCATCAGCACAAGCACGTGCTATTGCTTGTGAGATTTCTTCAGGAGTTAAATTCTCATAGTCTAAAATTGAGTTTGAGTTATACTTAGAGATATCAAGCTCTCTAGTTAGACCTCGAGTTATAATAAATGAATCGGGCTTGGCTCCGAAAAATGAGGCAGAAAAATTTTTACCTTCATCTAAATCAGACATAGACGCACTTGTTGCGACAAACCGAATTTGTGGAGATTGAGGAGATATACCAAGTCGCTGCAATAAGTTTCGGATTACAAGTGCTACTTCACTTCCTTGCGTACCTCTGTATAGATGGAGTTCGTCAATAACTAAATGAAAAATATTCTCTGGGTCAGATTTTATCCAGTCCCTTGTTTGTTGAAAAATAGTCTCCTCTTGGGCTCGCATAAGTATTGCGTTTAACATTGAATAGTTAGTTACGAGAATGTCTGGTGCAGAGTGCATCATGTCCCACCTAGTTAGCATCTCTGATCCCATTGGGTCTGAGAGTTGATCTATGGCGTCGTCACTAGAATTTGCACTTCTAAAATCTTCTACTTCCTTTGACATGTCTTTAAGTTCTTTCGCAACTCTTACTACCTTTTCTGCGCCACTACCTAAAGGCATTTCTCCACTTCCCATAGTGATTCCTGTGTATCGTCCAAACCAAAATTGGAATGCAGGTGATTTTTCAGAAATAACTCGAATTGAACGCCTAAGCCTTGTAATTTGGTCTTCAACTAGCGCATTTGTTGGATAAAGAATTAATGTTCTAATCGCTGCCGGTCTGTTTTCCGAACCACGAAGAGGAGACCATTTTGGATTTGGCTCATCCCACCAGCGCTTGACCGTTGGCTGTTTACCCCAAGATTTTGCCTCCAAAACTAAACGCAAAAGTATTGGTAGTAAAAAAGATTCCGTCTTTCCTGAACCGGTTCCAGAAGTAACTACAATGTTTTTTTCTTTTGAATCACGGGAGAAAAGTGTTTTTAGGGCTTGTGCTTGGTGGTCACGAATAAAAATTTCTCCATTATTTACAGTGTATTTTCCAAATAAAGCTTGTCCGACAAGCTCAACTATCTCTTTGTCAAGTCCCAATTCCTTACCAATTTTCGCCAAAGAATGTTTTGCATCGTAAGGCATCACCGGCTCGAGAAAAATTTCTGTAGCAATTCTGCTATTGGAAAGAAGGAGGTTTTTTCTTTCCTCCATCAACTTCGGAAATTTTAACCAATATTGGGTATCAAAATATTTCAAATAAGCATCTATTAATTGTTCTTTTAAAATTGTTGGAGTCAAATTAACCAATTTTTGCTCCCCCTAGTTTTGCAGTCAAAAGCCTGGAGATTTTAGAATCAATATTATTGTAAATAAGCAATTTTCCACTTGAATCACGTTCTGGAAGGCTACCTGAAGCTAATACACATGCTCGACCATAGAGACCTGGAAGAGTCGCGCCTAATGGAACAACTATTTTTTTATTTGCATAATCAAAGGCAAATAATGCCCTCCCCAGAATTCCAGATTGATAATGCTTGGCAAATTCAGCTGAAGCGTAACTAACAGAATTAGTTTGTAAGTCATTTTCCGTGCGAATCAAATAGCGATTGCGAAACTCTCCACGAATTCTAAATCCTCCGCGTTGCTCAATGTTTGAAGTTTCAACCCAAGTATTTGAAATAGGTTCATATTGCGAAATTGATTCATAACCTGGCACCGATTTCTTAGGTAGAGCAAGAGCTAATTCATCGATAGGTGGCAAAATTTTTAACATATCTAGCGCAGGGCTTTTTATGAATGGGATTTCCAATTGTTTGGAGATGTTTTCAATCTCAGACTCTAAACTATTGATAATACGAGGAAGCGAAAAAGATTCTCCTTTTTTGGAAATTTGAATTTCACCGTTGGAAAGTAATTTTCGAATGGAGTCTAATAAAGACTTTGAAGCAAAACCGGTTATAACTTGAGAGGAACCACATGAGACTAAACAGGTTGGGGATACTTCCCAACTAGAAATCTGAAAAAATTCATCAATTCGACAATCAATAATGGAAAGTTGATCTAACTCTTGAGCGAACTGATACTTAAAGAGTGCACTTGAATCTATTGTGCTTGCCAAGGTCTCTAGCGATAGCCCAGAGCCGCCGCCTACATGCATTAATCCATCAAACACTTCTAAATGGTTAATCCTCTTACTTTCAATAGGGGTCATATTCGCTATAGAAATTTTAGGTGTATCAACAACTACCGCCTCTGCAGAAACTGCGACCTTTTTAGCAGATTTTTCATTTTTTAATTTTTTCTTTTCTGCTACCCAAGCGTTAGCAGCAAATTTCTTATTCAAGCCGCAGTATTTACAAGTTCCTTGAATATTTCCAGAATCGCTTTTTTCAAACCCTTGACGTGACTTTGAAGGGACAGTGGGTGGGATTATAAAATTATGGCGAGACGTTCCAAAACAGCTTGCAGACGTAACGCTTTGTAGAGAAATCTGCTCAAATTGCCTACTAGTAAAGTTTCCACTTGGTTGTTCTGTCCACCAAATCTTTTCTTCTGGAGGCATCTCTTTTTCGTATATTTTGGTATTAGTTGCGATATTCGTGATTGCACCATCTACAAAACTAAATGTTGAATCCTGTAACGGAATTGTCTGAACTACCCCTAGAGTGGAGTTTGTAAAATCATGCACTAATCTTTCGGAGGATTTCCAACTCGCCTCATCGATAGTGTCAGATGAACGCATTCTGAGAGTTTTCTCTGTAACAGGTTTAGTTTCATCATCCATAAAGAGTTTTACCAAATAATTGTTATCACTTAAGTTAGAGGTATCAATTTTCCATATTGCAGTTGCTTCAGAAAATGCTTGCTCAAGAATAACGGATTCAGATTCACCTTCTGCGCACACTTGCATTGAAATTTTCTCTGCGCCCAATACTGAACCACGAATTTCAAAGTCAACATCTGAATGCCATTTTGGTGGCCTGCCTGGTAATTGAAAACCACCTGAGAAATTCAGAGTACCGGCAAATATTGGTTTCAACCCTTCCAATGATCCATCTGGAGGAAGGAGTGAGTTATCGGGGGGCGTTACTAATTCTATATTTGTTGCTATTACCCACCCGATTGGGATACCAGCAATTTCGCTTGAACCAAACATTGACCAACCGGGTCTTGCACATTTACTAAGCACTTCTGAAACTTTAGATACTAAGTCTCCATTTTCTTGAATTACTAAGATACTTCTAACTCCAATCTCAGTTCTTTCGACCTCTTTATATACACGGGACAATTCATCATGCCTAAAAACAACCAATCTCTTTGGAAAACGTTCTATGTTGAAAGAGCGCCCAATATCTATAGTTAATAGGCCTTCTAATAAATCTTTTGATGCGATTGGAGGAAATGAAGTGTCTGGCCTCCACCATCCAGATTGGTCCATAAGAACTTGGACTTTTGCATCACTTTCATCAGCACCTCGCTTAATTCCAATTTGATGGCTTTCCCCACTTGAAATTGGAGCACTAAATGAAAAATTAAAATTCATTTGTGTGGTAGGGAATGATGATTCAAATACCTCAAGGCGAACTTGAACGTCTTGTTTGGATAATTGCTCTTCATCTATTTGGCCAGTCCTTACTGTGCCATCCCATAACTCAAGCTCTCGGCAGGCGATACTTGCTATGCGAATTTTTGCATCTTCCTTTTCCCAAAGTTTTTTTAAAGGCTTACTCGGATTACGGTAAGAACTGAAATATGAATCTTCTTTCTTCATCCACCCATCAATAACATTTTGCATATCGCGTTCAACTAAACTAGTAAATGGAGAGAAATTATTTTCACGAAATAATTTAGGTAACTTCTTGCGATCAACTGAGCGAACAAGTGCTTGTGAAAGTGCTAGGCCCACATATTTGTGAGATGAAATCGAGTATGCCGTTCCAATCCCGCGCTTACTTTTTAAGTATTTATCTAACCAAAGATTTAGAGTTGTCCAAAAAGTGGCCGCAACTTTACGATAACTTTCTTCAACAATTTTCTTGTCAGAAAGCCCCAAGTTTCCTTGTAGGCGAGGATAGTAAGCATTTGTTGAAAATCCTCCTTCGCTTCCCATGTCAGATGCAGATATTGTAAATGCCAAGAGAAGTGGAATGTGAGGGTAATCTGGAATATCCGTATGAGCTTCTGCCGCTTCTACGCATTTCCGATACCAAATTCCCAATGAGTCTTTCATTGCGTCAAAAAGTGTTGGGAAGTCAGAGTGGTGTAATTTTGAATTTACGGCTTCGAATATCGAATCTTCTAATGTTGCGGGATCAATATTCAAGTTTTTCGAAACTTGCGACTGAATTTCATCTGTAACTTCCAAATAAACTGGGCGATTAGCCATCTCCGGCGTGAATAGTGCAGCGCAGAGAGCCGAATTCAATTCTTCATATGTCGCCATTAATTTTCACTTTTCCAAAACACATCCCCATCACACTCCATAATCTTCACGCAGAGTGCATTTAGAGACATTGCGCCATTGTATTGCTCATCTATTTGGCCAAAGGTGTTTGTGCCAACCACATTTCCTTCATTATCAACCAGTGGTCCACCACTATTGCCACGAGAAAGAGGTGCGGTCATAAGGATCTCAAACTGAGTGCCATTTAAAACATTGCCAAAGGCAACAGAGCCTTCATATCCATCAGCACTACCAATAGCTGCCACCCAGTAACCTGCATAAGGTTCATATTCAGATAGCTTTAATGGAGTCACCTCAAGGGCGGAGGCAATGGATGCTAAATCATTCTCCTCATCCCAATTATCAATTACCGCCTGATACTCCTTGCCAAAAAGAGCTAGGACTGTGACCTTTCCCTTGCCATCTAAACACTCATCAATTACATGGTAATTAGTAATTAAGGTTGTTGGATATCTCTTACCTTGCTCATTTTCAAGATCTATTGCCCAACCAGAGCCAAAGCTACCTTTGTTTTTAGGATCATTTGGGCGACAAAAAATTGTGACTGTGGAATCTAGAACATTAGTAATTAGTTTTTCAATATTTCTAGGTGGCACATACCCATCACCTCTTGGATCACTTAGGTAGAACTGTTGAGCAGGAGCCCAGGTGAGAATAAATGCACCGAGTGCAAAGGGAAGTGCGATGATGGTGGCAAAGGCGGTGATCTTCTGAGCTATATTGTTTTCCATAGTTATAACCTACTCACGTCCTGTGTGATTCTTAAGAGTTGGCAGTGATGGCGCTTCTGTATTTACCTGTTTTAAAAAGTAATTCTTAGAAACATCTAATACCTGCCACTCTCGATTAACCTCTGCCCACTTATCAAGGTGAATATCATTGGCAAACAGCTCTGCCTCATCAGAATCTTGGGCTTGCATGATTATCTGAAAATCTATGGTTAATCTTCCTGTAACTCGATATCTATTCTCTTTTGGCTCCATGGGAGGATCCTGCCCCCCACCACTGACAGTCACCAGCCCTATACTTTTCATAGGTCAAGAACTAAGCGTTAAGCCCTTTAGCTTGCTTAGTACCAACCGCGCCTGACTGCGCACGGTGGTTCTAAAGGAGGACCTGCTGATGATGAAAGACACCATCAGATGAAGCAGGAGGTTAAAAATGGGTTCAATAATCCTTACCGGAATATCACATGGAAAACATCAATTCTCACTTACCTATCCCTTGGTTGAAGGGGAAGTCATTTGTATGGCGCATTGCAAATGCGGATATGAGGTTGAGATCCTCTACTTTAAAAACTATGGTGGAGTTAAATATCTACAGAAGATGTGGGAGTTACATATTGGGACTTGGAAGGGGTGGGTTTGACCTAAGTGCAATAATTTTAATCAGTAAACTTTCTGCATATATTGACTTACATTAATCAGTTAAACCAATATTGATATAGTGATTCGCTTACCATTCAGTTAAAAACATATTAGTGAACTCAATTAATCATCTAAGTTGTCGCTATTTATCCCAAGCAAAGACAGTAGTTTTTGATGAGCCTCATCAACTGCTGCCATAGATAATCGCCATTCATCAGCAAGTTTTTCCCCTGTTGCGTAATCACCACTATGTACAGCATAATGAAATTTTGTGTCGATTGAAACATATTTATTAAATAAATTCTCTACGTTGCCATCATCAATTGAGTATGCGATGTATCCTAAAAAACCCCAATCAATAAAAGTATGACTTGAATGTCCAATAAAAGTCATCGGACCACCAAACGATAAGTTATTTCCGGTAGCTCGTTCTGTGATGTAGGAAACGCCAGTACGAGTTGCCAGAGTATTCATGCACTCTTTCCAACTCTTTGTGCTATCAAAATTATCTAGTTTTTCAATTAATTCTTTATATCGTCGCAGATCACGAACAGTCTCGTGTTGGTCTATGTACCCAGATTTCTGACTGTTTGAAACCATAAAATAAGCTGAATCAGCAATTGCTTCTTGCCAGTCACTCTTATAAATCTCCAGGATTTTATCTTTGGTACTCATGGCACTATTAAACTGTCATATATTGATATTCTCATACTGAAAGTCTACGCCCAGTTTTTGGCACTTACTAGACCCACTTATCTAGTAATGAGTAGGTGTTTATGGGATTATGTCCCTTGGTGACTAATGAAACTACCCCATATATTAGAACGCATTGCTGAAGGCTTGATTTACGTTGATAAAAATTCAGATATTCATAATAGCAGTCGTAATGGAATTAAATATTTACCCGGTTTAACAACAATCTATGAACCTCAATGTGCTGATGAATTAATGAAGTGGTGGGTAAAAAAATATCCAGAAGATTTTCACTCTCCATACGAAGTTTATGTTAATTACTCCTATCCTGACCACCCAGGAAATAAATGTGACATTCTTTTCACCTCTGATGTTTCAAACTCTGGTAAACCAGAGTGGGCAATTGAACTCAAAAAAATTGCTTTTCTAGGTGACAATGGTAAAAATAATGATTATGGGCCCAGCAAATTGATATCTCCATTTTTGAAAGATAGATCTGTTGCCCATGACGTTGTGAAATTGCATGAAGCTGATATTGCAAGGAAAAAAGCAGTAATAGGGTACGGATTTAATTATTCGGAGGAAAGTTTAAATATTGCACTTCAAAAACACCCTAAATACGCAGATCGAATAAAAACAGCCCTCAAAATTGTTAAGAGTGGTGGGACTCTAGATAATAAGTTAGAACTCGAACCTTTACTAGAAATTGCAGACTTTATCGTCCAAAAGCTTGATTTAGTTAAGCCGTTAGTCACAATTCCGTTTAGTGGTGCTTGGCGCCATCCAATGGGTGGGAATGGAACAATTTTTGCGTGGGAATTCAAACAAACTACTTGATTAACCGCAGTTGAGTAAATTCATTTAAATCGACTGGCTCAGTGCTTGGCTTGTAACTATGAAAAGTTTCGTGATCAGATAAAACAAAATCTGGATTTGCTGGTGCACCAAGTATTGATCTTGTAAGTGCTGGCATATCACCAAGTAAATCTAAATCCCGAATTACCTGTGCTTTAATTACGTTATAAACAGCACCAACATTTACACCGTTACCTAATTGTTTATATGTGAGTTTGTCTGCTTGATCTACAAAATCAAACCAGTCCGGCAGGCCCTGCAGTCTTGCACCTTCTCTAACGGTGATCCTTCGTTTCTGCTTACCGATAATTGAGGTTTGAGTAATTGCAACTAAGGCTGGTACATAGGTGGCTTTTTTTGCCCTAATTCCAGAGGGCCTAAAATGCATTATTGCTTCCCACAACGTTTTTGTATCTTGAGCCTGCCACTCAAACATTCTTCTACTAGGTGGAAAATGTTCCAAGTGATTCCATTTTTTAAGCCATTTGTTAAGCACAGTTTTATGCTTTGTATAGAACTCAGAATTCTTCCTCAAGAAATTTTCTTTCCAATCAGGAGTGCCTTTGGGAATCTTCAAATCTTTTTCAAGTACCCAATCATCTGCCCAAATTGGGAAGCCAGGTAAAGATTTATCTCCTAACTTTTCCCTCATCAAAACTACGAACTGATTCCAAGCTTCAATCCACTCTATTTCAGTTTCATTTAAGGCAACAGCTTTTTTACTTTTAGCATCACTCAGTTTCTCTAAAGGCAAGTCCTTGCTTAAATTCCATTTTTGTGGATCCCAATTCTTTTTTACTGAATCAAGGCTTGGAATCTCTATGTTGTATTTAAAGTTAGGTATTCCTTTCGGAATTCTGGTCGCAGCTATAAAAACTCGGTCTCTGACCTGGGGTCTGCCACCAAACTCTGGGTGAATTAGGTGAGGTGAGACAACCATTGGTTCTTCGCTCACTCGGTAGCCTAAATCTCGTAGAGTTTTGATTATAACTTTCCACTCGTGAATGTGACGCGGACCAGCAATGTTCCTAACATTTTCAAGCAAAACCAGAGTTGGTTTTCTCGCCTCAATAATCTTTGCTATATTCCAAAACAATGTTCCTCGAGTTTCATCCATACCCATTTGTTTTCCAGATTTACTAAAGGGTTGACAAGGAAATCCACCAACCAAAACATCATGTTCCGGAACATTCATAACCTCATCATTTGCTGCAAGAGTTATATCTCCGTCTGGTTTTAAATTCCAATTACGTTCATAAATTCTTGCTGAATCTTTATCCCACTCAGATGCATAAACACATTTACCTCCCATTGCCCCAAGGGCTGCATGGAATCCACCTATGCCGGCAAATAAATCAATGAAAGTAAACGACATGGTGAGAACAATAGGGCTAAGGACTGACAAACGTCTGGAGCGCTACGTCTTAATCTCCTTAGGCTTACTAGCCGGCAGCACCAGCTTTGGTTTGTCTGTAGCACCCTCTTTTAACTCATCCTTTATTGCTTTGATGGTGGCAGGGATTCCCTTTTCATAGGAGTAAAGGGCTAGAGCAAATAGGTGGGCGAAGGCGTAACCATCTTGGGGGGTGAATCTAATACCTGAGGATTTTTGTCTATTTGAAACACCAAAGATGAAATCATCTCGATCTGGGTTGGAAAAGGATGAGAGTAGTTTTGA
>Ga0315903_10006188_pt1 | contig 15356 bp, 7 predicted proteins | sample LakEriMetagenome_7_FD_203524 | JGI IMG/M metagenome (GOLD analysis project Ga0315903, IMG submission 203524) | Freshwater fungal communities from buoy surface, Lake Erie, Ohio, United States - Buoy 2 MA119 | ecosystem: Environmental > Aquatic > Freshwater > Lake | place: USA: Lake Erie, Ohio...
GCGATCACGGCGGCCAAGTTCCTGGAGCGGTTCGTGGGCGGCATTCCGTGGACGCACGTGGACATCGCCGGGCCGGCGTTCGCGGAAAAACCGAAGCCCTGGACCGACGGCGGCGGCACGGGCGCCATGGTGAGGCCGTTCGTCGAGCTCGTCCGCGGCGGCTGACAATGCGGGGCGACTTGGGCGGGCAGGTCGGGGCTGCCCGTGCCGTCTCGCCCGGACGTTCGCCGCGGCCCTCCCGGCCGCGGCACTCTGCCTGTCCGCTGCGCTTCGGCATCCATGCCTGCGCTTGCTCCCACAGCCCGGCTCGACGGCACGGGCAGCCCCTTCCCAGCACACCGTGCGGTCCCCCTTCGGGTTCTCGACCGCGGACGAGTCCGACTCACTCGGGGTGGGGAGGAACTACAGGAGCGTGCCCAGCTCGTCCACCAGCTCGCCGAACCGGGCCAGCGCCGTGGCCACGGGCTCCGGCTGCTCCAGATCCACGCCCGCGTCCCGGAGCAGGTCGAGCGGCCACTTCGACGAGCCGCCCGCGAGGAAGCCGAGGTAGCGGCCGAGGGCGGCCGGCTCCCGCTCGGCGACCTTCTTCGCCAGCGTGATCGCCGCGGCCAGGCCGGTGGCGTACTTGTAGACGTAGAAGGCGTTGTAGAAGTGCGGGATCCGCAGGCACTCGAGCTCCAGCTCGCTGTCGATGGCGAAGTCGGGGCCGAAGTAGGCGTCGAGCAGCTCCCGATAGATGGCCCGGATCCGCTCCAGCGTCAGCGGCTCGCCGGCCTCGGCCGAGGCGTGGCTCCTCCGCTCGAACTCGGCGAACATCGTCTGCCGCACGATCGTGTTGCGGATCGAGTCGATCTCCCGGGCCAGGATCGCCGCCCGCTCCTTCTTCGTCGTGGCCCGCGCGAGCAGGAGCCGCGTCAGCAACTGCTCGTTGAAGGTGCTCGCCACCTCGGCCACGAAGATCGTGTAGCCCGAGTACTGGTAGGGCTGGGCCTCCGCGGAATACCGGGTGTGCATCGAGTGTCCCGCCTCGTGCGTGAGCGTGAACACGTGCTCGATGACCTCCGGCTGGAAGTTCATGAGGATGTAGGGGTCGGAGTCGTAGGTGCCGGAGCTGAAGGCGCCCGACCGCTTGCCGGCGTTCGGGTAGCGGTCGCACCACCGGCCGCGGAGCCCCTTTTCGAGCCGCCCGCAGTAGTCGCTCCCCAGCGGCTGGAGCGACTCCAGCACCACGGCCACGGCCTCGTCCCAGGTGTGCCGCTGCTCCAGTTCCGGCACCAGCGGCACGTAGCAGTCGTACTGGTGGATGGCGTCGAGCCCCAGCACCCGCTTCCGCAGGGCGTAGTAGCGGTGCACCGCCGGCAGGTTGGCACGGACCGCCGCGATCAGCTGGTCGTAGACCGCCAGCGGCACGTTGTCGGCGAACAGGGCCGCCTCGACGGCGCTGGGGTGGTTCCGCACCCGCGCGGCGTAGACGTCCCGCTCGTTGGAGCCCGAGAGCGTGGCGGCCAGCGTGTTCGCATGCGCCTCGTACTGGGCGTAGAACTGCCCGAAGGTCGTGCGGCGGACCTCCGGCGACGTGTCGTGGAGGAGCGTGGTGAAGGTGGCGTTGGAAAGCTCGAGCCGCTCGCCCTGGCCGTTGATCACGCTGCCGAACTTCAGGTCGGCGTCGGTGAGCTGGCGGAACACCTTGCCCGCCGTGCCGGCGAAGGTGCCCTGCATCGCGAGCAGCTTCTCCTCGGGCTCCGAGAGCGTGTGCGCCCGGGTGCGGACGATCCGCTCCAGCAGCAGGCGGTAGGCCGCGAGCACGGGCAGATCCATCCACGCCGCCAGTTTCCCGGGGTCGATCGCCATGATCTCGGGCCGGATGAAGCTCGCCGCCTCGCCGGCCCGCGTGGCCACGTGCTGGAACCGGCCCACCATCCGCTGGGCGTCGGCCGCCGCCTGGTCCTCGCTCGCCCGGAGGCTCGCGTAGGTGCCGAGCCGGTCCCCCTCGCGATCGAAGGCCAGGTCGTGCGCCAGGCACTCGGCGAGCCGCTCGGGCCCGGATCCGAGCGTGCCGGCGTAGGGGGCGAACAGGGCGATCCGCTCCTCCCAGGCGGCGAGCGCCTCCTCCCATGCGGCATCCGACCGGCACAGGCTCGCCAGGTCCCAGGTGTCGCCGACCGGCACGTCCCGCCGGGCGGGGAGTTTTTTCTCCACGATCGTCGCAGTCATCGGCTCACAGCCTCCACACGGCGCTGCCCCACGCGAGGCCGCCGCCGAAGCCGCACACCACCACCGTGCTGCCGGGCCCCACCCGGCCGCTCCGCCAGGCCTCGTCGAGCACCAGCGGAATCGATCCGCTGGAAGTGTTGCCGTAGCGGTCGAGGTTCATGGCCACCTTCTCCGCCGGGATGCCAAGGGCCTCGCGGGCGCCTTCCACGATCCGCGCGTTCGCCTGATGGAGCACGAACAGGTCCACGTGCTCCAGCGCCAACCCCGACCGCTCGACCACCTGGCGGACGTTCTCCTCGGCCAGGCGGATCGCCCACTTGAAAACGGCCCGGCCGTCCATCTTCATGAACTGCTCCCGCCGGGCGACGCCCTCCGCCGTGACCGGCCGGCGGGATCCGCTCATCGGGCAGACGAGCAGGTCGGCGCCGCGGCCGTCGGAGCCGAGCGAGAACGCCAGCAGGCCCCGCTCGCGGCCGGAGGCGTCGGGCTCCACGGCCTCCAGCACCACCGCGCCCGCCCCGTCGCCGAACAGGGGCCAGGTCTTCACGTCCTCCGGGTCCACCACCCGCGAGTTGGTGTCGGCGCCGATCACGAGGGCCAGCCGGCTCGACCCCGCCGCCAGGAAGTTGGCCGCCGTGACCAGCGCGTAGGCGAAGCCGGCGCAGGCGGCCGTCACGTCCATCGCCGGCGCGTCGAGGCCGAGCCGCTCCTGGACCACGCAGGCGGTCGAGGGAATGCTGAAGTCGGGAGTGAAGGTGCCGAGCACGAGCAGATCCACGGCGCCGCTGGCCGCCCGCGCGTCGGCCAGGGCCGCCCGCCCGGCGGCCGCAGCCAGGTCGCTGGTGGCCTCGTCGGCCGCCGCATGCCGCCGCTCGTGGATCCCGGAGCGGGCCACGATCCATTCCGGGTCGCAGCCCAGCCGCGCCAGGTCGGCGTTGGTCACCACGCGGTCGGGAACGGCCGACCCGATCCCCGCCAGTCGGAAGCCCACGGCACGACCGAACCGCGAGGGCCGTGGCGAGGCGAGGATGTCCGACATCGAGGCTCCGATCGTATCGCGACCACCCGCACCGTCGGCCACGCCACCGCCGGGCATCCGTGGCGGTCGCGGCCCTACTCGCTCTTCTCGTCGCTCTTCCCCTCGGCCGGCTTCTTCTGCACCACGTCCGCCCGGTCGAGATGAATCTTGGCGTATTCCTTGCCCGAAACGATGTAATACCAGTCGGCGAAGCGGCCGTTGAGTTCCCCCACCCGCTTCCGGGCGGCCTTCACCTTGTCGTCATACTCGTCCTGGCGGCGGCGGTTCTCCCGCTCCACCTGCCGCCGCTCCTCGAGGGCCGCCTGCGCCTTGGCCTCGGCCTCGTCGGCGGCCTTCAGCTTCGCGGCGGCATCCTCGCCGGCGGCGTCCGCGGGCGGCTTTTCGCCATCGGCGGCGTCGCCGGCCGGCTGGTCCGCCGGCACGTCGGGCACCGGGTCGAGCTTCGGCTTCTCCAGCAAGCTCTCGTCGAAGCGGGCCATGACGAGCACGTACCGGCCCGGCGCTTCGTCCGCGTCCTTCCCCGACTCGGCGTCGGCCGCATCCGCGTCGCCCTGGGCCTCCCCGGAGCCCATCGTCGCCGCGCCGAACCGCAGCACGTATTCGACGCCGTCCTTCATGCCGATGATCGTCTCGCCGTCGGCCGAGAGGATGTCGCCCGCGTCGGACGCGACGAACCCGCGGCGCTGCAGGGCGAGCCGCGCCTCGTCCGACAATTTGCCCTCCGCCTTCAGTTCGGCGCCCAGGCCGGCCGGCTTGCGGGCGACGTCGATGATCTTGAGGTTGCCCACGGCGTCCCGCAGGGCGTTGAGCTTCGCGGACGCGACCTCCTCGTCGGCGGCGAGCCGCTCCTCCCGCGGCTTGCCGTCCTTCCCGAAGCTTTCCAGCCTGACGAGCGACCAGGCGGCGTCCTTGTCGTCGTAGGCGAGTTCGATCCGGCCCTTGCGATCCGTGGCGATCATCAGCTTCTGCCCTTCCGTCGCCACGGGCCGGAGCTCGTAGTCGTCGAGCACGACCCGCTTCACGTCCCAGGGGGAAAGCTTGAGCAGATCCTTCTCGATCCAGTCGTCGAACTTGGTGGAGAACTTCGACGTGTCGAGTTCGACGCGGTAGACGCGGTCCTGGCCGGCCCGGCGGACGAACCGCAGCGTGCGGCCGCCCGGCGGCCCGGTCGGCTTGTCAGCCTTGCCGACGACCAGCCGCGCGAGCTTGTTGCCGGCCGCGTCGCGAATCTCCACGAGCTGGCCCACGCCGGTCTCGCCGATCTTCACCTTCTGGGGATCGGGCTCGATCACGCCCAGCTCCGCGTGGTCGCCCGGCGAGTCGGTGACGACGTCGAACACCGGGCGGTCGATCAATTCCGTGGCCGCGGCCGCCATCTGCTCCCGGGCGTCGGCCGGATAGTTGTCGTGCGACGGCAGCACCCACACCCCGTCGGATCGCACCACCTTGAAGGAACGCAGCGTGGCCGTCTCGTCGTCGAACGACATGACCTCCAGGCTCGCCGCCTTGTCCACGTCGTCGAGCTCCGGAAACAGCACCTCCGCGCGGGCATCGCCGGCCTTGACGGCCCGCTCCTGGAGCGTGGGCCGCAGGTTCAGCCAGCCGCCGAGCAGCAGCAGGCCGGCGCCGGCGGCGAGGAAGGCGGCCGTGCGGCCGGCGGGCGGGGAACCGCCGCCGGCGCGGGCCTGGTCGTGCTTGGATTCGCGCGTCATGCCATTTCTCCTACCTGAGCCGCGACTTCGCCACGCCCTCGCGCTCGAGCGCGCGGCGGCGGAAAAACACGAAAAACGCCACCACGAGCGGCGGAATCGGCGGCAGGATGACGGCCAGCCACTTCTGCCGGTCCTGCTCCCGGCGAATGGTCGTCTCCAGAGACCGCTCCGCCTCCTCGATCCCGGCGTCCCGCTCCCGCCGCAGCCGCTCGACCGTCGTGTCGAGCTTCCGCTGCGCGAGCCGCTGACTGCTGGCCAGCTGCTGGATGGCCTGCATCGCCTGCGTCGCCTGCTGCGAGTCGGGGTCGCCCTGCGCCTGGAGCTCCCTGATTCGATTCTCGAACTTCGCCAGTTCCTTCTGCATCGCGTCGCTGGCCGCCCGCTCGGCGGCGTCGAACTTGTCGTTGAAGGCGAGCCGCTGCGCCTCGGTGCCCTCACGGGCGCTGGCCACGGCGGCGTCGATCCGCTCCAGCGTGCGATGCCGCGGCCGGCGCTTGCGGATCTCCATGAAGGTCTCGTCCCCGGCGAGCCAATCGAGTACGTTGAGCGCGAAGGTGACGTTGTCGAAGTCGAAGTTGAAAGCCTCCTCCCGCCGGTTCCGCAGCTCGAAGAACACGCCCGACAGCAGGTCGATGTCGGACACGACGACCGCCCTGATCGGCGGCGGCGCGGCGGACCCATCCTTGGCCGCCGGCTGGCTGCGCTCGATGGCGACGGCGAGCGACAGCATCTCGTCGCCCGGCTTCTCGAAGGCCCGCAGCATCTGGGGCTGGCGCGACCGCAGCGCCTGCTCCACGGCGGACCCGTCGATCGTGCCCGACCGCTTGCCCGTGCGGACCAGCGGCGTGACGGTGAGTTCCGCGCCCCCGGTCTTCTCGATGCCACCCGGGAACGGGAACAGCATCTCCTGCAGGCCGCGGCTGATCGGCGAATCGTCGCCGAAGCCCGCCCCCTGCTCGCCGGCCGCACGGCCCAACGCCGCGTCGATGAACACGAACTCGTCCGGCAGCGGCACCTTCTGGGAGTGCGGGTTGTAGCCCTGCCAGACCACGTACGGGGCGGGCCCCATCGCCCCCATCGCCGGCCGCCCGGCGCCGGCGCCGAGCCTCACGCCCAGCGCGGCCCAGAGCGTCCCGAGATCGCCCTTCGGCTGGCCCTGCGGGCCGCCGAACATCGCCATCGGCCCCATCGGGCTGCGGCGCGGCTGCGCGGTGCCGGGCACGCCGGGCATCATCACCGGCAGCGGATCCTCGAAGATCGCCACCGGCTGGCCGGCCTGCACGGCGGCCACGAAGTGGGCCATCTGCTCCGGCCCCAGCGACGAGGGCTGCACCGCCAGCAACACGTCGTACTTCTCGGTGATCGGGGCCGAGGCGTCCACCTGGACGACGTCGTACTGCTTCTCGAGCTCGTCAACGAGCGGCTGCCGGGGCCGCTGCTCGGCGCTCATCATGTCGAACCCGCCGAACAGCTCCGCATCCGTCGTCAGCACGCCGATCCGCCGCCGCTTCTGTTGCTGTTGCGACGCCGTCCAGATCGACCGCACGATCTCGTACTCCACGGGCGTGCCCTTGTCCACGAAGGGCACGACCACCTTCTCCAGGCCGCTGGTGAAGGCGCAGGCCATGAAGATCTCCTGATCGTTGCGGTAGGTGCCCCGAACCCGCGCCATCACCCGCTGCGGCTCGATGCCATATTGCCGCTCGGCCAGCGCCGCCTCCTCCGTCCTGGGCTCCGTGGGGATCACCTCCACCCGCACCCGCCCGCCGCTCAGCCGCTCCACCTGCCGGAGCGTGTTGAGGAGGTTGAGGCGGGTCTGGGCATAGTCCTCGGGCACCGTCGGGCTGACGTAGGCCTTGACTTCGATCCGCCGGCCGCCCTTCTCCGCGGCCAGGCTTCGCAGCAGCTTGCGGGTGTCGGGCGCCAGCGAGCTGATCCGCTCCGCGGAGAGGTCGGCCCGCACGTCCGCCGCGCGGAAGGCGAGCACGATCCCGGCCACGCCGGCCAGCAGGCCGAGGGTCCGGGCCAGGTAGTGCAGCCCCATCGGACTCGCGTCCCGCCGCCCGCTCCACAAGCGGCGGCCGATCAGCACCATGGCGACGTACAGGCAGACGGCCACGACACCGAGGAAGTAGGCCGCCGACGAGAGGCTGACCACGCCGCGGCCGAAGTCGGTGAAGTTTTCCGCCAGGCTCCAGGCCCGCACCCGCGACGCGGCGGCCGGGCCCATCACGGCCCCGGCCTTGTCGGCCAGCGCCAGCGGCGCGTTGAACAAGAGGCCGAGGATGAAGCCGACCGTGAGGTTGCTCGTCAGGAAGCTGGCCATCATCCCGATGGCCAGCATCGCCAGCCCCAGGAACCAGTAGCCGAGGTAGTTGGCCAGGAACAGCCCGCCGTCGGGCGAGCCCCAGCTCAGCAGGATGATCAGGTTGCAGACGCAGGAGAACATCAGCGCCACCGTGAAGATGCCCACGGCGGCCAAATACTTGCCGAACACCACCTCCCAGTCGCTCGCGGGCAGGGTGAGCAGCAGCTCGTCGGTTCCTTGCCGCCGCTCGTCGGCCCACATGCTCATCGTGATCGCGGGCACGAAGACCAGGAGGATGTAGGGCAGGTAGCGGTTGAGCTGGTCGAGGTTGGCCAGGTTGGCGTTGAAGAACTCGGGCGGCCAGAAGGCGGCCAGCGACCCGAGCAGCACGAACACGCAGATGAAGACGTAGCCGGTGGGATTGGAGAAATAGGCGACGAAGTTCCGCTGGAAAACGGCGTCCAGAACGTGCCACTTCATGGTTTCGATCCTGCGGGCATGGCGATGGAAGGCAAGGCGGCTGGGTGACCGCGCCCGGGCCCGGGCGGCGGCCGGGGGGCGTGTCAGGCGGAGCGGGTCAACTCGTGGAACCGTTCGTCGAGGCTGTGGCCGCCGCGCCGCAGGTCGGCGGGCGTGCCGTCGAACCGCAGCCGGCCCTCGGCGATGAGGATCACGCGGTCGGCCAGGGCCTCGACCTCCTGGAGGATGTGGGTCGAGAGCAGGATCGTCTTCTGCTCGCCGAGGCGGCGGATCGTCTCGCGAACCTCGCGGATCTGGTTGGGATCGAGGCCGCTGGTCGGCTCGTCGAGGATGAGGACGTCGGGCTCGTGCAGCAGCACCTGGGCCATGCCCACCCGCTGCCGGTAGCCCTTGGAGAGCTTGCCGATCGCCTTGCCGATCACGCTGCCGAGCTCGCATTGCTTGACGACCTTCTCGATCCGCTCCCGCTTCCGCCCGCCGGACAGGCCGCGGGCGTTGGCGAAGAACTCGAGCAGGCTGCGGGGCGTCATGTCGGGATAGAGCGGGCCGTTCTCGGGCAGGTAGCCGAGCCGCTCGGCCCCGGCGAGCCGGTCGGTGGACATGTCGTGCCCGGCGATCCGGGCCACGCCCGCCGAGGGGGCGAGATAGCCGGTGAGGATCTTCATCGTCGTGCTCTTGCCCGCGCCGTTGGGGCCGAGGAAGGCCACGATCTCGCCGCGGGGCACGCGGAAACTCACGTCCTGGATGGCGATGAACTCGCCGTAGAACTTGCTCAGGCCCGCGGCCTCGATCATGGCCTCGCCGCCGGCCGGATGACTTGCTTGCATCGTCGAAGCGTCCACTGCGGGTGGGAAAGGGGCGGAAAACCGCGGGCCTCACATTGTTTCCGAGAACCGCCCCGGCGACAATCCCCGGCCGCCGCTTGGCCCCGCTGCCCGTCGAGCGGCACGGCCATGATCAGCCTGGGGTCAGCTTCGCTCGATCGCGCTCCTGCTCCCGCCGCTGGGCCTCCCGCTCCTCCAGCCACTCGGGGATCACGAAGTCGTCGTTGCCGCTGCCATCGGGTTCGGGGATCAAATCCAGGGTCTCGACGAGCGGGATTTCGACGTCCCGCTTCTCGATCAGGGCCGTGAGCGTCTTGGGGGAGATCTTGCGGAGGTTCGGGAGTGCCAGCCGGCCCTTGCGTGTGGCGAGGGCTTGGGCGACGGCCACGGAGTCGGGAGCCTCGAAGGCCGTCAGCCTCGGCAGTTGACCGAGCCAAGCCTTGGACGCCGCGAGTGCCTGTGCCGTGGCAGGGTCGATCGCGGTCAGGCCGTCGAGCTTGAGGATTCTGCCAGGGCGATCGGAGCCGAACCCCACGAGCGCCCCGGCGGTAGCGGCATCGACCGCTTCCAGGCCGCCGAGTTCCAGCAATGTGCCCTTGAACTTCGCGAGCGGCTCGGCCGCGGCCGCGTCGAGCGTCGTCAGGCCGTCGAGATACAACACTTTCCCGTTGAATCGCGCAAGCTCCTGGGCCGCCGCAGCGTCGAGCGCGGTCAGTCCGTGGAGGTACAACACATTGCCCTCGAATCGGGCCAGCCCCTTGGCCACCGCGGCGTCGAGCGTTGTCAGGCCACGGAGGGAAAAATACGCCCCCTTGAACCCAGCGATCGCCTCGGCGGCTGCGGCGTCGAGCGTCGTCAGGCCGTTGAGAGCCAGCGGCCCCTTGTCGTATCCCGCCAAGGCCTGCGCCGTTTCTCGGTCCAGCGACGTCAAGCCGTTCAACGGCAGGCATTTGGAACAATGCACTTTGCGGCCGTGGTTGAACTCCAGTTCCACGTCCACTCCCGGAAACTCCTCCGCCAGTTGCCGCGCCTGCTCCGGGGTCAGTCTCTCGATCATGTTCGTGTCAGCAGGCAACTCGTCGGCCCGCGCGGAGTTCCAGCCGGCCACGAGGCCGGACACGAGCAGGGCGAACGCGAGCAGCGACGAGGAGGCGGGCGGGCTCATGCCAGGGCTCCGGGGCGGGCGTGATCGAGTTGGCACCCGGCCGCGGCAGGACGGGCGACATGCATTGGATGCGCGACGGCCGAAAAAAGTTCCGGGCAGACCATTGTGAGCCTTTTTCCCCGGGTTTTGCCACCCGGCGACCCGCGGTGCGGCCCCCGCGCCGACCGGCCCCCGACCGGCGGTGCGGCCCGTCTCCAGGGCCCGGCGGCGGCCTATCCCACGGCCTCGAGCACCGGCCCGGGCCGGCCGCGGCGCCAGGCGATGTGCCGCCGCCACTCGTCGCGGGCGGCGGGCTCGTCGGCCCGGTAGTGCACGCCGCGGGTCTCGCGGCGGTCGATCGCGGCGTGGATCATGAGCCGGGCCACCTCCAGCATGTTTTGCAGCTGCCAGCCCTGGGGATCGGCGAACTGCCGCGGCAGCACGTAGCGGCACCAGCCCTCGACGGTGTCGAGGGCCTCGCCGAGCGAGTCCCCCGTCCGCTCCACGCCCACGTGCCGCCACATCAGCGCCCGCAGCGAGTTGCGGATGTCGGCGAGGTCGAGCGTGCCGTTGGTGTCGCCGGCCTCCGCCCGCGGAAACGAGATCGGCGGCACGCGGAGCTCGTCGGCCCGGTCGCCACCGGGCATGGCGAGCACGTCCGCCGAGGCCGCGGCTCCGGCCCGGGCGCCGTACACGAGCCCCTCGAGGAGGCTGTTGCTCGCCAGCCGGTTCGCGCCGTGCAGGCCGCTGGAGGTCACTTCCCCGGCGGCGAGCAGGCCCGGCAGCGTGGTGCGGCCCGTGTCGTCCACGGTCACGCCGCCGATCATGTAGTGGGCCCCGGGCCGCACCGGGATCCGGTCGCGGGCCAGGTCGAGCCCGAACTTCGCGCACAGCTCGGCCATGCCGGGAAACCGCCGCCGCACCATCTCCGCATCGAGGTGCGCCAGGTCGAGGTAGACGTTGGCGTGGTGCGTGCGGTGCATGACCACCGTGATCGCGCGGGACACCACGTCCCGCGGCGCCAGCTCGGCGCGGGAGTCGAACTCGGGCATGAACCGCCGGCCGTCGCGATCGACGAGGTGCGCCCCCGCGCCCCGCACGGCCTCCGTGATCAGGCTGCGGGCGCCGCCGGCGATGTAGAGCACCGTCGGATGGAACTGCATGAACTCCATGTCCCGCAGCTCGGCGCCGGCCCGCCAGGCCAGCGCCATGCCGTCGCCGTTCACGCCGGGCGGGTTCGTGGACTCGCGATACAGCTGCCCGGCCCCGCCCGTGGCGAGGATCGTCCGCCGCGCCCAGACGATCGTCTTGCCGTGGGCGGGGTGCCAGACGATGGCCCCGCGGCAGCCACCCTCGTGGGTCACGAGATCGACCGTGAACGTGTCGGGCCAGAGGTCGAGGTTCTGCAGCCGCCGCGCCTGCTCGATCACCGCCCGCATCACCTCGCGGCCGGTGGCGTCGCCCAGCGCGTGGACGATGCGGTGGTGGCTGTGGCCGCCCTCGCGGCCGAGTTCCAGGCTGCCGTTGGCGGAGTCGAACCGCGTGCCCCAGGCCATGAGCTCGGCGATCCTGCCCGGCGCCTCGCGGACCACCGACCCGACCACGTCCTCGTGACACAGCCCGCAGCCGGCCGTGAGCGTGTCGGCCACGTGGTTGTCGAACCGGTCCTCCGGATCGACCACGCTGGCGATCCCGCCCTGCGCCCACTGGCTCGACGAGGCCTGCAGGTCGTCCTTGGTGACGACCGTCACGGCGAGCCGCGGATCCACCGCCAACGCGGCCCGCAGACCGGCGAGCCCGCCGCCGAGGATGAGCACGTCGGTGAAGCAGTGGGGCACCCGGCGCGGCCCGAACGCCACCAGGTAGCGGGGCCCTTCGAAGGCTTGGCTCATTCGCCGCCCGTGCCTTGCAGGTAGGCCTTCAGCTGGTCGCGGTAGCCGGCCGGCGGCCGGCTGCGGCGGCCCTCGGCCTGGCCGCCCTTCACGTCGGTGGGCACCTCGCGGGAACTCCGCACCCCGTCGGGCCGCAGGCCGAGGCTGCGGAGCGTCTGCTCGAACTCCCCGCGCTGCCGCGGATCCGGGCTGCCGGCCATCCGCTTCATCGCCTCCCAGCGGTCGAGGAACCCCCGCGCCTGCTCGGGCGTCCAGCCGAGCGAGTCGAGCACGTCGGTGCGGCCCGACTCGACGCTGTCCTTGAGGTGATCGATGGCGAGATCGGCGGCGTTTCGCGCGTGGGCCAGATCCTGCTCGCCCCATTCGACCTCGCGATCGACGCGATTGGCACCGGCCGCTCCACCGCCGCCGCCCACGCGACCACCCTGCCCGATCGCCCCGCCGGAGGCGTCGCCCGCGCCTTCGCCGGGCCCGCCCTCGCCGCCGGATGCATCGGCCGCGCCCGCGCCGGGCTGGCCTTCCTGCGCTGCGGCCTGACCTTGTCCCTGACCTTGTCCCTGGCCTTGTCCCTGACCTTGGCCCTGACCTTGGCCCTGACCTTGGCCCTGTTCTTGGCCCTGTTCTTGGCCGGCACCCTGGCCCTGACCAGCACCCTGACCTTGGCCTTGCCCGGCACCTTGACCCTGACCTTGACCCTGACCCTGACCCTGACCCTGACCCTGACCCTGACCTTGTCCCTGGCCTTCGCCCTGGCCTTCGCCCTGGCCTTCGCCCTGGCCTTCGCCCGGGCCTTCGCCCGGGCCTTCGCCCGGGCCTTCGCCCGGGCCTTCGCCCGGGCCTTGCCCAGCACCCTGTCCTTGGCCTTGGCCTTGTCCCTGACCTTGGCCGGCGCCCTGTCCTTGGCCTTGTCCTTGTCCAGCGCCTTGCCCCTGACCCTGTCCTTGTCCTTGTCCTTGTCCAGCGCCTTGGCCCTGACCCTGTCCCTGGCCTTCGCCCGGGCCTTGCCCGGCACCCTGACCTTGGCCCTCTCCCTGCCCCTGACCTGGGCCCTGCCCCTGACCTTGGCCCTCGCCTTGCCCTTGTCCCTGACCGGCACCCTGTCCTTGTCCCTCTCCCTGCCCCGGCTGGCCGACCTCACCTTGAGCGTCGCCCGCGGCACCGCCGCCGGACCGGCCACCCTGGCACGACTTGCATCCGTCCTTGCCACACGGTTGGCCATCGGCGCCGGCACACGGCGGCCGTGGCCCCGCCTGCTCGCCGGGCGGGCCCGTGCGCGGATCCTGTCCGCCTGGCTGGTCCCCACGCTCTCCCGACGGCTGACCAGCCTGTGGTGAACCCTGTTGCCCCGATGCTCCCGGCGGCTGCTCTCCCGCGGCCGATGGCTGCGCCGCACCGCCGCCCGGCTTCTGAGCCGCACCCCCGCCATCCTGCGACCGCGGCTCGCCGCCGCCCTGCTCCTGTCGGCGGTGCTCGAGGATCCGTTCCAACGCCTCGCCGTCGTTCGTGCCGTCGGATGCGACGGTGTTTTGCGGCGGCGTCTTGCCCGCCTGCCCACCCGCGGCCGTCGGCTTGCCGGCCTGCCCGTCGCGACCACCGGCCTGTGAGCCCGCCCCCGGTTGCTTGCCCGAACCGTCCGCGCCACCGCCGCTCGCATCGCCACCCGGCTGACGCTGCCCCGGCTTGCCGCCGCTGCCTCCGGCCTGCTGGGAGCCGCCCGGCTGCTGCTTGCCACCCGGCTGCTCACCAGCACCCGCCCCGCCCGTGCCGCCGGAGCCATCTGGGCGATCGCCCGCGCCGTCCTCCGACCCCGGCCGCTGCTGCGGGCCCGACTGATTTCCGGCCTTCCCTTGCTGACCATCCTTCGGCTGGTCACCACTGGCGTCGCCACGCTGGCCGCCCTGCTGCGGATCGCCCTGCTTGCCGCTGTCCTGCCGCGGATCGCGATTCGGTTCGCCGTCCGCGGCCCCCGGATTCGTCGCCGCATCGCCCGGCTTGCGGCTGCCGCCATCGCCGCCCGGTTGCCGTTCGTCGCTCGCATCGCCGGCGCCGTCCTTGCGGCCCGCCCCATCGCCCTGCCGCGGATCATCGGCCCGCTCGCCCCCGCGGCCACCGGCGTCGCTGCCCGGTTCGCCCGACGCGCCATCCGCGCCCCCCGCGGGGTCCATGCCGCCTTCGTTCCCCGGCCCCCGCTCCCCGCCCGTGTCGCCGTTGCGACCATCCTGCGGCGGCTGCTGGTTTTGTCGCGGAGGCTGCGGGGGCGGCGGGGCGCTGGCGTCGATCCGCAGCGTCTGCCATGCGGAATGGGCGACGTTCGGTGCCTCGGGCCGATTGTCCACCGCGACGGCCCGATATTCGACCACGCTCCCGGGGCCGGCACCGAGCTTCTCCAGTTCGAGCCGGCCCGCGCCGCGAAACGCCCCCTGATGGTCGCCGCGGAAGATCACCGTCTCGGGAGCGGCCGCGCCGCCCTGCAGCCGCGCCTCGATGCCCACGCGTGCCAGGCCGAAATCGGGATCCACCGCCCGCACGGCGATCGGCACCGCCGCGCCGGGCGGCACCGCCAGCGCCGCCTCGGCGGGCGCCTCGATCGCCACCTCGGGGGCCAGATCGGCCACGACCTCGATGCGATGCTCCATCTTCTCGGTGATCACCTGCTCGCGGTGCGCCGCCGTCTGCCCGCGCGGCTGGAAGAGCAGCCGGTAGCTCGCGTGCTCGGGGCCGCTGCGATCGCGGTTCATGCGGAGCACGAGCACGCCCGTCGCCCGCGCCAGGTCGCTCGACCCGACCCGCAGCCGGGTGTCGCGGGTGCCCCGGCAGTCGAGGTCGATCCAGGCCGCCTCCAGCGGCTGGTTGCTCTCCGCCTCCAGCGTGACCTTCGTCCCCTCCACGCCGCGGAGGTCGCCCTGCCAGGCCACCGTCTCGTCGGCGAACTTGGTGTAGTCGGGGTAGTCGTAGGTCACCCGCCGCACCAAGAGCGCCGGCGCGTCCACGACGGCCACCTGCAGCGGCTCGCTGCGGCCGTCACCGGCCGCGATCACCAGGTCGAGGGACCGATCGAGGCCACGGGAGGCATCGGGCAGGATCGCGACGTGCATGCCGGCCGGGCCGGACCGCGTCATCTCCACCTGCCACGGCGCCGACGCGGTCGCGGCGCCGGCCTCGCCGTGCGGCGTGACGAGCACCACCGCCCGCTCGCCCTTGCGGAGCCCGCGGATCGTCGCGGACATGGCCACCTGGCGGCCGCGGATCACGGTGGCCACTCCGTCCACGGCCGGCACGCCGCGCGATTCGTCGTCCATCGCGGCCGCGGGTTCCTCGCCGGGCATCCGCCAGGCCAGCCGAGGGGCGTCGATCCGCACTCGGGCCGGCGCCGCCAGCCCCAGCCAGGGCGCGACGAGCCGGGCCGTGGTCACGACCAGGCTCTTGGGCGCAGCCAGTTCGTAGAGGCCCGCCGCCGTCACCAGCAAGGCCAACGCGTAGGCCAGCCGCACGGCGATCGTGCGGTCGATGACGCCCTCCGCCGGAACCTCCGCCAGCCGCTTCGCCGCCCGCCGCTCGATCGATCGCACCACCCGCGGCGCCGCCGCCTCGGGCCGCGCCTTCACGAGCACCGCGTTGACGAGGTCGTTGTGCAGGTCGGGATTCTCGCGCTCGATCGCCCGCGCGGCGTAGACGAGGTTCACGCGGTAGCGCAGCAGCGGCACGATCCAGCGGACCACCGCCGCGAGCAGCGCCACCAGGCC
>Ga0315903_10006192_pt1 | contig 15345 bp, 12 predicted proteins | sample LakEriMetagenome_7_FD_203524 | JGI IMG/M metagenome (GOLD analysis project Ga0315903, IMG submission 203524) | Freshwater fungal communities from buoy surface, Lake Erie, Ohio, United States - Buoy 2 MA119 | ecosystem: Environmental > Aquatic > Freshwater > Lake | place: USA: Lake Erie, Ohio...
GATTCGTGATTTTGAGGTTCTTCCAGAACATTCGGTGGCAATGATTCAAGTCGCAATGATCAAGCTTATGCTGCGCAGAATCGCATGCTGAGATATTTTTCAGACAGGCTCTTAGGAAAAGAAGACCACGACATATTCTTTTGATTGAATCATCCGCAGATGCTGAGAATTCAGCTCCCAGAATGAATCTCGTTCCTGTTAGGCCATCAATGGAAATTTGCGATGAACCGTTCGTTCGCATTGATTCAGCCAAAACCTTTCTCCACCAAGTTTGGCGGTCGAGTGATCGCTTTATGTCTTCTTGGACCGAAGCCGACGATTCCGTTCGTATAAGGCCCATGCCAACCATGGCCTTTAAAGCTTCATCTCCTTTAGCCTGTCCTTCTCGACACTTGTAGCAACAGTCAACCCATGGGAGAATCTTTCCTTTTCGCCATTCCTTTCCATAGACACCTTGCGGAGGAACATGGTCTTTGGTGAGGTGTTTGCGATGGAAATTGTCGCGGCAATAGGCGCATATTCTGATCGATTGCCGTTTCACTTCACAACATGGTGGCTTATCTAAGTCCTTGCAGACTCACTTTTGAGTGTATGCCTCATGGCTTGGTAGCGACAACCTTGCCGTCTTTCCAAGAGAGGAGCGGAAGGTTCCAGCGCTTGTGTTCGGCGCGGAGTTCCTTGGCCATGGCTTTGGCGGCGGCCTGGCCGTGGGCGAGGAATGCGGGTTGCTTTTTGGCGGAGCGGATGGCTGTAGCTTTCTTGAGCGGTTTCATGGCTCTTCGATCAGGCTGCTGCAAAATCGAGGTCGCGGGTGGCGCGGACGGCGGGTTCGGGAAGGGTTTCACCTTTGGCGAGGCGGTGGGCGATCTCGTCGCGGACGATGGCGCAAAGTTCGGAGTAGGTTTGTTCCTCCTGCTCGCCGTGACAGACACCGCCGAAGTAGAGGTCCGGACAGTAGCCAATGTAGCACTGGTCTTCATCAGACCAGCGGACGAAGCGGTGATAGCGGTCTTCCGGTTTCATGGTGGGAGTTTATTCTCCTGACTTCGAATCGGCAATGGCTTTTGTGACCTGCCGTTCTTGGTAGGTCTTGGCGTCGTCTCCTTCTCCACCGCTGAGGGTGATGACTCCCTGAAACGACGGGTGTTTGAACTGGCGGTGGGAGCCTTTTTGGCGGTCCAGCGCAAAACCTGCCCGGCGAAGATCCGAAATGAGTTCGCGGATTTTACGGGGCATTGTGTTGAAATCGGTTTGGGAAAGTGAGCGGCCCGAGGCCGAGCCGCCCTACCGGTTTGATGGAAGCGGGCGGGACGCCCGCGCTCCCTTATTGGCAGGCCTCGCACGTGCCACCATTCAGCATCGCTTCGAGGGAGCAGGCGTTTTTTTCCTCTGCGGAGTATTCGCGGGCGGCGGTGGTGGAGGCCATGAGGCCGCGTTGTTCCTTTTTGACGTCGATGGTGGCCTTTTCGATGTTGGAGGCCTGGAGGGTGCGGAGGTAGTAGGTGGTCTTGAGGCCCTTGTCCCAGGCGCGGCGGTACATGTGGGAGAGGGTCTTCATGTCCGGGGTGGCGAGGAAGAGGTTGACCGATTGGGATTGGTCGATCCACTTCTGGCGGCGGGCGGCGGCGTCCACGATGTATTCGTAGCCGATACCGAAGACGGTTTTGTGCTTGAGCTTGAGGGCTTCCGGGATGTCCTCGATGGCGTCGAGCTCGCCGTCGAAGTATTTCAACTGGTCGAGCATGTCCTGGTTCCAGAGGCCGGCTTTTTTCAGGTCCTTGACGAGTTCGGCATTGAGCACGATGAAATCGCCGGAGAGGTTGGATTTCACGTAGAGGTTCTTGTAGTTCGGCTCGATGCAGGGCGTGGTGCCCATGATGTTGGAGATGGTGGCGGTGGGGGCGATGGCGAGCACGTTCGAGTTCCGCATTCCGTGCTTGGCGATCTTCTCACGGACGACGGACCAGTCCATCTTGCCGCCGCGCGGGACGTCGATCTTGCGGCCGCGCTCGTCCTCGAGGAGGTCGACCGTGTCCTGCGGGAGCAGTCCGCGGTCCCACTTCGAACCCTTGTAGGTCGAGTAGGTGCCGAGTTCCGCGGCGAGGTCGGAGGAGGCGCTGTAGGCGTAGTAGGCGACGGCTTCCATGACCTCGTCGTTGAAATCGACGGCGGCGTCGGAAGCGAAGGCGAGGCCGCGCTTGTAGAGGGCGTTCTGGAGGCCCATCACGCCGAGGCCGATGGGGCGGTGGCGGGAGTTCGCGGTCTTGGCGGCGGTGGTCGGGTAGAAGTTGATGTCGATCACGTTGTCGAGCGCGCGGATGGCGACGGTGATCGTTTCCTTGAGCATCTCGTGATCGATGGCTCCGTCCCGGGTGATGTGGGAATCGAGGATGACCGAGCCGAGGTTGCAGACGGCGGTTTCCTCGTCGGAGGTGTTGAGGGTGATCTCGGTGCAGAGGTTGGACGAGTGGATGACGCCGACGTGGTCCTGGGGCGAGCGGACGTTGCAGGGGTCCTTGAAGGTGATCCATGGGTGGCCGGTTTCGAAGACCATCTTGAGCATGGATTTCCACAGCTCGAGGGCGGGGAACTGGCGGGACCAGATTTTCCCTTCGGCGGCCATTTGCTCGTATTCCACGTAGCGCTGCTCGAAGGCCTTGCCGTAGAGGTCGTGGAGGTCGGGCACTTCATTGGAGCGGAAGAGCGTCCAGTTCTGGCGGTCCTCCATGCGTTTCATGAACAGGTCCGGGATCCAGTTGGCGGTGTTCATGTCGTGGCAGCGGCGGCGTTCGTCACCGGTGTTCTTGCGGAGTTCGAGGAAGTCCTCGACGTCGTTGTGCCACGTTTCGAGATACGCGCAGCCGGAGCCGCGGCGCTTGCCACCCTGGTTCACGGCGACGAGCTGGTCGTTGTGCAGCTTGAGGAAGGGGATGATGCCTTGCGACTCGCCATTGGTGCCCTGGATGTAGCCGCCGGTGCCGCGGACAGCGGTCCACGATCCGCCGAGGCCGCCGGCCCATTTCGAGAGGAAGGCATTTTCGGCGATGCCGCGGATCATGATCGACTCGATGGAGTCGTCCACCTTGTAGAGGTAGCAGGACGAGAGCTGCGAGTGGAGCGTGCCGGAGTTGAAGAGCGTGGGGGTGGAGGAGCAGAAACGGCGGCCCTTGTAGAGGTTGTAGAGGCGGATCACCCAGCCTTCGGAGTCCTTTTCCTCCTTCTTGAAGAGGCCCATGGCGACGCGCATCCAGAAGAACTGCGGCGTCTCGATGCGGCGCGGCTTGGAGCCGGTCTTGTCGACGATGAGGTAGCGATCGTAGAGGGTTTGAATGCCGAGGTAGTCGAAGTCGAGGTCGGCGGTGGGATCGAAGGCCTCGGCGAGCTTGTCGAGGTTGTAAACTTCGAGCAGGTCGGGATGCAGGCGCTTGATGGCGACGCCGTGTTTCAGGTAGGACTTGAAGGCCTTCTTGTGAGCGACTTTCAGCTTGTCGATGCCATCCTTGGAAATGCTCCAGTCGAGGACTTCCTCATAGATATAACTCAGCAGGATACGGCCGGCGAATTTCGCGAAGTCGGCGTCCTTTTCGATGAGGGCCTTGGCGTTGAGGATGATGGTGTTCTTGAGGTCCTTTTCGGAAATCTCGGAGCCGACGGAGCGGCGGAGTTCGCGTTCGATCTCGGCTTCGGGCATGGCGATGTCGAGGCCGATGGAGGCGTAGGCGATGCGCTTCTTGAGTTCGGTGCCGTCCCAGAACGAGGATTGGCCGTCGTCGGTGGTGACGGTGACCATGTATTCCTGGTTCGGGTCCTCCTGGTTGGCTTCCATTTCCTCGCGCAGGCGGGAGCGCTGGGCGCGGTAGAGGATGTAGTGCTCGGCGGCCTTGAAGTGGCCCTGGCGCATGAGTTCCTCCTGGACCATGTCCTGCACGTCCTCGATGTGGACGAAGGACTGGTCACCGCGGCGGATGCGCTCGGTGACGCCGCGGGCGATGTCGATGGCGGGCTCGGGGTTGGCCTTGATGGTGAGGAAGGCTTTTCTGACGGCGATCTCGATCTTGGTCTCGGACCAAGGCACCACGTTGCCATTGCGGCGGATCAGGCGGACGGGAAGCGTCTGCGGTCCGGCATTCACGTCCACGCTGCCGTGCTTCTCCATCGAGCGGCGGAAGGCGAGGGACTTGGCGACATCGTAGGCCTCGTTCTCCAGCAAGGCCTTTTCGATGAGCAGGTAGAGGTCGGACTCCGAAAGACGGAGGCGGCCGCCCTCGTCGAGGGACTTGGTGAGGGAGGCGGCGACGTTGTGGGCGACGTCCGAGACAAACTGGCGGTTTTCCTCGGTGAAGATCGCCTTCTCGTCCTGGCGGCGCGAGATGAGCAGGTCGGTCAGCGAGTTGCCGATGGCGTCGGCGACGTCCTCGAGCGAGAAATGCGTGTCCGTGTTGCCACGGGTGACGATGATGTCGGAGATGGGGGTGCGTCGATCCACGGGAAGGACCTCTCGCCACGAGTATCCGCGGTCATTGGGGGCGAGGGCGAAGCGGTCGGTGATGACTTGCTTGAGGATTTGGTCTTCGGCGGGATCGATGGAGTGGTACATGGGAGGTTGGTGGAGACGTGGAGTTTTTTGGTGGAGATGTCAGGGAGAGGTTTGTAGCGGCGGTCTGTGACCGTCGTGGCAGCGGGTGGTAAAGTTTATGCGTTCGCGTGTTTCATTGGCATCGACGCTCACAGAGCGCCGCTACAGGCGTTTCATCGGCTTACAGCTCGTCGTCCGAGACATTGCTCAGCGCCGAGGCCTTCTGGTATTCCGTGACACGGCCTTCGAAGAAGTTGGTTTCCTTCTTGATGTCCATCATCTCGGCGAGCCATGGGAAGGGGTTGTTGACGTCCTTGTTGAGCGGGGCGAGGCCGCAGGAGGTGAGGCGGCGGTCGGCGATGTAGTCGATGTAGGTTTCGAAGTCGGTCGAGTTGAGGCCGATGCCGGCAACGGGCAGGCAGTCGCGGATGAATTGTTTCTCCAAGGTGATGCCTTCCCTCATGGTGGCACGGAGGTCCTCGCGGAAGTCCTCGGTCCAGATGTCCGGGTTTTCATCGATGAGGTCCATGAGCAGGTTGCGGAAGACCTCGATGTGGTTCGACTCGTCGCGCAGGGTGTAGCGGAACATCTGGCCGATGCCGGGGAACTTGTTCTGGCGGTAAAGGCTGAGGATCATGCCGAAGAGGCCGTAGAACTGGGTGCCTTCCATGACCTGGCCGAACATGAAGATGTTCTTGGCGAGCGCCTGCTTGTTGGCGGTGTCGGTGAGGTCGATGTCGCGGCGCAGGGCGCGGCTGTTAGAAACGACGAAGTGGTTCTTGGCCTTGATGGTGGGCACGTCCTCGAACATCGCCTCGCACTCGTGGGGATTGAGGCCGAGCGAGGAGAGCATGTAAACGAGCGAGTCCGCGTGGATGTTTTCCTCGTGGGCGTGGCGGCCTAACACCAGTTTCAGTTCCGGCGCGGTGACCACCTCGCGCACGACGTGGAGGATGTTGTCGCCGACGATGCCTTCCGCGGCGGAGAAGTAACCGATGCCCATCTTGATGATCCAACGCTCGACATCGCTGATCTCATCGGAGCGCCACTGCTCGACATCCTTCTGCATGGTGATGTCCTCGGGCTCCCAGTGGTTGTTCTTCATCGTCTTGTAGAGATCGTAAGCCCACTGGTATTTGAGGGGCAGGATGTTGAAGAACATCGTGTCGCGGCCATTGATGACTTTCTTGGCGGCGAAGGCCTCTTCGGCCTTGGTTTTATCGAGAATGAAGGTGCGGTCTCCGAGTTTGACAGTGGTGGTGGCGGACATGGTTTTCGGTAAGAAATGGGAGGGTGAAAATAGTGCTCGTCGCGACAGACGCAGCGTCGCGGAGACTGCCGAAAGCTGTCCGGCCGGTCAAACCGATTTTGCTCATGTGGTATCCACAAATTATTCACAATACCACATGTAGTGGCATCACGCCCGTCTTTACTTTGTAAACAGGCGGAGAATCTAGGACTTCGACGGCCTCCGGAATGTGGAACATTCCACGGCTAGGGGCGAAGAAAAATTCAGGCTGTTAGAGCGCGGCGAGGCCGAATGCGGAATTTGAAAAATTTGGTTAAGCTGGGTTAACCAAATCGGGGTTTGGCGGGTGGGATTTCGCGTGGCAGGCGGGAAAGGTCCGGGTTCAAAATTTTGAGAACCGAGCGGCCGGGAGTCGCGCGGGAGGGGGTCATGAAGCGGGTTTCTTCGGTGCCTGGCGGGGCATGAGGGGGATTGGGGAGTTTTCCCGCGTTGCGGGTGGGAGGGATTCCGGCTTGAGTGCGGGCATGTTCCGCCGCATCGGGATTCCGTTGTTGCTGGCCGGGTCGGTTCTGGCGGCGACGCTGGGGCTGACGCGGCTGAGTTTTGACACGGATATCCTGTCGATGATGCCGGGCAGCCTGCCCGAGGTGCGGGGGCTGAGGGCATATCAGGAGGCGTTTTCGAAGGATGGGGAGCTGGTGGCGGTGATCGAGGGCGGCGAGGCGGATGAGGGATCGCTGCCCGAGGCGGCGGAAACGCTGGGGCGGTTGCTCGTGGAGCGGGGGCTGGTAGCGGACGCGCGCTGGCAACCGCGATGGGATCAGGAGCCGGAAGCGATGGCGGAGGTGCTCGCGTATCTCTGGCTGAACGGCAAGCCGGAGGAAACCCAGGCACTGGTTTCCAAACTGTCGCCGGTGAGCGCTCCCACCACGCTGAAGGAGGCGCTCGGTCGTGTGGCCACATCGCTGGAGGGACTGGACATGGTCAAGGAGGCGCATGATCCCTTCGGGTTTCTCGCGCATCCGGCGGTGGAGGAACTGATGGAGGGCAGTGCCGGTGGCGGTGAGGCCTTCGAAAGCGAGGATGGCAGGACGCACCTGTTGTTTCTCGATGCGCCGCAGGATGTGAGCGGGTATGCGGCGGCGCACGAATGGATCGGAACACTGCGAGGCGCGGTGGATGAGTGGAGGAAAAGCGACGGCGAGGGACTGACGGTTCGATTCACCGGCGAGCCGGCCTTCGCGTCGGACATCGGCACGGCGATGGAACGCGATCTCGGCGGATCGATCGGCATCACGCTGGGATTGATCGGCATTCTGTTCTGGTGGATGCAGCGGCGGCTCAGCCTTCTGTTAGGACTGACCGGGATGCTGGTGCTGATCTTCGGCGTGGCGCTCGGGGTGGCGGGCTGGGTTTACGGCGAACTGAGCATCATCGCGCTGAGTTCGATGGAAATCCTGATCGGCCTGTCGGTGGACTACGGCTTGGTGATTTGCCAGGAGGCGAAGGTGGCGCGGCATGACGGGCGGGTGCTGCGCAAGGCCTGTGTGCCACCGGTGTTTTTCGGAGCGCTGACGACGGCGGTGGTGTTTCTCTCGCTGAACCTCGGCGGGCTGCCGGGGACGGCGCAGTTGGGAAGCATCGTGGCGGTGGGATTGCTGGCGGCCTCGGTGCTGATGTTGTTGGTGTATCTGCCGTATGTGGTGAGGTTCGGAGTGGACCGGGCGCCGGCGCGCGGGTCCGGGCGGGTGCTGCCGGGGAGGAGCGTTTCGCTGGCGGTGACGGCGGGACTTTGTCTGGCGGCGCTGGCGGTGCTGTTCTGGCGCGGACTGCCGCAGGCGGAATTCGACGCGAAGATCATGCATCCGCGCGAGAGCGAGGCGATGGAGACCTTCGAACGGATGGGCACGGCGTTTCCAGTGCGGGGCGAAGGGGCGCTGGGCGTGGTGATCGAGGCGCGCGACGACGCGGAAATGTCAGAGCGCCTGCGCGAGGCCGAGCGGCGGATGGCGGCGGCGGAGCAGGCAGGGTTGATTGCGGAGGCCCGATTGCCATCGGACTGGTGGCCGGATGCGCAGCGGCAGGAGAAAAACCGGCCCTTGCTGGCGGCGCTGGCGGAGCGGCGGCAGGAGCTGTTAGAGATGGCGGACGGGGCGGGATTCACCGGTGAGGGTTTGGCTTTGGGAAGAGGCGTGCTTGAGGCACTGGGCAGGCTGGCCTTGAAAACCGAGGTGGTGTTTCCCGATTCGCAGGCGAGCGGTGAGATCATGCGGTTGTTTCTCAAACGGCATGAATCGGGCGGAGGGTATCTGGCGGGGTCGGTCACTCCGGCGGAAGGAAAACGGCCTGCGGATGAGGATTACGCGGCGTTCCGGGCGCTGACGGGCGACGGGATCTGGCTGAGCGGCTGGGATTTGTTCCGGCCAGCGGTGGCGGGTTTGGTTCGCGACGACCTGCCGAAGATGCTGGTGCCGATGATGCTGCTGCTGGTGGGGATGATGGCGGTGATCTTCCGCCGTGCGGCCGATGTGGGGCTGGCGCTCGGCGCGATGCTGGTGAGCACGCTGCTGCTGCTGGCGGTGATGAGCGCGGCGGGAATCAAATGGAACTTCGTGAACCTGATGGCGACGCCGCTGTTGTTAGGAACGGGCATCGACTATGCCATCCATGTCACGCTGAGCCTGCGCCGCACGGGTGGGGATTTCCGCGAGTTGTGGCAGGGCACGGGCAAGGCGCTGCTGTTCTGCGGGGCATCCAACGTGATCGGCTTCGGCTCGCTGATCAACTCCTCGAGCGACGCGCTGGTGAGCCTGGGAGTGGTGGCGGTGATCGGCATCCTGCTATGCATGGCGGTCTCGATTTTCCTGCTGCCGGGATGGCGGCACCGGTCGCGCTGATCACTCGACAACGCAGGGGACGAGGATGCCGTCGCTCATGCCGTGGATCTTCTTCTTGTCCGCCGGGACGATGGTGGCGAGGCAGCCGCCGAACGAGGTGGCGCCGGAGTCGTCGGTGAAAAAGTAAGGGCAGAGGCGCACCCGGCCGCGAAGGGTTTCCACGGTGCCATCCTCGCGGAATGCCGGGTGTTCGACGATGCGCCCCTCGCGGAACTCCTGGAGGATCCACGGCTGCTCGCCGGATTGCGCGAGAGCCGTTTCCAGCCGTTCGGCCCACTCTTTTGCCGGCAGGTCGTGACCGATGAACACGCCGCGCGAGCCCCATGCCGTTTCGTGGAAACCGCTCACCTTGAGCACCAGTTGGCGTTCCCTCTGTGAAAAGCCGGCGACCTCATCCCACGAATGCGCGTCGAGGCGCGGCAACGAGGCGTGCGGTGGCAGCGGAGCGGGATCGAGCACCCAGCCGAAGGGAACGAGTTCACGGAGGCGTTGCAGATGACTGCCGCGCAGGGCGGATTCCCAGGTTTTGCGCAGGGCCGGGGACCACAAGAGCGCGAGCCAGAGCTTGTCCTCAAGATGCGGCTTGAAGGGCGGAGTGATGACTTGTTTTCCGTCCACCGAGAGATCGGCGAGTTTTCTAACAGAAGGAACGGATTCCCAATCGAACAACTCGAAGAAACGGTAGACCGCCCGGCCATCCGGCTGGAATTCCTCGGCGGAAGCCACCGACCAGTCCGCGCCCAATTCACGGGTGAGCCATTCCATTTCCGGGCGGTAGTCCGCGGCCTCCTCGGAAACGATCACCGCTCCGCCCTGCGGCAGCAGCGAGCGGAAACCGTCGATCATTCCATCCGCGCCGCCGAGCACGTCGAATCCGGCGTTCGCATAAGTCCGCGCCAGCCATGCCGCCACGCCGATGCCGCCCGGCACGCTGTCGAGCTCGGTCATGGCGAAACCATCGTGGGTGAGGATCAGGTCCGGCCGGATCACGCGGGGAAACTGCCCTGCGGCACCTGGGTGCCGTTGCACGCGGACGAGCCACTCGGGTTTCCCCTCGTCGAGCAATTCGGCGAGCCAGGTGGGGAGTTTTCCCGCGGCGCTGCGGCGATAGAGCGCATCGCACGCCTGTTGGAAACGCGCGAGCGGATGACCGAGAGCGGTGATGCGCCGGGCCTCGGCACGGGTCAGCCGGAACGGCTCCGGCGACCAACGCCACGCGCCGCCGCCGAACAGCCCGCCTTGCGGCAGTCCGTCGCGAAGTTCGGAAAGGCTCAATCCCATCGCGCGCCGAAGTTCCATGCCGCGTCCGGTTTTGCCAAGCGGGATTGTGCGCCGTGCCCGGCATCGGTTGACAGGGATGCCGCCACGGGCTTTGCTCGGCGCGATGTTGTCTCCGGAAACCCAGCAGGATTTCGCGTTTCCCTACCTGAGCATTCTGTTCGAGGGGGCGCCGTTCATCCTGCTCGGCACGCTCATCAGCGGCTTTCTGGACATCTACCTGCCACCCGGCGCGATGGACCGCTTCCTGCCGCGCAACCGCAACCTCGCGGTGGTGACGGCGGGCCTGTTAGGCGCGGTGTTTCCGGTCTGCGAGTGCGCGGTGGTGCCGGTCATCCGCCGTCTCGTCGCCAAGGGGCTGCCGGTGTCCTGCGCGCTCACCTACATGCTCGCCGCGCCGATCGTCAACCCGATCACGGCGCTGAGCACCTGGAAGGCCTTCCAGGGACAAAACGCCGCGATGATGACGAGTTCGCGCCTGCTGTTAGGTTTTCTCGTCGCCGTGCTCGTCGGACTGGTGGTTTCCCGCCTGCCCATCGGCGCGGTGCTGAAGCCCGGCCTCGCCGAGTCTCTGGAAAAACCCAAGCCAAGCTCCAAATCCGGACACGCTCACGAGGGCCACGACTGTTGCGACCACGATCACGACGGCGACTGCGGCCACGCGCACCACCATCATGCCCATGGCGACAACCGCCTCGTCGCCGCGTTCCGCTCGGCGATGAAGGACTTCGTCGATGTGGGCGTTTACTTCTCCATCGGTGTGGCGATCACCGCGCTGTTCAACACCGGCATCGCTCCCGGCGCGGCATGGCTTGACGGATTGGCCGGCAACACGGTGGCCGCGCCCGCCGCGCTGATGGCACTGGCCTTCGTGCTCAGCCTGTGCAGCACCTCGGACGCCTTCATCGCCGCCACCCTCGACAAGTTCTCGTGGGGAGCCAAGCTCGCCTTCCTCACCTTCGGGCCGATGATGGATGTGAAACTGCTCTTCCTCTATCAGACGGTGATGCGCAAGCGCTTCATCGCCGCGCTCGCCATCGGGCTGTTCCTGGTGATCGGCGGAGTCACCATCTTCTGGCAGAACCTCGTGCTCGCCGCGCCCCGATGAAACCCGAACTCCGCCGCATCCTGTTCTCGCTCGCCGTGCTCGTCTGGAGCGCGACGATCCTCTATTTCCATGCCAGCGGCCGGATCAACAAGTATCTCGCTCCGGATTTCCGGCTGATCGCCCTGTTAGGCGGACTCGGGCTCGCGGTGCTCGGATTGTTCAATCTCTTCACCGCCGGACAGTTGGCCGATTGCGGCCACGACCACGAAGGCGAGGAGGAAAACCATCACGATCACGAGGCGGGCGATCTGAACCCGATCACCGCGCTGCTGATCATGGTGCTGCCGGTGGTTCTCGCATCCTTCTGGACCAAGGACGAATACTCGCCCAACGCGCTCGCCCGCAAGGGTCTCTACGATTCCCCCGCTTCCGCCGCCACCTTCCTTGCCACGGCCATGCCGCCGCTCACCCGCGAGGAAATGGAGAAGACCCACCGCAAGACGCCGGACGGATTCTATGAGTTCAGCCTGATGGAACTGTTCTTCGCCACCGGCGACCGCGAGATGCAGTCGGTGATCGACGGCATGAAGGTGGAAACCGAAGGCCGTTGGGTCGAGGAAAAGGCGCGCAATCCCAACGGCACCCGCAAGCGGCTTTACCGCCTGTTCATCACCTGCTGCGCGGCGGACAGCCGGGCCATTCCCATCGTGCTCGAGTTTGGAAAACAACCGCCGGAGTTTCCTGAAAACGGTTGGGTGAAAGTGGCGGGCACCATGCGCTTCCCGCTGGAAGAGGGCGTGATCCAACCGGTGCTCTTCGTGGAGCGCACGCTTGCCGCCGAACCGCCGTTTGAGGAAAGCTTCATGCGCAACTGAAGGCGGATGCCCCGGGACCGGTTGCGTTGGTTCAGCTCTTGATTTCGTCGGAGACTTCTCCTTCCTTCCTGTCCACCAGATAAGCGGGCAGGAAGGGAATCACTAACAGAATCAGGGCGGTGGTTCCGGCGTTGATCCATACCAGATTCTTGAAGCCGAGCTGGAAGTGATCGAATAGGTAGGAGCCGAGGACGTCGGAGAACGAAGTGCTCAGGTTCCCCAAAGCGAGCATCATGGAATAGCCCAGAGCCTCCGAACCCTTGGGGGTGCCACGGGCGGCCAGGTCGAACAGGGGAAGCTGGGCGAGTGTGTATCCAAGCCCAAGTTGGCCCAAGGACTCGATGACGATCGCGCTCTTGGGGCCGACATACCCCAGATAAAGAAGCGAGGACAACACGGTGCTGACGATGGACAGATAGAGCAAGGCACGCAGGTGGAACTTGCGGCAAAGAAGCGGATACACAAGAGCTCCCACCAGTCCCATGACACCGGCAACCACCGTCAGGTTTCCGATGAATTGCGGGCTGAGTTTCAGGACCTCGCTCTTGTAGTAGAACAAGGGAGTGCCGAAGCCCGGCGCAAGGTGGACGAGAAAGAGCAGTCCGCTGCAAATCCAGATGTTCCGGCAGCCGAACACGACCTTGATCTGATGGAGGATGCCCGAAAGAGGCTTCTCCCCATACTGCCCTTGGGCGACCGGCTTCTCGCGCAGGAGAAGAAGCGTTACCGGAACCATCGAGAAAAACAACACCCCACCGATCATGGCCGTATAGCCAAACCATTTCGTGGCGAGGAATCCTCCGAGGGGACCGACAAAAAGGAGGATGACATTGGCGACGATCATCCGGATGGAACTGAGCCGCCCGGTGGCGCCGTAGGCCTGGCCGCCTTCAACGAGCAAGCCACCGACCACCGTGCTGGTCAGCATCATCATGACGTTCAAGCAGCAACCGGTGATGAGCAGAACATGGTAATCCTTGGGGACAAAACCCATGGCCAACCAGAAAAGGCCGCCCAGCAAGCCGCCGAGCAGGAGGTAGTAACGGTGCCGCGTTCTCCGGATGGGAACGCCATCCACCAATAGCGCGGCCAATGGCTTGAAGCTCCAGGGCAGGATGGCGATCGTCAACCACGTGGCCATGGCGGTTGGGCTAACTAGGAGCACATCCTTGAGCAGGAACCTGATCGGGAACTCCCCAAGGCTGCCGAACTGGCCCAGATTGGTCACCACCATGCCCCAGCAGACGAGAATGGAATACCGGCGCAGGGTCATGGCCGGTTGCGCTGCAGGGGAGTTGGCCGGACTGACGGCGGTTTCGCTGGAGGAGTTCATGATGAGGGAGGATGTGGAGCAAAGACAGCGCCATCATTGTCTTCAATCCGCCGAGGCTGGCAATCCAAACGTCGAAACCGGCCAGACACCGGCCGCATGCGCCGAATCGCCACCCAACCCTTAGCATTTGAATTTCCCGTCCCGGGCGCGATCATGCCCGGGTCTTTCGTCACCAAAGTCCATGCCACGGTTTCTGTTTTCACTGCTCTTGCTGACTGCCGCCGCCTTCGGTCAGGGCAAACCCAACATCATCTTTTTCCTCGTCGATGACCTCGGTTACGGCGACCTCGGCTGTTTCTGGCAGGACCAGCGGGCGTCCACCAAGAAATTCGACACCCCGGCGCTCGACCGCATGGCCGCGGAGGGCGCGAAACTCACCCACCACTACGTCTCCGCCTCGGTCTGCGCGCCGTCGCGCGCCTCGCTGTTACAGGGCCGCCATCAGGGCCACAGCGATGTCCGCAACAGCCAGTTCGACAAGGCCTTGCCGGACACCCATTCGATCGCCTCGGTCCTGAAAGCCGCCGGTTACCGGACGATCCACCTCGGCAAGGGCGGTCTCTCCGGTGCCGAAACCTCGGTCACTCTCACCGGAACCGGTTCGCAAAACCTCGCCGCCCACCCGCTCCAACGCGGCTTCGACCGCTTTTTCGGCTATCTGTTCCACGCCGACGGCCATGAGCACTACCCGCGCAACGGCACGACCGACAAGATCGCCCACATCTACGACGACTATCAGCAGGTCACCAACGCCTCGCTCGACCTCTACACCACCGACGCTTGGACCGCCGCGGCGAAGAAGGAGATCATTGACGAGGTCAACGACGGCGACAATCAGCCGTTCTTCCTCTACCTGTCCTACGACTCGCCCCACTTCAAGATGCAGCGCCCGGCGGTCGCCTATCCCGCGCTCGACACCGACGGCAATCCGCTGACCGGCGGCATCCAATGGACCACCGCCACCGACGGCTCCGGGCGCGTGCGTTACGCCAGCACAGCCAACGGCGCCGGCACCGTCGATGGATTCACCCACCCGGACATCCCATCCGGCTGGAGCATCGCGGAAAAACAACATGTCGGCATGATCCGTCGCATCGACGAGTCCATTGCCGACATCATCCAGACACTCAAGGACCTCGGCATCGACAACAACACACTCTGTGTCTTCAGCTCCGACAACGGACCGCACAACGAGGGCAATGACCCGCGCGCCTTCGAGTCCTTCGCCAACATGGAGGGCATCAAGCGCGACATGTGGGAGGCCGGTATCCGCGTGCCGACCATTGTCCGCTGGCCCGGCAAGATCGCCGGCACCACCGGCAACGAAAACAACATCCACTCGATCGGCTATCCCAGCGCCCACTGGGACTGGATGCCGACTTTCTGCGCGATGGCCGGCGTTCCCGCTCCGGCCTGGTGCGATGGCGTCTCGCTACTGCCCACCCTCACCGGCAACGGCACCCAGCGAAACAAGGGCCACCTCTACTTCGAATTCTCCACCAGCGGCAACACCCCCGACTGGCCCGAATTCCCCAACCACCGCAATGACGTGAAGGGCGAGATGCAGGCCATCCGCATCGGCAACCACATGGGCGTGCGCACCAACATTGGAACCGGCAACGAGAACTTCCGCATTTACGACGTGACCAGCGATCCCGGCCAGGGCACCAATCTCGCCGCCTCTCTGCCCGCCGTGCAGGCGAAAATGAAGGCCCTTGCCCTCACCGCCCGCCGCCCCGGTGGTGGTGTAAGCCGTCCCTACGATAGCCTGGCCCTGCCGGCCGAAAGCCCGCCCTCGGTGGTGCCCGGAGTGCGGTGGACAAGTTATGTCGATGCGACCGCCAACTGGCAATGGGTTCCCGAGTTCCGCGATCTAACCGCCACCGCCAGCGGCACGACCGGCGTGCCCGGCGTTTCGGTCCGCCCCGCCGACGATCACTTCGGCCTGCTCTTCACCGGATATCACGAGTGTCCGGTTGCAACTAAAACAAATTCAATTGGTTAGGATCAGAGTTAATGATAGTTCTGTGGTCGGTTTCTGTAAGTAGCTCATTTAGAGTGACTTTTTCGAAAGGATGAACGCTCAAAA
>Ga0315903_10006194_pt1 | contig 15344 bp, 13 predicted proteins | sample LakEriMetagenome_7_FD_203524 | JGI IMG/M metagenome (GOLD analysis project Ga0315903, IMG submission 203524) | Freshwater fungal communities from buoy surface, Lake Erie, Ohio, United States - Buoy 2 MA119 | ecosystem: Environmental > Aquatic > Freshwater > Lake | place: USA: Lake Erie, Ohio...
CGTGGGGTACATGGACAAAAGCAGATGGCCAGCAACGACTGAAGGCACATGCAGCGGCCGTTTTTTCGAACAACTTTACCAATCACATGCAGCACATCGCCCATCAGTTGCTGCACGAGGCAGGTCTCCCCGAACAACTGCTGCACCCTATGGTAAAAGCTCACATGAAGCTGCTCGACAATCATGAACCGAATCAAGTACAAACGGGGCCCGCAAAACGCAATGACGTAACAACTCTTCAACGACATATGCAAGTTCTGCAACATCATCCTGATTGGAAAAAGTTGTATGAAGCACTCTCGGAAGATATCATAACCACCTACCAACACAAGGACGAAGGACGAGGGACAAAGGGCAAAGGATCAATGCCCGAATAGCTCTCAACTTTCAACTTTCAACCTTCAACCCACATGAATTACAAAGCCAAGCTCAAATCCATCAACACCTTTTGCTTCGACGTTGACGGCGTATTCACAAACAACATTGTATGGCTCATGCCCGATGGCGAACAGGTACGCACGGCGAATGTGCGCGATGGATATGCCGTGCAACTGGCTGTGAAAAAGGGACTGCGCATTGCCATCATCAGCGGAGGAAAAAGTGAGGCTGTACGGAAACGATTCGAAGGGCTTGGTGTTACTGAAATTTATTTAGGTTCAGCTAAAAAAATCGACGTTTTCAAATCGTTTCTCGATAAGCACAACATACTCCCTGAAGAGGTTTGCTATATCGGTGATGACATTCCGGACTACGCAGTCATGAGTCACTGCGGCCTGGCAGTTTGTCCTGCAGATGCCGCTGCAGAAATACGAAGCATTGCACATTACATCTCACCCAAAAAAGGCGGAGAAGGCTGTGTTCGTGATGTACTCGAGCAAGCGTTGAAGTTGAAAAGCATGTGGATGGATGAAGAAAGCATGGTATGGTAAATCAACATATCCAAAAATATTTTTGCAAGAAATTCGTATTGCTGTTGGTTATCCTATGAAAAGATTAGCATTCATCTTACTTATCCTAACGGGCCACAATGCCTGGAGCACAACCACGGAAGAGACAGAGCAAAAGCTCGCGCATTTACACAAACAATTAGCCGCTTCAACCGATGACGCTCGCAGCGACTCAATTTGCGAAGCCATGCGTCAATCATGGATTTCGTCATTCGAAAGTCCGGAAGTGTTTGATTATCCATTCAGTCAGCTGAAATTTTGCACGCTCATTTCCAAAGATCATCATATTCGACTGCTCAACTGGAACCTACCCTACCGCGACGGCACCTACAAGTATTTCTGCTTTCTGCTTGTATGGGATGATACAAAAAAGAATTTCACCTGGCATGAATTACAAGATTCCATGCATGAACCGGAAAAACCGGAGTCGCGTTTTCTTACAACTGAAAAATGGTTCGGAGCTCTTTACTTCGAGATTATACCGATGACGCGCAAGGGTAAAAGCAACACCTATACACTCCTGGGGTGGGATGGTAAAGACAACCTAACCACACGCAAAATTGTAGATGCCCTGACGATCAACGGAGACAAAATCCGGCTCGGGGCAAACCTATTCGAATACGCAAGTGACACCCGCAAGCGTGTCATTCTAGAATACAGCAACGAAGTGAGTGCATCCGTAAAGTACTACCCCAAAAAGAACTGCATCGTGATGGATCACCTTTCACCGAAGAACCCCATGATGCAAGGCATTTACGCCGACTACGGTCCGGATGGCACATACTGTCTTTTCGAACTGAAGAAAGACAAGTGGATATTCATGGATGAAATCGACATCAGCCAGTTTGCCGACGATGACTCCAAGCCCTACCGAGACCCCAGAAAAGTGAAGTAACCTTTAAAGCTTACGGAACTTCACCTCCTCACGCAGGCTTTCACCTACAATCTGAACTACGTAGAATCCGGAGGTCAAAGACTCCACATCCAACGGAATAGTCGTACTTCCGATTAACACAGGAGACTGAACCGTATACAATAGCTTTCCGGTCAAATCGAATACAGAAAGCGCCACAACATCTTCAACGGGTGAATCAATAGTAAGGTTTGCAGAAGATTCAGTTGGGTTAGGCCATACGATTACGTCAGCGTGCTTAATTGTCATTTGAGACTTCTGTACACCCGGCAACATCGCCGCAGCAGCGGGCGGCTGATAAGTAAGCGTATTGAAGTTGATGTAATTCACCCACTCCGGATGATCGATAAATGGATTGCGGTTTTGTTGCTTGCTTTGGATATAATCATTGCGAGCTATTTCATAAGCATCGGGGGCATCGGTAGCATGCCAAGTGAGCAAGGTTGAGAGGCTCTGTGGATCTTCGTTTAATCCCGGAAGGATAACATTGTTCAAGTTATTGAACGTCCAGTTAAAACCACTCACACCATTGTATCGGAGCGACATATATAGCAGCGAACGAGCTGCATCGCCCTTATGAATTTCACGAGGCTCATAAACGTTGTTACCCGCCGCATCCAATCCATAAGTGCCCTGCAAATAGGTGCTTATAGGTGTAACCACCTCGCCCAGCGGATGGTTGCTACGAACTGCGTTGGCGTTGTTCTGATTCACCGGGAACAGATGGTGTTGATCAGCATACTCGTTGAGTGCCGTTCCGCCACCGCTTGGCATCCAGGAAACGCACCACGTATGCTCGCGACTAAAAATGGTGTTGGGTGTCCACGCGAATGTGCCCGAGTAATTTTGGGTTTGGCCTGAGTAGATACAAGTCAAACTTCGCTGTCCTCCGGGCGCCTCGCGAGACGCAAATTCGGTAACCATCGTTTCATCGAACAGATCGTAAGAGACCTTCGTGTACGGAGAGCGAACACGCGTTTGCAAGTCTGTTATCAGCGTTGTATTAGCCGGGTTGATTGCGCTGAAATACGTTCCTTCCATAGTTGCTGCGCTGGTAACAGAACCCGTGAGTGGCGCAAGCTGCAGATAATTGCGTGAAGTTGAAGTGCCGTTGAAAGAATACACGGCATAGTGATACGTTGTATTAGCAACCACAGAACGCTGGAGAAATGTGGTTGCAGTGCCTGCCGACATTACCACCGCGTTACCTACAACATCACCCACCACATAAGCAACTCCATCGACAGGAGCCGCAGTAGGAGCCGATCCTTCGCTGCGCAACACCAAATAACCCGAAGGAGCAGTCGACGCGGCAGAGAATGTCACATTATAATTAAATGATTTGATGTTACTGAAAGACAGATTAGAGGGCTGAGCGGTCGGCTCGGCCGCTGGGCCTCCAAGACCGAACGTCCAAGCAGGAAAAGTAGCAATGCGTGTATCGGTTCTGTTCCAATTATTCTGGTTGGCTATGGAAGTAAGAAGTGTCGCCTTAGGTGCATTATTGGAAACGATTGTATATGCGCCATTATCACGTTCGGTAGAGAATGCAAGTGCAGTTGACCCGGAAGTGAGCCCGGTAGGAATACGCGAGGTCGTTGTATTGACCGAACCCGTCACCCAGGAACGCGAGCTTACACCAAAAATGAAGGTGGGCGACGCAGCCAAACCTTGATATACCAAGATTTGATCACCTGTTGTGCCCAAGGCAACCGTTGTTGGTGTAAGCGTATGCACAGTTCCTGCGGCAAAAGCGGTAGATGCTGTCCATGTATCTGTTCCTTCAGCGGTTGATAGAGCGGTTCCATTCCAGCCATTGTCTGTGAATTTCACTTGTGTACCGGCAGCGATATTGACGAGATTCACAAAGCGAATGACATCCGGATCATCTCCGTTGAAGCCAATTACCGCAATATCGCCCGGAGTCAAAACTGTTTGTCCGAACACATTCAAACTCGCTGCGCACGCGAGCATCAACATCCATTTCTTCATCGTGAATTTTATTAAGGTGTGGTGCAATGTAGGAGATTTTTGGGAATACAAGCGCGAGTGGAGAAAAATCCTGCTCGCACTTTAGTTATAGAACTTCCAATTACGAATTACAAAGTACTAAGTACCGCGAGGAACCGCCCTTCAGAGCATGAGATTTTTGTGCGATTAAAGGTCCTCCCAATTCACTATTTCACTATTTCACCATTTCACCCACCAATCAATTCGGACAAGTCGTCCCATATTCAGCAACGAAAAGCAGCAAATCAGAAACACCTACAAACCCGTTAGCATCGAGGTCGGCCGGACAATTGCTTCCATTGCAAGGAAACTGACAACTCAAATCATCGACTGTTGCCGTAGGATTGTAATTAATGGCGTTAGGGTACATGCAGCCGGGGACATTGCACGCCGTGACTAGCACAGTTGCAGTGGCCGAGGAGCTTCCCAGGGTATTGGATGCGGTGAGCGATAGCGTGAAGCTTCCAGCTTGATTGAAACATATTTCTCCCGGGTTTTGAACGGTTGAAGAAGACGGCACTCCGCCCGCTAAAGTCCAGCTCCACGAAGTCGGCTCTCCCGATGATGCGTCGCTCACGCTCATGCAGTCGCCCACACAAATTTGATTATCGCTTACACTGATAGCAGCAACCGGCGGCAAAGGTTGTACACCCGGACAGCAGTTACCACCATCGGAGATCGAATATCCACCCGCATCCCAGCATCCATATTGCGTGAAGTAGTAATACAGATTACCCCCGAACTGACTTAAGAAATAGGCGACCACTTGCTCGGCGGTGTTACAACCGCCTTGATTTCCGCTAGCGCATGAATAAGCACAGATCATATTGCTGTTTCCGTCAGCATCCGAGAGTACACCTGCGGGGGCGAAAAAGGTTTCACTCAGCACGCCTGCAGGTGCATATATAAGCGTTGAAATAAGTCCCAGGTTGCAGTGGTCATTGTCACCTTGATAACCCGCGTAGTGCACCTCAGTCACATTTGACGCGTAGGGTCCCGTGATGTTTATGATACAATCCTCATAGGTGCAAACGCCGATATGCAAATCGGGAATATCCTCATCCACATTAATATTCAATTCACCGCCCTCATAATTTGCATAAATGATGACATTACCGGATGTATTGCAGAATTGCGCCATTGCCGCTGACGCAACAATTGCTAAAGCGAGAGTGAGGTGGAGTTTCATGGAGACTAATATACAAGAATAAAGGGTTGCAGGATTGTAGGATTGTAGGGAGCTGGAAGGCATGATACTTCCCACTTTCGCGCCACTCATTCGGATTTTAACCGCGGAGTCCATAGTACAAGAATAAAGGATTGCAGGATTGTAGGATTGCAGGGAGCTGTAAGGCACGATACTTCCCACTTTCACGCCACTCATTCTCTTTCTGTTTCTGGGATTATTTTTTTAGAATTATAAAGAGAATGAGAATGAATGCCGCCAACTTTCAACCTTCCACCTGCAACTCTCAACCCACAGCACACAAGCTCTATCTTTGTAACCTCAAATGAACCACCACCCCACCATCTTCACCCTCAGCAACGGCCTTCGCGTCGTGCATCAATATTTGCCACGAGAGGTGGCTCACTGCGGACTGATGATTGGCGCCGGCAGCCGCGATGAAGCGTCAAATGAACACGGTTTGGCACACTTCCTCGAGCACTGCCTTTTTAAAGGGACCACCAAACGAAAGACGTTTCATATCTTGAGTCGACTGGATGCAGTGGGTGGTGAACTAAACGCATTTACTTCGAAAGAAGAAACCTGGATTCACGCTTCACATCTGAAGGAAGATTATGAGCGTGCTATCGAACTTATCGCCGACATTTCCTTCAACGCAACGTTTCCTGAAAAGGAAATCGAAAAGGAAAAAGAAGTTATATATGACGAGCTGAACAGCTACAAAGACAGTCCGGCCGATCTCATTTTCGAAGACTTCGATGAATTGCTCTTCGGCAAACATCCATTTGGACGAACCATCATTGGTACAGAGCAAAGCCTCAAACGTTTTACTCGCTCTCACCTGGAGAAATTTCGTAAACGCCTAATGCACCGCGACAACCTTATCTTTTCATCAGCAGGCAACATCAGTGCAGAAAAACTGCAAGCCATGCTGGAAAAGCACATGGGAAGTTTCAAGTTGAATGCGAAGAAGCTGGAGCGCGAAAAAGTAAAGTCGTATCATTTCGAACACCGAGTTGAAAAGAAAGACATACACCAAGTGCATTACCTTATGGGCATGCCCGCCTACGACTTCGAGCATAAGATGCGCCCGGCGCTATCACTACTCAACAACATCATTGGCGGGCCTGCCATGAATAACAGACTGAGCATGCGCATCCGTGAGAAGCATGGCATTGCCTATCATGTCGATTCGAACTACAGTCCGTTTTCCGACACCGGAATTTTTACGGTCTATCTCGGTACCGATAAAGAGAATTTGAAAAAGAGCAAAGAGCTCATCTGGCAAGTGCTCAACGAATTCAAAAAGGAACGCATGAGCGTTCGCGCTTTGTCCGACGCCAAGAAGCAAATCATCGGACAAATAGCCCTGGCGCAAGACAGCGGCAGCGCCATCATGTTCAACATTGCCAAGAGCCTGATGCTGTTCAATCGCATCGACACGCTCGAAGAGTTGTTTGAGAAGATTCATGAGATATCTGCTGCCGACATACACCATGTGGCGCATGATATCTTCAATACGCAGCGATCAACGAGTATCACGTACACGAATTGAAATGAGGGGTGAGGGTTCAAAGGAGCACCCTACAATCCTATAATCCTTTCACGGTATGGCATGATTCGTACATGCGGCGAATAACCTCTTCTATTCGCCGCAAATGTGCGGTGAATACATTGAAAAGTTGAAGGATGGCTTACAGCCCCCTATAATCCTACAATCCTCTCATCCTGCAATCCTAGTGCTTCACACACCCGAAATCCGGTGCACATCCGCATTACTATCCTCGATCTCATTCTTTACTTTTCGAATGCGCTGCGCAACAGTCGCCATGTCGCTGTATCCGTTATCAAACAACCATAGCAACGCATCTTCGCTGTTATCTGCAGCGCGGGCCATTTTCTCGAGAATATCGTAACCCGATTTGCGCAACCACAATATCGCATTGGGCTTTCCTTCTGCGCCGTTTATGAGCGCCATGAGATGCGGAAACCCATTATCCATGAGCCATTGCCGAGGCTCAGGTTGATTGTGCAAGGCAAACACGAAAACCGACAGTTCGGGATAACCATTCGCCATGAGCCAGTCGCGAATATCCCGATTACCGGAAATAGCTTCGGCCCAGGCAAGGATAATCTTGGCAGGGTAAGCAAACTGGGATGTTGAATGGAGTGTCAAATGACTTTGGATAACAAGTTACTATTCACTATTTACTATTCACTCGTTACTAGTGAATAGTAAATAGTGAATAGTAAATAGTGACTAATTAGCTGGAGTAAGAATTTCTGCACTTGACGTTGGCAGCTCGCGGCTTACTTTCTTGAACAGTCCTTGTAGCACTTTGCCGGGCCCTACTTCAATAACTTCAGAACAACCATCGGCGATCATCTGTTGCATAGTTTGGGTCCAGCGCACCGGTGCTGTGAGTTGCTTCACCAAGTTTAGTTTGATTTGCTCAGGGTCGCTCACGGCTGATGCAGTTACATTCTGATACACGGGACAAATCGGTGCAGCAAATTGCGTCGCCTGAATTGCAGCCTCCAGTTCGACACGTGCAGGCTCCATCAGCGGACTGTGGAATGCGCCGCCGACTTGCAACTTCAAAGCACGCTTGGCACCGGCAGCAGTAAGAGCTGCGCACGCTGCATCGATAGCGGCATTTTCTCCTGATATAACAAGTTGTCCGGGACAATTGTAATTCGCTGCAACTACTACTCCCGGTGTTTCGGAACAGATGCGTTCCACTACATCATCTTCCAATCCGAGGATGGCAGCCATCGTCGAGGGATTTTGCTCGCAGGCCTTCTGCATAGCCATGGCACGCGCATAGACCAAGCGAAGCGCATCATCGAAGGCCAGCGTTTTATTGGCAACCAACGCAGAAAACTCTCCAAGACTATGTCCAGCTACCATATTGGGTTGAAACGAATCACCCAGACAAGCGGCGAGCACCACGCTGTGCAAGAAAATAGCCGGCTGCGTTACACGCGTTTGCTTAAGGTCTTCTTCCGTTCCGGAGAACATGATATCGGTAATTCGAAATCCAAGAATTTCATTGGCGTGCTCAAGCATTTGCTTTGCATGCTCTGAGGTGTTATATAGATCTTGAGCCATGCCGGGAAACTGTGAGCCCTGGCCGGGAAAAACATATGCTTTCATAAGTTGATATTCGATTTACAGCAAAACTAGAGAAGTTCAGGAATATCTGGATTTATCATATTTCAACAATACGATTTGTAAACGATTTGTAAAATGAAACAAAGTAAGAGCCTGCTCATTTACATTCACGGCTTCAAATCAGTTGGGTGAGCAGAAGAACCATCATCATTGTAATTGCACTGGCGATTGTATCGTTGGGCATTGTTATCGCCGGGCAAGTGTTCTGGGTGCGCAAAGCATATGCATTGCAAGAAGAGCAATTCAACCGTCGGGCATTCGTAGCAATAAGCGAAGTTGTGCAAACAATTCGCGTCATGAATCGCGACTCTGCGGCAACAGAGCCGGTTAGGCAGGCATCCAACAATTACTTCATAGCTAACATTAACGACACACCCCAGCCCTATTTGCTCGAGAACTTACTCAAAGAAGAGTTTCGGCGCTCACAGCTTTTAGAAGATTTTGAATACGGCATTTACGACTGCTTTAACGATTCCATCGTTTTCGGAAGCAAGATTTCATTCAAGCCCGGCATTGAACGAACAAAGGCTCAGCAAATTCACAAGTTGAAAAACTTCGAACCAGATGGCCATTACTTCGGTGTAGTGTTTCCGAATAAATCATCGTTCATTTTGCAGCAACTCGATTTCTGGATGTACTCCAGCATCGTCATTCTGCTCATCGTTATTTTCTTCAGCTATACGGTGCACGTGATGCTAAAGCAAAAGAGGCTTTCAGAAATACGAACCGATTTCGTGAATAACATGACGCACGAATTGAAGACACCCATATCAACCATAGGTCTTTCCGCCGATGGAATTAACGGAGCACTTTTATCATCGAACCTAGACCGTGTTCGCAGCTACGTGCAGATTATTCAAAACGAAAACAGCCGACTTAAAAGCCAAGTAGAACGGGTGCTTCAGATAGCTTCACTAAGCCCGAAGAAAGTAGCCTTACAGCATAAAGAGATCGACATTCACCAAGTACTGCAAAAGGCAGTCGACACATTTGAAATGCAAATCCAGGAAGCGGAAGGAAGAATCAGTAAGGATTTACTGGCATCCAATCCTAACATCAAAGGCGATGTGGTGCATATCACCAATGTCATATACAATCTCATCGACAACGCTGTCAAATACACCGCAGATTCACCCCAAATCCATATCCGAACGAGTAACAAGTCAGGCTGGTTCCGTCTCGAAATTCAAGACAATGGAATCGGCATTGACAAGGACAACCAAAGGATGATCTTCGAAAAGTTCTATCGCGTGCCGACGGGAAATTTGCATTCCGTGCGGGGATATGGTCTGGGATTATTCTACGTAAAAACCATCGTAGAAGCGCATAAAGGAAAAATCCAGGTAACCAGTGAACCGGGTAAAGGCAGCACATTCAGTATTGAACTCAAAACCATTTAGCATGGAAAACGCATCTCAGAGCGCAATGATTTTGTTGGTAGAAGACGATACCAATCTCGGATTCGTTGTGCAGGATATTTTGAAAGCAGAAGGCTTCAAAGTTCACTTGTGTAAAGACGGCAAAGAAGGCCTGATGCAGTTTAATAAGGAGAGCTACGACTTGTGCCTGCTCGACATCATGATGCCGAAGAAAGATGGCTTCTCGCTGGCAGAAGACATCCGAAAAATAAATAGTGACATACCTATTATTTTTTTAACGGCACGCGAGATGACCGAAGATAAAATCAAAGGCCTTCGACTTGGTGCCGACGACTACATCACAAAACCCTTCAGTGCGGAGGAACTGATACTGCGCATAAAAGCGATTCTCAAACGCAACCCAAAATTCAAGGAGGAAGTAAGCGAAAAGAACACGTACTCGATAGGCAATTACATGTTTAACGCCTCCAACTTCGAATTGACAATTGAAGGCAAACGAATCAAGCTCACAAAGAAGGAAGCTGATCTACTGAAAATACTGGCTACGCAAATCGGACAGGTCATAGAGCGAGAAATCATTGCCAACATGGTTTGGGGCGACGACAGCTATTTCGTAGGCCGCAGTATGGATGTATTCATCACCAAGCTTCGCAAGCACCTCAGCGAGGACCCACGCATTGCGATTGCGAATGTGCATGGGGTGGGGTTTAGGTTGGAAGTATTATGAAGGGCGAAGGACGAAGGGCGAAGTTATTTTGATGCCGCCGGTCTTTTTTTGCCTTAGACTCGAGATTTCGCCGAGCAGTCTGAATACCCGAGGTTAGCAATTTCATTAATTCTTCTGCCTGATCGTCGAGTTTCCGAGCTATATCCGGTTCTATTAATCCTAACTCAAGCATAAGCGCTATCCAATACTTTGATTCATTGCACTCCTTGCGAGCTATTGAACGCTTATTGATGAAATCCAATTTGCTTTGAGCATGCTCAGACTCAGAGCATAAAGCACCCACTGCTGTTGCCGAACGCATTAGTTGACGTGTCAGTACCCATTCGTTTTTCACCTTCATGATTTGAGAACATACATTGTAAGTATCAACCCCAAATCGGAATAATTTATTTTGTAACGGACGAAGAATGATATTTTCCATCGATTTAATTTTCCGCAAAAAAAGGCCACCCTCTTTGGATAAAAAATTCCCCTCAGGAATAAGTTATTCCCTCTTTGCTTTCGTCCATTCGCACTTCGCACTTCGTACTTCGCCCTTCGTACTTCGCCCTTAATAAGCCGTCCACCCGCCATCAGCCACCAACACTTCGCCATTCACAAACGAGCCGTCATCGCTTACAAGAAAGAGTGCAGCTGCTGCAATTTCTTCGGGCTCGGCCATACGAGGCATGTTTGCAGTACCTGTCATCATGCGTTCATAACCAAAAGCATTCGGATGCATGCTGGCGCCAATATTCGTTTTCACTCCACCCGGCGCAATGGCATTGCATCGCACTCCCTTAACACCGTAGACGAAGGCAATGTTTTTAGTAAGGCCAATCATGCCATGTTTCGAAGCTGTATAAGCGGCGCCGGCTCGCGCGCCCTGCAAGCCACCCACGGAGGAAATATTTAGGATAACTCCCTTGCCTCGTTCAAGCATGCTAGGAAGAATCTCATGACAGAAGTAGAAAGCCCCGTGCAAATTCACGTTCATGACATGATGCCATTGCTTCAAACTCAAGTCGGCAGCCGGCATAAAATCGTCCATAATACCAGCATTATTGACTAGTATATCAATGCTACCATACTCTGCAAGAACCTTTGCAACGACTTGCTTGACCTCCAGTGCTTGTCCTACATCACACACTTCACCGGCTGCATTATTGCCTTGACTTACGATCGAGTCAATAACTTCCTGAATACCCTTTTGATCGACATCTACTACAATACAAGTAGCTCCCTCTTTGGCAAATGTGTTGGCCATAGCTCTTCCAATTCCCGATGATGCACCGGTAACGAGTGCTACTTTATTTTCCAATTTTCTCATGCTATAATGTTTTTTGTTAGTTTGACTTCAACTTCAGCGTTATGAATTTTTTGAATTCCTCGGATAATTGAATCCGGGTTAAACGATATACTGTCAATACCCCGTTCCACTAAAAACTCCGTAAATGCGGCATTATCGCTCGGTGCCTGTCCACACAAACCCACCTTGATCCCGGCTTGATGAGCAGCATTGATTGTGTGCGAAATCATCCATTCGACGGACGCATTCGTTTCCTCGAACAAAGGAGAAATAACAGCAGAATCCCGATCTACCCCCAAGGTGAGTTGTGTTAGATCGTTTGAGCCTATAGAAAACCCGTCAACCAATAAAGCGAATGACTCTGCCTCGATGACATTACTAGGCACTTCAACCATCATGTAAACATGAAGCCCCAGTTCGCCGCTCACCAAATCATACTTTGCCATCTCTTGCAGCACCAGTTCCAGTTCCTTCAAGGTTCTGCAAAAGGGAATCATCACTTTCACATTTGTAAGTCCCATCTTTCGCCTGACATCATCAATAGCCCTACATTCCAATGCAAAACCCTCCCTATATCGCTCATGATAATAGCGCGATGCCCCGCGGAAACCTATCATTGGATTCTCCTCGTGCTCTTCAAAGGCGTGTCCACCCAATAAAGAAGCATATTCATTTGACTTAAAGTCACTGAAGCGAACTATTACATCTTTCGGATAAAAGGCAGCCGCCATTGTAGCTATCCCTTGTGAGAGACGATCAACAAAGTAGGAAGCCTTGTCGGGGTAACCTTCGGTTAATACGTTGATATGTTCGCGTTCCTCCGGATTACCAACTTCATTGAACCGCACACAGGCCATAGGATGCATCTGGATAACATTAGCAATTAAGAACTCCAAACGCATTAGCCCAACACCATTGTTCGGATAAAATGACCATTCATAAGCCTTATCCGGATCGGAAAGCACCAGCATGGCTGATGTGCGCGTTTTTGGAATATCATCAAGCTTGTGCACTACTACTTCGAAGTCAAGCTTGCCACTATACACCTTTCCAATTTTACCCGTTGAACAATCGACAGTTACCCAATCACCATCACTAATCAAATTAGTTGCATTTGAAGCACCGACCACTGCAGCAACTCCGAGCTCTCTTGCCACGATCGCCGCATGACTTGTGCGGCCGCCATGGTTGGTAATGATGGCCGATGCCAACTTCATGACTACATCCCAGTCGGGATTGGTTGACTCTGTAACCAAAACATCGCCTGGTTGAATGCGCGATGCCTCACTAAGTGAGTGCAATACGCGGGCTTTACCCACCGCTATATGAATTCCTACAGCCTGACCTTCCACAGTAGGATGACATTGAGGCTGCAAATGATACTCGCGAAGTTCCAGACGCTCATCTCGGCCATGCACCGTTTCAGGACGTGCCTGCACGATATAAAGTTCCTTGGTATAACCATCCTTTGCCCACTCTATATCCATGGCTCTTTTGTAATGCTCCTCAATACGCATAGACCATTTTGCCAATGTTTCAATTTCAGCGTCACTTAGCACCCAAGACTTTTGTTTCGACACAGGTGTCGGTCTATTCTCCACTCCTACACCTACATAGGCATAGCCAAGTGTAAGTGCCTTCGAGCCCATTTTTTTTCGAATAATCCCTTTCTTTCCTGCCTGTATTGACCCTTTGAAAACATGAAATTCATCGGGGTTTACCTTGCCTTGCACAATGTTATCACCCAAGCCCCAAGCGCCTGTTATTACAACTACATCGCGGAATCCTGTATCGGGATCCACCGTAAAGCATACACCGGATGAGGCTAAATCGGCGCGAATCATAACTTGTACACCCACTGAAAGTTGAGCGTCCTCCAACGTAAAACCGCGATCAATTCTGTACTTAAGTGCGCGTGCATTGAAAAGCGATGCATAGCATTTTTTTACTGCACTGATTAGCTCTTCGCGTCCATGGATATTCAAATAAGACTCATATTGTCCTGCAAAACTCGCATCCGCCAAATCCTCGGCTGTAGCGCTGCTGCGCACTGCAACGTGTGTGTCGGGACCATACTTCAACGTCATTTCAGCATATGCTGAAAAAATTTCCTCCGTAACATCGCTCGGCAACGACAACTCAATAATCAGTCGCTTAGCTTCTTCCGACACTTGCTGAAGATTACTAAAGGTTTGATAGTTGATCGAATCAAGGAGCGCTTTCAATTGTGATCGAATAGATCCAACTTTCATAAATGCATCAAAACCATCCACGGTGATGGCAAATCCACAAGGGACCTTTATATCGAGTTGACCGAGGTTCTGACAGAGCTCTCCTATCGAAGCATTTTTACCACCTACCTGCTGTATATCGGATAAACCTACTTCGTGAAAAGTCTTAATGTATTTCATTGTGATGAGATTTAGTTTTGACATAAGTACCCCAACTGCTCAGCGAAAGAGTTGAGGAATGGCACAGGCTACACTGATACTACTCAGACGGATTAGAATGTTTCGAACAGCAAATGCCCGACAAAGGCTTTGAAAAGACTACTTTTGCCGCACATTTGAAAAACGATGAAACGCATCACAGCCTATCGCAAACTCCTGGGTGTTGGTCCCGACGCGGGATTGAAAGAACTCAAAACCGTATACCGCAATCTCATGAAGGAATGTCACCCGGACAAGTTTCATGACAACGCAGAGTTGCGCGAGAAGGAAGAAGAGCGAAGCAAAGAAATCATTGAAGCATATCACTTCCTGGTAAGCATTGCGCCGGAAACGCTCGCAGAAGTAGAAGCAGATTATCAACAAACACTCGCCTCGTGTGGCATTGTCGATTTCAACTACGACAAGCAGATTTTGACCGTGCACTTTGTTGACGGCAGTATTTATGAGTATTACGGTGTGCCGCGTAACATTTACATCAAAATGGTAAATTCGGATGCTTACGCTCGTTTTGTGCGTCGTCATATCGCGGGCTCTTATATATACCGCAGCACTCAAAAGCGAACTCCCACCATTAATCTCTAACAATCGAGATCCATTATGGCAGCTCCTAACCGCAAGTCGTCGATGCACGAGCGCAACGCCCATCGCGATGGCTACGACATGGCGCAGCTCATGGTAAAATACCCGCCGCTTAAGACCTTTGTTGCCCCAAGCCCTACGGGCATTTTGACTATCGACTTTTCGGACGTGCAAGCCGTAACAGCGTTGAATAAAGCAATACTCGAAAGTGGATACGGCGTTCACGATTGGAATTTACCCAGCGGTTACTTATGCCCACCGGTACCCGGACGCGCCGACTATATGCACCACGCAGCTGACCTTCTGGCCTTGCACAATGGCGGCACGGTGCCAACCGGACACTCTGTAAACGTTCTTGACATTGGTGTAGGCGCTGGGGTCATCTACCCAATAATAGGCAATCACCTTTATCAATGGTCATTCGTCGGGTCAGACATCGATGAAGTGGCACTTACTAATGCCTCTGCCATAAGAGAGGCCAATGAACACTTGCGGGAGAGCCTTCAACTGCGAGCACAAAAAAATGCCGGACATTTTTTCAAAGGTATCATTGGTAAGGAAGAAGCATTTGACCTTGTGGTGTGTAATCCACCTTTTTACGGAAGCGAGCAGGAAGCGAAAGAAGCCTCGAACCGCAAGTGGCGCAACCTTGGAAAAAACGAAACTACCGGCCGCAACGTTGGTGGCATG
>Ga0315903_10006195_pt1 | contig 15343 bp, 10 predicted proteins | sample LakEriMetagenome_7_FD_203524 | JGI IMG/M metagenome (GOLD analysis project Ga0315903, IMG submission 203524) | Freshwater fungal communities from buoy surface, Lake Erie, Ohio, United States - Buoy 2 MA119 | ecosystem: Environmental > Aquatic > Freshwater > Lake | place: USA: Lake Erie, Ohio...
GGTTGGCCACAACTGCATTAGGGTCAAAGTAATTCATAGGAATACTCTAAAGGTAGTAAAGGTAGCCCCATCGCCGACGGCGCAGCCTTACTTGTAAACCAAACTTGTAAACTAAATCGGTGAGCCAAATTAGTCAGTATTCGAAAACACGCATAGCCGTAACGGTGGCGTTCATCATTAATGGCTCGGTAGTTGGTTCTTTTTACGCGCGGGTTGCCGACATTAAAATCCAACTTCAGATAACAAATAGCGCCCTTGGTTTTGCGCTTTTATGTATTGCCGTGGGCGTGTTAATTGGATTGAGTTTTTCTGGTCGTCAGTCAGCAAAAAGAGGTAGTGCACCTGTTGTAATCGCATCAACATATGCGCTGGGGATCTCTGTAGTTATTGTTGGTCTTACTAATTCATTTACTGCACTGTGTATTGCCTTTATTGTTTTTGGTGCGTGTCTTTCAATTCAAGATGTTGCTATGAACTCTCATGCCATTGTTTTGGAACACGAAGCAGATAAGCGTTACATGAGCACATTTCACGCAATGTTTTCTATAGGAACATTAGGTGGCGGAATTCTTGGAGGTTACCTCTCTCACAAAGAAATCTCGATTTTTATGCAATCACTATTTATTGCAATTCTCATTGTTATTTCGAATTTCTTGGTCCGTAATTATTTTCTACCAGCATCGAGTGATCAACATCCACTTACCAAAAAGAAAAGAGTGCGCCCACCAAGAATTTTTCTCTTTGTTGGTCTCCTTGGAGTATGCGCAGCAATTAGTGAAGGTTCAGCAGGTGATTGGGGAGCAGTCTTAGCTCGCGACACTTTTAATGCAACACCATTTATCTCGACACTTCCTTACATCTGTTTTTCTGCTGCAATGGTTATTGGTCGACTTATGGGAGATCGTTTAGCAGCACGATTTGGCCCAATGAAATTAATTATCGGCGGCGGATTAATTGCCGGCATCGGATTAGCTTTAGGATTAATACTTGGAGGAGTTGCCGGGGTTATTTTTGGTTGGCTCTCCATTGGAATTGGTTTTTCTACAGTGATACCAATGTTGTTTTCACAGGCCGGTGAGATTGCAAAGAGTAAAACCGAATTGAACTTTGCTCCATCAGAGGCCGTTGCAACAGTTTCTGGTATCGCCTATTTTGGATTTCTTGTTGGTCCACCAACCCTTGGCTTCTTGGGAGATCTGATTGGATTGCGTTGGGCAATGATGGTTCCAGCGATTCTGGCCATCGCCATGGTCCTGGCCGCTAGGCCCGTGTTAGGTAATAAATAGGTATAAATTTGCCTTAATCGGGTCCTTGCCCTTTACACTCTGACAGTCTCGCGCCCGACCTTCAGTTTAAGGCGCCCTTTAACTCCAATGGAGGAGAAACCATGCGTGCTTCAAGCACCGTATCACTGGTCCAAGTAACCGGAACTAACTTAATTTATGTATACATTGTTCTGGGTATATCTCTAGCAGCCCTTGCGATTGCATACGGCCTTCGCGCTCAGGTCTTAGCCGCAAGTGATGGCACACCCAAGATGCGTGAAATCGCAGAGGCAGTCCAAGAAGGCGCAGCGGCATTTTTGTCCCGCCAGTTCCGAACACTTTCCTACTTTGTCGCAATTGTTTTCCTTCTTTTGTTCGCGCTGCCTGGTGATGCTGAAATCCGCATCGGCCGATCTATCTTCTTTTTAGTCGGAGCAGCGTTCTCTGCCCTTGTTGGCTATAACGGTATGTGGCTTGCAGTTCGCGCAAATGTTCGCGTTGCAGATGCAGCTCGCAATAAGGATGGCCAGAAGGCTGTTCAAATCGCATTTCGTACAGGTGGCGTCGTTGGTATGACCACTGTTGGTCTAGGACTAGCAGGTGCTGCGCTCGTAGTTATTTTATATCGCGAAAATGCACCAGCAGTTCTTGAAGGCTTTGGTTTTGGCGCCGCGATGCTTGCAATGTTTATGCGCGTTGGTGGCGGAATCTTTACAAAGGCTGCAGATGTTGGAGCAGACCTTGTAGGTAAAGTAGAAAAGCACATTCCAGAAGATGACCCACGCAATGCTGCAACAATTGCAGACAACGTTGGTGACAACGTTGGTGACTGCGCTGGTATGGCGGCAGATCTCTTTGAATCATATGCAGTAACACTTGTTGCAGCGCTGATTCTTGGTAAGGCCGCATTTGGTGATGCCGGCTTGGTCTACCCATTAATCGTTCCCGCAATCGGAACAATCACAGCAGTTATCGGAATCTTCTTAACCAAATTGCGCAAGACAGATAAGTCAGCAATGACAGCAATTAACCGCTCATTCTTCTTGTCAGCGATTATCTCTGCAGGCTTAACAGCACTTGCAACATTTACTTATTTGCCATCTGATTTCAAACTAATGAGTGGTTTGTCACCTGAGGCAATTGCAGCAGCAGGAGATACAAACCCACGAGTTCTTGCAATTAGCGCAGTATTAATTGGTATCGCATTAGCTGCAGCAATTCAGGTACTTACAGGATTCTTTACTGAAACTGGCCGTCGTCCAGTAAATGATGTTGCAGCTTCATCTGAAACAGGGGCGGCAACAGTGATTTTGGCTGGTATTGCAGTTGGATTTGAATCAGCTGTTTATTCAGCACTTTTGATCGCAGCAGCAGTATTTGGTGCCTTCTTGTTAGGTGGCGGAAGCATTGTGCTCTCACTTCTTGCAATTGCTCTTGCTGGTACTGGTTTGCTTACAACAGTTGGTGTCATCGTTGCGATGGATACCTTCGGACCAATTTCTGACAACGCACAGGGCATCGCAGAGATGTCAGGTGATGTAAACGGTGAAGGTGCAGCAATCCTTACAGGTCTAGATGCAGTTGGTAACACAACAAAGGCAATTACTAAGGGAATTGCAATTGCAACTGCAGTACTTGCTGCAACCGCGCTCTTTGGTGCATTTACAGATGCAATTAAAACTGCAGTCTCCGATGCCGGTCGCAACGCAATGGATCTTGCAAACCAATATCAAGGAATTTTGGATGTTGCAGATCCACGCAACCTTGTTGGATTAATTATTGGCGCAGCAGTTGTATTCCTCTTCTCAGGTCTTGCAGTTAACGCTGTATCACGTGCAGCTGGAGCAGTTGTTGTAGAAGTACGCGAACAGTTCCGCTTGCATCCAGGAATCATGAAGGGAACAGAGAAGCCAGACTATGCACGCGTAGTTGATATCTGTACTCGCGATTCTCTACGTGAATTGGTAACACCAGGCCTGCTTGCAGTTATGGCGCCAATCGCAGTTGGATTTGGTTTAGGTGTTGGTGCACTCGGTGCATATCTTGCAGGTGCAATCGGCACAGGAACATTGATGGCAGTGTTCCTTTCTAACTCCGGTGGCGCATGGGATAACGCAAAGAAGATGGTTGAAGATGGTCACCATGGTGGAAAGAACAGTGATGCACACGCAGCAACAATCGTGGGTGACACTGTTGGAGATCCATTCAAAGACACAGCAGGTCCTGCAATCAACCCACTTATCAAGGTGATGAACCTAGTTGGTCTGTTGATTACTCCTGCAATTGTTTCTCTTGCACTTGGCAACGGTGAAACAACAAGCACAGCTATTTCATTGCTAGCAGTTGCAGTCATCATCGGTGCGTTAGTTCGTAACCGCAGACAAGCAACCTCAATCACGGTCTAAAGCCAGTGACTTCCCCGGTCGCACTAGTTGATAATGCAGAGATAGCAAAGCGTTAATCATTCATGGCTAAAGCAAAGACGGATCTGATCAAGCTGGTGATTGTTGAATCACCAGCTAAGGCCAGAAAAATTGGTGGTTACCTCGGCGACGAATATGTCGTCGAGGCTTCCGTTGGTCACATCCGTGATCTGCCACAGCGTGCCGCAGATATTCCAAAAGAGTTTAAGAAAACTGCCTGGGCTAAAGAGGGCGTAGATATTGAAAATGATTTCGCACCGCTTTATGTAATTAATCCAGACAAAAAGGCAAAGGTTGCAGAACTTAAAGCGCTCATGAAAAACGCTGAAGAGTTGATTCTGGCAACAGATGAAGACCGCGAAGGTGAAGCGATTGCCTGGCACTTGGTTGAAGTACTAGAGCCAAAGATTCCCATTAAGCGAATGGTCTTTAATGAAATTACAAAAGAGGCAATCGTTGCTGCAGTAGAAAACACTCGCGATTTAGATTACAACTTAATCGATGCTCAGGAAACACGTCGTGTTCTCGATCGATTGTTCGGTTATCGCCTTTCACCTGTTTTGTGGAAAAAAGTAATGCCGCGAATCTCTGCAGGCCGCGTTCAGTCTGTTGCAACTAGATTGATTGTTGAAAAAGAACGCGAACGCATGGCCTTTATCTCATCAGGTTGGTGGGACTTGGCTGCAGTTACAGCTCTTGGCTTTAATGCGCGCTTACTAGAAGTTGATGGAAAGAAAGTTGCCAGCACATCTGATTTTGGCGCAGATGGGGCAGTAAAAGAAAAATCACTGTCAAATATTTTATTACTCGATGAAACAAGCGCGAATGCATTAGTTGATGGGCTAAAAACCAGCGACCTAACTGTGAAATCGATGGATGAATCTCCACGTACCGAGCGACCAAAGCCACCATTTACAACATCAACATTGCAACAAGACGCAGGTAGTCGCTTAGGTTGGGGCGCACAGATCACTATGCGAGTTGCACAAAGACTGTATGAAAACGGTTACATCACGTACATGCGTACTGACAGTGTTAACTTATCGGCACAAGCAATTACTGCAGCGCGCAATGCAGCAAAGTCTTTATATGGCGCCGACCATATTCCAGATGCACCACGTGCCTATCAAGGTAAAACTAAGAACGCCCAAGAGGCCCACGAAGCTATTCGACCAGCAGGAGAAAGTTTTAAGACACCTGGCGAGTTAGCACCAGAGCTCTCACGTGATGAGTTTGCACTCTATGACTTAATTTGGAAGCGCACTGTTGCTTCCCAGATGGCTGATGCTAAAAAAATGCAGATGCGTGTTGACTTTGATGCTGACATTAGCTCCAGCGCTTCACAAAACTGGAAGAAAGCAATCTTTCGCGCAAATGGATCTGTCATTGTTTTCCCTGGTTTTCTCGCTGCATACGATGAAGTGATTACCGAAGATGGCAAAGATGAGAACAAAGATGAAGAGGCAACCAATAAGCGCCTACCTGCAATGACATTAGGTCAAGCAGTAAAAGTAAATGAATACACATGTGAAGGGCATGAAACAAAACCACCTGCTAGATATACGGAGCCAACACTTGTAAAGAAGTTAGAAGAGTTAGGTATTGGCCGCCCATCTACTTTTGCATCGATCATTCAAACAATTCAAGATCGTGGTTATGTCTATAAGCGTGGCCGTGCGCTAGTGCCAACATTTCTTGCTTTTTCTGTAACAGGTTTGCTGGAAACTCACTTTACAAAGTTAGTTGACTACGAATTTACGGCAAGTATGGAAGAAGATTTAGACAAGATCGCATCAGGAGATGCCGGCCGCGTTGATTGGTTACGCGATTTCTTCTACGGCGTAGATGGTCAACCAGGTCTAAATGAGCTCTCTGCAGACTTGGGTGTAATCGATGCACGTGCAACAAACACGATGAACTTGTCACCTGAGATAGAGATTCGTGTTGGTCGCTACGGTGCTTACTTGCAAGAGAACTTGCCAGGTGAAGAGCGCAAACTTGCAAACATTCCAGAGGAGTTAGCACCAGATGAGCTAACTCTTGCAAAAGCAATAGAGCTATTGGCAGCACCATCAGGTGAACGTGAACTAGGAATTGATCCATCAACTAACTTGCCCATCATTGCAAAGAGTGGTCGCTTTGGCCCTTACATCACAGAAGTTTTACCTGAAGTTCCCGTGGAGCTAACTGCATCTGGCAAGAAGAAGAAAAAGAAAGCTGATGCCCCCAAAGCAAAAACCGCATCACTGCTTTCCACAATGACATTAGATACCGTCACATATGAAGATGCTCTGCGCTTGCTTTCTCTGCCTCGCACACTTGGCACCAACAGCGCAGGTGATGACATTACAGTTCAAAATGGTCGTTATGGTCCCTACTTAAAAGCTGGAGTAGATAGCCGCACTCTGACCTCAGAGGATCAGTTGTTTACAATGACGTTAGAAGAAGCGTTAGAGATTTATTCAAAACCTAAAGAGCGTCGTCGTGGTGTTGCAAAACCACCATTGAAAGAACTTGGTCTTGATCCTGAAACTCAAAGACCTCTCATTATTAAAGATGGTCGTTTTGGAATGTATGTCTCTGATGGTGAAACAAATGCAACATTGCGCCGTGGTGACACTCTTGAAGCAATGACAATTGAACGCGGATTAGAACTGCTCGCTGGTCGTCGTGCATGGGAAGCAGAAAATGGTCCATCACCCAAAAAATCTCGTAAAAAAGCTGCAGCAAAATCTAAACCAATTAAAGCTGGAGCAACTGCGCCAACGTTAACTAAAAACACAGTTAAAAAAGCTGGCGCAAAAAAGGCTGCTAAGAAGGCTGCAAGCGGAAAAGCCACCAAAAAGAGCGAATAGCCTCACCCGATAGACTTCGCACTATGCCAAAAACACTCCCAATCCCGGCTGCGCCAGCACCGGATGTAACACGTGGAGTACTTGCCATTCGCCCATTTAGAAAACTTTGGAACTCAATGCTCTACTCCTCATTGGGAGACTGGCTTGGATTACTAGCAACAACTGCAATGGCTCAACAGCTTTCTGGTGGAGATTATGCAACTGCTAACTTTGCTATCGCAGGTGTTTTTATTGCGCGTTTACTTCCTGCAGCCTTTCTTGGCCCTATCGCTGGAGTAATCGCTGACAAGTTGGATCGCCGTAAGTTAATGGTCAACTGCGACATCTTGCGCGGTGCCCTCTATGTTTCTATTCCAATATTTAACAATTATTTCTGGCTCTACACAGCAATGATTTTGGTTGAGTGTCTGACGCTATTTTGGTCACCAGCTAAAGAGGCATCGGTTCCTAACCTGGTACCTCGCGAGAAGTTAGAGTCGGCTAATCAAGTTTCACTTTTGGCAGCCTATGGCACGGCACCTATTGCTGCGATTCTCTTTACATTCCTGTCTTTATTCACATCAGCCTTTAATGCAACATTCTCAACCAATGTAACTGCAGTAAATCTTGCACTCTATGCAAACGCACTATCTTTCTTTTTTGCAGCGATTGTAATTTTTAATCTTCGCGAAATACCAAAGGGTGCCGCTGCAAAACATGCAGCAGAGACTGGATTACTAAAATCACTTCACGAAGGTTGGAAAACAGTAAGTGGCAGCAAGATCATTCGCGGCCTAATCGTTGGAATGGTTGGAGCATTTGTTGCAGCGGGCGCAGTTATTGGTTTGGCTAGAACATTTGTAGGCGATCTTGGCGGCGGTGATGCGGCATACGGTGTTCTTTTTGGCGCAGTCTTTACTGGCCTTGCAGCAGGAATTGCATTTGGACCAAAAGTTTTCGCACAGTTTTCACGCCGTAGACTATTTGGCGCGTCCCTTGTGGTTGCAGGTGCGCTACTAGTTGTTTTGGCAGCGATTCCTAACTTAGTGATTGCAGTATTTGTTGTAATTATTCTTGGCGCATTTAGCGGTATCTGTTGGGTAACAGGCTTTACGATGTTAGGCCTGGAAGTCACAGATGATGTTCGTGGTCGCACTTTTGCATTCGTTCAAAGCCTAATCCGCGTGGTTTTGGTAGCAGTCTTAGCTATCTCACCACTGATTGCAGCTGCTGTTGGCGAACACACATTTAAGTTTCAAAATACTGAGCTCTCTTATAACGGCGCCGCAGTGACAATTCTTATTGCAGGCCTTATCGCATTCTTAATTGGATTTGTCTCATACAAACAGATGAAGGATCGACCAAATGTTTCACTCTGGTCTGATATCTCCAATGCACTCAAGGGTGAACTAGGCAGCATTACTGGCCCACCTGCACAGGGAATCTTTATTGCATTCGAAGGTGGCGAAGGAATTGGTAAATCAACTCAGTCACAGTTGTTAAAACAATGGTTAGAGCAAGAAGGCGAAAGTGTTGTCTTATCTCGCGAACCTGGCGGAACTGATCTTGGTATTGAGATTAGAAAGATTTTGCTTTCACATTCAACCGGAGAAATTAGCCCGCGTGCAGAGGCTTTGCTTTATGCAGCAGATCGCGCACACCATGTTTACAGTGTGATTAGACCAGCATTAGCTAGAGGCGAAGTTGTGATTAGTGATCGCTACTTTGATTCATCCATTGCATATCAAGGCGCGGGGCGCGTATTAGAACCAGGTGAAGTTGCACGAATTTCTAGATGGGCAACTGAATCTTTATTTCCAACGCTCACAATCATTATTGATCTTGCACCAGAAATTGGCCTTGGACGATTAATGAGTAAAGACAGACTTGAATCACAACCAATTGATTTCCACGAACGAGTACGTCAAGAATTCTTACAGATTGCAGCGTTAGACCCAGAGCGTTACTTAATTGTTTCTGGCAACCAATCTATTCAAGCCACACATGCAGAAATTATTGCTCGCGTTAGCGAAATCGCTGGATTAAAACGCAATACACGAGAAGACAAAGGCAATCTGTTGCTTCGACCAATTCGCGCAACAGCCAAGGCTGTCAAAAACACAGGTAGTGCCGCAAGTAAAGCGGTAAAGCACAGCGGAGCGAGTGCAAGTAAAGCTGTCAAAAAGAGTTCGCAATCTGCAAAGGCTGCTGCAAGTAAATCAAAAAGAGCTGCTAAAAAATGAGCGTCTACCAAGAGTTAGTTGGACAAGAACACGTTATTGAAATTCTCCAGAACGCAGTACAAGCAACTCGCACGCAAGACCTAGATTCGACTGCACAAACAAATAATCAGATGACGCACGCCTGGGTTTTTACTGGCCCACCTGGTTCTGGCCGATCAAATGCTGCAATCGCATTTGCACAAGGGCTTATCTGCCCCAACAAAAGCTGCGGCACATGTAATGAATGTAAGTCGGCTGCAGCTGGTTCACATCCTGATGTAGAGATCATTCGCACCGAAGGTTTATCTATCAAAATCGATGAAATTAGAGAATTGTTGACCCGCGTTGCATGGGCGCCATCTATGGGTGGTTGGCGAGTAGTGGTGATGGAAGATGCAGATCGCCTTACAGAATCTGCTGCAAATGCCCTGCTTAAAGCTATCGAAGAACCTGGCAACAGAACTGTGTGGTTGTTGTGTGCTCCTACTTTGCACGATGTATTGCCAACAATTCGTAGCCGTTGTCGTCACTTGCAACTTGTCACACCATCTAATGCAGCCGTTGCACAGGTTCTACAAACTCGAGACGGTATTTCACCCAACATGGCAGATTTTGCAGCAAGAGTTTCGCAAGGCCACATCGGCCGTGCACGATACCTAGCAAAGAATGAATCGGTTCGTAACACTCGCAACACAATTATGAAACTTCCATCAACACTTCAAGGTATTTCATCTGCCTTTGCGGCTGCGCAAACGTTGGTTGATCTAGCAACAGAGCAAGCCACGAGCGCAGCAGAACTGCGAAATGAAAAAGAAGTTGATGATCTCTCTCTTGCATACGGTAAAGGTGCAACAGGCCGCGGAATGGCAACTGGTGGCAGCAAGGCCATCAAAGAGTTGGAGAAAGAACAAAAAGCGCGCCAAACTCGAATGATTCGTGACGGTCTAGATGCAGCGCTACTAGACATTGCAACTTTTTATCGCGATGTCATGATGGTGCAAGCAGGGGCTAATGATGCCTTGATTAACAAAGAGTTAGAAGCTGAGATTGTTGCATTGGCTGAAAGAACAAAACCACATAATACGATCAAAAAAATTAGCGCAATCATGCAAGCCCGCACTAATTTAGGTCACAACGCGGCGCCGTTGCTAACTGTTGAAGCGTTAATGTGCACATTGGCCCGCTAGCTAGCGGAAAAAGTAAACAGCGGAATACAACCTTTACCTGGGGCAAAAATGGCCGCTTTCCAGGCAAAAAAAGAGAATTTCCTCGGATTTCACGCATCAAAAAAATGGCCGATGGTAATTAGCACCCCAATTCATAGGGCAAGATTTGCCCATGCGCTTAGACCATGTCTCATATGTAACATCCCATGATCAACTAGCTGACACTGTGCAACGTCTAGGTTCACGCCTTGGTAGCAGCTTTGTTGACGGCGGTGTTCACCCACGCTTTGGTACTCGCAACTTCACAGCCGCACTTCAAAACGGTCAATACATTGAAGTTGTGTGTCCACTCGATCATCCATCAACAGAACAAACGCCATGGGGTAAGGCTGTTAGTAAAAAAGCTCAAGCAGGTGGCGGTTGGTTAACCTGGGTATTTAGCACCGAGGATATCTCTAAGGTAGAAGAAAAATTTGGTCGAGCAGCAGTAGAAGGTCACCGCACACGCCCAGACGGAAGCGACCTAAAGTGGAAACAGATCGGTGTTACTGAGATCGCTGATTTTCGCGAGCTACCATTTTTTATTCAATGGTTAACAACTGATCACCCTTCACAAGATGGAAAAGCAGTTGCATCCATTGAAAAGATAACAATTGCAGATAAAGATCAGCTTGCAGAGTCTTGGTTTAAAGATGAAATCCTTGCAGGACTTGCTGGGACATCTATTGAATGGACAGATCCATCAGCAAATGAAGGTGAAAATGGAATTGTTTCCGTTCACCTAAAGACTCCAACTGGAGTAGTTGTTCTTGACTAACTAAATCAAGTTTAAAAAAAGCCCTTCACGCAATTGTGAGGGGCTTTTTTATTTCCATAGTTCACTTTAAATTACTTTCATTAAAACTTTAAACTATGTGGCTTGGGCCGGGATCGAACCGGCGACCTAACGATTTTCAGTCGTTCGCTCGTACCAACTGAGCTACCAAGCCAACAAAGATTTTGCTAATGGTTGCCCACGAGTACGCGCAGTACACAAATAAATTTGCGTACAACACCAAAACCTTTGCGACCCGGACGGGACTTGAACCCGCGACCTCCGCCGTGACAGGGCGGCGCGCTAACCAACTGCGCTACCGGGCCTTAAGAATTATTGAATAAACATAAGTGGCTCTTATGTCACCTTAAAGCCTTACTAACTTCGAATCTTTACAACTGTAAATCATTTACTGCGGTACTGCGTGCCCCCAACGGGATTCGAACCCGTGTTACCGCCGTGAAAGGGCGATGTCCTAGGCCCCTAGACGATGGGGACGTACGAGGCTCGCCAATCTTACCTGCGATTAAGCAGGCGACCAAACCCGCTTAAATAGACCAGCGAACTGTGACTAGAACAGTTACTTCTTGTTGGCCTAAGTCGATCTGTGTTGGAGCATCTTCGGCCTTTGCACTGACTCCAAACATAGGCAATGGATTTGGTGATGACTGCTCATTGAGAAAAACAACTCGGCCAAGTTTCACACCAAGCAACTGTGCATATGAAAGAGCTTTTGCTCGCGCACTCTTTACAGCAGCAGATCTTGCTAACACTGTTGCCTTGTCATTGTCTAAAACAAATGGTGATGCACCATTAACAGAAAGATTTGCACCGCCTGCATCAACGATTGCATCAACGATCATTCCTGCAGTTGATCCAGCGCGAACAGTGATTGAAAAAGACTGACTTGCTCTATAGCCAGAAATAACAGGAGTTGAATTATCTGGGTATGAATATTCTGGAAAGACCGAGATGGACTGCGTTGCAATATCGCGTGTTGCAATTTTGTTTGCAATAAGTGCCTTGCGCACTGAAGCCGATGTTGTATTTGCAGATGCCAATGCCGCCTTACTTGTTGTTGCCACAACAGAGACTGTGGCGCTGATTTTTACTGCATCAGGTGTAACACTGACTGTGCCATTGCCAGTCGTTGTGATGTAGCGAGTAGCAGCGGTCGCAGTTGCTGGATTAACAAGACCCACTGCACCAATTAGGGCAACGACAACGGAAAGGGAGGCGATTTTTCTATATGTTGAAAGATTCATGCTCTAAGTATCTACTATTGACTGTGCTTGGTGTTAATTATTTCTGAGTTTAGTGCGAGAATTAATACTATGAGCCAGTCGCAGTTTGTATCAAAATGCACAACCGATGCACTAGCTGTTGCTGCGCAATCACTAATCTCTGGCCATTTAGTGGCATTTCCAACTGAAACTGTTTATGGTCTTGGCGCCAATGCAACTGATAGGGCTGCCGTTACAAAGATATATGTAGCAAAAGCACGCCCAACAGATCACCCATTAATCGTTCACCTACATTCGATGCAGGCAATGGGTGATTGGGCCGAAGATATTCCTGCATATGCAATTGCACTGGCCCGTGATTTTTGGCCAGGCTCTATGACTCTTGTTTTAAAACGCAGTCCACTTGCACAAGACTTTATAACTGGTGGTCAAGATTCAGTTGCAGTGCGCGTTCCAGATCATGTTGTTGCACTTGCTCTATTAGAAGCATTTAGGGCAGCTGGTGGAAAGGGCATTGTGGCCCCTAGTGCAAATCGTTTTGGTCATGTTTCTCCAACGACAGCCCAAGCTGTTAGCGATGAGTTAAGCAGCTATTTATCTGTAGAGGATCAGATTTTAGATGGCGGTCCATGCGTCGTTGGCGTTGAATCAACGATTATTGATTGCACTGGCAGTAGCCCAAAGATTTTGCGACCTGGGGCAATTACTGCCGAAATGATTACTACATCAACTGGATTAGAAGTTGTTGAATCAACAGATTCAAAAGATTCTGCGCAAGAAAACATTCGTGTTAGCGGATCATTAGAAGCGCACTATGCACCAGCTGCACAAGTTTTATTGGATCAAAACCCACAAGCAGGCCAAGGCTTTATTGCAGTTGCAACAACTGCAACACCAGATGGTGTAATCCGTTTGGCATCACCGACTAACGATGTGGAGTTTGCACAATCTCTTTATGCATCACTTCGAAAAGCTGATGAATTAGGCCTAAGCCATGTAGTTGTAAAACAACCACAGGGCGCAGGCATCGCAATTGCCATTAGAGACCGCCTTATGAGGGCAGCTAACGGGCGCTAGGTATTGGGTTTTTGCCACATGTTTGGCGGCAATCATGGCGTTCGGGGATTTAGATTTTTCCGATACGATTACGCCTTGTAGTTGCATGTAATAGAAGGTATTTACAGGCAATTGCAGCAGTGGGGCCTATAGCTCAGCCGGTAGAGCAACGGACTTTTAATCCGTGGGTCGACAGTTCGAGCCTGTCTGGGCCCACTTACTAAGTCAGCCTTTATTGGCGATACCCCAATAAATTCACCGAGTATTCGCAGTCAATATGCTTGTGCGCACGTGGCTTTCACCCCATCGACCTTGTAAGATCGCACTATTCCAACGGAGGTTCTCATGCGTAAAGTACTAACAACAGCGGCAGTTGCCCTTTTTGCTATCTCAACATTGTCTGCAGTTTCGGCAGCACCTGCCAGCGCGGCAATGGTAAAAAATGGCCAACTCTGTAAAAAGCTCAACGCAAAGACAAGTTACGTATTTAAGGGTGATCGCTATACATACACCTGCCAAAAGAACCCTTACTACTTGAAGACTCGCCTAACCTGGACAGTGGCCGAATGCATTACGGCCATTAGAGAAGAAAGAACAGCTAGAGCAGACTTGGCTACCCAAAGAGCAGCTGGTCTAGAGGCTTCAACTCTTGGCACCTACCAACTATTGGTAGATATGGCAGTTGATCTTCGCGATCTGGCTTGCGCTCGAGGCGTCTAAACAACCCCGCTAGACCAACCAGAACCAACGCACCTATATCCAGCCTCAATCCGGCAACCCCTAAAGGATTGCCAACCCCGCCTACCTGGCAAAATGTCCGTTTTGTCCCTTCGACGCTACATTCGGGCAACAGATTCGTAGAAGGCTACAGAGACATCGACGGATGGCTCTGCAGTACAAAACCGGTTAAAAAGGAATCCCTAAGTGTCATTTAACAACTCTGCAAACTCTGCAGGTCCTCGTGTTTGGACCGTGGCAGAGCTTGGTGCTTTCTACACAGCACACCGCACAGAGTTACTTGCCCACGCAAACCGCGTACTAAAGGATTCAAGCAAGGCTGAGGAAATTACTCAGGATGCCTTAATCAAGTTCATTCTTGCAGCACCAGAACTTGAGTCAGCAGATCATGCGATCTCTTATCTACACCGCACAATCGAAAACCTTTGCATCGATTTATTCCGCAGCGAAGGCCGTCGTCCTAACTTGGTCGTACTAGATGATGCATCAGCAGAGATCGAAGCAACATGGGCAGTAGATGGCGATCACTCTGCAGCAATTACAGCAGCAGAAGATGCAGCCATTATCCGCCAAGCAATCTCACTTCTCTCCCCAGCAGAGCGCGCAGCACTTGTTATGTGGGAAATCGAAGGCCGCAGCACAGAAGAGATTGCAGCAGAGCTCGGCATCAAGCCAGCAACTGTTCGCCACACTGTTTCTCGTGCACGTCTTTCACTTCGCCGCATCTTGACAGAGGTTGTTCTAGATCAAGAGCGCGGGCTTACAGCAATGGACATGCTCTCTACTTCTTACAAGAAGGCTTCAGAGCTTGCTAAAAAGTCAAGCACAGCAGCACTTTCCTTACTATTAGTAGTAACTGCTTTCCTTGGCTTTAATTCAATGACTGGCAACGAAGCAATTACTAACGGAACTTCAAAGATCGCATCTGTTATTCCAGGTGCACCATCTAACCCAGCTAACCCTGGCGCAGAGCAAAACGGATCAGCAGATCTTCCATCAGCAGATTCCAACAGTGCAACTGTTACAAGTGTTTCAACTGACATCGACACTTTCTTTAAAGGAATGGCAGTTGTTCAACAGGGGCTTATGAGTCTTCGTGCAGCAACAACAAATATTGGTTGGGACGGCCTAGATGCAAACGGCGCCCCAATCGGAGTTTCAACAAATAACGGTGCCTATACCCAGATCGATCGTGAGGCAGTAACAATCACGACCCTAGGTTCTGGCGATTTTGTCCTTTCTTCTTCTGCAAACGGTATCGACACCTATTTGGTCCAAAGCATCGAGATTGTGGACGGCAAATCAGTGCTTTCCCTAACCCCTCTTTTTGCCCAGGGCACAAATAACGTCTCCCCAGAGATCCTGGACTATTCAAGCCAGGAGACACGCTTGGCAGATGGATCTCGCCTGATAAGTGCCTGGGTTATAATTGACCAGTCCGAATCACCACTTCCCCTTCCTTCACAGATCAATGTGAAGCTCAAAGTGACTGCCGATGGATCCCAAGTGATCTCAGCAGCCGCTCAATACCTATTTATCCCTACTAACAGCCAGGCCCGAGCATGAAGCGGGGCCTAAACC
>Ga0315903_10006196_pt1 | contig 15342 bp, 18 predicted proteins | sample LakEriMetagenome_7_FD_203524 | JGI IMG/M metagenome (GOLD analysis project Ga0315903, IMG submission 203524) | Freshwater fungal communities from buoy surface, Lake Erie, Ohio, United States - Buoy 2 MA119 | ecosystem: Environmental > Aquatic > Freshwater > Lake | place: USA: Lake Erie, Ohio...
AACGTCGCCGTGAACTAGGCGATCTTAACGTCGTCAATCTTCGTGCCATGGGTTTACCTGAGTTCGAAGTCAATGCACGGATGCAACAGTTTGCTAATACTGGTAACTATGACTTATTGAATCCCGACTTTAATGCCAGGACTGTTGAAGGTGGCCCAACTGCTTTTGCTAATGCTCTTGGTATTGTCAACGCTCGTGTTGACGAAAAAGGTCGTGTAGTCTCAGGTGAACTTCTTAATCCACAAGGTGAGACCAGGCGTTCTCTGTATGGATCTAAAAGTTCGACCGTTGAGTTAGCAGAAGGTGATTTTGATCCTCTTGCTGAAATGTTTGGTGTTGAGGGTGGTGCTGAAGTTACTGGTGGTGGTGTTAAAGGAGGAGCATCTGCTTTAACGTCTCCTCAAGAATTTGTTGCGCGTCAGAAACAAGCATTAGAAACACGTCGGATTGATCAATCAAAATTATCTGAACAGTATCAAATGGGCATCGACAATTTTGCCGAGTCCTGGGAAAACCTGTACAAATCTGGTCCGCAAACCGGCATTCACTTCCCAGCCAGAGAGCAACGTGTTATCGATGCGTATGATTTAGATATACCCACCAGGATTGAAGCTGATCCAGCATCTGGAGAACTGTACCCAACTCAGCGATTCCGTGAGTTACTCGATGAAGATACCATTGGCCAAGTTCTTGCCGGTAAAGAAGTCGAGGTAGAAGTTCCATTCTTGGTTAATAAACAACGTGCTCTTGCGGATGCTGAAGCATTTGGTAATCGCATGCCTGAGCTTCAAATAAAAGCGGCCAAATATATTGAAACCGGCAAAAATCTTGTTCCCGTATACGATCAAACTGTCGGTAGCCTAGGACAATCTAAATATATCCAGGCAGGTTTGATGGAAGGTGCTTATTTCGAGCCAGGGGAAACTGGGATTACACCTGTCACTGGTCGTGGTTCCCAGAAAGGTAAGCTTGTAGGCGGCACACCGGAGTTACGTGTGGGTAAAGAAGAGGTCTATAACCTCCAATACGTACCACACACCACTGCTGCAGGACGTTCAATGAAGCGCGTGGAAGGGGTTACATTCCCCCCTGGTTCTAGCGAGCCGATGTTCACGAGCGTAACCACATCAGACCTGGATGTTACCCGTCCTGACACTGGTGATTTTCTGTACAGAATTGGACAGCAACCGTACGATCCTGATTACATCACAACACAACCTGTTTCAGTACCCAAGATTTTATCTCAGACTAAAAACTTAGAACGTCAAGAGCTTAATGCTTTGCGTCAGTTCCGTAGGGGAGAAATCACACAAGAACAGCTCAATGCTATCCGCGCTGACTTACAACAACGAGAAAATCTTCCCGTTGGTCAGATCCGCAAACAAGGCACATCTGGTCGTACGGGTAAAGCTTACGATTTCCTTTCGGATGTTTATGAAGCATCTGATGAGATTGTCCAGGCTCCACTTCAAGTTGAAGACCTGGAGGGTAACCCAGTTAGTTACGCCGGACGTGTTTCGCGTTCTGGCATGCAAGAAGCAATGGAAAGGGCAGAACGCCAACTTGGCTCTGAACTGAATGCCGCCAGACAAGATGTTTCTGCTTTATCCAGGCAACGTTTGGTTAATTCTGAGCAAGCAACTAATATCAATAACTTCTTGAATATGGCTGCAGGACGCGGCAACCTCAAAGAAAATCCTGTTGCACAAGCTGCAAAAAGGGCAGGTGTTCCTACTGTTCAAAAACAAAATCTAGTTGCGTCAAGAGTTCAGGATGAGCTTCGTGCAACACAGGGCATTCAGCTTCCTGTCCTGGAATCTCCCACCGCATATGAGTTTGTTCAGAGTGTGATTGGTCGCCCTGCCAACCCTCCAGCTCGTCGCAGGCTCGTTTCTCTTGGTAAGGAAGGCCAAGTATTCCCTATCACCAATGAAGAGCTACTTGCCGCACAAGAAGCTGGCACGATGCCCCAAAATTATGGGCAAGTTAATCAGGCTGATTACAGCTTGACACGCCGTGCTTCTGGGCCTTCTGTCCTTGATATCACTGCTTCTGCAAAAGATTATTCCGGTCGCCCTACAGGTGAACGCGTTGGTTATGGACCAGAAGATTTTATCGATGTTGATTCACCTGTTCTCGAGGGACAATCTGCTTACTTAGGTAGTGTTGAATTAGGTCGTGCACGTTCTCCTCAAGAACAGCGTATTGCAACAAGTCCGGCTACCAAACCATTATTTACAGGTGGCCCAATCGTTGGCCCTGCTCAAGAATTCTTCTTGGTTGATGTACCTGAATCTCAGCGTTATCCAGCCGGTGCCGCTGTTGGTACGCGGATGACCACAACTCGTCAGGAGACAAAACCACGTACCTTACGCTTTGGCTCCCTTGGTGAGCAGCTGGAAGCTTTAGATCCACAACGCACTGGCCAAGAGATGCGGTCTTTAAGGCAACAGCTTGCTACAATTAAACCTACAGAGACCGTATTTTCTTCTGAGCAGCTACCGTCTGGTTTAGAAGTTGTTACTCAACAATTAATGGCACAGGCTGGTCGTCGTGCTGGTAAACGTCGCAATCGTTGATCATGGCTGAAGAAAAGAAAAAAGAAAAGAAAGAAAAAAAATGGATTCAAGGCATGGAGATGAAAGAAGGTGCCTTCACTGCCAAGGCCAAAAAGAAAGGTATAACCTCTGCTCAACTGCAAGAAAACGTTCTTTCAAATCCTGAAAAGTATGACGAAAAAACGGTAAAACAAGCGAACTTACGCAAAACTCTTGTAGGCTTACATAAGAAGAAAAAAGCAAAAGGCAACGAATAATGGCTAGAGACCATCGGCTTAATCTAGGTCGTTATATTACATCTCCTTTCGAGACTAAAGTTAAATTAAATTTCCATCAACTGTTTGCTGCTAAGCCGGAAGTTGGTGATGCTCCCTGGGTGCCATCGCGCCTTTCTTCTGGTGACTTATTAAATAAGTTGCAGACCCGTAAATTAAAACTGAACCCTAATCTCAACTTCGTTGGAGATGATTCGGTTGAATACCAGATGTTTGCTGGTTTAGGGCATTTCAATAGGGAACGTGATTACGATTTTGAATCTGGTCGTCCAAGGACCGAACAAAATCCTCGTCAACAACCGGATTTCACTGATATGTGGGTCGATGCTTATAACCTTAGCCCAACACTAAATCCGGAAAAGAAAGCAAAAAATCCAATGCCGCGTGCTGCTAATCCTGATCCCAAAGGTTTTATCATGGCACAAGCCGAGAGTCGTGTTGAAAACGAAGCAGAAGGTAATGTATCTGTTGCCCAACTTCTGGCAGAAAAATCAAAAAAACCTCCTAAACCAGAAGCAAAAACAACCGAAACAAAACCACCCGCTTCTCAACAAGAAGTAAAAGAGCAACAACAACAGCAGCAGAAAAAAGCCTGAAATACATCGCTTTATAATGTTAAAAAAGATAAGTAGATATGAACGCCTTTTCACGGTTGCTTGCCTACGCTGGTAAAAATAAAGATGTTCTCACCAATGTAGGTATTGGTAGCGCAATTAATGCCGTTCTTGGTGGGTTAGCAGAAGGTCCTGCTGGCGCTGTTAAGTATGGCCTTGGTGATTTACTGGTTTCTTATCCAGCAACCTTAGGAGCACGTAAATTAGCCGGTGGTCCCAAGGTGGAAACTGTTATTGATGCTGCAGGTAAACGAACAACGCGTAATGTTCCGACTGGCATTGAAAACGCAGTTAATGTTGGTGCTTCTCTTATGGCACCTGTCGCTACGGACCTTGTTTTAGGCGGGGGACAAAAACCTGTTGTTCCGACTGATATGTCATCTGAACAACAAATCATGCAACAACTGATGCAACGTCAACAACTTTATGGTGATGAACAACTTGCTTTGATGCCTGGGACGATGTTCCAAGCACAAGGTTTAGAAGGAACCTTGTTCCGTAACCTGTTATCGCAAATGCCGTCTTTAGAAGAGACGGCAATGAAAGGTAGAGCTTCTTCTATCCAACCCATGGATTACATGCATTACGCCACTGAATTGCGGAGGGTTGCATGATTCCACAACAAGTCAAAGATCTTGGATCTGCAATAAAACAAGGTTGGCTTACCTCTGAAAAAATTTCCACCGAACTCCGGGAGGTTTATCCAACAGCCTTAGCGCCACGCTTCAAGAAAAAATTAAAGGAAGAAGGTATTTCATTACGTGAGACACCAGCTCAATTTTTGGGTGCTTTTACTGCTCGTGTAGCGACTGACCTAACAAATGATGGTACACGTGGTGTGTATTGGCGTTACAACCACCCACTTGCCGTTGCAGAGAAAGCGATTCAAAAAGCTATTGGTACAGAAACATACGAAAGACTCGGTCCACTAAAGACAGGGTTAATTGGTCTTGGTATTGCTGCGCCTGCGGTTGCTGCTTCTGGTGCATACGACATAACAAATATTGGACAGCAATTCAGACCCAAGGGTTTCTCTCAGCAATACGCAGAAGAAGGATCAGAAGATCGTAGAGAATCTTCTCAACCTGTACCAGAACTCTTTGAGCGTTTTTTTCTGGGACGTACGGGGCGACCGCTAAATTACGAAACAGCGAAAAAAGATATTCCTGATTTGACGCCTGAACGATATGGTGAATACATGCGTACGTATTATCAAGATCGCGGAATGCTAGGTCTTTTCAAGGCAACACCTGAAAATTTACAAGGTGTACCAGAGGCCAGGATCGTTGGTTATCCAGTGACAATACCTATGGTTACAAGCTTAGCTGGTGGTGTAGCCGCTACTGCAATTGCAACACGTGTCGGCGGAGATAAAACAAAAACATTCAAGCGCGCTGGACTTGCTGGACTTGCTGGTTCTGTCGGCGGTGTTGTTGTTGGTAATTTAATCAATAATGAAATTGCCAAAGCAAATCGCCCTCAATTACCAACAATTGGTGAGTATCAAAATATGAATACTGATAGAATTTAAGATATAAAAACTAGTTAATCATAATGACCCAAGAAGAGTTAGTCAGGATGCAGGCTGGACTTGATCCACGGGCTTATTATCAAGAAGCCGACCTTTTTCGTCGTGCGCAAGCAGGTGAGATTCCGGCGGAAGCATTACAATCTCGTGGTGCAACAACCATTGCTCCTGGCCGCACTAAGGCAGAACGTGTACAACAAGCAAAGCAGTTTGCATCCAACGCAGTTAATCAGGTTTCTGGTTTTCTTGGTGGAATCCCCACTGGTCGCCTTGGCCTAGGTTTAGGTGCGATTCCTGCCCTTGGAACTGCATACGGTGAGATTCAAGAAGGACGTGCAGTTGGTGCTGGTGGTGCACTGTTAGGTGGTGCTGCTGGTGGCCTCGGTGGTGCTGCATTAGCTAGTTTTATTCCAGATAAAGGGCGTCTTGGTATTGTTAAAAAAATTGCCCAAGCAGCCCTTCCGGCAATTGGTGCAAGCATTGGTGCCCCAGCCTTTGCTTCTGAAGCAGAGCGGATTAAAGCACGTGCAACAAACGAACCAATTCGCGGCAAAGAAGAAGAGTTTACTTCCCAACTTGCTACTCAACGTGCTTTAGCTGAGCTCGGCCAAACGCAGCAACGCACTGAAGCTGGTATTTATACCAGCATGATGAAAGATCTCAACATGGCAAATATCGAAGCCAATCTCTATGCAATGGAAAAAGAACTTCCATTGATTGAGCAAATCGAACGAGGTCGCTTGGCGCGAGCCCAGACAATGTTAAATGCTCAGAACAACGCATATCTACAGCAGATGACTCTTGGCGCACAATCCAACTTGATGTTGGATGCTCAACGTGAGCGTGGTGCAACAACGCGTCAAGTATTAGCAAGCAATCCTTATATGGTTGCCTTACAAGCGCCCAACGTTTCGATTTCTTGATATGGCAACTCCTCCTCAAATCATGAGGTTAGATCTACAAAAGACTCAACCTCTTGGCACTGCTTGGAATATCGGCAACTACCCGCTTGCTGGCAAGTATGGAAGTGACGTAAACACTAGCCTATCTGGTGCAAGTTACGGCAACCCCATCAGTCCTTACGCAGGGCAAGAAGCCGCTATTGATAAAATGGAGAATCCAGAGATGCGTGATATGATGCGCATCATCTTGGAAGAACGTCGTTACGAGAATGATCCAGTGCGCATCCAGGAACAACTTAAAACTTACGGTGATTTCCGCAAGAAAGAAGCCTGGGATGCTTTTGGTATGAAAGCATTAGCAAGTATTCCTGAAACCATTGCGCGTACGGTTTACAACCGAGATGCTCTTGGTATTCTCGCTAATATTCCTAATCAGACAGGCCCCATTCTTCAATCTGGGGTTCAAAGCGCAAACTTAAGGGATCGCTTTAAATATTTCGGTTAAATTAAAGCAGGTGTAGAATAATGACATCATATTTCCAATCGTCATCACCGACCTGGGATAGCCCAAGTTTTGGCTCATCTACTAGTTCTTTTGGTGCTGGTTGGAATTTTCAACCCGGTGTACAAAGCTCTATTGGTGCTGCTCCATCGACAACACCTACACCTAGTTACGGATCATCTACAGGAGGAGGACAAGTGTTACCATTAGTTGCTGGCATTATTGGCGCAGGGGCTTCAATTTTTGGCGCTAGCCAGGCCGCTAATGCCACGCGTGATGCTGCTTCTCAAGCCGCTGCCGCTACTAAAGGTGCTGCCAGGATCGCTGGTAAATACGGAATCAAACGTGACAAGCTTGATTACGAGCTTCAAGAGAAAGCAAAAGAAGCAAGTGTATTCCGTTTTGATCCCGCACAGCGAGCTTTGATGGCATCGTTTGCTGCTTCTCCTGCAGCGCAAAGACTTTCTGCGCAAGAATTTTATAATCAGCGTGCATTGGCTGGCGGTGCAAGTTTTGGTTCACCTTTCTACAGGGTATAAGTCATGAGCGGAATGAGTGATTGGCGCTTTGGATATGGTACGCAGAATCCAAATGAAGAACCGGTAACTAAAGAGTACTTTGAGAGTTTTCTCAAAGACAAGGAAAAGCAAGATCAAAAAACAGCTGCAGAAGAATCTGCGCGTAAACAAAAAACAAGACAAGAATTGTTCCGTGGTTACAGACAACAGATTTATGCTGGCTCTTTAGATCCACTTAGTGCATCTAAGGCTTTTAAAGAGGAAGCAAAAGGCTATGGTGGACCAGCCGAGCGAACTCGACTGGCAACACAACTTGGTGAACTGCGCCCCATCCCTGGCTATAACCCCAGGGATTATGCCAGGCGTCAAAATGTTCTTGAGGAGAAACGCGACATTTTATCTAAGCCACAAACTTGGGAAGAAAAAATTGAGCGGCTAACAAACCGCACCGGTACTATACAAGAAAAGATTGCCGACTTAAAGGGTAGTGAGGATTACGATACAACTCCAAACACGCGAGCAGAAAAAGATATTTTTGCACGAGTTTCTTCCTTAGAAGAAAAAGCATCAAGCATTGATCCAGCTAAAGATGCCGCAAGAGTTGCAAAATTAGAAGGGAAGTTAGAGCGTTTTGATCCTGATAAAGCAACCGCTGCTCTTGACGCTCGCTTAGCTGAGCTTGATCCAAACGTACGCTACAAAGAAACAGCAAGTTCAGCTCTTTCTGGTGCCGCAAATATTTTAGGTTTGCCAAAGGGGGCAGTACCTTCAGACTTACAAAGAAGTCTATATAAACAAGCTAAAGCACAAAATATATCCGCTAGCGAATTGCCTAGCTACATGCAACAAGAGCTTAAATCCGCTCCTGGCATCCAACCCTATTTATTTAAACCTGAACATGCACAGCGTGAGTTTGACTATGGCAATATTGGTCGTGACGAAAGTGGTAAGATCTCCAATACGTATCAATCTGTCCTGGCTAACAATGCCGCTATTGCAAGCAGCTATGGATTGAAACCTGGTCAAGGCATGTCAATTTCAGATATTGATCACCTGAAGGGTATTGATATGCAGAATGTCGTGAACGCAGGTTTAACAAAAGTAGAAAATATCCGTGCTACATCTAACTTGATGAATCTTATTGGCTATGCATTAAGCTAGCCTTTGCTATAATTTGTTTAAACATAGCGTGTAATTGACATGGCTAAAGACAAAGACAAAGACCTGAGCACAGTAGACAAAGACAAAGACAAAGACAAGAGCACAGTATCACAAGGAGAAATTGACAAAGGTCTCGACCAAAGCGATTATCTTTCGCAAGAAAATATTAATAAATTCCAGGATCTCTTAAACCGTCTTCAGCGGTCCAAGATGCAACAAGCTGAACAAGGCTCACGTGAATCACGTAAAGGCACCTTTGCTCAAGGTATTGCCAGTATGATGTCCAACTTCTGATCTAGAATTCCATGGCCGACACGCAAGTTGATATCCCGTCAACAGAGGACGACTGGTTTGATATAGATAAATATCGCCAGGCGGCTGGTGTCGCCTACGAGTTCTCTAAGAAGAAAATGGAAGAAGCTGGTGAACAAGAACGCACAACCCGTCGCCAACAGCAAGAATTCAGCCAAGCGGACGAAGCAAGGGATTACTCTCAGTCCCAACGAGCGTATAAGTTCTGAGCTGTTTGAGTTCTGGCTTGATAATTTAGACTCAGCAACCCAAGAGTCATTCTTGGTTTTTGCTGAGTCTAATTACTCATTAATTGAGTGTTATCTCTATGCGCGGTTCCTTGGTTACCAAGGGGCCATCTCTTCTTGTGACACCTGGTACACACAAAACTATCCCAAGCCTGATCACAGGGAAGTCTTGTTGTTTGAGATTCAGGAGATGCAAGAAGACATCAAAAAACTTAGAGATGATATTGAAGACGGCGTTGTGAAACGTGATTCGGGTGTTGCACGCATTGCTGCAATGCAAAAAGAATTACGCAGTACAATTTCACAGGTGGAAACCTTTACATCTAATAAAGATAAGAAAGGTTTGTTGATGGCTGGTGCTGATCGCGCCATCCGAGAAATCCTTTCAATCTTCAAAGATGAACCAATTGAAGGTCCTTTGCAAGACGCCTCAATGAGTGTTTGGGCTAAAATGCAATTAAGCGAATAATCTAAATGGCTAAAAATAAGATGCCTCCAGAACTCCTGGAGCACTTTAAGAAAAAAGAAGCAAAGAAAGAAGACGGCTCAGAGATGAGTGATAAAGAAAAGCGGACGGCTGCATTAGAGAAAGCGCGTAAATACAAAGAACAGAAAGCTAAAAAATAAGTTAGTATCGTAGTAATTACGCATACTTTCAGTGGCTTCTCATATCCATCTTGCTTATCGACGCACTGCTCTTGCTGCAGCAAAGAATCGTCAGATACGTAAGGTAGATAATGAGGATGACTTGGCACGCGCAAGGGAAGATTTTGGTTTTTTCTGTGAGTACGTAGCAGATAAACCACCTGCTCGTCACCATAAAGAATGGCATAAATATCTAGTTACAGAAGAAGATAGCCAATGTCTTGTTAAAATTGGTGGTCCCAATATCGATCTCCTGGCTCCCAGGGATCAGCCAAAAGTACGGTCTTAGGTTTATTTACGGCATGGGCAATTGGTGTTCATACCACAGCTAAAAAACCACTACAAATTCTTTACTTGTCTTACACGGTAGATATTGCTCGCTCTAAGTCTGCTACCATTAAACGAATCATTGAAAGCAAAAAATATCAGGAAGTTTTTCCAACGGTCAAACTATTAAAGAACGTCACCAGTAATGAGTATTGGTCCATTGACCACAAGTTTGCAGGCATTGACACCACCGGTGATGAACAATTTACTTTGTGTGCCGCAGGCTTAAAAGGCTCTGTGACCTCCAAGCGTTCGCACCTTTGTATTATTGATGACCCTATCAAATCTTCTTCTGATATCTCCAATCCAGATATCAGGAAGATGATGCAAGATAACTGGAATGCTGTGATTGCACCAACCATGTTTGAAGGAGCACGTGCCATCTGCCTTGGTACTCGCTTCAGACATGATGACATTCACGCAACAACCTTCAATGCGAGTCATAACTGGATGCAGATTGTTCTTCCTGCCGTAACGGCAGATCCAGTGACAGGGGATGAGGAATCCTACTGGCCTGAGATGTGGTCACTTTCTTATCTAAAGGAAAAGAAAAGGCAGGCACCTATTGCTTTTTCGTTCCAGTACATGAATCAAATCGTTCGCCAGAATGAGCTGTCTCTTGCGCCAGAACTTTTAATCAAAGCAGAAATTGCCACTGAATTTGACTGCCTGGGAGTTGGAGTTGACCTCTCCTCTGGTACAAAAGAAAAGAATGATTACACCGTATTTGTTCTTGGCGGTCGTATTGGGGATACGATCCATATCATTGATTACAGGCGGTTGCGCGTTATGGGCAACCTTGAAAAACTAGATACATTAAAAGAATTGCTTAATGATTGGTCGATTATTGGTAAAGATCAAAACGACATTTATTTCCCGACACATTCTACGTGTGATGTTTGGTCTGAAGCCGTACAGTACCAGGCTTCCCTGGAGGCAGACTTTAAACGTATCTGTTTGTCAGGAGAGAATCTGTATAACTTAATCTGGCATCCGGTCAAAGGATTCCGTGGAGACAAGCTTGCTCGTTTCCGTGGAATTATGGGAATGTTTGAGGACCGAAAGATTATTTTCAATCGTTATCGTACATTCACGGCAATGTTTGAAGAACTGACCAATTTTGGAGTTAGTGGTCATGATGACTGTGTGGATGCATTGGTATGGTTGGTGACAGGTCTTATGAAAAAAGGTAAACTTCAGGTTGATTATTAATCTTAGAATAAAAGAAAAATTTTGCGTTGTGGGACCAGAATATATTGCCATCGGTTTAACAGCCGTTGTATCTGCCATTACAGGCGGTAGTTGGGTTGCAGGTAAAATCTTGGGGCGACAAAACGATCAGATTCAACAAGCATTCAATTATATTGGTTCACAGAAACGCAGGATCGATGTTTTGGAAGACGACCTAAAACGAATGCCGTTGGAGTACGTACTTAAGGTTGACTTCTTGAGAGAGATACAGCAAATGCATGACAACTTTAATCAAATTAATGCAAAGCTTGATAAGCTAGTTGAGAAATTACTTGAGTCAAAATGAGCTACATCCTTGAGGTCCAAGAGGACGAAAATGGAGATCAATATATTGTGCTGCCCAATGAAGTAACGGAGGAGCTGGGCTGGGAAGAAGGTGACGTACTGAATTGGGATGTACGTGGAACCGGCATCATTATTTCTAAAGTTAATGACGCATCTGGTTATGAGGTTATAGAAGAGTAGAATACAATCAACGAAGTATTGATAAGATGACAACTAGCATTAAAGGCGGCATCCCAGTTGGCGGCAACCTTGCTTTTCGTGATTTAGTGTATCGCCCCGGTGTTGATGGCGCAGCCGAAATGATGCCGATGCCGTATTACGGCGGTGGAATGGGTATTGAACAACTTGCAGCCGATCCGAGTTTTAAAATCAATGCTCCAAATCGTTTTAAAAACATGCCGCAATCAGAGCTAGATAAATTAAAAAATTGGGATTACGATCCTAATTCTCTTCAGCAATACTACGAGAGAATCAACCGCCCAGGAGCGCAACTTTTCCCACTTGCTTCTGCCATGGGTGGAATCGGTAATGTTGCTGGCTTGGCTAATGCAAGTTTTTTTGGCGGACCACAAATAGCTCAGCTTCCTAATGAGTTTGCAGATAAGTCTGTTTACTAAAAACTGCTAGTATTCATTTAACTTAAAGGGCAATAATGGCGGACGCTAAAGCCAGGCTTCAAGAAATTATCAATGCATACATTGATAAGGATAGTTCTGTTGTTGTCGATACTGGCATCGTTGCGTCCCATCTTGCACAGATGAAAATGTTCGGCATCCGCCAGGGTGTTGAATTTTTCCCAGGCCAAGATAACTTTGGTAGCCAACGCAAAGACTTTATCGACCGTGTTGTCAAGTACAACCAGTTAGATGTAAGGCTTGATTCCTTATGGGATTATTTTCTTTGCGACGGCAAAGGCTTGTTTTACATACGGCCCACAACTAAGAATTACCGTATTTATTACTTCCGCGAACATGAATATCGCACCTTCTACAACGTAGATGGTGAGCTTGAGGAAGTGATCGTGATTTATAGCTATAAGGTCAGGAAACCAACTGGCTTTGCCAATATCAATACATCAGCATTAGTCGGTAAATCAACCTTAGAAAATATAGGATCCAAGCGGTACATCCGCCTATCAATCAAGCAGAAAGAAATTACAGAAACCCATTCTGAATCTGAGATGTCTTTTGATATGCCAGAGGGCATGGCCCCTGGTAAAACAAAGACATTTGTCAACACCCTTGGTTTTATTCCCTGCGTTGAAATCTTTAATAATCCCAAGGGCTTCTCTAATGAAGGCGTGGGTGAGTTTGACGCTCTTGCCAATCACATCATTACGCATGATGAAATGGTTCGCACCATGCGCAAGAACGTTCAGTTCTTTGGCAACCCAACTCTTCTTTCGTCTCGTCCCAAGACAGACCTGATCGAAGCAGGGGGTGATACTGCAATTCAGCGCCCATCTATTGCTGCAAACTCAGGCTTCACCAGTCCTTCTGCATTGAGTCAATCAATGTTCAAGGCGGACCCTGTGTCTCGTGGTGTTGACGGTCAGATCCGTGTTCCAAGGATTATTGCAAACCTGGAGCCAAATGATCGTGTTGGTTACATTGTTCCCGACGCTATTACTGGTGATCAAAACGCATTTGCTCGTCAGTATCGAGAAGAAATTCGCACGGCACTTGGCGGTGTAGATGAACTGTCAATTTCTGCTGGTGTAACAGCTACTGAATACAAATCTTTATTCGGACGTGTATCTGCAACATCAAAGAAAAAATCAACGGCTCTTTATACCCACGGTATTTGCCGTTGCTTGGAATTAATTATTTACCAAGAAGAACAACTTTTTAAAAAAACACTGGCCGCATCAGCAGGATTTGAAAAGCCAATTGAACCTGCTCCTGGCGCATCCGACGAAGAATTAAGTGCTTACGAAGAAGCCTTAAAAGTATTCAACGATAAGTTAAAGTATTTGTTGATGGCCTGTGTTGAAACAGGTCAATTACCACCCAAGGTTCAGGGTTTGATTCCAGATGGTGATCTAACTATCTTGTGGCGTTGGTTAGGACCCGTGTATGAGGACTCTACCCAAGACATCCTCAACAATTCAATCGTGGTCCGCAACCTACAAGAATTAGGTGTTGATAGCATTGAAGCACTGAAATACCTCTTTCCGTCTAAGACGGACGAGGAAAGAGCCGAGATGTTATCTGGGTTCCCATTCAGGATGGTTAACGAATTGCAGGGTGCATACTCTGCGTTCGCGAAACTGGTGGGGGGAATGATGCAGACTCCTCACCCGCAGGCACCAGACTTACCGATGGCTGCGGATCCAAGACTGGATTTGACTCCATATCTGTATCGAACACTAGAAGCCTTACAAAAGGAGATGAGTTATGCAGGACGCTACCGTCCAGTCGATCCCACAGACGAGCCAAGTACCAGCAGCTCCAGCCCCGAGCAGCTACGTGGTTCCGTCAGCACCGGCAGCAACCAGCTACCAGGCAGCACCGGTGGCGTATCAGGTGGGTACGAGCTACCCCCAAGCAGTACCACAGGCGGCCCCCAATTACCAATCCGCCCCTACTCAGTACGCCCCCCAATCCCAACCGGAGGCACCGAGCAGCAATCCATGGGAATCGGCGTTCAACAAAGTGGTGGGCCTGCTGAGCTCACCAGTGCAATCCCCATTCCAGGGTCAACAGTCGCCAGCGATCAGCTACAGCCCAGCCAATTACGGACAGCAAGCCAGTCCCCTGGGTACGCCACAATCGGCTCCGCAGATCTCGTATCCCAACCAGATCTCCTCGCCCAATTATTCCCAAACCTCCTCGGATCAATCCTTGGAGCAGGTGGCAAACTTCCTGAATCTGAGCGATCAGAGCCGGTACGTTCTAAGCGCGTACGGGGCGGAAAGTCCAGCAATTCTAAATAATTACGCCCTCGAACTTGAGGCGATGCTGGATAGTGCTGTTGCTTGGGGCCAAGATGCCCAGGCACGTCTGGCTGCTGGCCAACAACTGCTTGAAGGTTATGCCCAATTTGCAGTTGATGAGCACACCGAGAATCTTGCTTATAACGAGATTCTGACCAACCCAGATGTACTCAGTGATTACACCCTGAAGTTCTTCGGTCCTGAAGGTCCGTACCCTGTGTACGAAAGCGAGACTGAACTTGAGACTCGTGGTTATCCCACTGCTCCAGTGAATACCGCGATGGGTCAGTTCCCCGCTCCTCCCGCTGCCTCTGCTCCTCAGCAGCCTGAAAACTTCTGGGGCGCATTCAAGCAACAAATGGATGTTGACCCAAGTCAAGCCTGGCGCGTTCTGAATCACGCTCAGCCTCAAGTTGTTGCAAACAAACTGTTTGTAATGGAGTGATGCCATGCGTGGCGCTCTTAAATACGGTGTACCTGCTGCCGCTGCTTTAGCGACTGGTGGGTACGCCCTTTCTCAAGGTGAAGACCCAGGATCTGCTATTTTTGCCGGCGCTGCTGGCGGTCTTGGCGGAGCTGCAGGTTTACTTGGTGCACGCGCCATTGCTGGTAAGTATGCACCCGGCTTACTAAATGCAGCCAAAAAAGGAAAGGTGTCAGCAGAGAAGTCTTTACTTGAATCTGCTGTAAATATGCCAGAGGGATCAAAACGTCAATCGGCCATTCTTGGGTTGATTGATAAGTCTGCTGGTATTCCGATTCCTTCTCAACAAGCATTTACCCGTGGCGCAGGTAAAGTTGCTGCTGCAGGTTTAGTGCCTGCTGCCGCCCTTACCGCCGGACTCGGTGGTGTTGCTCTTGGTGCCATCCCTGGAGCCATGGGTGTACCAGGATTCCAACAAGGCATGGCTATTGATCCAGAGGATCCACGCGTTCCAAGTAACACACCAGGGGCTATGTACAGCGTGAGTCCGTATGCTTCGACCGTGAGTCCGTATGCTTCGACGCAGTACATGTAATATTAAATTACGGACTGCTAAAATTTGTGTTAGATAAGACACATGTGTCTTGATCTTTCACCCGATAAAACCAACTGACACTGGAGGATAAGCCAAAGTGTTCATTGATAGCTAGTTCAGATCCTGGTAAACAAAGCAATTTGTTTCAACTGAACACTCAACGTTGTCACCTCACCGAGCAATCGATGAGTGCAAACCGGATGAATTCAGGGAAGCCCTAACGTAAAGACGAGGGTAATCCTGAGCCAAGCCAATCAAGCCGTGATTGGAAGGTGCAGAGACT
>Ga0315903_10006197_pt1 | contig 15336 bp, 12 predicted proteins | sample LakEriMetagenome_7_FD_203524 | JGI IMG/M metagenome (GOLD analysis project Ga0315903, IMG submission 203524) | Freshwater fungal communities from buoy surface, Lake Erie, Ohio, United States - Buoy 2 MA119 | ecosystem: Environmental > Aquatic > Freshwater > Lake | place: USA: Lake Erie, Ohio...
CGATGTAGCGCGAGCCCCGGCTTACGAGCCGATTCCCGCCGCCTCCACCAATAGGTAAACGCTTGCTTTATACTGGCGTTCGGCTCGTGATATCAACAGGCACTAAGCAGGTATCTTCTGGGGGTTCTGTCACCTTGCGACAGCTTACCAAGGCATCCGACTTTGCCACCGAAGTCGTGCACCAATCCACTTAGCTCAGTCAATTCGTTCCACACCTTGAGCGTCCAAAATACTCACTGCGATCACTCGCTGACAGAACGCGTTACCGCAATATCGGTAACATGTAATAGCTCGCACTGCATCAGCGGTCTAGCGCAGAGCCTCTCGGTTTTTCAAAACATCATCATCGTTGATAACAACAGTACGGATGGCACTGCCGAAAGCTTGAAGTCAGCTCTACCGAGAGCGACGCTTATAAGAAATTCCCAAAATCTAGGTTTTGGCGTTGCGAATAACCTTGCACTGTCTGCCACTACTACGCCTTACGCACTACTTGTTAATCCCGACTGTACTGCTAGCGAGGAAACTGTACTGGCACTACTTCGCGCAGTGAATGACCACCCGTATGCAGCGATTATTGCACCCGCGTTATCTCGGCCGAACGGCAATCTTGAATTAAGTTATCGTTGGCCGCGCGGGCGTTGGAGATCCGACGGGCCAGCGGCTACCGGCGCCTGCTGCGTCGGGTTTGTGAGTGGCGCCGTTATGCTACTCAATCTCTCGCAAATGGCCGATGTAGGATTTTTCGATGAGAACTTTTTTCTCTATTACGAAGATGAAGATCTTTGCGAGCGCGTATTTTCGAATAAGAAACAGATTATCGTCATCCCTGAAATAAAATTCACACACCATGGTCGCGGCTCAGTTAAGGGGAAACAGTCGCTTAGATTTGAGTTTATCCGGGGGTATCACCATGCACAGTCGAAAATCATCTTTCGATATAAATACAATGGTGAAGCAGCGGCACATCGATTGAGGCAGCGCACATTGCTGCTGGCACTGATCGCTGTATTACCAAGGCTACTATTGCTGCAACCGAAATATCTGGCCCGCTTGTGTGGACGAATAGTGGCCCTCATCCGCTTAAAAATTCCGCATGAATCAACGAATTCCAATAAATAGCACTAGGCCAGCGCTAGCTTGGTATACATTGGGAAGTAGCTGAAGGATGTGACAGAAGCATAATTGGCTAGAAGCTTTGCTATCTCTGCTCATTGACGATTAGCCAACTGTCAGTTTCTCTCTTCTTTATTTCCGTCTTTTTTATTACGCGCCGCACCGACTGAACACTAATGATTACATCACAGTCATTTAAAGCCAACGACCTCGCCGGGTTAATGTTTTCTTTAATGCCAATTACGCTATTTCTGCCCGTTGGCTTCATGTACTTCTGGATTGCGCTAGTTTTTATCGCTGCCACCATGGCTGGCAACTTTCGAGATATCAAAACCTCGGTTACTAATAACCCGATTTTTTTTCCAACTGCGCTGTTAGTTATCTTTGTAGTATTTCAGAGCCTATTCTTATCAGGTGAAAATGACCGCCGATGGTCAGGGATGATCTACTATTTTATTTTCGTCTTCTTTTTCTTTTTTTCAGCTGCGGCACCAGCGCACTATTTCGCACAAGCAAAGAAGATCTTTTATCTATCAGCGGTTCTTGCATCAGCCGTGTTTTATCTTTCAAGATCAGGCGCACTACCGGAATGGTATGTATTCAAGAATTTCTTTACTTACGGCGGGAATCGATCGATTGCGATAGGAATTTTCTTGGCGATCGCAGCAGGATGGTTGCTAAATGATGCAGGAAAAGAGACAAGGTTTCGTCAAAAATTAATATTGACAGCAGGTTATATCTTCATAAGCTCTGCGATATTTATCTTTGCGGTTACTCGTACCGGATTACTGCTGCTATTCGTACTCTCCGCAATGGCAATCGCACGCCATTTAAAACAAAATAAAATTAATATTGCTTTAGCGGCGATAGTTGTTAGCTTTTTTGCGGTCATGATGAATACCCACTCAACTAGTAATCAACGTCTAAGCCAGACGTTAAGCGCGGTGACAGCGCCGGGACCTAAGAAAGCAGACAACGGTGACATGGTTCGCCTGCAGTTCTTCGAGAAAACAGGTCAAATGATCTTAGAAAAGCCTCTTCTCGGGCACGGCGTTGGGAGCTGGCGCCAACAATATCCAACCCGTGCGGAGGGATTGCTCACATCCACCATGAGTACGCCCCACAATGATTATTTGTTATTCGCTGCCGAACTGGGCTTATGCGGCCTTCTGATTCTATTCGTTATTTTTTTCAATCTTGCACGTACTGCGGTTTCCTCCACTGTTGGTGATGGTATGCCGCTACTGATGATGACTGTAGCGTTGGCTATCGGCAGCATGTTTAATGCCATCTTGCGTGATTGGCGTTTTGGCGTGCCATTCATGCTGTTACTCGCTATCGCTTACCGTGGCTCGCTGCGGGAGTCACACGATTCCTAGAAACAGTTATTCAATCATTTGGGTATTCCCTGGCTTTAAGCCATCTCACTCACGAATTTTTTCTCATTGCGTCAAATCACTAGTCATTAACTAATATCTCTTTATCTCCAAGTCCGCTGAATGCTTTGGTTCGACCCGTAGAAGTCCGTGGTCAAAGCTGAGTCAAATTCAATGCATCTCGATATTGCTTGCCCCCCGCCAAGCCATAGACCACATTAATTAAATTTGTTCTGCAGTAAGCCGTTGGCTGAATTTTTTTGCGATAGACCACCGCGCTAAAAATGCATCGCTCCAGACTTGTCGACGTTTTATCGACTACTGGAGAGAGAGATGTTCAATAAGTTTCTTGTACCCGCCTTACTGGCAATGCTCAGTAGCGGTTCAGCATTGGCGGAATCCGGACTTAGTGTCTACGGCAACATTGATGCTTCGGTGGTCACTGCGAGCGGTATCGGACCGAACTCCGACCAACGGTGGAGTCTCGGCGAGGGTAACTGGGCCCCCTCTGTTTGGGGCTTGAGGGGTGCCGAAGATTTAGGTAATGGTATGCAAGCCAATTTCCATTTGGAGGGTGGTTTCAGCGCAACCAATGGCGCTATCGCGAACGGTGGTACTGGTGGCATCTTCAGCCGGCTAGCCAACGTTGGGATAAGTGGTTCATTTGGCGCCCTGTCAGCTGGGATGCATTTATCGCCTTTCATTGCTGCCTACACGGGTACGATAGGCCTCGCGGGTAATAACTTTTATGTCCCTGCACTACTGATGCACCGCGATGGCTTTGTTAACGTCGGGGGCGGCGGCATTTCTGCTGTTACAGGCGGCACTGATGCGGATCCGGCAGGGGGTACGACAGGCGGATTCTTTATCCCAAACTCACTCAGCTATAGCATCCCCAATGATGCACTGGGCGGTTTGAATGCGAGCGTTCTGTATTCTTTCGGCGGAGTGCCTGGAGCCGCCGCTGATAATCGCGTTGTGTCCGGAAATATCAGCTACCAGTTGGGTAGTGCGAAGCTCGTTGTAGCAGCCTCGGACCGCGATTTGCAGTACAAGCAATTTCTGATCGGTACCAACCTTCCTGTCGGGCCGTTGAACCTTTCCGCAAATTATGTGTACTTCAATCCGGACCTTGGCGGAAGCTCAAATACCTTGGTCGTGGGGGCAGATGTCGAACTAATACCATCGACTCGAGTAGGAGTTAACTACGCCTACAACAATAGTAATGGCACCCCCCAAATTATCAACCTGTCAGCGGTTTATTCACTCTCAAAAAGTACCAAACTCTATGCCGCGTACAATCACGCAACAGACGGGGTACCCTCTTCATATTCTGGAAATAACGACGCCGCGGATAATATCAATCTAGCGCAAGGTGGCAGCTCGGATGCGTTCATCATCGGCTTGCAGAAGGGCTTCTGACAGGGCCCTACCGCACCTCATCATCGTAGACAACAACATGCATCAACGGCGCTCTCGCTTTGGGCGAAACACATCGGTGTCTGCGTAAAACTCAGCATCTTGTTCATGCCACCAACCCGGCACGCCCAGTACCGGGAGGTGGCAGAACGCTGAGTTATCGAAGCCTTCCAGAAGCATGGATGCAAGCGACTGATCAAGCGATGCCAGCTTCGCTTGCTGCGGCATCGTGAACCATGTTGCAGCCATTTTCATGGTCCAGACATGGGCTGTAATCGATTTGTATGGCGTCGTCAGCTTTTCAATCAACGCATGACCGAACAGAATGACTTCTGCCCGACCGAAAAACTCGTCAGGCGTTTTTTGTAGCACAGCATTCCACTGATGCGCACGTAATGACGCCATTACAGCGACATCGTCGCTCACGAAAATTGCAGCATTTTCATCAAACAGGGTAGCCGAATCCCGCTGCGGCCCGCGTGTTTGATGTGACGGTGAACGCTTAATTGCCTCTGCCTGTAATGTATTCAGGGCGCGCTTGGTATGTGGAAAATGTATCCATACCAATGCATTGAAAAAATCATGCAGGTTCTGGCGGGTTGGCACCTCGCCGGTCGCGGCAATATGTGCTTCATAAACAATACCGGCGGGGAGGAATTGCTGCGGCATGAAACGGATCGGGTGCCCAGCGGCACTCAATAGGCCGCGATCGGCCGACATAGCAGAAGCCGCTTCAATCCAGTCTTCACTGGCGACCAGCGCCTCACCGATAGGCCTTAGTGGCTCAAGCCAGGGCCTATCCCAGTCGATCGTGGCGAACGGCATCGCACGAAGCGTGTTGTCAGATCATCTTCCAAGCCAGTGAACGACCGGCATCCAGCGGTACTAACACCGTATCGCCGAGGGTGAGTTCATTCGGAATCACCCATTCACGCTTTTGCAGCGTTACCCGCTCTGTGTTTCTCGGTAAGCGGTAGAAATCTGGCCCGAAAAAGCTTGCAAACGCTTCCAGCTTATCGAGCGCATTAACAGCCTCGAATACTTCAGCGTAGAGCTCCATGGCGTGCAACGCGGTATAGCAACCGGCGCAGCCGCAGGCATGCTCCTTCAGACCCTTGGGGTGAGGTGCCGAGTCTGTACCAAGGAAAAAGCGCGGGCTACCCGAAGTCGCTGCATCCACCAAGGCTTGCCGATGTACCTCACGCTTCAGGATGGGCAGGCAATAATAATGCGGTCGAATGCCACCTTGGAAAATCGCATTGCGGTTGTACATCAGATGATGTGCCGTGATCGTGGCAGCTATATCACCATCGGCATCGCGAACATAATCGACAGCGTCTTTAGTCGTGATATGTTCGAATACTACCCGCAAGGATGGCAGGGATTTTCTGAGGGGTTGCAAGATGCGATCGATGAATACTGCCTCGCGATCGAATACATCCACCTGATGATCCGTCACCTCGCCATGAATTAATAACGGTAAGCCGGTCTCTTGCATGACCTCCAGCGTGCGCATGCATCGGTGGATATCGGTAACGCCTGCATCTGAGTTAGTCGTAGCCCCGGCAGGATAAAGCTTGACGCCTTTCACGAATCCGCTCTCGGTCGCGCGTCGAATTTCATCTGGCGGCGTGTTGTCCGTCAGATAAAGCGTCATCAGCGGCTCGAACTGCATCCCTTGCGGTACGGCAGCGAGGATGCGATCACGGTACGCTGCTGCCATCGCCGTGGTCGTTACCGGTGGCTTCAAGTTAGGCATGACGATTGCTCGCGCAAACTGAGCTGCCGTATGCGGAACTACATCGGCAAGTACAACGCCGTCTCGCAAGTGGACGTGCCAGTCATCGGGACGTATCAGTGTCAGCGCGTTTTGATTTGACATGGGCTAAGCAAACTGTGGGTATAAAAGGATTTTACCGGACACTCAGCCAGCACCCACCGCCACCGCAGCCCCTGATGATTCAGAGATATTGGTCTCTGCTGCAGGAGCCTGCTGCCGCTCCCACATGTCAGCATACATACCACGGGCTGCCAGTAGTTCGACATGGGTGCCGCGCTCGACTATCCGACCTTGTGACATCACGAGAATTTGCTGCGCATCGGCGATAGTCGACAAGCGGTGAGCAATAACCAGCGTTGTTCGATTTCGGGCGATGTCTTTTAATTGTTCTTGTATGGCCTGCTCTGCTTGAGAATCTAATGCCGACGTTGCCTCATCGAACACCAAAATCTTCGGGTTTTTCAGCAAGGTACGGGCGATCGCGACCCGCTGCTTCTCACCACCCGATAGCTTCAGACCGCGCTCACCCACCATGGTCTGATAACCATCCGGCAGGCTCAAGATGAAGTCATGGATATACGCTGCGCGAGCAGCCGCTTCGATCTCGCTCTGCTCAGCACCTGGCTTACCGTAAGCGATGTTATAGGCAATCGTATCGTTGAATAGCACAGTGTCCTGCGGAACGATACCAATCGCTTGTCTGAGCGAAGTCTGCATAACCTCGCGAATATCCTGCCCATCAATCAAGATCGCGCCACGATCTACGTCATAAAATCGGAATAGCAAGCGGGCGAGTGTTGACTTCCCTGACCCACTATGTCCGACAACTGCCGTGGTGGTACCTGCAGCAACACTAAAGTCAACGCCAAATAAAATCTGGCGCTTAGCCTCATAGCTGAAGTCGATATGCTGAAATTTCAGCTGGGCCTGATCCACTCGTAATCCTACTGCAGTGGGCGCATCAGCCACTTCCCGATTCTCGTCAAGCAAGGCGAACATGCGCTCAATATCAGCCAGACTTTGCTTCAGCTCGCGATAAATCACGCCCAGGAAGTTAAGCGGGATATAAAGCTGGATCATGAAAGCATTCACCAAAACCAGATCACCCAATGTCATGGTTCCTGCGATGACGCCCAGTGTCGCTCGCCACAAGATCAGCGTGACCGCAATCGCAATAATCAGCGATTGGCCGGTGTTCAGCAGTGATAATGAATTCTGAGAGCTTACCGCTGCACGCTCAAAACGCTGCAGACCTTCATCATAGCGTCGCGCTTCATACTCCTCATTACCAAAATACTTGACAGTCTCGTAGTTGAGCAAGGAATCGATCGCACGCACATTCGCTTTTGAATCCAGATCGTTCATGGTGCGACGAAAATGCGTGCGCCACTCGGTCACCAGCACAGTAAAGGTAATATAGATCACTAAGGCCGTGATCGTGATCACGGAAAACCACAGGTCATACTGCAAGGAGAGATAACCCAGGACGAGCAATATCTCGACAAGCGTAGGCAGTATGGAGAACAGTGTATAAGAAACAAGTGTCGAGATGCCACGGGTACCACGTTCGATATCACGAGTAACGCCACCAGTCTGACGGTTTAGGTGAAACCGCAGCGATAGTGCATGCAGATGTCGAAATACCTTGAGTGCGATGTTTCGGACCGCGCGCTGCGTCACGCGCGCAAAAAAGAACTCTCGCAATTCAGTAAACGCTGTGGTCGACAGCCGCAACAAGCCATAGATGACAAGTAGCGCCACTGGTAGCACGAGGACTGCGTTGGCTGACTGGGGGGAGACCGTCAAGCTGTCAACAATCTCCTTCAACACCATGGGTATGCCGACGTTAGCCATCTTGGCCAGCACCAGGCAGGCTATCGCAAAGATGACACGCCACTTCCATTCCCACAGATAGGGCAGCAAGGTTTTCAGGGTAGTCCAGTCATTGCGCGCGGACTGGTTTGCTGGCGGGTTAGATTGACTAAATGAGCGATGTCGCATTCAGAGTCGGCCACGGGGTGGCGGCTAGGTTATGCTTGGTCTACTCGACCAAAGCGTGAGATTTTATCGCGCCCCGTGCGGCGCTTCAGGAGTAGCTATGCAGGATACCGAAACTAATCGATTGCCGGACGGGATGCCCACACTGCGGGTCATGCCGATGCCCGCCGATGCCAATATCCATGGCGATGTGTTTGGCGGCTGGATTATGTCTCAAGTCGATATCGCCGGCGCAATTCCTGCAGTTCGACGGGCTAATGGCAGAGTCGGCACGGTGGCGGTTAATTCGTTTCTATTCAAGCAGCCGGTATTTGTGGGAGATCTCCTCTCGTTCTACGCGAGGATCATCAAGACTGGCACCACCTCGGTCACGGTGACTGTCGAAGTCTACGCTGAGCGTAACCGCTTACAAGCGGAGATTGTCAAAGTGACTGAGGCAACCCTAACCTATGTGAAAGTCGGCGACGATCGCCGGCCACTCGCGCTACCTGCGTTGGACAAGTTGCGAGACTGAGCCTCGCTTGCTCGCCTGAGTACTGCTCCAGATAGCGAAGGGTTCAGGGCATTCATCTGCCATCGTAAATCTAAAGTTAAAACTCAAACTCAGACTCAGACTCAAATTCAAAGTTTGTCGATGTCGAATACTAGCCTTATGACATCGCATCTCGCAATTCGCGACGCAAAATCTTGCCGACGTTCGTCTTTGGCAACTCACTACGAAACTCAATTTGCTTGGGCCGTTTGTAAGCGGTTAACTGCGCGTTACAAAATTCGATAATCTGGTCGGCGGTTAGCGAAGGATCGCGCTTCACTACAAATAGCTTTACCGCTTCGCCGGTTTGTTCATCAGGCACGCCGACAACAGCGCATTCCAATACGCCAGGATGCATGGCGACGATTCCCTCAACCTCATTTGGGTATACGTTAAATCCGCTGACCAGCACCATATCTTTCTTGCGATCGACAATGCTCACGTAGCCGCGAACATCCATGATGCCAATATCGCCTGACCGGAAATAGCCCTCACGCGTCATCACCCGCGCCGTCTCTTCCGGCTTTTCCCAGTAGCCTTCCATGACCTGCGGACCGCGAATCGCGATCTCCCCAGCTTGACCTGGCAGTAATTCATTGCCCGCATCATCAAGGATGGCGATGTCTGTCGATGGCAGCGGCAGCCCGATGGTGCCGGTAAATTCATCGGAATTCGCAGGATTTGCAGTGGCGACGGGCGCTGTCTCTGACAAGCCATAACCTTCGATAATGCTCTTACCGGTCACAGCACGCCAGCGATCATTCACCGATTTTTGCACCGCCATGCCACCGCCATTACACAACTTAAGATGAGAAAAATCCAATTTGGCGAAATCGGGATGATTCAACAGTGCGTTGTACAGCGTATTCACCGCTGGCAGCATGTTGAAGCGATGCTTGCCGAGTTCCTTGACCAAGCCGGGTATGTCGCGCGGGTTGGGTATCAATATGTTCATGCCACCGATACGGGTGCCCATCAGGCAGCATACTGTCAAGGCAAATATATGATAGAGCGGCAATGCGCAGACAAATACTAGGGAGTCGACCTTCGGCGGTTTGTCCATCGCGGGCTGTAACCATGCTTCATTTTGCAGCAGGTTAGCGATCACATTTCGATGACTGAGCATCGCACCTTTCGACAAACCTGTCGTACCACCGGTGTACTGCAAGAAAGCAATGTCATCATGGCCAAGTGATACCGGCTGCAGACGTAGTGATGCGCCCTCGCGTATGGCGGTATTGAATCTGACTGCATGTGGCAAGGAGAAGTCTGGCACCATCCTTTTTACGTTGCGCACAACAAAGTTCACCAACAGACCTTTGGCAACTCCCAGCATGTCGCCCATGCTGGCTAGTACCACGGTTTTTACATGCGTTCTGGCGATAACCGTCTCGAGGGTATGCGCGAAATTTTCAAGGATGATGATGGCTTCAGCACCAGAATCATTTAACTGATACTCCAATTCGCGCGGGGTATACAGTGGATTGACGTTCACGACCACATAGCCTGCGCGCAGTACAGCCGCCAGCGCGATCGGGTATTGCAGTACATTCGGCATCATTAATGCAACCCGTGCACCTCGTGCAAGACCCTGAGACTGTAACCATGCGCCCAGTTGCTTTGACAAGGCATCCACTTCAGCATAGGTGATGAACTTGCCCATATAGGCATAGGCGTTACGGCTGGCGTATTGCACAAAGGCCTCATCCATCAACTGCACTAGCGAACGGTAGCGTGTGTAGTCGATTTCAGCTGGTACGCCCGGGGGATAAGAACGGATCCAGATTTTCTCCATAAGGCACTCTGTTTTCTGATTGACCAGGTCTTTATGCACTGGCTATGGGGTATCGCCGACATTGGCTTGTCGGCTTTATTTTTGGTTGGATCGTAGCCGAATCTCTCAACCTTGTCTGCTTGATCTGTGTATCAATCTGACAGCAGGCACCGGTTGTAGAAAACCATGCCTGGTGGGCCTCAGCTATTTTGGCTAACGACGGTTACTGCGCTGCAGCAGTCGGCGCCGCGGGATTCGGCACTGCATTTGGCGCGCCCGGCGCCGGCACCATGACTTGGGGTGGTGATGATACGGATATCAATGAGGCCAACTGTTCGCGTCGTCGCGCCTTGTCCTGTTTCGTCATGGATTTGACCTCGGCATAGAACTGTTTCAGGCTACCTGACCTTGCGTGCAATGCCTGAAATGCAGGCACTAGCTCTTCATAGGTTGCGATCAAAACAAAGTGCGCGTTGGTAATGGGCTCATTGAACCAAATGTCGTAACCGGAGTAGCCACGCCATTTCGTTTCTTTTATTTGACGATATGTCTGCTGCATCGAGGCGATGACCTCGGCTTTTTGGTGTCGCTTTTCGTCGTCGCTCAATTTGCTCGCAAAAATAGTCTCGAGACGCTGTCGATGCTGGGTAAGCAATTCGATGAAGTCGCGTTTACGCTGACGGAATTCACGGTAGCGTTCTCGGCCTTCCGGGTCACCGTGCTTATCTAACCATTGCTCTACACCGATACTCTCAACAGTCGTAGCAAATGACTCATTGAATGGGGTGTCGTCTGGCGCATAGGCGACCTGGTGCGCCAGTTCGTGAAACAACATGCGCGCCACCTCGGCTTCGGGATAAGCAATAAAGGTAGACAACACGGGGTCATTAAACCAACCCAGCGTTGAGTACGCAGGCACGCCCGAAACACGCACCTCGTAACCTTGGCCACGCAGCTGATATGCGAAACGCTGTGCATCTTCTTTACGGTAATAGCCTCGATAATCCACGCAACCGGCTACCGGAAAGCACCACTGTACCGGCTTCATCGAAAGCTCTGGCGTTGCGATCACATTCCACAAGACATACGGTCGATTCAATTCAGCGTAACGGGTATAGCTGCGGTTATCCGGGAGCCCTAATTCTTGTACGGCGAATGTGCGAATTTTCTGTGTTCGAACCAGTCGCTGTTTCAGATCGTCGCTGACTTTAGGATCTGCTAGCCACTGATCGATCGGCTTGGCACTCGCGATAAGTCCCAGCTGACCTTGCGTCGCTTGCGCATAGTAAGAAAGCTGAGCACAGCCTGTGCTAGCGAGGACTATGCTTATAGTCAGGATTCTTGCAAGCCACTGCTTCATAGTCTAGAAGTCGGCGCGGCATGGAGTTTTTCGACTTGAACCAACACATCATAAAACGTCGGTGCACGACCCATGTCGGTTAAACGCTGACTGGTCAGCTCATTGGCGTTTTTATGATCAGGGGCGAGTTTTTTCCACCAAATAGATGGCGCCACCACTAAGCCAAGGCGCGCTGCGTCTGTTATGTGGGCCTTTAACAGCATCTCACCGCGCTGATTGAAGGCGCGCACGATATCACCATCGGCAATGCTACGCATTCGTGCATCGTCAGGATGTATATGCAGATGAGGTTCGCCTTCCGTATCTCGTAAGCTCTGAACATTCACGAAACTTGTATTCAAAAAATTTCGCTGTGGCGGTGAGATCATCGCCAGTGGAAATCGTTGCGCCAAATTGGGCGCAGAGGCCAAAGATTCGTGCGGCGGTATATAAGTAGGCAAGGGATCGAGCCCATCGGCTTTCATGCGCTCGCAATAGAACTCGCATTTTCCAGACGGCGTTGGGAAGCCGCCATGAGCGAATGGCGCTGGCGGCATCTGTAACTTCACCCAGCCGGCTTTTTTAACCTTTTCCCAATCGTAGCCGGGTGCGGTGGTACTGGCTGGGTTAAAGGCCTGTGCAGCGAGATCGTCATCGCTATCTGAAAAGCATGGCTCGGAGAATCCCATTTTTGCGGCCAACAACCGGAATATCTCACTGTTGGGCTTGGCTTCGCCGATTGGCTTGATCGCGGCGTTGTTCGCGACGATATATAAGTGCCCATACGTCGCATGAACATCGAGATGTTCAAGCTGAGTTGTTGCGGGTAGCAGGATATCTGCATAGTCTGCAGTATCGGTTTTGAAGTGCTCTAGGACCACCGTAAACAGGTCTTCGCGCGCAAATCCCTTCACCACCTTCGCAGATTCTGGCGCCACCGCGACTGGGTTGGCGTTATAGACAATCAGTGTCGATAGCTTTGGACCGAATTCGGGTGACGCCTCGCGTAGCAAGTCGTCACCGATGGTACTCATGTTGATCGTACGCCTGGGCAGTGAATGCTCGGGCGGGGCCAAATCGGGGCGCTCCAGTCGCTGAGTTTGCTTTGGAAAGCTATCGCCCGAAGAGAGTAAGACACCTCCCGCTGGATGCCTCCAGGCGCCAATTAATGCCGGCAGGCATGTGATATTGCGAACGGCCATGCCACCGCCGTGACTGCGTTGAACCCCATAATTGAGGCGAATTGCAACCGGGTCGCCTTGTTTGGCTGTAGTGCCGTACAAGGTAGCCAACATTTCAATCTGACCGACGGTGATCCCGCATATCTTTGCAACGCGTTCCACGGGCCATTCAGCGACCCGTTGTTTTAACTGATCAAAACCCAATGTGTATTGTTCGATGTAATCGTGATCCAGCAGATCGTCTCGGATCAGCAATTGCATGATCCCGAGGGCGAGTGCGCTATCGGTACCCGGTAATGGGGCGATATGGTGCTGGCATTTCTCTGCTGTCAGCGATCGATAGGGGTCGATGGCAATCAGCACTGCGCCGCGGCGCTTGGCCTCCTGTGCCCGCATCCAAAAATGTAAGTTTGAAGCAATCGGATTGCCGCCCCAGATGATGATTAGCTTGGCGTTGTCGAATTGCTCGGTGTCAGTGCCAATTTTTGCACCCAGGGTGTAACGGTATCCGACGGTGCCTGCGGATGAGCAAATGGTTCGATCCAGCTTGGATGCCCCAAGTCGATTGAAGAATCGCATGTCCATCGATTCGCCTTGTACAACCCCCATCGTCCCTGCATAACTGTAGGGCAGGATCGCACGGGGGTCTTTCGCTGCCTCTGTGCTCAGACGCTCAGCGATAGTCGTCAGGGCCTCGTCCCAGCTAACTCGCTCAAACTGCCCGCTTCCCTTTGGTCCTGTTCTTTTCATCGGGTGAAGCAGGCGGTCTGGGTGGTAGGTGCGCTCCAGGTAGCGCGAGACCTTGGTGCACAACACGCCGGCTGTATTCGGATGATCTGGGTCGCCCTGAATCGCCACGGCTTTATCACCTTCGACAGTGACCAGCATGGCGCAGGTATCGGGGCAATCATGCGGACAGGCCGCGCGAATGGTATGTATTTGCATGATTTTTGGGACAGATAAGATTATCTATTCGGCAAGCGATGCAGAGTGTGAGCTGCGGTTAATATTACACATGCTATGCCGTGCCACTTTCCTTCACTTATTTATCGGACGCCATGAAGCTGATTGATCCCATCCTGAAGTTTCACGACGAGCTTAAACAGATTCGACGCACGATCCACGCGCATCCAGAGCTAGCGTACGAGGAGACGCAAACTTCTCAACTCGTGGCGCAGCAGTTGGAGAGCTGGGGTATTCCGGTAATTCGCGGCCTTGGCGGTACAGGGGTGGTTGGTGTCATTCGCGCGGGAAGCAGTTCGCGTGCCGTTGGCTTGCGTGCAGATATGGATGCGCTGCCGCTGCAAGAACATAATCAGTTTCCTCATCGATCACAGCATGACGGAAAAATGCACGCCTGTGGTCACGATGGCCACACAGCGATGCTTCTCGGTGCTGCCCACTATCTGTCGCAGCACCGGGATTTTGATGGCACGGTGTATGTGATTTTCCAACCGGCGGAAGAGGGTCGTGGCGGTGCAAAGGCCATGATGGACGATGGGCTTTTCGAGCAGTGTCCGATGGAGGCCGTGTTTGGGATGCACAACTGGCCGGGTATGCGCGCCGGAACCATGGGCGTAGTGCCTGGGCCAATGATGGCTTCTTCCAATGAATTCGAATTGACGATTCATGGCAAAGGGTCGCACGCGGCTCAGCCCCATCGTGCGGTTGACCCAGTGATGGTTGCAGTGCAGATTGCGCAGAGCTGGCAGACCATTGTTTCGCGCAACGTGAGTCCCTTGGATTCTGCTGTGCTATCGATCACCCAGATTCATACCGGTAGTGCCACCAATATCGTGCCGGATTCAGCATCGATGATTGGTACAGTAAGGACGTTCACGCTACCGGTTCTAGACTTGATCGAGCAGAGAATGCATGATGTTGCTTCTCATACAGCGGCTGCTTTTGGCGCCACAGTTGAGTTTGCGTTTAGCAGAAATTATCCGCCGCTGATTAATCATCGGCCAGAGGCTGAGTTTGCATTGGGCGTGATGGCAGATGTGGTTGGCGCAGAGGGGGCGCTGTCGGATATCGAACCGACGATGGGTTCCGAGGATTTTGCTTTCATGCTGCAAGAGAAGCCTGGCTGCTATGTCTTTATCGGCAATGGTGACGGCACTCATCGCGACCATGGGCACGGCTTAGGTCCATGCAACCTTCACAATCCGAGCTACGACTTCAACGACGACTTGCTACCCGTTGGCGCAAGCTACTGGGTGCAGCTGGCAAAACGCTTCTTGTCTGAAGCCCCGCTTCGTTGACTTGAGCATCGCTTAGCGAGGCGTTCACTCGCGAGGCGCTGCGCATAACTCAGCGCATGACGCCCCAGGGGCAAGCAACAACGCTAGTGATGCTTAGCAAGCTTCCAGACTTTGCGGAAAGCCTCCGACAAATCGTGGATCGATTAGCGTCGCCTGAAAAGAAAAACCCCCGGCCAAATCTTGGTCGGGGGTTTTCAGGATAGTAGCCTGACGATAACCTACTTTCACACTGGTTGCAGCACTATCATCGGCGCGAAGTCGTTTCACGGTCCTGTTCGGGATGGGAAGGGGTGGTACCAACTTGCTATGGTCATCAGGCATAACTTGTAAAGCTGCCTGTGCGCCTTTTGATGAGCGGCACAAACAACCCAATCTGGAAGAAGTAGAAGCACTACAAATGTTGGCGGGCGTGATGCACAAGTCAACTTGGCATTTACGCTGAATACTTGTCTATAACTGTCAATGTTATAGGGACAAGCCGCACGGGCAATTAGTACTGGTTAGCTTAACGCATTACTGCGCTTCCACACCCAGCCTATCAACGTCCTGGTCTCGAACGA
>Ga0315903_10006198_pt1 | contig 15334 bp, 18 predicted proteins | sample LakEriMetagenome_7_FD_203524 | JGI IMG/M metagenome (GOLD analysis project Ga0315903, IMG submission 203524) | Freshwater fungal communities from buoy surface, Lake Erie, Ohio, United States - Buoy 2 MA119 | ecosystem: Environmental > Aquatic > Freshwater > Lake | place: USA: Lake Erie, Ohio...
CCGAAGGCGGGGATTTTGGAACACAAATTTTAATTTAAGCACCATGTATAAATCAGGAAACAAAATATCATTTAACGTACTCAGCCCCCGCTTTTGGGTAGGTGCTGTTACCTGCCGTTATTCTTTTAAGCGGTGGGTTTTTGGGAAAAGTAACCCTTATGTATGTGAAAAGTACAGGCAAATTTTACCTGCAATAGAATTTTGGAATGAGCAAATTGGGAATCATTGTATGGTTACTTTTCGCTTCATTTGGTGGCGTTGGTGGTTTAAAGTCGGGTTTGTCGTTGTTTATAATGGCAGGTAACGTATGGGTATTGGCGATGTTGCCAATTTGAAAAACAAAAGTTCAAAATTTAAACAAAAGTTGATATGGAATACAAAGTTCAAATAACAGATGAAGCTGGCAATATTCGCCAATACAATGTTAGCCGTAGTTCTTCTTCCGAAGATAAAAGTTTGAATGACTTCATTTTAGAAGCGTTACAAGTTTCAGAAGATAAACGAAAGCTACCATTAAAAACACAATGTCCAAATGGATTAGAAGTTTATCCTTCAATTAAAATGAAGTTTGAAAACTATGGCAGTCCGATACTTGGGGATAAATTAGAAGCAATGATGATTACTTGGCGTGATGGTCTTTAGAATTACTGCTAACTCATTTATACGCGCACCTTTTGTTCGCAAATACGTCCATTTTGGAATATAATGCGAATGTTTAACAACAACAAAAACAAAAAACAATGGGAATTGAACAAAAACCAACCAATGACGAATTATGGCAGATGCACATGCAGGGATTCACACCGGAACAAATTGGAGAAAAATTCAAAAGGCATCCAATGGGCATCAAGGTGAGAATTGCCAACATGATATTTGACCATGAAGTGGAGGCATATCGTGCCACTAAGCATTTGCCAAAAAAAGACAATACAGAAAATGAATTGCTGAACACCATCCAAATGCATGACCTTACCATTGGTGATGTGGAGGTAAAAGGCAGAGCATTGTATTACAAAGGCACAGATGATAGAATTGCATTGTAAATTTTTTCAGAAAACTTTGTACATTTGTTTCCATGTTCAGCAAGAATGGCAGAAACATATTGCCGCCTAAAGATAGGGCAGCACGAATCAAAGCAATACGCAGGGAGGTGATTGGCATAAATATGCCAAAAATTGAATCATGTGGCATTGTGGAGGTGAATGTATTGGAGGATAGTCAAAAGCCAAAAAACAGCATTTTTGAGCCAAAAAAACAATAAAATACACAAAAATGGCTAAAGGCAAAAAGGGAAATCCGAATTGGGTGAAAGGTGTTGCGCCACCGGGTGCAAAAGTATGGCAGAAAGGAGAATCGGGAAATCCGAGAGGTGTTGGGAGAATTACCATTAAGCACGTCAATGAATTTCTTGAAAGCAATGGTGTAACACCTGCAACGGCATTGGATGTGAAATCAATATACATGAGGCTAATAAATTTGACTGAATCAGAAATCAGGGAAATTCGAAATGACAAAGACCAACCCATGATTATCACGGCAGTTGCAAAGGCAATCATTGAGGGAGAGGCATTTGATATTGTCGAAAAGATGTTGGACAGGTCAATTGGCAAGGCAACACAACCAATTGAGGGTGATGTTGGCAAAATCATTGTTCAGGTAGGGAAAAAATAATGCCATGAATGAATCATCCAACAATCATTCAATTTCCGGAATACGAAGATTTATTCAATAGCCATTTCATCCAATTGGTGGATGATACATCGCGAATCATCATCCTTTATGGTGGCAGAGGTAGTTCAAAATCATCTTTTGCGGCAGCGGCAAAGGTGATCCTGCCCATCCTCCGGGAAAGCTATTTTAAGGCCGTTTGCATTCGCAAATCTTACAACACCATTTCCGCATCGTGTTATGATACATTGAAATCTATCATTGAGGAATGGGGCATTTCGGCATTATTCAGGTTTTATACCTCACCACACCGCATCATCTGCAACAATGGCAATCAGATTCTTTTCAGAGGGTTGGACGAGCCAACAAAACTGAAATCAATCAAAGACCCGACAATGATATGGTGGGAGGAAGATATACCGGATGAATCAGATTACATCACCATTTCACTATCATTAAGGTCAGAAAAGGCACGATATATTCAGGAAGTATTTTCAATCAATCCGGAGGTGCAGGGCAATTATCAGGAACATTGGTTTTGGAAAAGATTTTTTGAAGGTCAGATTGAAAGGTCATTCACATTCACCGATGAAATTGAGGTGGCAGAAAGGAATGAGATTGTTAAAAGAATTGTCAGGGTTCATCATTCCACATATCAGCACAACAGATTTCTCTCTCCGGAATACATTGCAGACCTTTTGTCGCTAAGGCAGCGCAATCCGTATTATGCATCAGTGTACATTGATGGTGTATGGGGCAAAAGGGATGTTGATGGATTGGCCTATCGGTGCTTTTCCCGGCAACATCATGTCATTAGCACATCATACGATGCCATGCAGCCATTGCACCTTTCATTCGATTTCAATACACGGCCATACGTTACCATCACCATCCATCAGGCAGAGGGAAAGAATATCAGGCAGATTGATGAATGTTTGGGCATTTATCCGCATAACAGGACAGAGGCAGTTTGCAATCAATTCTTAATGAAATACGGGCATCACAACGGCATGGTGTATGTTTATGGTGACCCATCCGGCAGGAGGGAGGACACTCGGACAGAGCAAGGTCATAATGATTTTCACATCATTGAAAAGACATTGAAATCTCTCAGGCCAATAATGAGGCAGGCCAAAGTTGCACCAAATCCTGCAATGCGAATCAATTTCATCAATGCCATTTGGCAGGGAAAATTGCCTGTGTCTTTTTTGATTGCTGAAAATTGCACCATGACCATTGATGAATACATGAATGTGAAAGAGGCATCAGATGGAGGAAAGCACAAAGAAAAGGTGAGGGATAAGGTGACCGGAATATCTTATGAGCCATACGGCCACATATCGGATGCCAATGATTATTTCTTATGCGAATTCTTTTGGGAGGAATATCAATCATTCATCAGAAAGGGCAATGTATCATCACCAAAGGTTGGGCGCAATCGCGCAAAAAATGGATGGTAAAAAAGTTTTCTAAAAAAGTTTATCAATGTAGTTTTAACTTAAAAGAGGTGCAGGAAAAATTGCCTGCATTACTTTTGAGCCATGTATCTTTTCATTGCAGATTATTTCACCTATATCCAACCGGAACAATTTGATAAATTGATTTCCGGGAATGATGCCATCAGAATTTTAGCAGAGAGGGCAGGGGAGGCAGAGGCAGTAAGCTATCTCACACAGAGATACAATGTGGCAGAGGAATTCACACATACATCCGTATGGAGTAACACAACGGCAACATACACAGGTGAATCACGAATTTATTTAGATGCATCTGATTTCGATGCGACACAATCATACGCAGTTGGTAATTTAGTGAATTATGAGGGCATCATATACAGATGCAGCACAATTCATTCAGGCACATGGGATGCAGCACATTTCACGTTAATTGGCCTGCAATACACATTATACTTTGGCAAATTGCCTGAGCCATTATTTGATTACTACAAAAAATATGATGCAGGTGATATTGTTTTCTATGCAGGAAAGGAATACACGGCACAGGCACAGGTGGAGAATGTTTTTCCGAATGACCCCGACAAAGGCGCACAATTTTGGGGAAGTGGAGTTGTATATTCCATCCCGGCAGGAACATTGCCAACGAATGCAAATTATTGGGTAATTGGTGACAATCGTAGCCAACAAGTTGTTCAATGCATGATTGACATTGTTTTGTTTCATCTGCACACACGAATTGCACCGGGAAATGTTCCGCAGTCAAGGGTAGAAAGATATGTGAATGCCAAAGAATGGTTGAGGATGGCAGGAGGGCAGATTGATGGCATAACGGCCGATATTCCATTAAGGCAACCAAAAGCAGGCCAACGGACACGATTTGGAGGCAATTTGAAAAGAAATAATCTGTATTGATTATGAGCAAGCAAAAATGGAATTCATCGGTGACCAATTTTTATTCCGAGCAGGCAAACATTAGCACGGAGAATGTTGAGCCAAAAAAGTTAAAAAATTACCCGGTCAGAGTACCAATTGAAAGGGTTTCGCAGGATGTCAGGAAGTGGCGCGATGCAATAAGAGAGGCAGAGCAATCATATTACCCACACAGGGTAAAGATGCAGCAGATTTTCAATGACACCATCCTGAATGGTCATGTGTTTGCCTGCATGGAAAGGAGAAAGAAAATGACATTGCACAAAGGCATTATCATGGTTGATGAGAATGAGAATGTGAATGATGAATGGACGGCATGGTTGCAAAATCCGACATATGAATTGTTGAGTGCCTATGTATTGGACACCATATTTTTTGGATATACTTTTTTGTGGTATGAGGGTGTAAATGATGTAAACATTGAAAATCTTACATTGGGGAAAAGATGGTTTGTGTCACCGGACAGAGAGCAGTATTTGGCATTCATGTATGCAGTTTCAGGAATACCAATTGGAAAGGATGCACCTGAGGAAATAAAAGATTGGATTTTCTATTTGACAACACCATCTGAAAATGGGCAGAGCAATTGCGGATATGGGTTGTTGTATAAGGTTGCATTGTATGAGATTTTTCTTCGAAACAATTTAGGTTACAATGGCGATTACATCGAATTGTTTGCAGCACCATTCAGGGTTGGCAAAACGCGAAAGACAAGCGATTTGGACAGAGGCGATTTTGAAGCCGCAATCCGTGACATGGGCAGTTCAGGATATGCGATAATTGACCCGGACGAGGAAATCGAATTCATACAGGGAAAAGGAAGTGGAACGGGCAATGATGTGTATGATAACTTTGAGCAGAGGATGGAAAAGAAAATCAGCAAGGTCATTTTAGGCCATGCGGATGCGATGGATAGCAAAGCAGGGAAATTAGGCGCAAAGGATGAGGATGTGCAAAAGGCATTGAATGCGATTGCCGGTGATGATTCCAAATTCCTCACCAACGCATGGAATTCAATCATTCTTCCAAAGATGCGAGCCAATGGAATTTTCGTTCCTGAAAATCTGAAATTCGCATTGCGAAATGACACCGCAAAGGCAGAGGCACAGATGGCAGAGAATGCGGATAGAAAGCAAGTGGCAGATTTTATCAAAACGCTCACCGATGCAGGATTTTCTCCTGATGAAAAGTGGGTGGCAGACCGGATTGGCATACCCGTAAGTAAGCTAAATTCCGGAACATTAACACAACCGGAGGCGATGCAGGCAAGGTTGAGGAATCTATATTCTGATTTGTGAGCAATTTCATTGAATATGATTTTGGGCGATTGATTGCCGCGATTTATTCGGGTGCGATTGATGAATGGAATTTGCCGCGAGGGTTATACCAAAAAACGGCAGATAAATTCATTGAGGCTATCAATAATGGCATGGATGCACCGAGACCAATGGAGATTGGCATGGGTGGAGGTTTTCGGATGCCAAAGCAGGAACAACCTGCACAGAGCATTGGTATTGCTTACAATACACCGGATGAGATTTTGAGGTCAGAATTGATTGAGAATGTGTATGTATTTTCAGGTGCAAAGACATTTCAACAGGTGAAAGAATTGGTGAGCAACATTGCACCAGATGGATTAGTGCAGCCATTTAACAAGTTCAAAAAATCGGCAGAAAAAATCATTGGTAAGTACAATGACCAATGGTTAAGGACAGAATACAACACCGCATTAGGCAGCGCACAATCAGCGAGAGATTGGCAGGAATTTGAGGATGATGTTGATTTGTTTCCATACCTGAGATATGATGCCATCATTGACCCGAACACATCCGACATTTGCCGACCATTGGAGGGCATCACATTGCCCGTCAATCATCCATTTTGGAATAAGTTTTCACCATTAAATCATTTCAATTGCAGATGCAGATTGATTAAGATTTCGCAGTATGAGGAAGTAAGAAAGACGGGCAAAAAGAAATTGACGAGAGTGAGTGAAAAGATTGAGCCACAGATGCAGGAATTATTCATGTTCAATCCGGGCAAAGAAAGATTGGTATTCAAAGAAACCGGAAAAGGCAAACATCCGTATTTCAATGTTGCGCCGAAGTACCGGGAATATGCCCAAAATAATTTCAATCTGCCCATCCCGGAAAGATTTGCATTTCAGAGAAAATCAGCATAAGTCACTATGAAAAAAACGTACACAGAAGCAACAAAGAGGGCAATGTATGTCGAGAAATTCGGATATGAGCCAACGGGCAATCTCGGTGTTGATGCAGTTGCCGCAATCATCCATTATGACCGCAGGAGGGGAATGCCGCCGCAGACAATATATCTGTGCAAAGAGTATTTCAGGGAATTCAAAAAATTCGCAATATCAAAGGTTGAGGATGAGCAGGCAGAATTGATTGAAAGAGGATTGATTGATTTGGAATTCGATGGTGTTGAAATCAAAGATGCCGGAATGATGGGTGGCAAAAGATGGTATGTGCAATATATTTCGCAGGAGGTGAATGCCTAATGGCAAAGAATAAATTGGATATGACAAAGGTTGTGGCAAGGTGGAAAAAGGCCAAAGAACAATTGCCCAAATTGCTTACAAACGTGAGCAAAAATACCTTTGTTGATTCATGGAAAAAACAGGGTTGGGATGGGGAAAAATGGAAAGAGGTGAAGCGCAGGACACCCGGAACGAGTGCATACAATTCAGCGACAAAGGCAGCGAGGACACGGGCGATATTGGTGCAGTCGGGTGCATTGCGGAGGTCAATTGTAATTAATTCGCAGACCTTTGCCCGGATGGTAATTTCCACCAATGTTCCTTATGCAGAAATTCATAATGAGGGATTTAAAGGCACAATTTCAGTTCCAAAACATACGAGGCGAATCAAAGGCAATCCGCAAGTGGTTAAATCCTATTCATATAAGGCAAACATTCCGCAAAGAAAATTCATGGGGCATGGCAGCGAGGTTGAGAAGAAACAACGTGAAATCATTGGTGTGGCATTGGCCAATGTTTTCATGCCGGGCAAATTCAAATACAAAGCAAAATGACACCGGAGATAATCGCAGCCATAAAGCAAAAAATAAAGGATGAGACATACATTCAGGATGTCCGGGTGTTCAATGACCAATTCACAAAGATGTTGGCAGAGGGCAATCCTTTTGGGTATAACATTGCAAGTCCTGCCGCATTGATTGAATTCTCTCCATCCTCCATTGAGCAATTGCATAATGGTGTTCAAATTTACAATCCCATTCAGGTGACCATTCACATTGGGCAGATGGAATTGGATGGCAATGATGCATTGATGGATGAGGCAATCAGCATTTTTGAATTACGAAATCAGGTATATTTGGCATTGCAGGAATTCAGCACAGAACAAATGGCAAGGATGTACAGAGTTTCGGAAAATCCCGATTACAATCACGGCAATTGGTATGTGTATCAAATTGTGTTTGAGACATCCATCACCTACCATCAGGCGCAAAGGCCACGAGGATATACGGAGGCATCACCGACATTAACAACATCAGGTAGTTTTCAATAATGGCACGAAGTACGGCAGAAATAAAAAATCAGATGGTTGCTGAAAAGAATCAGCAATCAAATCTATCCGCATTCACATCGAATTCCCAAACATCACGATGGGGATTATTCCTGTGGGTAGTGGCACAGACAATCAACATATTTGAGCAATTATTGGATGTGTTCAAAAGTGAAGTTGAGACCATTCAGGCAGAGGCGAAGCCGGGAACACAGGCATGGGTGAGGTGGATGGTTGGCAAATTCCAATTTAGCACGGCAGCAACACAGGTGGCACAATTGAACACAACAACATTGGTGGTTGAATATCCGGTTGTCAATACAACATTTCAAATCATTACAAGAGCAGCAACGCAGGTGACAAATAACAAGACAGTTTTAATCAAAGTGGCAAAATCAGACCCACCAACGCAATTGTCAGGAAGCGAACAATCAGCATTGCAGGCCTATGTTGCTCAATGGGGCATTGCCGGAGTAAATTATCAGATAGTGAATGAGCCATCGGATAAAATTGAGGTTGTCGGAACAATATTTTATGATGGCCAATACAATGCCGTCATTCAGGCATCTGTGGAGGATGCATTAACCAATTACCTTGCACAATTGGAATTCAATGGCATTGTCCGGGTGCAGGATGTAAACGATGCAATTCAGGCAGTTGATGGTGTATTGGATGTAAATATCACGCAAATAAAAGTTAGGCGCGATTCTGTTTCTTATGCCTCAGGTACGATGTTGTATCAATTGAGTACGGGCATCAATGGTGTGCAGTATCAATCTTATGCAGGGTACATCACGGAGGAAACAACGGCAACACATACCTTTGCAGACACATTGACTTATTCCCCAATTTACTAATGAGTTTTTTCACCAATAATCTAAATACACAAGCGCAGAATCTTTTGCCTGTGAGCCGACGGAAATCGGTTTGGATAGCATGGATGGCAGTATTAATGAAGCCATTGCAATGGTTGTGGGATAACATTTTCACATCATACAGGGTTGGTGATTATTCCACCGCAGATTTTAATCATGCCACAACCTATGCCATTGGCAACCGAGTTAAGTGGGGCAAGGGCATTTATGAAATGTACACATTGGCAGTTGCCGGCACAACACCATTGGACACATCTGTATGGGTAAAGATTCAGGACAATTTCATTGGTGTATTGGACAGGTCACGTTTCACGGCAGAGGATTTGAAATTTGAATACGGGTTGAATCTTTGGTTTGACACCACATTTCGTCAGCCACCATTGGTGAGTGATATTTACATCAATGATTTGAATTCCAATTTGCAGGATTTTTTCATTGGTTATGCCGAAAATGAAAGTAGTGAAATTGTTGCCATCAATGGGGAGGCAATTTCATTTATTTCGGAAGGGAATCCAACGTATGGGGCAGCAGATTTTTCTATAAACATGCCAATTGCAGTATTCAATGCATTGGGTGCTACAAATCCCGAAAGAGAGGCCATTGTGAGGCGATTTGCCGACCAAATAAACACGGCAGGATTGATTTATTCAATCAACACATATTAACGCAAAAAACAAACGAAAATGAAAAGAATTAAGACATCAGCAATTGCACCGGGTGCAGCCATGCCATTTAAGGGTGGAATGTTGGATTTGGTGCAGGACAATGTGAAAGAAACAGATAACAGAATTCTCCGGGCATTCAATTATCAGTATTCATCGAATCCAACAATCCTTTTTGGAGGATATTCATTGGTTGGTGGCACATATCAAATTGACGCAGGTGCATTGCATTTGAGTGGTGAGGTGTATCGGTTTGCATCAATAAACGTCACACCGGGTGTTGGGCAGGTAGTTATTGGCACAATTACGGAGGTGAGCCAATCGGGTGCAGGGTTAGACCCCGTACAATTCAGCAATGCGGCAAACAACAATGTGAACATGGATAGAATCATTGTTTGGTCGGCAGGTGCATCAGGTAGTGGAGATGTGAATTTATCTGCCTGCAAATTCTCTATGCAAGGCTATCCGAATCCTTACAATGCAGGATTATTTTTTGCATCCACCGGAACATGGACATTGCCGGGAGGCGCGGCAGATTTCAACGTATTTGCCACACAGATGGGTTGCAAGGTGATTGTTGATTTCGAAATCACCAACGGAACATTGAGTAATAACACATCCAATTTTTCTTTTAATTTGCAGGTATTAACCGCAGCCACATTTGTAACCCCAAATGCCATCCGCGACACATACGGATTTGCATTCATGACAAATGGAAACAACACACCTGCAAACGAAATCATCCGGGTAAAAATTCCCGCAGGTGATAACAGAATTTATTTCGAAAGGGTGAACAATTCGCTGCACTCCGCAATTACCGGAGGTTTGGATGTGCGAGGACAAATAATTTTCGAAGCAGATTTCGGATTCAATTCCTAATATCTGTTACGGCCATTAGTAGATAATTCATCATATTTCCTGATCAGATTTTGCCTTTCCCGGTCAGGGAGGTTTTTGCAATAATCCTCCAAAATTCGGGAAACAAAATCGGCAGTTGAGATGCCATTGTTTTCGCAATGTGCCATGATGATTTTGTAGGGAGTAGGCTTACAATATGCCTGCACTCTCCGGGCAGCATTGTTTTTAATGTTCAACAATTCATCATTGGTTGGTAATTTTCTATTTCTGCCCATGATTGTGATTTTGAGGGCTAAATTAACTTAAAAAAAATCAGATTGCAATAGGTGTACTAATTTCGCAGAATATGCCATCAATTGGAACATATACAATTCCTGCCATTATCAGAGGCACAACAATGGAGGCAATTGAATTTTCAGTTTCGGTGGATGGAAATCCATTGAATTTAGCGGGCGCAACCATTGAGGCAGTTGCAAGGTGGCAGCGCGATTCAAAAAAGGTCAGAAAATTTGAAACAACAATCACAAATGCCGCATCAGGTATTTTTACTTTGGATGAGCAAATCATTGATTGGGACAATGGTGTTTGGGATTACGGAATCCAATTCACCTTGTCCAATGGTGATGTGAAAGTATATATTGAGGGAACATTCACAATCAAGGTGAATCAGGTTTATGGTTAATGTTTCCATTGACATTACAGAGCAACCAATTGAGGTTGATATTGATATTGTGCCATCATTACATGAGGTTGTCATTGAGATTGATGAAAATGGTGGAGGTGGAGGAGGCGTAGACCCGGCAACGCAGACAGAAGTCAATGCCGGAATAATTACAAATAAATATGTTTCACCTGCCACCTTTGACGGGGCGCAAAAATGGAATTCAAAATTTAATCAGCCATCCGGAACAACATCGGAATACATTCGTGGCGATGGCAGTTTAGCGACATTTCCGAGCATTCCAACATCAGGCATTCCCGGAGGCACGGCAACAGGTACAAATACTTATGCATTAACCATTGCAGGAGTTACGGCATACAATGTCAATGATGCCTATGTGGTAAGATTCACGAATGCCAACACAGGTGCATGCTCATTGAACATCAATGGTTTAGGCGCAATCAACATTTCAAAAAATAATGTTGTGCCAATTGTCGGTGGTGATATTGCAGCCGGGCAACAATTCATTGCCATTTACGATGGAACAAACTTTCAGTTAATTGGTGTTGCACCTAATCAAATGTTTGCCTTTGTTACAAATGCTGATTCCGTGACCATCACCAAAGGGCAGGTTGTTTATGCATTTGGGGCACAGGGTGATCGGATGTCTGTGAAATTGGCAAACAATTCAGGCGATGCGACAAGTGCCAAAACAATTGGTGTAGTTTTTTCAACAAGTATTGCAGCAAATGGCACAGGATATATTATTACTCAGGGTGTCATTGATGGCCTAAATTTAGGCGCATTCAATCCGGGTGATACATTGTATCTTTCAAACACGAATGGTCAATATACGGCAACAAAGCCTTATGCACCGAATCACCTTGTTTATGTTGGTATTGTTGAGCGAGCAAATGCGGGCAATGGTCAGATTTATGTGAGGGTGCAGAATGGTTATGAAATGGACGAACTGCATGATGTTTCAGCGCAAAATCCAAATCTAAATGATGGCCTTTTTTACAATTCTGTGACGGCTTTATGGACGGCAAGAGCAGGCACGAAAAGTGATGTTGGATTGGCGAATGTGGACAACACAAGCGATGCAAATAAGCCTATCAGCACGGCCACACAAACGGCACTAAATGCCAAAGAAAACACCATCACCGCAGGAGGTTCATTGCAGTATTTCAGAGGTGACAAAACATTTCAAAACTACCTGATTGTCGCAGCCGATGGTGCACTATACACCAACACGGGAAACACTACATCAAACCGCGTTTTAAGCATCCTCATACCTGCCAACACCTACACCGCTAACTCAATAGTATATTTCCAAATGTTAACGACAAAAACATTAACAAATGGTGCTTATACAGTTAGAACTTTTATTCATACTTCAGCAGGTGTAGGCGGCACACAGATGTCTCTTACAACAACAACAGGCGCAACACAATTACTTACCCGGATAGAGCGAATTTTTCAAGTTCAAGTAGCCAACGGCACGGGCAACGGAACGCGAGGATTGACAGGAACAACAAACGCGCAAACAGAAGTAGCCAACGCTGCATGGACCGTGCAAACCTCCGTCATTGATTGGACGCAAACACAATACCTAAACATTTTCCTTCAAAACGCAAGCGCACTCGACACAACGGCGATCAATGCCGTTATCTTATACCGATTCTAACATGGACGCAATACAAGCAAAACAAGTAGCAGATTCATTAAATCAGGACAACACATCTGAAATGGATGAAATCCTGAATGCAATATCAATTGCTGCCTATGATGGCAGATATTATTATGATTGTGTATTAGGACAAAAATTGTCCTTAAAAACCATCACAGAATTGCAGGCAAAAGGATTTTTGATTACTACATCAGGAAATGAAACGCGAATCAGTTGGGAATAAAATTAACTTTATTGACATTCTCTTTTAACTTAAAAAAATTGCATCACGGCAAATCATAATTAGAATTGCAACGTGGAATATCAATACACCATAAATCCATTTTCTGAAAAGCCTGTCATGATGATTGACAAGCACATCGGATATCTCGATGGTGAGGGTTATGGCATTATGGCCGGGCAATTTCAGCGCGAAATGCAGATGTTATTGGACAATGGTGCATCGGAGATTGAAATACGCATGAATTCCATTGGTGGGCAGGTGTTTGAGGGCATGGCAATTTTCCACGCAATTGAAAATGCCAAAGCGAAATGCAAAATAAAGATGGTGAACATTGGCCTTGTTGCCTCCATTGCTGCCGTGATTTTTCAGGCAGGTGATGAAAGGGAAATGGCTGATTATTCACTCATGATGATTCATGGTGTTCAGGGTGCAGAGGGTGAATTGGAACAAAAGGCAACCGAATCATTGGTCACAATGTTGTGCAGAAGTGGAAAGAGAACAAGGGAACAAGTTACTGCATTGATGGGTGATGATAATTGGATGACTGCATCAGAATGTTTGGAGGCAGGATTCTGCACAAGCATCACCGGAGGCATGAAAGAGATTAAGGCAGCATTGACGAATTCTTACAATGATTACCCAAAGGCAGCAACAGAAAATGCAAAAAGGGCATTGAAATATGCAGAGGAAAATGGATGGGGAGATTGCGGCACAAATGTCGGAAAAATCAGAGCAAATCAGTTGGCGAACAAAGAGCCAATCAGCCGCGACACAATCGCGAGAATGGCAGCATTTGAGCGACACAGACAGAATTCAGATACACCATACGGAGAGGGATGCGGAAAATTGATGTGGGATGCATGGGGCGGAGACGAGGGCATCGCATGGGCGCAAAAGAAATTGAAACAGATTGATGGTGAGATGGCCACCTCAGTTTTCAAAAAAATTACTGCCATCACGAACAATCTAAAAAACCAAATCAGCAATATGAACAAGCAGATTACAAATGCTCTCGGATTGCAGGAGGGTGCAGCGGAGGATATCATCGCTCAGGCCATCAATAGCCTGAAAGAAAAATCATCCAAAGCATCTGAAAGCCTGAAAGCAAAGGATGCAGAAATCAGCACCCTAAACAACAAGGTTAATGACCTTACCAATTCTTTGAATGCCGTTTCTCAGGAACGCGATTCTTTCAAAGAAAAAGTTGAATCAGCACAAGCGGAAGTATTGGCAACCAAAGTGGCCGAAGTTCTTACCAATGCCGTTAATGCCGGAAAGATTGCAGACAATGCAGAAAGCCGCACCAAATGGTCAGAGAAATTGGTGAATGATTTTGATGGCACAATGGAATTGCTGAATCTAATTCCTGTGAGCAAAAAAGCACCATCTGCCGTGACCAATTTTGGCCAAAGCACAGATGCAAAAATTCCTGCAAATTATGCCGCGAAAGTGATGGCAAGAATTGCGGAAAAAACCAAAGCGAAAAAGTAATCCATAACAGAGAAAGACAATGGAAGCATTAAACATACAAGATACCACCTATGCCGGAGAAGCCGCATCGGTGATGATTGTTAAGGCCGTAACAGGTGCAGACACCATCAATGGTGGCAACATCTACCTGAAAGATGGCATAAAAAAGAAATTCACCATTCCAAAATTGGACATCGCGAATTTCATTCAGGCAAGGCAGGCAACACCAACATCATCCGGTGATGTGACAGTTGCAGGTGCAGTGATTGAGCCACAGGATTTCATGATGTATCTGGAAATGAATCCACGCGATTTTGAGGAACATTGGTATGCTGTGCAGTTGAATCCAAAACTTTTGGATGCTGAATTGCCACAGACCTTTGAAGCGTATTTCATGATGTACATCTTGGAAAAGTTGGATGAATTTGTTGATGGCCACATTTGGCAAGGTCGCACGGCCTATGCATCAGGCACAACACCTGCATCAGTTGGCGCACCTGCATCAGCATCACAATATCAGTATTTCGATGGCCTCATAAAAAAGGCATTGGATAATGCTAATGTGATTGATGTTTCAACACCAATTGCATTGACATCAGCCAACATCATCAGCAAAATGGAAGCTGGCAGAGCATTACTGCCAAAGGCATTGCTGAGAAAGTTCGGTGCAAACGGAACGAAATTCCTCCTTTCATACGAGGATTATGAAAAGTATGAGCAGGCATTGATTGACCTCACCTACAAAGGGCCAAGTCCGGAGGGTGTTGTGAATGGCCAATACAAAGGCTACAATGTTGAGCGCATTGCCGGAATTCCTGAAAATACTTTCATGGTGACCATCGCAAGACCATCCGTTGAATCAAATCTTTGGTTGGGCATGAATTCAACAGAGGACAACCAATTGGAGTTGAAAAGACTTCAGGCCAATTCTGAATTGTTCTTTGCAAAAGGGCTTTTCAAAATGGATGTTCAAATTGGATGGGGAGAGCAATTAGTTCTTTATACCACACAAACCGCGTAAATTGAATAAGTGCCGGGTGTGATGCCCGGCACATTCATAAATCACAATCTCAAACAAACAAAAAAATGAAAAAACTTTTTTCTCTTTTATTCCTGATTGCCGTTTCTTTTTCAGTATTCGCGCAATCTACCTCACCGCGATTTGGCACAACCAAAGGGCAAGACAACACCGGGAGAGTATTGAACTATAAAGTGGTGACCACCAATGATGCTGCCGGAAATGACACCATCAGCGTGAATTCAAATGCCTTTCAAACAATTGTCAGGCCATC
>Ga0315903_10006201_pt1 | contig 15330 bp, 11 predicted proteins | sample LakEriMetagenome_7_FD_203524 | JGI IMG/M metagenome (GOLD analysis project Ga0315903, IMG submission 203524) | Freshwater fungal communities from buoy surface, Lake Erie, Ohio, United States - Buoy 2 MA119 | ecosystem: Environmental > Aquatic > Freshwater > Lake | place: USA: Lake Erie, Ohio...
GGGCGGGGAAATGGGGGTTGCACTGCTAGGAGTTTGCTTCCTGCGGGAGGCCCCTGAAAGAGCCATTGGGACGGACCGGAGGGCGGGGAAATGGGGGTTGACTGCTAGGAGTTTGCTTCCTGCGGGAGGCCCCTGAAAGAGCCATTGGGACGGACCGGAGGGCGGGGAAATGGGGGACTGCTAGGAGTTTGCTTCCTGCGGGAGGCCCCTGAAAGAGCCATTGGGACGGACCGGAGGGCGGGGAAATGGGGGTTACCGCTCCGGCAACACGCTCTCCGGCGGCGAGTCGCAGCGCATCCGCCTTGCGGCGCAGCTCGGCTCCAATCTCCGCGGCGTGCTCTATGTGCTCGACGAGCCCACCATCGGCCTCCACCCGCGCGACAACGCGGCCCTGCTCAAAACCCTCCTCAAGCTGCGCGACCACGGCAACTCGCTCATCGTCGTCGAACACGACGAGGACACCATCGCCGCCGCCGACCACCTCATCGACCTCGGCCCCGGCGCGGGCAGTCTCGGCGGTGAGGTCGTCTATCAAGGAGCTCCGCCCCGAGTGCCGGGTGATCAGTTAGCAGTGATCAGTGGAAGAATATCCAAAGCAAAGCGCGCCAGCAAACCACTGATCACTGATCACCCGGCACTGATCACTCAGTCTCCGACTCTCCGCGCGCTGACCCATCCGCTGATCCACCCCACCCGAGGCTGCCGCAGGGACATCAAAAAGAACCACCCCGCCCTCCATCTAACAGGTTGCGGCGCGAACAACCTCAGAAACCTGGACGCCTCCATTCCGCTCGGCCGGCTCACCGTTCTAACAGGCATCTCCGGCTCGGGCAAATCCACCCTCATGCACGAGTGTGTTTCTTCAGCGGCGGCCTCCGACCGACGCAGGAAACCCGGCAAGGACGCGCCCTACAGGTCCGCCACCGGATTCGAAAAAATCAAAGCCTGCTACGAAGTCGATCAATCGCCCATCGGCAAGACCTCGCGCTCCTGCCCGGCCACTTATGTCAAAGTCTTCGACCACATCCGGGCGCTGTTCGCCCAGATGCCCGAGGCGCGCATGCGCGGCTTCGACGCCTCGCGTTTCTCTTTCAATACCGAGGGCGGGCGCTGCCCGGATTGCAAGGGCAACGGCCGGGTGAAACTCGAAATGGATTTCCTGCCCTCCACCTGGGTCCACTGCGAGTCCTGCAACGGCGACCGCTACAACCCGGCCACGCTGGAAGTGACGTTCCGCGACAAACACATCGGCGAAGTCCTCGCCATGACCATCGACGAAGCCGCCGCCTTCTTCGAATCCCAGCCGCGCATCGCCCAGCCGCTCAGGCTCATGGCCGACACCGGCCTCGGCTACCTCCAGCTCGGCCAGCCCTCGCCCACCCTGTCAGGTGGCGAGGCCCAGCGCATCAAGCTCGTCTCCGAACTCATCAAGGGCCGCTCTCTCAAATCTCAAATCAACAATCTCCAATCCTCAACCGGCAATCTCTACCTCATCGAAGAACCCACCGTCGGCCTCCACCACGAGGACATCCGCAGGCTCATCGACATCCTCCACCGCCTTGTCGATGAAGGCCACACCGTGGTCGTCATCGAGCACCACATGGCCATCGCCGCCGAGGCCGACTGGATCCTCGACCTCGGCCCCGAAGCGGGAGAAGGAGGTGGGGAAATCGTCGCCCAAGGCCCGCCGGAGAAAATCATCACCTCGAAAAAATCCCGCACCGCACCGTTTTTGAAGGTGGCGTTGGGAAAGTGAAGGAGCGCTGACTTAACTCCGCATCACGCCACCCACTTCCGTCCGCTGCTTGCGGCATCGAAGATTACTTGAAACACCTTGTTGCATTTTTCCGTGAAGACAGCCCGGTCGTACGTTTTCGGCAGTTCCCCATCCAGCACGTTCTCCATCGTTGAGCGCACGCGCTCGCGAGTCTGCTTGTCCTTGAACCAATCCTGAACGAGCACTTTGGGTGTCCCATCGCGCAAACGGTGAAACAGAGCCTTGGCCGCAAGGCGCACTTTCTGATTCTCCGCCTTGGTCATCTTCGGTTTCTTGAGGAGATCGAATAATTCGAGCTCGTCTTCTGACAAGTCCTCGCGGATGTGGCGCTCGGCCTCTTCCTTCAGGGACTGCGTGTATTTCACCAACTCGTCAAAGAATTCATCCGCGGTCGAACTTCCCGAGTTATAACGGTCGATGATGCCCTGAAGGCGGGTGGCGAAATCCACCCGCGAGACGTTTTGTTGAAGCATTTGATCCAGCTTCTTCTGGATGAAAGCGCGCAGATCGGCGATTTCGATGTTCTTATGCGGAGACTTGCTAAACTCCTCGTCGAGTTTAGCGAAGTCCATTTTCGCCAAATCCAGAACCTTGGGGGCGCTTGAGATTTTGAATCTCCCCACCTGATCTGAAACGTTGCTGCCGTCCACGACGAGACACTCGTCCAGCAGGTCGCCGACGCGTTGCGCTGCGGAGTCCAGATCCTTCTGCTCGACAATCGAATCGAGAACACCGCGCAAATACTGAAACACCGCCACCGCCCGGACTACCGGCTTGCCGAGAATCTCCGGCTTGCTTGCCTCGTAGAGTGAAGTCACCGCATTCTCGTAAACAGTGAATCCCTTCCACCACTCGTCCTTGGTAAGAAGCGTGTTCGCAAAATCCTCAAACGATTCGATTCTTCGAAACACATCCTTCCCCTCCATCAGCCCGGCAAGGTCGATGCCGAGTCCGGAGCAGAATGCCACGCCTTGGGCGATGGCGTCATTCAGGAGCGTGAACAACTCCTTCTTTTCCTGCACCGGCATCTCCTCATCGTCGCGGCCTCGGGCGTAGTCCTTTAGCGCCCGCCGCATGTTTTTGAAGACATTGTAATAGTCGATGATCTCGCCGTTCTTCTTCTCGACGTCGTTGATCTTCCATGAGGTGACTCGGTTGGCCCGCGCGATGGTCTGCATCAGGGTGTGGCCCTTCATCGGCTTGTCGAGGTAAAGGGTGGACAGCGTCGGTGCATCAAAGCCGGTGAGCCACATGGCGCAGACAAACACGAGTTGCAAGGGGTGTTCCGGATCCTTGAAATTGAACTCCACGTCGTGGCCTTCACTGTCAATCCGGCTCATCCGGTCCCGATGTGGTTTGATGAGCAGGTTGCGCGATGCGAATTTCTTCTCTTCCTCCGCCTCCTCGCTGACGATCACCGCCATTTCCACGGACTTCATGTAATCCAAGGTCACCTTCAAGCGGCGCTTCTCGTCCTCGTCGCCTGACTTTTTGATCTTCCCGCGAAGCTCCTTGATCCGTTTTTTCCAGAGTTCCTGGACCTTGTCATACATTTTCACGGCGGTGAACTTGTCCAGGGAAACCACCATGCCCTTGCCGAGGTAGCCACGGGCCGGAAAATGTCGGACGATGTCCTCAGCGATGGCTTCCAGCCGTTCCGGACGTTTGATCACCTCGATCTCCTTCGCGAACTTGTTCTCCAACTTCTCCCGCTGGGCGTCGTCCAGATTCTCGTCCTCCACGATCTCCGTGAACTCGTCGTTCAGGTCGTCGTTCTGGATCAGCATGCTCGGCACGCGTTTCTGATAGAAGAGCGGCACGGTCGCGCCGTCGTCGATGGACTGGCTGAAGTTGTATTCGGAAACGTAGTCGCCGAACCACTGGTTCGTCTTGCGCGCGCTGCCGAGCAGCGGCGTGCCGGTGAAGGCCAGATAAAGCGCGTTCTTCAGTCCCGCACGCATGTTTTCCGCAAGGTCCTTGTATTGCGTGCGATGGGCCTCGTCCACAATCACGACGATGTCGCTCCGGTCGGACAACACGGGATAGGCCGAGCCTTTGGGCCAGCGGAATTTCTGAATGAGCGTGAAAACGAGGCGCTTGTTCTGGCCGAGGAATTTCCGCATCTCCTCGCCGTTCTTCGGTTGGGCGGCTTCCGCCTTGGTGACCGTTCCGGTATGCAGGAAGTTGCGGTAAATCTGTCCGTCGAGATCATCGCGGTCGGTGACCACCACGAAGGTGAAGTTTCCGGCCTCCTTGCGGAAGATCTTCCGGACGTAGAAGATCATCGAGAAACTCTTGCCCGAGCCCTGCGTGTGCCAGAAGACGCCAAGCTTTCCTTTCAATGAATCCCGCTGCCGGAAAGCCGTGAAGGCGCGATTCACACCGAGAAACTGGTGATTCTGGGCGACGATCTTCTGCTTGTCGTCGTAGTAGATGATGAAGTTCTCCACGTAGTCGAGCAGGCTGCGTCTGGGAAGCAGGCCGTCGATCACGGCTTCGAGGCTGGTGCCCTTCTTCTCGATCTCCTTGCGGTTCACCACCTGTTTCTCGTCCTCCGCGCGCATCCAGCGGAAGAAATGCTCCCACTCCGCCGTGATGCTGCCCACCTTGGTTTCGATGGCGTTGGAGAGCACGCAGAACGCGTTGGCCAGAAAAAGCTGCGGGATGTCCCGCTTGTAGTTGGTCAGGTTGTCGTCGAATGCATTGCGGAGTTTCACATTCGAGTTTTTCAACTCGATGAACACGAGTGGCAGCCCGTTCACATACAGCAACACGTCCGGCCTGCGGAAGCCATGATCGCCCTGAATCCAGAGTTGGGTGACGGCTAGATACTCGTTGTCGCCTTCCTGATCGAAACGGATCACCTTCACCCGGTCCTCCTGTTGTCGGCCGTGCTCGTCGTCGTAGGTCACCGGGATGCCATCGCGGATCAAATGATAGACTTCCTGATTGGCCGCCACCAGCGACATTGCCAGCCGGGGATCGAGCAGGATTTCCAGCGCCCGGTCGATGGCTTCCTCCGGGATGTACTTGTTCAAGCGAATCGCCGCTTCCCTGAGGCGACCGGTGAGGATCACCTCGCGCTTGCTCTTGCGATCAGAGCCGTCATCCAGGTCGTTCGGGTCCTCGGTGTGACAGTTGAGGGAATCGAACGCATGCAGGTGCTGGAGCTTCTGCACCAGCGCCCGCTCGATATCATCCTCGGAGATGAAGTTAGGCATCGTCGATCTGTTTGAGAAACTCCCGGACAAGCTCGTAGGCACGGCGGGCCTGCATTTCACGCTCCTCCGGCTGCGGAGAGTGATAGAACTCAACCACCTGCTGCGGGCCGATGAAAGACGGATCTTCGAATTTCTCCCTCAGAATCTCCACAGCCCGTGAAATATCTCTTTCGCCCAGCCTTGCCTTCCAGTCGGCAGCGAGCGGACCGATTCCATCAGGAGAGTAATCAAGGCAGTAGCAGAAGTCATAAGCATCCTTTGGCTTGTCCCGTCCTCCGATGGCGTGGGCTTTCATTACGAGGAAATCCGCCAGCGATGCGAGGCGGAGGCGCACGGTGTTTTTGTCTCCGCGGATGTTCACTCCGGGCAAGGGCATTTCCACCGGCGCGTGAAAGGCCACGCCGCAACCGTCCGCTTGCAGCACGCGGAAGTCTTTTAGCAGCTTCGGGCGGTTCTTCTTCAGCTTCACCTCCTTCGGCGCGAGAAACTCCACCTCCACTTGTACCGGTTCGCCACCGTCCTGGAGATCGACCTTCGTGACTAACTGGAAATGCTCGGTCCCAAGCTCGTATCGTCGGGTATCCAGCAGGAGCTTCAGCAGATCCGCATACCTGCCTCCCTTCAACTTCTCCGCATCCAGTGCCAGATCCACGTCGATACTGCCCACATGGGGCTCCGGCGCATCCGGAAGCAGAAGATCGGGAACCCATCCGCCGACGAGCACGATGCAATCGGAAAACGAGGCCAGCACCTGACCGAGATCGACGAGTACCCGGCGCGCGGCTTCCACCTGGCGGTCGCCGTAATCCTCTTGCTGCCGTGGTTCCGGATTCATAGGTCGTAGCCAGCGGCCCTCCATGCCGGTTTGATGCGTTGTTCCAGCAGGGACTCGGCGGCTTCTTTCCCTCGTCCGCCGGAGTGCCAGAGATCGACATAGGTCTGCACTTCATTCGTACATGGCAACCGATCTTCGGTCACGGGCTCCTCCGGCGTGAAGAACACGCCTGAGTCGCTCGGAACCAGCACCACCAGATTCTCACCGCTTTCCACCTGCTTCACTCCCAATTTCGCAGGGAATTCTTCCACAAGGTGGCTGGATACGTAGAGCCATGTCTTCGGTTGCCTCACATGCGGTGCTTGGAACTCTGCGGCGGAAAACGCCGCATAGGCCACGTGATCCTCGAAGTCACGGCCCAGCCCGGCGAGCGCCTCATGGAGTTTAGGGCCCTGCAACAGCGTGAAAAAGCCAAGTCGTTCGTGCTGGTCGAATCGGTAGGCATCACGCCAAGCGACAAGCAGCTTGAGTGGATCCGCCACCCGGAATCCATCGTCCGGCACCGCTTCAAGATACTTCTCCTCCTGCAAATGCCGCACCATCTTGTTGACCAAGCCCAAACTGACTTGAGGCCGGCAGTTGATTTTCAAGGAACGCTGGGTCCATTTCATTCCCACAAACACCGGCGAGAGCAAGGCCCGCACCACCCTTGCCGCCTCGCGGGTTCCCAGATTCGCTTTCGGCTTTGGAGCGGCATGTACAGGCGGATTCCCTGTGTGGTGAACATGGAGCAAACCGGGAATCCGCAGATGACAGTTGCCGGAAAGATCGAACCAGCTCCAGCCATGTTTTTCGCAAAGTTCAGCTAGGCGGGGGGATATGTGCGGGGCGGCGAAGACCTGCGCCCGCACCCGTTTCACTGCTTTGGCCTCGAATTCCCGTTCGATGGCGACGTAGGGAAATTGCGAGGGCCGTGGAGACGTGCGAATGTCCACCCACAATTCGATTTTCGTTCCGCCGTGCGCCTTGAAGGACGCGAGCAAGTCGAAAGCCTTCCCGAATTCCGCGGGATTCCGCACGATGGAGATTTCCTCCAATCCCCCGACACCAGCCAGCAACTTCTCCAGACGCTCCGCCAGAGCCCGTTCGAGGGCGGCAGGGCTTTGAGGAGTGGTGTTCATGGAATTGGTAGCGTTCACGTTTACGTGAACATGTCGATTTTCGTGAACATGGCAAGCTGGAAATCAATGCGCCCATGTGATGCCTGTAGCGGCGGACTGCGTCCGTCGATGTCATGGCGGGGTGGCAAGCCGCTTTTCATTGGCAGGGACCGATCCTCCGGGCGGTCCGTGAGAATGGAGTGCGAATGTCCGGTCATGGATGGATTCCAAAGCGTCTCATGGGCGATCCATTCACCGCTCATTCGCCGGACCGTTGCGGAGAACGGTCCCTGCCCTCCTCCATCCCCGGCGGAAACTGGATGTCCAGATCCTCCACCGACAGCTTGCCGGAAATCAGCCGCGGAAGCAGAAGATCGCGGGTGCGGGTGAGGTGGGTGTTTTGTTCCTGCAAGAGATGCTTTTGCCGGAACAATGGTTCGGCCACATCATGAAAACCCGACAGCAAGCCGTCCGTCGGAACCAACAGCTTCGCTTTCTCGAAATCATCGAAGCTGGTGGCTGGATAAGCGGCACCTTTGGCAACGGCAGTCATCTGATCTACGAACGAATTGCTGGTCACCGCGAAGAACAGAAACGTGAAGGGAGTTTTCTTGTTGGGGCGGATGACGGCAAAGCCGGTGGAAACGATCAGGTTTTCCGGTGGATCGAAAATGAGGCTGTAGGCACGATTGGCAGGACGGACAGACGACCAAATGACATCACCATGTTCAACGCGCCTGCGTGCCCGCCCCGGAGCGTCATTGAATGCGTAAGGAGTGATTCCCTCGATGCGGTTGGTGGAAACCGAGCTTATATCGACGTAGAGAATATTCTCTGGCTTGTTCTGCCGGCTGATGCTCGACGGATTGACCTTCGCCAACTCCCTCAGTTCGGCGACTCTCCACCCCTCCGGCACGCCTTTGATCTTCTTCACCTTCTCATGGCCGGGGAAGCGGAGGCGGACGAACCATTCGCGGTAGATCTGCTCCGCGAGCTTTTCCAACAGCGCGATGCGCCGCTGGTTCGTTTCGATCAACTCGTCGTAGGCGGAGAGAATGGCGGCGATGCGCTCCTGCAATTTGCGTTTGCGGGGAAACACCACTTTGATTCCATGCACATGATTGCGATTCAAAGTCGGATTTGCGGCACCAACGTCAAAGTTTTCCAGCTTCAATGCCGGCATGAAATAGGATAGAAACCTTGGACAGTTTCCTTTGAAATCCTTGATCCAAAGTGTCGTGTCATGCGGCCAGAAGTCCTCCTTCAGGAAATGAACTGTTCCAAGCGTGCCCTTGCGTCCGATGACGACTCCCGGTCCTTTGACCTTCGCCTTGTTGTGGTAGCTGGAAATCCCGGATGACGAAACGATTGGAACTGTCCCTTCGTTTTGTTCGCTCTTTGTGATGTCAAATCCACGCTGGAACGTGAGCATATCACCGAGCTTTGTTTGGTGGAATTCGGTCATGAGTCGCCGACAAGCTGTTTTAGGTTCTTTGCGATCACGGTTTCGAGCGTCTTTGCCGCGCCACTCAGAGCTTCCAACTCCTCATTGATCCCCAGCACCTCTTCCAAAAACTCCTCCTCGGTCTTTCCATCCTCTTCGATGACGACGCCGACGTAGCGGCCGGGGTTGAGGGAGTAGTCCTGTTCCTTCACCTCGTCGAGCGAAGCGAGTTTGCAAAGGCCGGTGACGTCTTCGTATTCGGCCTTGGGAAAACGTTCGTGGAGCCAGTGGATGTGCTGGAAGAAGAGCTCGGCGCTTTTCACCTCTTGATGGAGTTCCTCCAGCGCGGTCTTGAGCGCCTTGGTTTTCCTATCGGTGCTGCCGCGCTTACCGTCCTTTTGAGCCTGCTCGGATTGTTGTTTCTCGTGATGGCGCACGATCTTGTCGAGCTGCTTGAGCCCGTCATGCAGCGCGGAGAAGAAGGGCGTAAATGTTTCCCGGAGTTGGTGCTGGGCCTTGTTCTTCGCGTCGATGGATTTCTCCCCGGCGTGTTTCTTCCGGTATTCCTGATAGCGGACCTGCAACTTGTCGAGCGCGGCCCATTGTTTCACCAGCGCGGCGACGGTTTGCTTGCCCGCACCATCATCGAGCACTTCTAGGAGCTGGGCGGAGACAGGTTTCACGCGGGCCTTGTTTTCCGCCAGGCGCTCCATGCCGGAGGCGAAGTAGGAGTCGATGAGACGGACGAACCTGTCCCGCCTCCCCTTATGGAGCTGGCTGATGATGGCGATGTTCCGGACCTGCTCCTCGGAGAACTCACGGTGGGCGCGGTCGATCTGGGTGAAGATGTTCCGGGCGTCGATGAACAGGATGCGCTTGTCCGCCTTCGCCTTGTCGAAGAACCAGAGCGTGGCGGGCAGGGAGACGGTGTAGAACATGTTAGACGGCAGTGTGAGCATGCCGTAGATCAGATTCTTCTCGATGAGGGTGCGGCGGATGTCCGCCTCGGAGTGGCGGGCGTCGGAAGCGGAGTTCGCCATGACCAGCGCGGCGCGGCCCTTGGGCTTGAGCGAGGTGGCGAAGAGGTTGATCCAGAGGTAGTTTCCGTTAGGGACGGTCTCCTTGCCCTCGTCCGCCTTCTTGAGCTTGGATTTGTTCCGCGGGATGCCGTAGCTGTTGAAGCGCTTGTCGTTCTCCACACCTTTGAGGCTCACGTCGTCCACGTTGAAGGGCGGATTGGCGAGCACGTAGTCGAAGGCGCCGAAGCTGCCGTGGAGGTCGTCGTAGTAGGTGTTGCCCTGTTTCACCTCGCCGCGCAGGCCGTTCACGGCGAGGTTCATTTTCGCGAGGTTCACGGTTTCCCGCGTCTTTTCCTGGCCATAGACGAAGACGCCGCTGTCCGCGTTTTTCAGCTCCTCCCGGTGCTGCTCGATGAACTGGGCGGATTGCACGAACATGCCACCGGAGCCGCAGGCCGGATCGAAGACCTTGCCGCCATGCGGCTCGATGATCTCCACCATCACCCGCACCACCGAGCGCGGCGTGAAGAACTCGCCGCCCTTCTGCCCCTCGCTGCGCGCGAACTCGGAGAGGAAGTATTCATAGATCTGGCCGAAGAGGTCGCCGGTGAAGTCCGCCGGGATGTCGGAGAAGGTTTTCAAGAGATCATGCAACATCCCGCGCGTCTTCGGATCACGGGTGAGGCGGAAGTATTCCTGCTTCGGCAACACGCCCAGGAGCTCCGGCTTGTGCTCCTCGATGGATTCCATGGCCGCCTTGATGGCCTTCGCAGCGTCCTCCTTTTCCGGGAGTTTCAGCAGGTAATCGTAGCGGGCATGGTCCGGCAGATAGAACCCGCATTTCTCAATGGCGATCGTGGCGATGGGCTTCTCCGTGCGGCTGCCTTTTCGTTTCTTGTGCTCCGCAAGGATGGCAGCCTCGTGGCGGCGGTAGTTGTTGTCCGCGAACTTGAGGAAAATCAGCCCGAGCACCGGGATGGAATACTCGCTGGCCTTGAGATCGGAATTCGCCCGGAGATTGTCTGCAGCGGACCAGAGGTCGGTTTCGAGCTGTTTGAGTTGGTCTTTGGTCATCGGAATGCGGAATAAAACCAGCGGGGGCTTGCGCGGAAGGAACATGCGGGCCTCACCCACAGCGGAACAAGCCTGAATCAGAACCGATGCCCCGCTTGATTCCGTTTTGCTCCAGCATAATTGCACTGGCGCGTGGCGCGGATACGTCCGGTTCCATGAGATCGAAAATGGCAGATCTCAATTTCGTCAATCCCGCACCGCGCCGTTCCTCAAGGCGGCGCTCCGGGTTTCGCGATCTCCGCGAGGGCGGTCATGACGGATTGTACGGCGGCGGGCGGCAGGGCTTCGGGCACGACGGCACCGAGCACGAGGCAGCCGTAGGCGGTCTCCACGGGGATGACTTCGAGGGTGGTGCCGGCCCCGATCTTGACGTGGACGTTGGCGGCGGTGGTGCCGGGCCGGCGCGAGGCGAGGGCCAGGCTACGGGCGAGGAAGTGCAGCCGGTTGTGGCCGCTCTCGTCGAAGATCACCGCGCCCTCGCGATCCAGGATGAAGATGCCGCTGGCGGAAAATTGCCCGCTCATCCAATCGCAGAATCGCCGGATGCGCTCAAGGAAGGGTCCGCGCGCGGCGGTGGTCGAGGGATCGGCGGCGGGCGGCGTGACGCGCGCGGGCGGTGGCGGCGGTGGCGGCAGAACCGGTTGCTGCGGGACAGGCGGCTGCACGGGGGCGGCCGGGCGGCTTGCGGCGAAGCCGACAAAAGCCTCGTCGAAGCCGGCATCGGCAATGCTGACTTCCGGATCGCGTGAGGGTTTCATCAGCCGCGCGGCGAGGCGGCGGACTTCATCGGCATCGATCCATGGGTGGAGCGGATCCATCAGCCGAAAGCGCCGCGCGGGGGTTCGAGTTTCGCCTCGATTTCCATGCGCAGGGCATCAAAGACGGCCTGCGCTCCGGCCCCGTCTTCAAGCACGCCGACGGGCAGGCCGCGGGCGCTGGCGCGGACAAACAAGGCATCGCGCGGGATCTGGGTTTGAAAGACCATTTCGGGCGGCAGCAACTGGCGCAGCGCGGCGGCGGCTTCGGCGCTCTCGGCGAGCTCGTGCTGAACCATGGTGAGGCACACCCCGAGCACGGTGAGGCGCGGGTTCATGATCCGCAAGCGGCTGAGTCCCTCCAGCAGCTTGGGCACCGAGCGGATGCCGAGCGGCTCCGCCTGCTGCGGGATAATGACCGCATCGCTGGAGGTGATGACATCACCGGTGACCCCGAACAAGCCCGCGGCGGTGTCGATGAGGCAGAGGTCGAAACCGCGGGCATCGACGCCGCGAAGGAAGGCACGGACGCGGGCAAGATGCGCGCCCATGCCGCCGCCGGCCTCGTAGTCGCTGGCCTGGCCGCTGGCGACGAGTGAGAAGGTTTCCAGACGGGTGGGCACGATCAGGCGGTCAAGCGCGATAACTGCTAGGAGTTTGCTTCCTGACTGACTGCTAGGAGTTTGCTTCCTGACTGCTAGGAGTTTGCTTCCTGCGGGAGGCCCCTGAAAGAGCCATTGGGACGGACCGGAGGGCGGGGAAATGGGGGTTGATGGCGTGCATTGGCGACGTGGGACTCTTGGGTTAGGCGCATTCCCAGCCCTTGCGCGGCTTGCGCGTGATGAGGCGATATTATTTCAATGTGATCTCACGCCAACAAATCCTTCACGATGTGCCCATGGACGTCTGTGAGACGGAAGCGGCGTCCTTGGAAGGTGTGTGTGAGGCGGGTGTGGTCGATGCCGAGCTGGTGGAGAATGGTGGCGTGGAAGTCGTGGACGTGGACGGCCCCGGGGGTGAATTTCGCTTTCGACGGATCGATGGCCTGGCCGTCCGATCCGACGATGTTGTAGCCGTAATCATCGGTGGCTCCGTAGGTCATGCCTGGCTTCACACCGCCACCGGCCATCCATGCGGTGAAGCAGCGCGGATGGTGGTCGCGTCCGTAGTTGGTCTTGGTAAGCTGACCCTGTGAGTATGCAGTGCGGCCGAACTCCCCGCCCCAAATGACCAGGGTATCTTCCAGCATGCCCCGCTGTTTGAGGTCGGTGATGAGAGCTGCACAGCCCTGGTCGGACTCCTTGCACTGCTTTGGAAGCGCCCCGGTGACGTTGCCGTGCTGATCCCAGCCGGGATGGTAGAGTTGGATGAAACGCACGCCTTTTTCCGCGAGGCGGCGTGCGAGGAGGCAGTTTGCGGCGAAGGTGCCGGGCTTGCCCGCATCCGGGCCGTAGAGGTCCTTGATGGACTGCGGTTCGCCGCTGATATCGGTCACCTCCGGCACGCTGGTCTGCATGCGGTAGGCCATCTCGTATTGGGCGATGCGGGTCTCAATCTCGGGATCAAGCTCGTTCTGGAAATCGATGCGGTTGAGCGCTGATAGCTTGTCCAACAAGGCGCGGCGTCCGGACTGGCAGACGCCATCGGGATTCGTGAGGTAGAAGACCGCATCCTTTCCTGATGAGAAACGCACTCCCTGGTAGCGGGAATCGAGGAAGCCGGTGCCCCAGAGGCGGGCGGCTAGCGGTTGGTCGGTGGGCTTTTTGGTGACCAGCACCACGAACCCCGGGAGGTTCTCGTTTTCCGATCCGAGACCGTAGGTGACCCACGAGCCGAGCGCAGGCCTGCCTGCGATCTGGGAGCCGGTCTGGAAGAACGTCATCGCGGGATCGTGGTTGATCGCCTCCGTCCAGAGGGATTTCACGAAGCACAGGTCATCCACTATTTTCGCAGTATGTGGCAAAAGCTCGCTGACCCATGCACCGGATTTGCCGTGCTGCGCGAACTTGAACTGGGATCCTGCCAGCGGCAGGACTGCCTGGTTCCCGGACATGCCTGTTAGGCGCTGGCCGCGGCGGACTTCGTCGGGCAACTGCTGGCCGTTGAGCTCGTTGAGCTTCGGCTTGTAGTCGAAGAGATCCATGTGCGACGGGCCGCCGGACATGAAGAGATAGATCACGCGTTTCGCCTTGGGCGCGTGGTCGCGGATCAGCTTTTCGCCGAGAGCAGCGCCGGAGAGCCGTTGCGGAAGCAAGGACGCGAGCGCTGCTCCACCGATGCCGGTGGAGAGCTTGGAGAGGAAATGGCGACGGGTGATTTCGAACATGGTATTGAGTTCTGTGGATTAGATTAGCGGAGCGGGGATTCTATCACTAAAGCTGATTTGCCGAATTTTCCATCGGCAATTTCGATGGCGGATTCACTGAGAAACTTGCCCTCGGCATCATAGCTGCGGATGGCGCAGGCATGGAGCATGCCTGATGCGTCGCTTTTATCCCCGGTGCCGAAGCGAAGGAACAGGCGGCCATCGAAATCCGCGTCCGATTTCATCAGGTTGAACAAGGGTTCGAGATCGATGCCGAGCTCGACCGGGCTGTCATCACCGGGGCCGGCCAGCGGAACCTCGCCGACGTGCTTCCCGCGTTCACCGAAGAGCGGCCAGCCGTTGAGATGTTGCGGTTCGAACTCGTGGTCAGGTTTGGTGGCGCTCTTGTCGGCGGCGACGCCTATGCTGACCCGCAGGTCGGAGCGAATGCTGTGGGAGAGCTTGAGCTTCAGGGTGCGACGCGGCACATGGCGGGAAACCTCGATCCGCCCGAGGAAATTCCCTCGCTCCCAGGTTGGATCGACCATGGCGCTGTAGAGCAGGTAGATCTTGCCGTCCTTGGACCATTCTTTGCCCCATGAATTGACCACGATGAACGCACCGCGCTCCCAGTCGGCGAGGGTGATTTTTCCGTCGCCGTTGGTATCCTTGTCGTTGGTGATTTTCCCGTCGCCATTCACGTCGTAGCCGACGTTGTCATCGTAGCCCGCGCAGGTGATGCCGTGTCCGTATCCGCTCGGCCCCCAGCGGATCCAGAGGTCTTCACCGGCCTGATGCTCCCCGGGAGCGATGGTTTTGGTGACCCCGTCACGTTCTCCCATGCGTCCGTCGAGCGCCAGCAATCCGCCGATGGATTCCTTGTCGTTTTGGGGGTGGTTGCGGTCGAAGAGCCAGCCGCGGGCCTCGTTGACCTGTGCAACGGTGGCTACTGGCGTGTAGCGGTAGCCGGCGACCCGATACTCCATCGCCTCACGCCAGATACCATAACCGTTTGGCCAAGGGCCGGCTTCCTTGCGGTGGACGGTGCCGTAGGTTTTCACGGTGGGGATGCCGATGTGCTTGGCGGTCTCCCAGCCGTGATAGGCCTCGGAGCCATGATTCTTGTCGGCGCCATTGATCATGTTCCATGAAAAATCGGCCGGGAAGCGGGTCGCATCCGAGTCGGCATGGGTCCCGTTCAGGAGGTTCATTTCATAGGTGAAGATCGACGCGATCGCGGTGAACTGGCCGCACGCTCCACCGTTTTGTTTGTAGATGGGAGGGAATTCGGGTCGCGTGGAATTATCGACCCGGGATGGCAAGCGACCGAGGTCAGCGGTTGTCACGCCGATGTCAGGGCCTTTCGCATCGCACCAGGTGTCGTATTTGTCTCCCATCGAAGGAGGCCGGGAAAAAGGCCGGGGATAAGCGGCTTGGGCGGGGCTTTCGACCGCGTCAGCCGTGAGCGAAGACCAAGAAGCCGCGATGATGATACAAGCGGTGGGAAGAAAATGCTGGGGAAGGCGAAACATGAATCAGGTCTTCGGATAGGTTGATCGGCGATCAGCGGAGGGTGATGTTGGAGTCGAGGTTGAGGAGTGCTTGGGCGAGTGCGGTGAAGGTGGCGAGCTCGGTCTTGTCGAGGGCGGGGTCTGCGGGGGCATCGCCGATTTTCAGGAGCGCTTCTGCGTCGGAGGATTTCGAGGTGAAGAAACCTCTCTGCTGGGTGATGAGTTCCAGCAGGATGGGGATTTGCTCCGACGATGGATGGGAGCCGATGACTTCGCGGTATGCCCATTT
>Ga0315903_10006203_pt1 | contig 15329 bp, 26 predicted proteins | sample LakEriMetagenome_7_FD_203524 | JGI IMG/M metagenome (GOLD analysis project Ga0315903, IMG submission 203524) | Freshwater fungal communities from buoy surface, Lake Erie, Ohio, United States - Buoy 2 MA119 | ecosystem: Environmental > Aquatic > Freshwater > Lake | place: USA: Lake Erie, Ohio...
TACAATTTTCCGAGGCAGTCAGCACCTGAGGATTCCACGGGACATGAAGTCCGCAAAAATGTTTCCCCCGTATAGGAAGAATGTGGTCTACGTGATGAACGACACCTGTTTGCTCCGTTAAACGCCGAGCCTCGCTATAAAAATGAGCGATTTGCGCACATAGATCTGGGGAAGCCAGCACCCAAGGTGGGCAAGCATTTTGCTTAGCAAGTTTGTACTTTTTCTTGTTTGCGTTGGCCTTGTCTTTGTTTGCTGCCGCATAAGAAAGCGCTTTTTCTATCAATTTTTCTCGATGTTTTTTGTAGTACGCGCGCGCGTACTCTCTGCGTCGATCAACACTGCTCCAGTAGACGACGGAGTGGTAGTTGGGAGTAGATAAAACTTTCTTTCGGTAAGCCTCTTTTTTCTGAGCGCTTTTCCGAGGAATGTCTCTATGGTATCCGCGAAGCGAAACGGCTTTCCTGCACTCTTTGCAGTCGTTGCGATAGCCGTCGGGAGAGTCCTTCCTCTTGTAGAACTCTCCCAAAGACTTTTCTACCCCGCAAGATACGCAGGCCTTCATCTTAGGCTATTCGCACGATGGCCGTCGAAGCTGCCGCCGCAGGCATCACGATCTCAAAGTCACCCGCCGTCGAGGTCTTGGCCCCGCCGAAGTCCAGCACGACCACCGACGGGTTGGTGTAGGTGTGCGTGGGTGTGCTGTTGTAGATCAGCGCACCATAGGCCGTGATCGTCGCCGACGTGAATGTCAGATCGGCGAAGTCCGTGAACGCCGTCGTGCCGCTCGTCGTAGGATCAACGCGAGTCAGTGTTCCACCACCAGCCGAATACGAACCAGAGGCGCTGACCTCGTTGGTCGCCGTGTAGGCCGTGGTCGCAGCCGTGAACGACGCGCTGTTGTCGTACAGCGCGAGTTTGAAGGTGTCTCCGCCGGTAAGGCGGAAGTCGTGCACCGCCTCAAGCAGTTGCTGCTTGAACGACGTACACATGAAGTTGCCGGTGAACGCCACGTCAGAGCCTCCTTACCAGATCAGCAAGCCCCGGATGGCCCGCGTCATTCAGCGCATTATACACAGTAGTCCGGTCACTGTGAACCGCCTGCTTCAGATACTGCAAAACCACCTGCTCCACACGGCCCTTGAAGGCGTGCGCCTGCTCGCGGATAGGCTCAGGAGCGGTGTCCGCAACAGACACGATCTTGTCCGCGCACTTTGCCGCCAACTCCTCGGGCGTGAACCCGCGGTTCGAGGTCGTGTTGACCGTCACGAGTTGCGCATAGCGCGGCAACTCCATCGATGCCCCAAGCATTACTGTTTCGCCCTTACAACCTTGCCAACTCTGTACTCGTCCGTCGTTTCCTTGGCCTCGCCGAGCATCTTGATACCGACCAGAGACTCTTGGAACCGTTGGTTGTACAGGGCCATGACGTCCTGCTCGCCCTTCATGAAGATGTAAGCCTCGACCAGCGCCCCGTAGAGCATGGTCAGTTCGGCATTCTCGCTCAACCAGGTCGTTCCGCTTTCAGGTCCTGCCGTCAGGCTGGCGGGACGATACAGGTAATGCAACTCCATTACATAGTTCGTCGCTGGTGTCGGCGACAAAATGAAGTTGTCCACATCAAACTGGGCGTAGTACCGCGGCACACCCGTCGTCGTCGCATCGGGAGTGTACGTCTGCAGGAACGAGACATCCTTGAAGTCGATGAATGTCTTCGAACCAGAGACCTCGTAACTCAGCGAGAACGGAGCCAAGAAGTCGTTCGGGCAGGCCAGGTACTTGTTCGATGCGGTAGCATTCGCCGTGACGTTCTTGCGGAACAGGTCAAGCTGCACGCTCTTCAGTATCCGCTCTTCCGCGATGCGGATGAACAACGGAAGGTTGTTCACGAACGTCGTTTCCGTGTTCTGCGTGTAGTCCTGGATGGCTTGCTTCAGCTGCGCGTAGGTAAAGCTCATGTCGTCCTCACCGTAACAAAGCCAACCTGTCCCTGTGCCACCATCCGATTGGGCGGGTTTACGCCGTTGTCAGGCGGGCCACCAACCGGGTTCCAACTCCATTGGACGTTGCGCTGCTCCACAAGATCCTGCTCAGGTCTCGGGTTCTGCAGGGCCTGTGGGTCAGGACCCACTTTCGGAGGAAAGAGTTGCGGATGCTTGGGGTCGAACTCGTCAGGCCCAACCAGCGCCCCAGTCCACTCGCGCTTCATCTCGCGCAAGCGATATCGGAACCCGGACCTGTCCGATACACCCCACGCCCACTTGCCGCTCGCAAACGCCATCAGATGTACCTGCTGTCCGGTTGCAAGAACAAGGACACCCGATCTCGGTCCTCGTCCGCCGCACGCATGAACTCTTCCTCATAGACCGCTTTCAGAATCTGCATGCGGTCAGGCGCCCGCTTCATCGCGATGTAGTAGGCTAGGCCAGCGACCATGCACGGGTAGAAGCGGAACGGCATATCGGTCGTATTGACCATCGTGTCCGCGTCCTGCAACCGACGCACATAGTAGTAGACCAGTTGATCCGTCGAGTTCTGCGGCGTTTGCCACAGCGTGATGACCGGCTGGATCTGCCTGTTGAAGTAGAACTGGCTCGGCATGCCCTGATCCGTCTTGTTCGGGAAGTCTAAATACTCCCCGCGACTGATCCGATCCATCTGGTAATCCGTACCATCCCTACGCAGGACCATCTCGAGGATGTCCACGACATCCGCCGCCAGCGTGTAGGTCGAAACGCCTTGCGTCACCGTCTGAGATGCCTGCGTCACCGTCCACAGGTTCAGGCCGCGATTGGCCCAGTCCGCGAACATCAGGTTCAGAGACCGTCTTGCCGTGCGCGCGTCGTAGCCGGTACGGACCTCTAGCCCGCACCGCTCATACGCCTCCTCGATGATCTCACCGACATCAAGGTTGAAGTCTCTACTGCCTGACGTTGTCATGTCAGCCCCTTATCGGACAGGACGCGGACGCTTGGGGTCAACCATGGGCGTCGGACGCGCCACAGGCTTCACAGGCGCCACAGGCATCGGTCGTCTGGGGTCTACAATCGGCTTCGGACGACCCATCCCAGACTTGCTGCCATCTCCCATTTTCTTCATTTCGAGGATCCTCTCTTTGCCACCGATACCCTGCGTGGCGCCCCCGCAGGTTGACCCAGCGCCGCCTTCTCTCGGATCTTGCTGCGCTTTTCCGAAGACGACATCTCACCAGACGTCTTCGGAGTCTTCTCGCTGACCCGCTTGCTCGGCCTGCAGTAAGGCACGCCGCGCTTCTCGCCTTCCTGACGCCCGCAAGGTTTGCCCGTGCGGACATCCTTCCAGTCCTCCTGAAACCATCGCTTCAGCGCAGCGCCCTTTTCGGTCTTCCGCACCATCACTTTGAACCTTTCTTCTTCGCAGAAGACTTGGTCCCCCAGTTCTTGGCACCAACCTTGCGGCACTTGGCAATCGCTCCGCTTGCGTAAGCGGAGGGGAAGACCTTGTACCGGGCCTTCACCTTTTGGTAGCAGGCGTCCTTCGGCATCAGGCCTTCTTACCCATCGCCATCTGCTTGCGCGGGCTGCACATGGACTGATCGACCTTACCGCCCTTGGCGTAGCCCTTGACCATCCCGCCGCCCATCATTTTCTTCTTGACCATGCCGCCTTTGCGCATGCCCTTCGATCCACAGCCAGCCATAGGAGCCTCCATTACTTGCTTGGCCATACTACCACGGTTCATCACTTCCGCACCACCGTTTCCGAAAAGATCGTGTCCAGCTTCGCCGTCCGTCGGATGTAATCCTCCCAGAGCGGCTTGATCATATCTCGGCTCTCGGTCACATGTACCGACATCACCTGAACCTGCGCGTTGAGGTTGTAGAGCGTCAGCGCCGTCCACGCCAACAGACTCACAGATCCTGCGGCCATCAGACCGATGACCGTCTCCAACATGCCGATGGTGATCTTGCGGCGGTCCATGTCAGCACTTCCACTTCCGCAGTGACTTGTTGATCCGGCTGTCCGGATCGTTCCTAGTCTTCTCGCTCGTCAGCTTCTTCTTCATCCCCTCCATCCGGGCGCAAAAGCTGCGTTTCCTCGGGCCGCCCTCGGGCTGCGGGCGCTTGAGGTTCATACCTTGGGCCTTGGCCGAGCGGCGACCCTTTTCGTTCAGGCCGCCCTCAGGATCCTTGCCCTCCTTGCGTTGCCAAGCCGGTGTCTTTGACATCAGAGGGGCCCCCCATTCTTAACCAAGACAAGCACAAAGAAGCTGGAAGCTTCGTTGTTGTTTGAGCTGCCCTGCGCAGTGGCCTCAATCGTTGTCTTCTCAGGAATGGCGACAGGATACTCGAACACATAGTCCGCCACGCCGTTGTTCACGGTAGTGATAGCCGCAGCACGCCGGATGTTGTCGGTTCCGATGGTCAGTAGGCGGCCAACAACCTGCGCGCTACCCCCGGGTTGTCCCGCAGAAAACAATCCCTGCGACAAATAACCAGTAAACCCGGCAGGGATAGTGTAGCTACCGGTGATACGACGGTTGTAGTCAAACTTGATCAGGTCATAGACAGTCTCAGGAACGCCCGCAGTAACCAGACCAGCACCGAAGTAAATGTCCCCAGCCGCCGACAAAGTGGAGCCAGCAGTCGCCACATACGCCTCGTTTATGTGCAAATAGGACTTCGCCGTAAGAACTTCCGTCTGCCCGTTTAGGGTAACGATCTCGGATATCTCACGGTAGTTCGCGTCCAAACCAGCAACAAAGACCGTTCTTGCGCCAGTCCCTGCCGCAGTGTCGTTCGCGTTAGACGAACTGACCTTTAGTTGCGCAGCGACAGGTATAAGCGGAAGAATGCCCGTGTATGGCCACACTGTTACCCTAGTCGTGTCAACGTCAGGGTTGTAGCCAAATACAGAAACAGAACGGTGTCCCGGGATCTGGCCCCGGGACACCTGCAGTTCAAACGGTTCTACCGTGCCGACCTGCGAAATCGATCTGATATCGTAGACCGACATGGCTCACCCTAGTTGTACAGCGCGGTGAAGCTCGAAAACACCGTCGTGCCCGCCGTGTAGGTGATGTAGGCACCATTCTCGAACATGATCCCCTCGTCAGGGATCACCACATCGCGCGTGCTGTTCGCCGAAGCAGGAGTCGGGACAGTCAACATTGCCGTCCCAGTCGCCCCGCCATTGCGGAACGGAAGTGTACCTGCGGTCGACGTGTGGATCAGGTACACCCCACGGACCCGTGCCCGCCCAGCGTAGACCACGTCCAGCGAGTTGTTCGCCATGCCAACCGTGATCGCGCCCGCCGTGTTGGCGTCCACACTGACCTGCGTCACCGTGCGGAAGTACTTCGTGCCTGTGACCGTGGTCGTCGCAGGACCCGTGATCGACTCGGTCTGCACGTTCCCGTTGACGTCAGTTCCCGTCACCGTGAACGTCCGACCACTGTCCGCACCAGCAGACGTGATCGTGATAAGCCGCGCCGCAACAAACGTCGCAACGCCGCCAGAAGCCAGCGCACCGTTGATGGTCAGGTTCTGCACGCCACCTGCAGCCGGGGTCTGCGACTGGCAGACCCCGTCAGCGTCAGCAGCAGTCGTATCCGCCACGATGTACTTCGCCTTTACGTCAGATCCGGCCATTTGGCCCTCCTATCAGGCGTAGCCGTAGATCTCGATCAGAAGACGACCCGCAGTGTAGGCAGCGTTCGACGTGCCTTGGCCAACCAGATAGAGGTACTGGTCCGCCGCGATGTCCGTGCCGAACGCCGTGGTGCCGAGTGACAGCGTTCCCGAGTTGATGATCTGCGTCTCGGTCAGGGTCGAGATCGCCACGTCCTCAACGCCCGTACCCTCGGTAGCCGAGTAGAGGTCGATGTCCGTGTCGCCGCCCGCAGGGGCCTCGAAGCAGGTCATCTTAACACCGAACACCGTGCCGTTGTCGGCCGTGGTGATGCGCGCGATGTACGCCACACCCGAGCCGTTCTTGCCGATGATGTCGCCCGCCGTGCCGCCAGACTGGAGGCCGGTCAGATCGATCATGATCGAGGTGGTGACGATGCCGTTCTCGGTCTTCACCGAGGTCTCGTACACCGCAGCACTGCCCTCGATCCCCGCGCCGGTAGCGGCGGGATTGGCGATGGCCGCGGCGCTCTTGCTGAGAACGGTGACAGTGCCCGTGGTAGCATTCGTGCTAATGGTCTGAAAGCCGTTCTGAGAACGGACGGGACCCGAGAAGGTCGTATTCGCCATGGATATCTCCTGTCGTGGCGAGTGTCAGCGGCACCATGCCGCTGTCAGGGATGCCAAATCATACAACGCCGCATTGGAAAAAGAAAGGCCCCCGCTACGCAGGGGCCTAGTTTACCAGACAGGGAGGTAGTGAGGGAAGAGTAGCCTAGACGTACTCAAAACGCCACCCCTTATATGGCCCCTTTGTCAGTGGTTTCCCGCTTCTAACTGACCGCAGTATCGTCGGCAAAAAGATCCCCAACTGTTCCTTGATCGCCGTCGTCCTCGGGTACACTGTGACCTCACCTTCCGGTGAAATCATCCTGACCGCCTGCCCCATCTTCGACTTCGACTCCTCGCTGTGGCTCCTGCCCGCCCAGTGCTGATTGCCCATCTGAGCCTCAGACAGCTTTCTCCGGTGCTCCTCAGAACGAACATGGCCCTTCGCGTTCTGGTTCCCCTTCAAGGAGGCAGACATTTTGGCTCTCGTTTCCTCGGATGGGATGAACTTACCCCCACGGCCCTCGGATAGCGCAGCGTGGACCTTGGCCTTGATCTTCTCTATCGTCTCGGGGCTGTGTTTACGGCCCGTGCGCGGGTCGGAGGTTTTCCACTGCTCAAGGGTAGCTTCGCGAAGCATTTGCTTTTGATCGTCAGTCAAACGCTTGCCAAAGCTTGGATGTTTTTCTGAAGGAACTCCGCGCCACGGCGCGCCAGATCTGTACCCGTGATTGTAGCAGTGCTCTTTTCCAACATGCTGCGACAGCCACCGGTCCTCCGCAGCCTGAAGTTCCGTCACGTCCACGACGTGCTCAATCACTTTAAACTCAAACGACGCTTCTCCATACTTGTTCCACGCCGCTTGAAGATGAGCGCAATGATGAGTGCCTGCTCGCAGTTTAGTGCGATGTGTTTTCCAGCGAACATACCGCTGAACAGTACTACCAACGTAGAATTTTCCGTTCAGCGTGTTTTTGATCCAGTAGATAACAGGTTCTTTCATCGATACACCTCCAGCTTTCGATACAAGTATAGTTCTAAAAAACTAGACGTCAAGACAAAAGAAAACCCCCGCCGAAGCGGGGGTTTACCGGACCTAAGTCCTTGTTTTATCAGGCAGCGCCAGAAGTTCCGAACACGCAACGCGGGTCAGAAAATCCGAAGCTGTAGCGTTCACGCGCTTTAAAGCGCATGTTGCCTGTGTCAAAATCGGCCTCCATGTTCGTCGAGAGCGGGGTGCGCTCGAAGTGGATGAAGCCGCGGGGAGCATCCGTCTTAATGAAGAACGCGTCCGGATCGGTGAGGAAGTCGTTGACGACGTACCCTTCCGGGAGCATGCCCATCGAACGGATGGCGTTGATGTCATTGTCGGCGGTCCCAACGCGGAGGTTCGAAACCATCAGACGCTCGGCAACGAACTGGAGCTGCCGGGGGATGATGAGCTTCATGCCGCGAAGGGCGACCTTGAGACCACGCTCGTCCACGAAACCAGCGATGCTGATGAGCGCGTCCTCGAGCGAGGTCTCGTTCAGGTCAGCATCAACGGTCGGCTTGTTCGCGAACGAACCGCCGCTGGTCAGCGGGTGATCGGTGGCGCAGAGCGCCTTGCCGTCGCCACCAGCCGAAGCACCGCCCGTGAAGGCGTTGTTCAGGATGGCAGCAGCTTTCACCTGCTTGGTGTGGGCCATCGAGCGAGCGAGAGCGCGCGTGTAGCGACTGCCAAGGCGGTCGTACAGGTTGTCCTCAATGGCTTCCTCGGTGATCGAGAAGGCCAGCGCGATGGTCTCGTGGTTGTAACGCGCGGTGTACGCTTCCTGCGCGTCGTCGTAGTTGATCGCGGAACCTTCCTGCTTCAGGGGTGCGGTACCGAACCCGGCGAGCATAACCTCTTCCTCGAATGCACGATCCGAGGATTCGGTGGTGTAGATTTCCGCATGCTGGTTCTCGTACCGAGCGTACTCCATGCCGAAGAGGGCATTGAGGCCGGGTTCCAGCTCTTTCGCAAGTTGTGCGCGAGAGATAGCCATTGTTCCGCCTCCTTAGACGCCAGTCGTCGAAACAGTGCCACCAGCAATCGACCCGTTGGGCGAGTTGTAGTGGTTGTTCAGACGAACGATGACGGGGATACCAGCCACGGAGAAGTCCGAGTTCTCGGGATCCTCTTGGATACCCATGATACGGAGGTTCAGCGTGTTGGTGTCGGCAATCGTCTGCACGTCAAGCGTGGCGGACGAGATGCCAGTGATCGTCGAGCCAGACTGGGCACCGGCGAAGTTCGCGTTGGCGAACACCGCAGCACGCAGTTCGGCTTCAGTGTCCCACGACGTATTGACGTTCGACGTGGCGATCACAAAGGTCTGGAGCGGGTTGTCGTAGACGAACGCGCGGACCGGATAGAGCGAGTTTGCGCCCGAGCCAGGCCAGTAGTTCGACCACGTCTTCTTGCCGGTCGTGGACGAGATGTACTCGCAGCCCCAGAACACGCCAAGGATACCAACAGTGCCGCCAGAAGCCGCGCCCACACGGTCAATGAAACCGGTGGAAAGCGGGATCACAGGAGCGCCCTGATAGATCGCGTTGGTGTTCGTCGAAGCGATGCGGTACTCGGTCGTCCCCGTGCTGTTCGGCGCCGAGCCGACAACACCCACGGGGCGCAGACCGAAGGCAACATTGACGTTTGCCATGGTACTACTCCTTCAGGTTGACACTAGGAGGCCCCACGGCCCCCAAACGAAACACGACTTCGCCGACTTTGACTGATCGGCATTGAAGGATGTTGCTCCTTCATCAGGTCCTCATCGACTGCAACCATCTGTTCGCGGGCCCGGGTCCCGTAATACGCGGCTCTTTCGTTGGCTGTCTCGATAGGAATACGGCACAGCATCAGACCACCATTTCCGATGATCCCCGTGTACTTCCCTTCATCGATCACCGGAGCATGAAACTCCGGATACTCGTCAGCCCGAACGGGTTCCCAACCTTCCCGCAGCCTTTGATAGGCGTTGGTCTTGTCTTCTTCCCCACGGACTGCGACCCGAATCCAGCGATGCACATAGCCCGGAGGGGGCTTCGGGGCATCAAGGCGGCTGGGCGGTGCCCAAGGTTTGCGGCGCGAAGTAGTTTCGCGAGTTTCGCTTGCGCGAGGCGTTCTGTCGGTCATGTCCCTTACTCCTTCACATACTTGGCGTATTCTTCGAGAGGAACGCCAAGTTTTTTCGCTATCGCGACTTGCGACGGAGTTAGCTTGACCGTCCTGCGCCCCGGCTTTGCCGTACTGCGGGATGCGGAAGCGCCTGCAGAGGCGACCTGAGGACTTCCACCCGTTTTGGCCGTCTGGAACTTCTGCGGAAACTCGCGCTGAAGTCGACGGTCGAGTTCATTGTAATACTCATCGGTGTTCGGGTCAAACCCTTCATCTTCGATGAGCTCGTGGTGAATCGCAAACGCCGCTGCGGTCAACAGGCGGTCGTTTCCGAACCACGAGTGCTTCTGTGCCCAACTCCGTGCCTTGGGGTCAGGCTCAACCTGCGGTGCTGCTTGCGGCGCGACAGGACGCTCTGTCGATGGTGCTTCTTGCACCACCCGCTGACGCTCTGCCTGAGCCTTGGCCACAACTAGCCGCTGCTCCTCAACCGCGAGCCGAGACATCTGCTTCTGAATATCGGCCATCGCGTCCGCATCGTTGGCATCCCAAGCGGCCTTGTACTTGCGCTTGAGAGCCTCCTCTTCAGTCTTGATGCGGTTGCCGTACTCCTGCAGATACCCGGTATCCAACGATTGAACACGGGTCTTCAACTGCTGGTTCTCTTGGATCAGCTGTTGTGTGAGCCGAACAGCCTCTTCCTTGTCGCGCTGCTCGCGCCGATAACGCTCCGTCAGCTTGTTGATGCGCTCCCGCACACCCTTGCTGTAGGACTCAAGTTCATCGGACCCCGCAGCCGGTTTCTCGGTTTCCGGCTCAGGAGCAGATCCCGTTTCGAGCTCGGTTTCCTGCTCGATGGTGTTTTCCTCGGACATAGGTCCCTCCTCAAACGTGCTTGATGTCGTCGGGCTCAAGCAGCGTTGCGATCACCTCATCATCGTTGATGATGCGAACCTCACCGCCATCAATCTTGAACCGCGAACCCGTGTACCGGCCAATGCAAATCCAGTCGCCTTGTCTGCACCAAGGCTCGGCATCAGGGCCGAACTTGTCCGGATCCTTGTACGCTTCTGGCCCCACGCGCAAAACGTAGGCCACAACCGTGGCGAGAGCTTCGCGCTCAACGACCTGATCGGGAAGAAACAAACCACCTTCGGTTTGTGACCTGCCCTTGTACGGCATGACCAGAATACGCCAGCCAGTAGGTTGAGGAAGTCTGTCAAGGAGGGCTTTGTCGAGAAGAGACGGGTCCAAGACGCGCTCTTCGGGCTTAACGTAAGCGGTCTCTACACTCGCCGCTTGACGTTCTTTTTCAACACTTTTGACAACGTGGTCAGGGAGATAAAGCCTCTTCACCATCTTGTGTCGTTCTCTCCAGCAGGGCTCTTAACTCTTCCCTGGCGAAGGAGACGCCCCGAATCTCCCCCACCACGAGTTTATACTGCTCCCAGTTTGACACGGATCCCGTGACAAGCGTAGTCGCGAGGTCCTCTTCGCGCTCACGGAGAACCTTGTACAGCTTTCTCGACAAGTCCACAACATCCATTAGAAGTATTCTCCGTAACTCTCTTGCAGGTTGGACGTAATCGGCCCACCTTTTACCCACGAGTCACATGTGTTCTTCGACATGCACACGAATTTCCACTTCTGGCAGTACCCCGTGTTGCCGGATTCGTCGCCAATACACTCCAGCATGTCGTCGCTCTGGTTGTACGCCGCGCAGCTTCCGCACACCTGATCCTGACGGAATGCCGCCCCCGGCTCAGGAGTCCTGTAGTTGGCATACTCAACCGCTTCTTCACGGTTCTCGTCGTTGACTTCAGGATCCTTGGTGGCAAGGGGGCACATCTCGCCCTCCTCATCCTCCTCGTACTTGTCGACTTCCATCTCCTCGTCGGGGAGAACCTTGATCTCAATGCGCATGCCCGCCTCTCCTAGAACCCAAGGGAAGATGCGATCTTCCCGATCACGGTCTTCTTGCCAACCATCGTCAGCGCCACCTCAAGCGTTTCTTGATTGCGGCGCAGCCAGCCCTTGCCAAACGTGTCAAAGGTCGACAGACCGCGGTAAAACTTCTCTCTAGCCGCGGCCATCGCTTCGATAATACGCTTGTCGTCCATTTTCTCAACTGCAGCAAGAGTTGCCGCGCCAATACCACCATCTGGTTCAACTCCAACGATACGTTGCAGGGCTTTTGCCGCACGTCCTGTGCCACTGTTGACGGCCCAATCAAAAACCGCCCAGTCCACACCACTGGGCAGGTCATCGCCTTTGACCTTGTCCCAGTACAACTTCTTGTACAACGGCGCTACGTCCTTGACAGTCAAGGCCTTCATTGCGTCCTTGCCCGCAGGCTTGCCAATCCACTCTTCCCAAACCTTGCGCGTGACACCAAGATTGGTCTCTCCGCCAGGATCCCTCGGGTGGTTGACGTAGCCACCTTCGTGCTTGAGGAGCATGGATAGACATTCGTCAAAGTTTTCCTTCACTTACGCCTCCTGAACAGACCAAGAAACCCTCGCATCATCTCTTGCGGCGAGGGCAGTACCCAGCCAACAACCAAAGCAACCCATACCCAGATGGGTATATCTTCGACGTTGTTGATCGTAACAGACTCCACCGAAGCGGCCTCTACCTGTTTGCTCTCGGTGATGATGTCCCTTCCCGCTTCCGTCCTTTGCTGATTGGCGACAACCTGCTGAGTGTTTTCCTTCCCAGCTTGGACATTGGCCGCAACATTCGGACCGCCACCTCCGAGCATGCCAAGAGGCAGCGCGCCGCAGCCCGCAATCAACAGGAAAAGGACGAGAAGACTACTCCTCATGCCCGTTCTCTCGGGTACGGACATAGGCGCTTGCGCCCATGAATGCGGCAACCACCGCTGCTTGCGCCGTGTAAAACATGGTCATCAAACCGTTGACGGCCTCAACACGCTCCGTACTGATGATCGGCAACAGCATCATGACCGTCAAAACGACCATGGACCCCATGGCAACCCACGCCATGTGTCGCTGTTGGTCCTGCTGCTTGTCCCAGTTGTCAATTCTCAGCAGTTTCTCGTGACGGTTGATTTCACCGTTCGTGACCGTCCCGTCACCGTCCAGATCGGCCTCGTCAAGCACGCTATTCGGCTCAAGTCGTTTCGGAGTCATGAGTTGTTCTCCACATAGAGCCACAAGACGACGGTCATGAACGCCGTTACACTCGTAAGCATCAGGAAGATCAGAAGACCGGAGATGATCATCTCCTTCACTTCGTGCTTGTGATGCTCGTGATCCGCCCGCTGCTTTCGAACCTGCGCCTCAATGCGCAGCAGTTCATCCCAAGCTGACTGCCCCATCGAGTACTGAACGAAAGTTCTCAACTCATTCCGCTGCGCTTCCAACTGACGCTTGGCCGCGAAGATCTGGATCGCCTCTGCCTGAACGGAAGACGAAAACGTCTTGTACCAAGGAGGCTCGGCGTTCTTGCGCTCCAAGAACTCAATATCCGAGATGGCGCCAGCCCATGTGGCCAGCTGCCCTCCCATGTCCTGAAGCTCGCGGCCAAACTCAATGCCCTTCTTCAGGGCATTATAGGCGGCAGTTGCCGTGGCTATGATCGTTACGGGGTCCATAGCCGCATCTTAGCATAGATGCAGCGTCAGAACACTCCATCAAACCGCTGCGGACGCGCAATGCGGCTAAACGATGTAACCATACCACCCTGCGCCTTCTTCTGCGGGCGAGACTTGCCAGCCTTCGATAGCGCAATGGCAATCGCCTGCTTCTGAGGCTTGCCACGCTCCATCTCGGTGCGGATGTTCTCCGAGATGACCTTCTGAGACTTACCGGCTTTGAGGGGCATTTCTGGGCCTCATCATCATGTTTTGCCGCTGCACCGATATCCGCTCCCGGTTCACGGCATTCCGGTCGTCGGCAATCTGTTCCTGGCTGTTGATACGAGCTGCATCCGTAGCCGCCTGCTGCTGCAGTTTCGCAGCATCAAGCATCAGTTTCGCCTGACTGTTCTGCATGTCAGACTGGTCTTTCTGCTGCTTCAGGGCCAGTTCCTGCATGCGGATCTGAACAAGCGGGTCGGACATCGGATCTTGGCCCTGCCCAACGAGCCCCTCGATCACCGTAGCCATCAGATCGACTTCACGCTGCGCAACCAACTTCTCGACCTCTTCCGGGCGCTGCAGTTGCTGCTGGACCTGCATCACACGCATCTGAGCCTCGCGAGGATCCACAGTCCCCGCCTGAGCCATCTGGATCGCCTGCTGCATGAGGCCTTGGATCTCCTCGATGACCATGCGACGGGCTTTCTGTGACACATGCTCCATGAGATGCGCGTACAAGACGCCCATGACAGCCGGTGACGTCATCACCAGCGGCACCTTCATGAACATCTGGTGTATCACGATGTGAGCGTCGTGGTCCTGATCCGGGAATGTCTGCAGCAGTTCGCCCATCAGGGCCCGTGCGTTTTCCACAGCAGGGTCAAGCGGCTGCGGTTGCGGCGGCGGAGGCAGCAACTCGTCGATGTTCTGGACCTCAAGAGCCTGATACATGCGGCGATATGCCGCATATAGGTTGTGCATCTGCGGATTCGACTGCGCCAGTTGCAGTTGCGTCTGAGCCAGAGTGACCCGCTGGGCCATCGAGAAGATGTTCGGGTCGCTGACAGGAACGACGTCAATCCTGTCATCAAAATCCGTTGCCTTCACTGCTCTAGCAGCACCAGACACGTCGTAAGGATACTCTGGAGGCAGATTCTCAGCAAAAATCCGCGCCAGAATGCGGAACTCGGTCTTCTGGGCGTAGTGCAGCCGCTTGTGGATCGCGGACATGACCTTCATGCCGCGCTCAAGCAGCGCAACCGTGGTTCCGACCGGCATCTCTTGGTTGATGTTGCTTGTCTGCTCGTCCGCAAGCGACACAAACCGGCGACCACCCTCGACCAGCGCCCCAAGCAGCTGGGCAAGCGTCGGAGACGGCTCCTTGTACGGCAACGGCATCAGGGAGTTGCGAAGGTCGCCGCCTGGAGCGTCAATGTCGCGCCATTCCCCAGGCTGTAGCGGCTTGTCGTTGTCGCGAAGACGCAGACCCTTTGCCTTGAAGCCCGCCGGAAGGTTGGCCAGCGTTCCCGCGTCAATCAACTGGCGCAGAATGCTCGTGGCAGCACGGCCAAGCCCGCCGATCATGTGGATCAGGCCAAAGCCATAGAACCCAAGACCCGGCAGGAACTTGAAATGCACGAAGTACTGCTTCTTCCGTGCCAGATCCTTGCCTTCAGCGAAGTTCCGACGAATCGACAGGATCTGCCCTGACCCCTGATCAAGGGTCACGATGTACGGCAGTTGAATCCCAGTCGGCTCGCCGTCCGGACCTTTGTCCTCGAACCCCTCAAGGTCGAGGTCGACGTGCATTTCCAGCAGCGTGTAGGTGTCATCGACAAACGTCTTCGTCGTGCCTTGGATCTCGTCGACCTTCTGACGAACCTCGTCGACTTCAAGGTCCTGACGGATCAGTTCGACGTCGCGATACATGCCTGCGACCTGCATTTTGCGGATCGCGTTGTAGTCCATGCGCAGCACATGCGTCGCACGCGGCGTCGTCTGCAGATGCGTTGCCGTGTACGGGACCACGAGATCCTGCGCAGGGACGAACATCGACACCGCCTGCTGCCGAGCCGTGTCGTAGTAGACCTTCTTGAAGGTCGAACCGGACAGCGGCAGATAGAACAGCAGCTGGTCCATGTCCGGATCGTAGTCCTCCATGACCTCCGTGATCTGGTAGTTCATGAAGTCCTTGACGCGCGTAGCCTGCTCCTCACGCTGCGCGTCTGCCACACCAAGAACCCGCGTCTTTACAGGGCCACCGGCAGGCAGCAGTTCCTTGTACGCCTGAGCCTGAAACTGAACGACGCTCTCGGCAATCAGCGGATGCGTGACGCCAGACGCCTTCTGGAACGGCTCTGTCCGCTCCTCGT
>Ga0315903_10006211_pt1 | contig 15321 bp, 6 predicted proteins | sample LakEriMetagenome_7_FD_203524 | JGI IMG/M metagenome (GOLD analysis project Ga0315903, IMG submission 203524) | Freshwater fungal communities from buoy surface, Lake Erie, Ohio, United States - Buoy 2 MA119 | ecosystem: Environmental > Aquatic > Freshwater > Lake | place: USA: Lake Erie, Ohio...
ATTATTTCAACCATTTGAAAAAATTGCCTTAGGCAGAGAATTATGGAATGTTGTTGATGTAATCGTTGGGGTGGGGTTGTTGTTGACTGCTCTGGGTACTAAAAGCGAATCGTAATTCATTCAATTAGAAAAAACAGCCCTTTGTCCGATCGTGCCTAAGATTCGAACTTAATGTTCGATGCACAAGGCGCTTCCCACATCTTATTTATTACCTTCGGTTCTGAATTGATACTTTTAGGATATACATTCCTAGGATTAACCTAGACTCGAACTGAATATCAGATGTCCAAGGCGTTGCCCGCATCTTAGTGATTACTTCAAGTTCTGAATTGAAACATTTAGGATATACATTCCTAAGATTTCGGCGACTCGAACCCGGGGAACTACATTTGGTGTTGTCCTCAGCCAAATTAAGTAATTTTTTAACTAAGCCCCTGGTCTAAGATTCAGGATGTATTATATTTAGACATATTTATCAATCTACTTTCCAAATGATTTTAGCTTTTTCAAAAAGAAAATTTGCTCGGTGATTGATTTTACTTTCGTCCCAAATGTCTTCAAACAAATATTGACTGAATGTTTCAAGTCCGCTAGCATATTGAATTAAACCTGGGCGACTAATTGTACCATTTTTCTTAATTTCCCAATTTGAATCTCTTATTGAAGAATTCAATGAAGAAGGAATGATAGTCAGATTTCCTATGGTAATCAATGCTGCATTTCTCTCGTCTTTCTCTTGTTGAGTAGCAACGGCAGGCCAATTGTTTTCCCATTTCTTTGGCATCACATGTTCAAGACTATAACTACTAAGACCAAGCATGGCTGTTGAATGTAAAGATCTATTTCTCAATTTTGATTCGATGAAATAAAGAATTCCGGTTGCTTGTTTATTTACTAATTTTGAATATTTAAAGCCTCTTTCTAATTCACTATCCATTGGTAAATAATTATTATCAGCAGCGCGATTTTCAATATATTCTTTTAGTTCATTTAAGCTTAATATTTCATTATTTATTAGACTCTCAGAGAAAAGTGAATTGTAATTTTTAGTATTTGAGTGACACACCATTCTTCTTAATAAATAAGATTCTAAAAATTCAAAAATTGCCTTTTGCTCGGTTATGGCAGAAACGTTTTTTAGAATGTACAATACGTAGGGTATTATCGTAGTGTTTTCTAATCCAAAAATTATTGCATTGATTCGATCCATGGAACTCTCGGTAGGAAGTTCAGAATTTAAAACTTCTATGTCAAAATTATTTTTAAATAATAGGGCATATTGTTTTATCTCTTCAATCAACTCTTGCTTATCAATTTTGTATTCATTAATAAAGGATTTATAAGAATCGAATAATCCATCAACTTTAGTATACTGTTTTTTATCCTCTGTTTTAACGGAATACTTGTTGTCTTGTATTTTAATTTGAAGAAATGAGTAAAAGAATAAGTCTGTAAAATGCCTTCTAATTCGACCTGCCACAATCTCTGTATCCCAATACTTTTTTACTTCGTCATCAGCCTCGAATATATTTTGCCAAAAGGTTAAATACTGCGTATAATCGTCACGTCCGAAAAAATAATTTTTTAAAAGTTCTGCAGTCGTTAGGCGAACACCCAATGAATTAATTGTATCAAAAATTTGTTGTTCATCATCATCGAAGCTCAAATCTATACCAACAAACATAATATTGGTAAGGATATTTTGAGGATTTATTCTACTGACATTTATATTTTTCTTAAAAAACAGATATGCCATTGTAATGTGGTCTTTGGCGGGTAATACTAATTCATCTGTAAGATTCATTACTGTATTAAAAGAATCCTCGTCATTATGATTGTGTTTTAAAGCAATATCAGAAGATGACATTGGAAGTCTGAAAATATTTGCCAAGTAGTCATTTTTCAATTTCAAACTCAACACTTTGAAAAATATACAAAGTGTAGTCAAGCGTTGCTGTCCATCAATAACTGTTCTTCTATCTCCAACACTTTGGGTTGATTGTGTTAGTTGTTGTTTGAGAATTACTGAACCAAGAAAATAAGGTTTGTTGTTGTTTGAAACCATTTCCATGTCTTGAAGAAATCTTTCCCACTGGTCGATATCCCAAACGTAAGCACGCTGAAAAAATGGAATTTCCAATACTTTATTTTGATTGAATATGTCGTTAATCGTTGATCTTCCTGCCTGCATAATTATTTTTATTATTGATTTTATTTAAATATTGTTTTTTGCACTTTAGCCTTATTTAGCTTAGTTTATTTACTTGCATTATATTGTCTTTAAAATAATTCGTTTTGATTAGGGTTGGGTTCTGTCTTTTTCTTTGGATTCGAAGTAGATTTTTTCTCAAATAATCCTCCAGCGAATTCCTCCTCATGTATTTTATGATTTAAATCCAGCAAACGCTTGAGCACTTCTTTTCTTGCATCATTATGAATGGTAAATCGTACTCTGTCATTCTCAGGCAAATAATCTACTTCATGAAAATCATGGAGTAATTTAATATCATTCCATCCGTAAGCATCTAGAACAGCCTCATCCATTTGCACATGTAGCTCACGAAGTTTCAGGATACCTTGAATGGCTTCATTAAATGAAATTGTATCAGCAGTTTTATATAAATGCTTTTGCAGTGATGCTACTTGTTTGTCATTTAAATTAACTGCTTCTTTAGTAATGCCGGAGCTATGAAACAAGTTGTAGGTTTTGGTAAGTCCTAATAGTATTCTTAACATTAAATCTCTACGAAAATCATGGTAAAAATTTCCTAATTCTTCTAATTTCACTTCTCTTTCAAAGCCCATATTTTGAGGATATGGGAAAGTATCGAAAACAAGAGAAGTTGCATAACTTAAATCTGTTTTCATCGTACTTGAAAATCTCCAAGCCCAATGTATATGGAAGTTGGATTGTAAAACTAAAAAATCTATACCCCTATCTAAGATAAAGACATTCAACTTTGCATCTAAAACTTTGTCAGGTGTAACAAATGTGAAAGCAGAAGTCTTGCTTACTTGTGCTATAACTAATATTCGGTTTAATGATTTTATTGCATTATATAAAGCTGGTCTTTTTTCGCCAAAGATCCACCATTTTTGAGGCATGGGTTTTCTGAGCGCATATTCACCAATAATTTCATTACCATTATTGTCTATAGCCCATCTTTGCCGTTCAGGTTTTACTAATTCTTCTACTATTTGATAGCAATCGTAATAGGTTTTTGCCTTGTTTTCATCCCAATCAAAAAAATTAATCACCCACCTACTTGGACTTTGTGTAGGGCTATTGTTAAGATCCTCACCATTTAGGTATGGAAATAATACATCTTTGTTATTGGGATTTTTATTAATTATTTTCTTTGCAATTTCAGGTTCTAATATAAATCCTTTTCCCAAAACAATGGAACCATTATAACTTTTCCCATCATTTTGCTTTAACTTATATGGATTGCCTATAGTTTCTTGATTATCCAAATACGGTGTAATTGTACTAACTTCTTTACCATCTAAAATAAAAACTTTACTCCACTTTTGTTTTGTTATTGTAACGAGCGCAACAATTACAGCGGCCTGCCCTGGCCACCTCATACTTTTTACCGCATGATTGATTACTCCTCCTTGGGTTACAATAAAATCCAGTCCATCGGCTCTGGCACCACCTTGTGCAATAGTATTAGTTGAAATAAGAGATTGGAAGCCGTTTTCGTTAATTAATGAATAAATTCTTCTAAAAAAATATGTAACTAAATCAACAGCACCAATTGGTTCAAACTGTTTTTTTATACTTTCAAGAAATGGGTCTCCATAAGTTCCACTCAATTTTTTTCCTCCAAGAAAAGGTGGATTCCCTAGTATACAATCAAAACCACCATCGTTAAATACTTCTGGGAACTCAATAAACCAGTGAAATATTCTTTGTTCAAATGCTACTGCTGTGGCTTTTGCTACTTTTCTATCCTGCCAGCCTTTATAGCCACTTAGTATTAATCTAAAGTCGCCATCAGTCATTAACGCATCTTTATTGGCATCGGTTTTAGGTATAAAGAATTGTGCAACCTGAGTATCTGCCATTGCCTTTAAAAAAGTGAAACCTTTACCGGCGATAAACTTTTGGTACGCGTTGGCTTTTTGTTCAATTTCTTCTGGTGTACTTTCAGGTAGGTGGCTAAATATTTTGTAATCAATTATTGTCTCCTGTACCGTGTTTTCGAGCTGCTGATCAGTCGATAACTGTTGCCCAGCATTTGCGGAAGATGCCCGCTTTCTTTCTTCTTTGTTACGCTTGGCAAAAGCTGATGCAATAGCCTTGTCATCACCAGCTAAGGTTTTGAATGCTTCATCGGCAATCCCGTTATCTAATTCACTTCTGTTTGCTAGACCCACAATGGCATCGCCACATTTAATGTGGTGGTCTAAAAAGTTCAGTGGTTCACCAGGGTTGTAGGCTTCTAGCCAAAGTGCAATTTTACAAAGTTCAATTGCCAATGGATTTTTATCTACGCCATATATACAATTACGTACAACATCTTTCATGGCTTTACGAATTGCCAATGGGTTGGGTTGTTCCTCATCTGTTTGCACCCTTGCTATCTCCAACGCAATTCTGCGTGCAGCACTTAACAAAATGTGTCCACTACCACAAGCTACGTCACAAATTTTCAATTGCAGCAAGGAACTTAGAGTAGTTTCCTTTGTCGCTTTTTTCTGTTGATAGGGTTTTAATCGGTCTTCAATTAAATACTCCAAAGAGTGTTTAATAAGAGGCTGAACTAATTCTTCAGGAGTATAATGGGATCCACTTTTTCCTCTCTCATTGCTGCTGTCAAAATTGCAACTATATTGTTCGCTACCTTCAATTTTATTGAGTGTTAGTTGTAGTTCTAATAAGCCTTCATAAACAGAACCAAATTCTTCTACATCTAATCCGCCGTAATTAACAGCAATGAGTACGTGATTTTCATTTTCAAAATAGCTCAGTGATTTTATGATGTTAAGCAATACTGCGTTATTTAATGAGCATTGGTGTAAATCATAATAGCTGTTTTGAATGGCATTGTAGCCAAACAAATCACCTTGCAAGCTCATGATGCCGAGCTTTACGCCTATTTCTTTTTTCTCAAACAAAGAGAAGGTGCTTACCAAGCTTTGCCATAAATCATTGTGCCTAGTAGCCTCTGGAGGAGGTATTTTCTTTGCCAATTTCCTTAACCGTAAAAGACTGTAATGGTTGAAGTAAATTTGATTATATCTTTTCGTCTCAGGTATTTTACTATCTGAATATACTAGGTTACGCTCTTCTATTACAAATAAGAAAAGTAGTCGGTAAATGATGCGCAATTGATGACGGTAGTATTCACCGAGCTCAATATTGCCATTTTCGAATGCAGCACGAAGTTCTGTGTTGTTTGGATCATTGATGAAGCCGTTTGCTAAATTCAAAATAGCTCCTTTAACAGCATCACCCAATTTGTTACGAATAGTACTCCCTGCCTCTAATCCTTCTTGGTGGTATTTTTCGATAATACTTTCTGCACCACCATCAATTCGCTTAGGCATTCTGCTGGCATGCAGTAAACGGTAAAAAATAACGAAATCGGAATACAAATCCTCTTCCATCATTTTTTCCAAATCAAACTCTACATAGCTTAATCTGGTAATTCTACTAGCATCTCTTAATAATCGAAGTTGTTTGCCATTGGTAACAATGCCATAAAGATGTTCGCTATAATTCAGATACTCCTGCAACATGGCATGTGGTGATACACGGAGTTGTTTGTTCTCAGGTCTTTTATCTAAACTCTCGTGGTAACCGCCTACATATAAAGGAAAGCCATCAAGGTTACTATCTCGATATCCAATGGGGAATAATTTACCGTTGAGTTCCTCTGCTTGTCTATTGAATGTTAGATTATAGCTAATATTAGTTAGTATTGGGGATATCCAAAAATTTCGTGTTTCGGTAGTGCCATTTTCTCCTTCTTTTAATCGAGCTAATTTGCTTTTGTATATTGTCCATTGGCCTTTTGCTTCCTGCCAAGCCAAACTAATATCATCTTTTAATTTAGCATTTGTAAAATCTAAGTTAAAGTCTTTTCCTTGCTGAAACGAAGCCTGCTCTCCACGTATTTTTGCTAATAAATCAGTAGATAAAATTGAGCCCTGTATGTCTATTGATGGAAAATTCATAACGCTTACTTGTTTATTTTGGGGTTAGGAATTAACACATAAACCCCTAAAATATCAGGAGGTAATACAGGTGTCACCGCCTCAAAGCGTTTTGCACCAATATATTTAGCAAACCGAGTGTGCGCATTGACAAGTTCTTCGCTTCTAGTTGTAACAACTTTAATGAAATCAGGATGGAGCATTTTAAAATGCTGAATTTCTTTATTAAAGACAATTTGCTGCCTTTCAGTGCTTACATCCAATGCACTAGACGTATGAAGCAGCTTTTTGCATTGATCCATTTCAAGTGCATTGATTCCTGCGGCTGTTTGCTCATAGCCCCATAGGAACATTTCTTCTGACACCATTTCGTGCTTTTTATTTACTTCACGAATAACATTTCTTACACGGAACTGAATTAGAGTAGTTTGTGTTGAAACATCATCTGAACTAAAAACAGCTGCCCTTGCGGCTTTGTTGTTTTTCCTAGTTTTATCTAACGAATTTGCAATTACACGATGGCATAGTTGTTCTACAAATCTGTGGTTACGGCCAATGTATTTAAAACCTTGTGGGGTAGGGGATTCAAAAGCAATGTGAATTTTATCAATTGTCCCCAAAGAGGATGCAATCCAGTCATCCATATTTAATTTTTTGAAAACAAATCCGCCATTAACTTCATCAATACTTGCTCCCAGCAATTTAGAAGCAGAAATGACAAATTCCTTTAATGTTGCAACATCACCAATTGCATCATCTACTTCTTCTAAGTCCTTTTTAACATCTTCAGGCATAATACTTTCATGAGCAAAGATGCTTCTGATTTTTTCTGCTTTTTCTCTTGCTGCTTCAATTTCATTGGTGATTTCAACATCTAATTCATCTAACTCAGGGCTCGGACCAAAATCTAATTTTATTTGCTTAGTAAATTTATTTTGTGCCTTTGCCGGATTTAATAACACCTCTTTTAAGACCTTGTCCATTACGGATCTGTTGTCATCAGCGAGGGCAATACTTACCCCGGAAGTATTTTGTATTTTTTGTATCTTTTCAATGATGATTTTGAGTACAACAACATCCATCGGATTGTCCTCTCCGAACAACACCTTTACGTCTATTGTATTTTGATGATTTCCATTCTTATCGATCCAGCCGGGTTGTCCATATCTATCAACGCGACCTTCTCTTTGCTCTAGTCGGTTTGGATTCCAAGGTAAATCATAATGCAAAATAGCATTGAATTTATCCTGTAAGTTTATGCCTTCACTCAAGCAATCCGTAGCGACCAAAATGCGCTTAGGGCTTTTTGCCATTTCATCAATTTTTTCCCTGCGTTCCTCATCACTTAGTTCACTAGTAATTGCTCGAACATCAACATCTTTTGGTAAATAGCCCTTCAATATCTTGGCAACGTAATTTGCAGTAGCTATAAAACGACAGAACACAATTGGACTCTGCCCTTTATTAATCCATATTTTTATTTGCTCTGCGGCTAATTTTACTTTTTCATCTTTGTCAATTTTAGTCAATTCTAATGCTTTCTGCGCCAAACGATTCAGTGTATTCCATTCACTTTCAGATAGTTCTGCTCTGTCGATTATTTCGATTTGCTCAGTATCACTCTGAGAGTCCCAACGCTCAACGATTGGGTTGTCGCTTATTTCATCGTCGCTTATTTCGATGGAGTCCCCTAATTTTGATTTTCGTTTTAACAGCATCTCGTATCCAGCCGCTGGGCTACTCATGACGCCTCTTAATAAAGAAAGAGCAGCGAAGTATTTCATTCTTGCTTTATTCTCTGCAACACCATCTGTACTAATGCCTCGCGCAAATTTTAGCACATCTTGGTAGAGTGTGTTGTATTCAGATGAGCCTGATAATGTGTATGGTAGTTCCTCTGTTGTCCTTTTTGGAAAAGGAGTTTCTTCAGCAAGCCACTTCTCAATATTCTTCCGTTTACGCTGGATAAAATGACCTGCAACTTTTCTTTTTTCGGAAATTGATAAATCTGAAAAATCGTAAGTCTCAAATTCCTTATTTACCAAGCCTAATAATGATTTAAACTCTCCATCTTTTCCGCTATGTGGTGTTGCTGTTAACAATAATAAATGTTGATTAACATTAGCGGATATTTTTTCTAGCAATTCATATCGTTGCTGACTTTGATTGACCTTCTTGAATTCAAGATTCTTAGTACATGTATGTGCTTCATCAACAACAATTAATTCCGGTACATCTTTTAAAAATGCAGGCATTTTTGCAGATCCATTCTTCACATAATCGATGGATATAACCTGATATGGGTAATAATTGAATACGTTTAACGTGTCATCACCGATTATTTTTCTCTCAAGTCCAGCAACTGTGCTAGAGCGAATAATTACGGCTTCAATATCCAATTTATCTGCTAATTCTTTTTGCCATTGTTCACATAAATGTGGTGGACAAAGTACTGCAAAAGACCTAATAGAGCCCCTTTCGAGCAATTCTCTTAAGATTAAGATGGCCTCGATCGTTTTACCTACCCCAACGTCGTCGGCAACAAGCAATCTAGTGGTCTCTTGCTTTAGTGCCATGATTAGGGGCACAAGCTGATAAGACCTTGGTCTGAAAGACAATTTCCCCATACACCTGAACGGGCCGCTTACTTGTCTAAATGATAGACGAGCAGCATCATACAATAGTTTTGCAGTTAGGAAACTATCGAGATCGTTAACATCAGGCATTTCAAATTCATCATCTTCGATTTTTTCAAAATGTTGAAGGATGGGTTCAAATACTGATATTATTTCATCATCAGAACCTCCTAAGGGCTTTAAAACGATAATTTCATGATCAGTTGAAGGTTGAACAACGCATCTTCGTCCTCTGAATTTAACGAGCTTACCTGGTTTTTTAAATTTGCGGTCAATCATGATGCTTATCGTACTTTTCTGAAAATGTCTTGTCGTCTTGATACAAATGAATCAACTTGCTCCGAAGTATAATCCCAAACCAACACATCGAAACCTGCTAATTCAATTGCTTTTCTTTTTTTATCGTCATCGGCCTTAACTATACTTTTTTTATGTACACCTCCATCTACAAAAATTAGAGCACGTTCCTTTTCATATACAAAATCGGGCTGAACATAAAACTGGTCCATATTGTGATTGGTGAAATCTGGGAGTCTATATCCATTATTAAACAAGTATTCAAGTAACTCTTTTTCACCAGGGCTTTTATGATGGAGGCCTTTTGACAATTGTATATATTTTTCTTCATATGTGCCACCAACGGTGTCATCGGGATTTGAAATAATAAGCAATTCAAGTGCTGCAATTATTTCATGTCGATTTATTTTCACATGATCCATTTGATTATAATAAGAAAGTAGATCATCGTAACTTGCCTTTGGTCTTGCAGGGTATTTATCTTCTTTAGTGTTGTAGTCATACCCGCAAATTTCATAGGCCTTAAGAAATAAAGTTCTCAGAACCGCAGGATTTCTTGCAATATCTTTAAGAACACCGATACTTCCTTCAGATGATTCATAAAGCATAATGTTCTTATTCTCATCACTGCCCATAAGCTTGGCCGCAATTTCTACAGGTTCAATGTTGTAATGTTGTTCAATCGCTTTTTCAATTGCGTATTGCATTGTTACGACTCCGTCATCTGATAGTCCAAGCGACTTCACTGGTTGAATATATAGAACATCGGAAGTGTCATAAGTATAGAGCATGATATTTTGATTTGGGTCTTCAGTACTCTGTTTTTCAACTTGTTTCTTTGTTTTGAAGAACCCGGATTTAGTGCCAATATCAAATCCTTCATCCTTTGACCGTTTCCATTTCTTGTTTAATAAAATCAATTTTGCAGCAGGAGCATAAAATAACTTCATCATTTCATCCCCATCAATTGTCAATTTTATTTTTGTTGCATCTAATAAGCCATCGGTAGAATTTAAATACATTTCTGTAATGTATCCTTCAGAAGTTCTTACCTCTTCCATACATGAAATACGTTCTGAATTTTCAGATTGAGCTTCTTCAAGCTCTAGTAAATTTTGAAACAGTTCAATATTACTAGATGTAAACTGCGTACCGGTGATTGGGTCTTGATTTTTACCCTTTCCTTCATCCTTACCCAAGTAAGCATAGTTGGTTTCTTTTGAAATTTTAATTTCCATTAAATCCAACGATACATCATTTGGAGTAATTCTATTAACTTTATACTTACCGCCATTGTGATAAATTAAATTGTTCGGCCCAAATTCTTTTAATCCGGTAAATCGTGGCCGTGAAATAGATTCATTTCGATCCTTCCCACCTAAAAAAACTCTAATTGGTAGGCGTGTGAAATTATATCCAGGTAGGAATCCTTCTGATGCTAAATATCTAAAAGTGTAAAACTCGGATAGACTAGAATTCTTATTTCTATCTGATTGGTTTTCCAACAAACTTTTTCTATCCTTTGCTCTAGAGTATGAAATACCTGCTAACTTTTTAATTTCACTATCTTTTATAATAGGACTTATGTGAGTTTCATGGGCTTCATTCATTTGTCGCAAGGCATCCAAATACATTTTCTTCCATCTTAATAAGGCGTGCTCTAATTTATCGGGAACGGTTCGTATTTGAGTTTCTAACCAGGTTTCATTAAACCACTTGATTCCATTAAAGTCAATGTTAGCCACAACTTCCCGTACAAGTTGTTTTATCTCAATAAACCTTGAATCGATAATGTCTTGATATTTGGCCTTTACATTGCTTTTTAGTAGATATGTTCCGCCTGAAATATCAATAAGCTCAATAAGCGATGGCTTAAATTCTTCTGCATTTAAGAAAGAAAGTACAGTTGCATTAATGTGAGAGCGAAGGAGTTCTTCATTAGTCAAATCAATTCTTGGCGCCTGTACAATTCCAGCAACCATTTTTACAGGATCGGAAAAATAGTGCTTATCATGAGGCGATAACTTGGATGCAAATGTGAAAACTAATGCAGATTGACCGCTTCTGCCAGCTCTCCCGCTCCTTTGAGCATAGTTTGCTGGACTTGGAGGGACATTTCTCATATGTACAATATTCAAGGATGAAATATCAATCCCTAATTCCATCGTAGGAGAGCAATACAATGCACTTAATTCAAGAGCTGCATTAAATTTTTCTTCTCGGTCTATTTTGTCTTCGTTCTTGATTTGCCCAGTATGTTCAGCGGCGATGTATGACTTTGGTAATAAAGTGAAGTCCTCTTGATATAAATCCTGAAAATATTTATGGGGTTTAATTTTGATAGAATTATGCAAAGAAATATACGAGGTTTTATCTGTGGTGACATTTGTCATATCACCTTTTTGCCAAAGCACAGAAGTAAGAATAAGTTGATATGCATCTTTGTCACCCTTCTCCGCATTAATTGGAACTTTTTTTAGATAATGTACCTCTGTTAAAGCATCTAATACTTGGGTCATGAAACTATTGTATTCTTCAAATGAAGGAGGGGTCTTGCCAGCGTTCCGAAACTCATGCTTTATATATCTGGCTAATCGGCTTGATGGCCCAATACTTTGTATAAAAGTCTCTCTAGTAGCTTTGTCTGCGCCTTGAACAGAAAGAAAATTTGGCGCATCTATTTTTTCCCCTTTATCTAATGACCACAATTTTTCTTTATTTAATTGTTGGTTTAATTCACTCTCTGTTTTTAATCGATTCTCATAACGCAGCATATCAAAATCTACTGCATACATATTTCTGAAATAATTTAGTATTTGTAAAATAAAATCGGTCCTTTTGTCAATTGGCATTTCATTTAATAAATCTATATTATTCCATAAAGTTGCATCAGCAACATTTGCCTCTAAATTCTTATAAGTGATATTTAATAAGGCAGTTTGCTCCAAATTTGGAAGAACATATCTCCATCCTCTTTTTAAGTCTTGAATTATACGGTAAGTGATATAATTTCTTAATGCTGCTAAGTTATCTTCATTTGGTCGACTAGGATTTGGTGCAGGATTAATTGCGTATTCAGATTCTGGCAGTTTCAGTGCGTCTTGGACTTTGAATATTAAATCAGAAATTTTAAGCGGTTCTGCATTAGAACGCAATACCTTTTCTATTGCTGAACGCAAGTGAACAACTTGAATAAAATCATTAAAGTGTCCTGCTTGCAAGGATGCATCTTGCCTGTTATCTGTAAAACTCATCAATTTTTGCTCTTTAATTGCTTTACCATTTTTGTATAGCGCAAGCAATGTTTGGAGAGTTAAAAGAGTCGTTGATGTTGACCTTCCCTCATTACCAAGAGATATAAGTTTTGTTTTTTCACTTGATTTTGTTTCGAGATAAATCAATCCACATGTAGGATCATATATCAATGGAGCTGGAATAAACCAAGCCTTCTCACCACCATGAGGAGAATAGGAAAAGGTGCCATTTTTTTTTACATATACTTCGCTTGGAAGTCGTAGCATTTTACCTGCGTCAATTTCGCCAGACTTCGTTAACCAGGATGATGGTAATAAATCAATGTAATCATTGATGTCCAGTAAAAAGTCTTTATCAAAGATGACGTACCCATCTTTATAATCATCTTCACTTCGCTGTTTTACTTTTTTATTGTTAACCTTCAAATTATCTTCGTTTTTAGGATTTTGATTTTCATTGAAATCTCTAAAAACAAACTTGGCCCCATTATTATCATCAAATTCTTTACGAACGCACATGAATTCCTCTCCGCTAATCCTGCTAAAAACTGTTTGATAAACAGGGATTTCATCAGAATTCTCAGATAGTTTTACAAAAGGGTTAGGTTCAAGTGTGATATGCCTTTGGGATGCCTTTTCAAGAGTTAAATATACATACCCTGTTTGAGAAATGAATTGGTGTAACTTAAATGGTAAAACAGTATCTTTTTTCTTATCCTTAGCACTTTTTATATTCAAATCTTCGGCCCAAATTAGAATTTCGATAATCTTATTCTCGCAAAGTATTTCAGATTCATCTGTAAATTCACTCAGATTTTTCGAAATCGCCTTTAATGATTTTGGCTCATTTCTCCGTTTATTTTCGCCTTCACTTTTTATTGCAATCGTTCGCTCCAACCATATTGCAAGTGGATTTTCAAGCATCCTTAGATTTATCAGTAATAGAATTGTTTACATATGCCTTTAATTGCGCCACATTTGGTATTGCATCTTTTGTAGAATATGTTAGTGATTCTACAATTACATTATTTGCGGTGAAATTTGTATCGAAGAATCTTGACGCCACTTTTCCAACCTCATTTTTTTGTTCATCCAACGTTCCAGTCGCCATTGTTGCAGATGTACCAATACAAAGAATGCTTTTGTTTTTTGATGCCGATTTGATTCGTCGATTCAAAAGTGAAACGTCCGCACCTTGCCTTCCTTTGTAAACATGCAGTTCGTCATACACGAGAAATTGGAGGTTGTCTAAAAATGACTTTCTCAGTTCTTCATCTGCTTTTCTGACCATTAATAGCTCTAACATCATGTAGTTTGTTAGAAGAATATCTGGTGGATTGGCTATTACTTTTTCTCGGTCTTCTTGTTTCTCTTGACCAGTGTATTTCGCGTACGAAAATGGGAATTTATTTCCAGTCCGATCAATGAAATTTTCCTCAAAGCTTTTCAATGCAGCTTCTTGGGAATTGATTAAAGCATTTAATGGATATACGATGATTGCTTTAATTCCAGGGGTGTTAAGGTTTTTAAATAAGTAATTAAAAATAGTAGAGATATATGTCAAACTCTTGCCCGAGCCTGTGCCGGATGTAACAACAAATCCTTCGCCTTGGTTTCCTTTCTTTATTGCTTCCGCTTGATGTTTATAAATCGACCATGACTTGTTTTCGGCATCAATGAAAATATCATTAAATTGTTTTACTAGAATTCCTTGGTCAACCAAATCTTCAACTTTTCCTCCCGATTCAAAAGACGGATTGAATTGAACCAAAGGCTCAGGATATAAATTTCCAGTTTCAAATTCTTTTTTTACACTACTCAAAATTCTGTCGTCAGCGATATTAATAAAGCTATCGATGTATGATTTATAGTCGGTTAGTATGTCTTTGTGTAAGTCAAAAATATTTTTCATAGTTGATATATTTTGATTGAATGTTATTTTTTAATCTGTACTTATGATGTTTTTTCAAACCGAAGGTCATCTAATAGTTTTTTGTGATTTTTAGTGACAAAATTGGCTTAGTTCCGTATTGAATGCAACTAAAATGCCGCCGCGTGCCACACTGTAATCTATACAAATGACATTTTCTTTTATTTTTTCCGGAGTCCCATCAAACCAATAGTGTCCGAAAAAAACCGGTTTATCTGTAGGGTCATAGTATGTGTTTGACAAAATCTGGACGTCTGTGATAATATTTTTGGGGAGTGATTCGATTTTTACTACGCTGTATGATTGCAATGAAACAGCTTTGGGGTCTTCCCACCATTTAATTCTAATTTCACTGCGTTTATGTTGGTCTTTATCGAAGAAAAATAGGCCTTCTGGCATAGAAATTTCTTTCCCTTTTAACGTTGTCTCTACAGCATTATGAAATGGGGTTCCCTTAAGGGTAGATGCTAAAATCAATTCATCGTTCAAGCAATTTTCTACCAATGTTCTTTTGAGTACTTCAATTTCATTTGTATCCCAACAAGCGTGCACGGCGCGAAATGAATCATTCTCGTAGAATAATGGAAGTGATTTGAACCACTGCAAATATTCTTGCCATTCGGATTCGAAATCTTTGAATTGTTTTAGTGTCTCAAAGTGCTGACAAATATTCTTGATGTTGTGCTTGCGTAAATATCCACCTTCCTTTTTCATGGTGTGAAAACACAAGGCATTGTATTCATGGTTTCCCATTAATGCGATGGCGTTATTACTGTCTACCATTGCCTTTACGATTCGCAAGGTCTCCCTTATTTTTGGGCCGCGATCTATGTAGTCTCCGATGAAAATTACGGTTCGTCCGGGATTGTTATATGTGCCGTTGTTTTCCTGATAGCCAAGTTTAATGAGTAATGCCTCAAGTTCGTCTGCATGCCCATGGACATCTCCTATAATATCAAACATATTTTGGGAAGTTAGTAAATAGGTTTGTTGTTTTTGGGGGTTGTTTCATAAAATTGGCAATCGTTAGGATTTTTGA
>Ga0315903_10006217_pt1 | contig 15308 bp, 14 predicted proteins | sample LakEriMetagenome_7_FD_203524 | JGI IMG/M metagenome (GOLD analysis project Ga0315903, IMG submission 203524) | Freshwater fungal communities from buoy surface, Lake Erie, Ohio, United States - Buoy 2 MA119 | ecosystem: Environmental > Aquatic > Freshwater > Lake | place: USA: Lake Erie, Ohio...
ACATTAAAAAATATTCGTCATTTGGAAAATAACCATTCTCGTGCATGTATTGATTCTACCGGGGCATTATGTGTTGGTGCATCAATTGGAATAGTTGGTGATTATATGGAACGTCTAGATGCATTAGTAAAAGCAAAAGTCGATATGGTATGTATTGATGTTGCAAATGGATATAATGAAAATGTGGCTAATGCAATTAGTAAAATTCGTACTAAATATCCTGCCTTAGTAATTATGGCCGGAAATGTTTGTAATAAGACCGGTTATGAATATCTTGCTAATCCACTGCTAGATATAGATTGTGTACGGGTTGGTATAGGTAATGGTTCCATTTGTACTACACGTTTAGAAACTGGAATTGGAAAAGGACAATTTAGTGCAGTATTAGAATGTTTTCAAACAAAGGTTAATAAGGGGTTGCAGACACATATAATTTGTGATGGGGGGTCATTAGGTAAAACGGGTAATAAGGTTAAGGCATTAGCATCAGGTGCAAATGCGATTATGTTAGGTAGAACATTATCATCAACTGAAGAAAGCCCGGGTAATGTGATATTTAGAAATGGTAAACGATTTAAGTATATACGAGGTATGGCTTCGACTATGGCAAATTTAAGTAAGCAGGAAAAAACAGTAAATTCGAATAAGAAATTAAAGTTAGATATAGCATCAGAGGGTGTAGATGGTGAACAAGAATTATCAGGAAGTGTGGCGGATTTAATAGAACAGATTAATGCGGGGTTGAAGTCTGGGTTTAGTTATCTAGGTGCAAGTAATCTAGAAGAAGTTCATAAAAAGGGTAAAAATGGAGAAATATGTTTTAACATAACAACATCTATAGGATTATCTGAAACTGGTATTAGAGTTCGAACCTATTAAAATCTAATCTAGAAATTGTTTTTTTAGTAGTATTGGCATTCCAAAACTTAATGGAACAAAAGTTAGCCAAAATATTACAATTGCCATTTTAGCTGTTTGATATTTTAGATCAGTATTAAGTCCTACAGCATCTGGATTAAAACCACGATTATATAATACATTGGTCATATATCCGGCACCATATAGAATAAATACTACAAAACACACATATAATAGACTACCAATTATTAAAGCAATTTTATTTACCATTTTTATTAATTAAATTAAATCTATATATAACATAGAAAAAAAAAGAAATAAAAATGCCATCTCCTAATACTGTATTTTTAATTATTCAGGTTGTATTATTTCTTTTATTTATGTCTTGTTTGATAGTTGGTGATACATATATAACCTATTTAACATTTAAAAGTTTACCAGGTCCATGCCCTGCACCTACAACAACATCAGCACCTACCGCTACTAATGCACCTACCGCTACTAATGCACCTACCGCTACTAATGCACCTACAACAACACCGGCACCTACCGCTACTAATGCACCTACAACAACACCGGCACCTACCGCTACTAATGCACCTACCGCTACTAATGCACCTACCGCTACTAATGCACCTACCGCTACTAATGCACCTACTGATAAAAATGGTTTTGAAGATATATCTAAAACACCAGAAACATTCCCTGTATGTTATTCAATAACTAGCACTCAATTGGGATTTGCAAAATTTAAAATTGTAATGTTCTGGATATTTTATGTATTTATTACATTAGGTCTAATTTATTATTTAGTTAAAATATGGTCACTTAGTGGTAGTATATTAATTGTATTAATAGGAATTATTTTTATAATGTCGATATTTATTTTAGTAGGCGGTATATTTACAACGCAATATTTATTTAATGGTGAAAATAAAACTTGTCCAATATCTGCAACACAATATACATTATTTTGTTATAATTTAAATGATGCACAACTTGCATTTTCTAGAATATCAACTGTTTTTGGGTGGATATATTCTTTTATTGTAATATTTGGTTTAGGTGCATTTATATTTCAAGCTAATTTACATTGAGATACAATGTAATAGATAATTAACTTTTTTTTTTTTTTTTTTATTTATTTTTTATTTTTTGTATTATAGAAACACCAATAATTACTAATAGTATACATAGTAAAATAACCATTCCTAATGTAAAAAACTGAATCCATCGTAAAATATTCATAAGATTATTTAATATTGGTTGTTTATCAATTGCACATATACATTTAGTTTTATTAAGTTCGCCTACATATGTAAAAAATGCATAGAAATTAATCAGGGTAGCTATACCAATGATAAATGTTAGTTGTGTCATAAAAGTAATGCCTACACGTAAGCAGGATAAGGAACTTAAAATTATGCTTATTATTGACATACCTTTAATAAAATTATGACGCCAATCACGGATACAATTACATTCTGATCCTTCTAGATTATAAAGGTAATAAAGAATAGATCCTTGTATAATTAGGGTGATTCCTGAAATAAAACAGCTATCAACTGGTTTAGATGAGTACTTTTTAGTATCACTGACTTTAGTAATATTGAATTTATTTGATGATTTTTTAGATGAACGACGTGATAATGTCATTTGAGTTACTTATATTTAATTACTTATATTTCTATAAGATAATTAATTTACATTGTTAAAAGAACAACTAATTTAGTTATATCTTTACCTTTATAAGTAATTTCCCCTACAGAACGTTTTTTTGTTAACTGAACTACAAATTTTTCAATAACTGTGAGGTATACTTTTTTAATATCAGGTATTATATTAACATCTTCTTTAATAAATGTTGTTAAACCATAATAATCATCAATTTCCATAATATTATCAATCATTTTTAATAATGCATTATTAGCTTGTTCTAGAGTTTTTTGTGTTTCTAAAAATTTTAATAATTTAACTTGTCTCGGCGTTGGTTTTATTATTTTATCTGGTGCTGGTTGTTCAGAAGTATTACTAGTTATATTTGTAGTTATGTTATTCTGTGATTGTTCTGAGTTATTATTTGTGTGTATTGGTTCTGGTTGGCGAATAAGTTTAACGACTTGCATTTTATTATCTTCATATGTGAATGTTAATTTGCTACCTAAATTAGTAGTGCCGATAATTTTAGCTTCTGATGTAGATAAAAAGGGATCCATTGCTAGGATACTAGGAGTTTTATTTTCAATTAATTTTTCTAATTTATTACAGCCTATTTTTTCAATATGTTCCATTGTCATTAAGTGAGAACAATAATCATTATGTGATACTAGATTAATTCCGCATATATTACAATAGGTTATTTCAAAAGGTTTATAACAAGATTGAATTTTTGTATGCTTTAATAGTGTTTTTGAACTTTTAAAACTTTTTCCACATTTTAAACATTGTTCTAATGCGTTTGTTTTAACTGTATCTGGTACTTTATCTGATATTGGTTCTAGCATTGGTTCTAGCATTGGTTCTGGCATTGGTTCTGGAACTGGTATTGGTACAAAATCCATTTATATTTGCTGATATATAGTTGTATATATGTTGTATATATTAGTATATAGTATAATGTATAGATGTTATATTTTTTTGTTTTATATCATTTCTTACTTACATAGATAGAATTATTGTTGCTTTGGTTATATTCACTAGATAAATTATTAATGCTACTATAAAGTGTGCATCCGCCAGTAATAAGACTATATGATTTGCAATTAGGATTTGTTTGACATAATTCCATACATCTTTGTTCTATATTAGCTACGCCAGTTAAAGAACATAATTTATCTGAATTTTGATTACTAATAATAGGCGAATTAAAATTACTAGATAGAATATCATTATCTGCATATTTATTACAACAGCTAGTTAAGATATCTTGACATTTGTTAGTTCTAGTATTAGTGCCAGTTTCGTCTGTTGTTGTAGACTGGCATTTTTTAAATTCTTCATAACAAGTTTTAACAAAAGGATGATTGCAAAAACAACCGCTATTAGTTCCTATTGAATTATTACCACAACAACTATCATAATTCATACATACTGCCGGTATGCTAGTTGGATTATCACATGCTGATTGTTTATCCTGTTTTATTGTAGGTATTATAAATGCTGTTGTAGTTGTGGATATAGGTGTGGTGTTATTATCAAAAGGTTCATTTTTAGATCTAGATGATAGCGGACGATTAAATAGAAGTAGAATTACAAGTAGAATTCCACCTAATAGAATTGATACTAGAATATATTTATTTTTAGTTATTATTTTCATTAAGATATAATGTGTATTTATCTAGTATATTTATCTAGTATATTAAGATATTTCTATTTGTATAAAATGAATATTCATTTACATCCACCTTTATTCCATCCCTAATTTTATAGTGTTAAAACGCCAATAACCGTTTAACTGATAAAAGGTTGAAAAGGGTTTACAAAAGTTTTACAAGGTATAAAGAATAAGAAATAAGAAATAAGAAATAAGAAATAAGAAATAAGAAATAAGAAATAAGAAATAAGAAATAAGAAATAAGAAATAAGAAATAAGAAATAAGAAATAAGAAATAAGAAATAATAAAAGATGCAAGAGTGGCAGTCATTTTTATTATTAATTGTATTATTATTTATATTTATAGGATTTCCTATATGTTGGATATGTAACAATACTCGTAAAGATATAAAAAATAAAAATATGATAAAACAAGTTACTATTCAATCGTAAATGTATTAAACAGTAATACCTAATTCTTCTAGAACTGCATAATTAAGTTTTTGTGATTTTTTTTGTTTTTTATCTTGATGATTTTCTTCCTTTTCATTATCTATTTTTTGTTTGTAAAATTGTAAAAGTGCATTGATTTCAGTGCTAATAAATTTAACTGGTTCTCTTATATCAGTACAACATAAATTTATTGAGTTTTTCGCAAATGTAAGTATTTCTTTAATTTTATCTTGGTTAAAATATTGTTTTTCGTCTGTTTGTTTATATTCCTTGCGATAATTAATTATTTTAGTTTGAATTTCTAGGATTTGTTTTTGTGCCATTGAATTATCTAGAGTGCTATATACAAAAATATATTTTTTATTATATTTACTTTGCCATCTAGCATATTTTTTATAACAATTTTTAGAATAGCAAACTATAAAATAATAGTATATTTTCAAAAAATCATTCATTAAAGTTTTTTGTTCTTCATCCAAATATTTGATTAGAGTTCTAAAAACAACATTTTTTTTCTCTTCCATTGTTATCTATAGGTTATCTATAGGTTATCTATTAAAAAACAATCAATTTTTTACAGGTTGATATTTAATAATGCCTATTTATTGGATTGGTATGCTTCTTCTTCGTTTAAGGTATATTTATCTAGCTGTGCTATGTAGTTTGCCTTAGTTTCATATGGAATTCGTGGTAGAGGATAATAATGACTTTCAATTACTGCGAGTGCTGGTTTATGTTTATAATGTAGACTGCATAAATTATCAATTACTTTAGGATAGAAACATTGTGTGTTTTTTTTGGTAACAGCAATGCATTTTGACATTTTTTATTGTATATAATAATAATAAAAAAACAATCATTTTTTTAATATTTTAATATAATAGTGGTAAACATATATATTATTATTGAATTAAATGGAAATATTATATAAAGAATTAGAAAATAGTTTTAGATATTGGTCAAATACAGATAAGGCTAAATTAATTCTTGATTTAGATGATTTTTATAAAAAAAATTTTAGATTGAAAAAAGTTATAAAAATGCAAATATTAAATAATAAATTGTATTATGAAAATGAACATTTAGAAGGTGTATTTAATAATTTATTTTTAGACAGATCAAAACACATAATTAAATTGTTTGAAATTGCATTGGAAAGATTAAATAAACAGAAAATTAAATTGCGTGATTTTACATTTTATTTCACTATTAATGATTATAATATAACAAAACAATTACCTATATTTGCATTTTCAAAACAATTTAATTCAGAAGGAATATTAATTCCCGATTGGACATTTATTAATTTAGTTGGAAATAAAGTTAAAAATAATTGGGATGATATTAAAGAGTCATTAGCTAGAATAAAAATTAAAAATAAAGAAGATATTATATTTTTTCAAGGTGCAAATACATCTAAAATTATAAGAGATATTCGTGAATATAAATCTGATATTAGAGAAAATATAAAATTATTATCAAAAGAAAATAATAATTTTATTGTTAAAATAGATGAACCACTATCACCAATAACTGAATGGGTTAAATATAAATATTTATTAGATTTGCCAGGTGCATATCCTTGGTCAGTGCGATTTAAAGAACTTTTAATGATGAAATCAATTGTAATTAAAGTTGATATAAAAAATCCGTGGATTAATTTTTATTCAGCGTTATTAAAACCAAATATTGACTATATACAAATTAAATATGATAATAATGATGAACCAATAAATTTAGCAAATGGCATATATAATAAAATAGTAAAAGTATATAAATATTTGAAACATAAACCTAAAAAAGTAAATGATATGATAAATAGTGCATATAAAAATATTAATAAATTAACTATGGATGGTGTGATTAATTACCTTGTTTTAGTTTTAAAATTATCTGAAAAACTATTACATATTGATATTGCTAATAAAAATAAAACAAAAAAAAATATACACAAAATACATACATACAAAATACATACACACAAAACTAAATCATTTAATAGAAAAGTGTAAACTAATAAAAAAAAATAAAAAAAATCGTTGTTGCGGGTTTCTAGGATACTCCCCACATGGAATGTGAACAAATACAGATATAATCGTAAGAATTATAAGAACGTTTCGATCTGACTTTTTGAAGAGTCGTGTGGTGATCTACTTTATACTTATACTCAAACGTTTAAATCAATATTGTTAGGAATTTTGCAAAGACATGCTAATTCCTAGAACTGTTTTAATCAGAAGATAATCTACAGTTCCCTAAAGATACTTGGCCAGGCAAACACTACCTAGTTGCACTCACGTGAAAGCGATTACCGGAAAGAAGTGAGCACTCCCGGTAGCGTCAACAATAAGGCTGTTTGCGAAAACAGCCCGCCCGATCCCAGACACAAAAGATCGAACTCGCCCCTAGGAATCCTGCAGCTCGGGGGCCGGCTGCAAGACACACCAATCAAAACTGCTCCTAAAACCCTGGTGCGGGGTAAATAGGATGATGAGGTGGCTGTGGGTACATCCCGGGGGCGGGATGCATCGGTGGCAATGGATGCCCGTACACATCGACTGGGACTTGGACAACCACGGGTGGCCGGTTGCTGAGATCCTCAATGATAGCTTGCTGATGTGCCAAGGTAGCCTGAGCTTTCTGAAGTTCAACACGAGCTAGGACATTGACGTCCTCTACAAGGTGTTGTGCCTCGATAGCAGCGCCAGCCTTCGTGTATGCGGACTTAGCTGCAGCACGAGCGGCCTCAGCTTCAGCACGAGCGGACTTAGCTTCAGCACGAGCAGCCTCAGCTGCAGCACGAGCAGCCTCAGCTTCAGCACGAGCGGACTCGATCTCGGCATCACTCTTTGCCTGCTTCTCAAGGCCGTGATGCATCATGTCGTGCATCTCTTGCCAGGTGCGGGCAATGGCATGGTAATTGCGTGGTTCTGGACCCAGTCCCAAAACCTCAAAGACCTCCTTGCCAGTGAGCCCGAAAGGTAGCAGGAGGCGCTCGCCAGTATCCCTGTTGCTCCCACAGAGATTGCTGTCGTAGTGGACTTGGGTGCACCCAAATTGCTGCACGCTGTCCATGTACGCCGCAAATTCCTTCTCGTTGAGAAGGGAGGGTCCGCGCATGCCATCAAGCACTGGGTTGTAGTCCGCCATAAAAGCTACACAAGCTTTTTTGGTGCCTGACTGACACACACGCTTTGCGTGTAAAAGCATCTCGATGTAGGACTTCTTGGCAGCTTCGATTTCGGATTGTGCATGTGGGTGCTTGCATCCACCATGCTTCAAAAACCTACAATCGGAACCGTTGGGGCAGAGTCCCTTGTTGCGACCACCAGAGGCAGCAGCACCACCACGAGAGGCACCACGACCGCCAGAGGCAGCAGCACCACGACCTCCAGAGGCAGCAGCACCACGAGGGGGATGGGTGCCACGGGCCTGGGGCTTGTTCTGCGGTGGAATAGCAGGGCGAGACTCAGGCACATGAACACCAGCACGCTTGTGGGCGACCGTCAATTCCTCCGTAGCACGTTGGTACTCCTTAAAGGCAGCTGTTGCTGCTGCCTCAAGGGGTGCTATGGAATCCTTGGCACGGCACGTGCCTGCGTCAAGCGTTGCAGCATGAAACGCATTCTGCTTTGCAGCAGCTTGTGCAAGCTGTGCATCTGCCGGCGTGTGTCGCACCACCACCAACACACGATTCTTGCCATCACCATTCTCCTCAACTTTAGGAGAGCTGGGTTTGGTCTGGATCGCGGCTGTGGGTGGTTCATCCATGTCGGTCTGGTCAAAGTCAGCGTCGGCTGAAGCTGAGCCAGAGGCAGGGGCAGGGGCAGGGGCAGGAGCCATGACATCACCATTCCCCCCAACGTTGGGAGAGCTGGCAGGGACAGAGGCAACGTCCTGGGCTGAGCCAGAGGCAGGGGCCGGGGCAGGGGCAGGGGCCGGAGCAGGGGCAGTGGCATGGGCCGGAGCAGCAAGGGGAGGGAACTCCTCGTGGCTGTTCCAAGCGATGGCAGGGGCAGTGGCAGGGGCAGAGGCAGAGGCAGAGGCAGAGGCAGAGGCAGAGGCAGAGGCAGAGGCAGAGGCAGAGGCACGTATATCGTAGATGCGAGTCTTGCCTTTGCAGTTGATTTTGACATGGCTATAGCCCTTCTTGTGGCTGGGGTTCTGCTTCTTAGAAGAGTCGCCATTGGCGGAAACTTTTTGAGCAGATGCAGGGACAGATGCAGATGCAGACATGTTGAGGTCTTGTGTGAGCTTGTGTGAGCTTGTGGGGGTCTTGTGAAGAGAGAAAAATAATAGTAAAAATGTAATATATATATTCATTTTTTGTTTAAAAAATATTTTTACTAAAAATTTGTTATTTACAATTATGTTTTTTTTTCCAAATTTTACAACTAGCTTATAAATCTAAGAAAAAGATAAATAAAATAAAAAGATAGAAAAATAGGAAAAAATGAAAATAAACAAAAATTGACGGTTTTGCAAGAGTCTTATGTTTATTAGTTTGCTGTCTCTGCTCCTTTCATCATGCCTTGTCCGACGTGTGCGAGTTTCTCGACTGGTTTGTGCTGGTCGTGTGAGATTGCACAAACTGAGGATGCTGCAAAGAGGGAGAAAGAGAATGCTCATGTTGCGTCACTTGCTTCGAAGGTCAGTGCACTTGTTGCACTTGGCTATTCTGAGGAGAAGGCAGCGATGTACGCTAAGCGTGGTGCCTCATTTACGAAGGCAAAGGCTGGACTACTGCCAAAGCAGTGAGTTGCACCAAGAATTTTGTTTGGGGGTGTTCGAGAACCCCACGGTTGGCAGACTGACTGCACTATGATACCTTAACAAAGAAGGATCCCCTTTCCCGGGTTATGGGTTCATTTTTTTTTTTTATTTTTATATTGTTTGCATTATGAAAGCCTACTAAAATATTAAACTTATAACTAAAAGATATATAAATGGCAAAATACACATGCGAAACATATCTAAAAGTTTTCCCTCAGAAGTGTCATCTTGAAGACTACATCAATAGCAAACGTCCCTGTAAACAAGGCAATACGATTGAAGTAATTGTAGATAAGAAAGTTCAAGAGGTGTTGTTAAAAACGAATAAGATAGTGGAAAAAATTGACGACCCGAAAACCTTGCAAACATTGCAAATGCAGTCATCCCAAATGGACTATTCAAAGAAAACTTGTAAGGAACTAATTGCGATATGTAAGGAGAAGAGAATCAAAGGATATAGTGGAAAAAAGAAGAATGATATTATTCAACTCCTTTCAACTACATTCCCTATTACAAATACTACTGAAATCCCTATTATAATGAATAATTATACAAAGATGAGTGAAATAATCAACAATATTGTTGTTTCGAATTTTGATCCAAAGATGAAACACGAAGATGAAGAATGTAAGAGTGAGATAATAAATGAATCAAATTGTAGCAAAAATAGTGTAACAGCAAAATCTGGATTTAAAGCAGAGGAAATATTTAGAACCGATAATAAAATAAAAACGGCATTAGAAACACATTTTAAATTAAAAATTGTTTTAATGGAAAAAATTCATGGAAAAAAGTATGATACATTAATTACATTTAATGATAATACAAAACTAAATATACAAAATAAAAAAATAGAAAATCTGGGTGGTAGAGGTGATTCATTTGATAGAAGACACATTAAAAATACGTTTGACAATCAATTTATAAGAAAATATCTAACACATTTGTCTTTAATTAGAAAAAGTAAAACGGAAACATTTATGACTGAAGACCAAAAAAAAGATTTTATTAATTTATGTAATAATAATTTAATTGACATAAAAAAATACATTAAAAAAACATTAATTAGTGATAATGGTGAAGAAAATAATTATTGGTGTATTATGAAAACTGATAAAAAATTTAACAAAATGGAAATATATGTCTTACCAAGTTTAAAACTTTATGAGTTTATTTGTAGTTCAATAAAAATAGACATTAAAATGAAAAAAAATGGAACTTGTCTACATTTATCACCATATATTTCATTACAAAGAAAAGGTGGAGGAACTACAGACCATTCTCCAAACCATATACAAGCAAAGTTTAAAATAACACAAGACATTTTAAATTTATGTGATAAAATATTGTGATTCTAATGATTTTAAAATTATTTTTAGAACATCAACTACAATACTATTACCTAAATAGAATAACATATCTTCTTCTTTAATGAATTCATCCCATATATATTTTTTATCAAATCCAAACATTCTAATTCCTTCTATTGCATTTAATCTTCTCACCTTATTATCAATATAATATAAACCTGTTTTTGCACCTGGACCTCCAGATGAAGCACAAATTGTAGGACCGCAATGATTAATAGAATATACTCTTTCTCCTTGTCTTCCACCATTATTAGTTATTTTATGAACTAATTTATAAAGCATTTTACAATTATTTTTATTTTCATTATCATTACAGTTTTCTAATTTATATTTATTGGTATAATCTAAAAATCTGGTTTCAGTATTGTCAATAATGCTTGATACATGAATTATATTATTTTTTATTTCTGATGGAAATATAAATTGTTTTTGTTTATTTCCAATAATAAATAATCTATGACGAGACTGAGGTGAATTATAATATTTTGAATCAAGTATTTTATGACTTATAAAATACCCTCTTTTCTCTAATTCACTTTTTATTATTTTGAAAGTATCTCCGTTGTTTATTGTTAATAGATTTTTTACATTTTCTAAAATGACTGTATTTGGATTTTTAATGTCTATAATTTTAAGAATGCTAAAGAATAAATTTCCTTTAATCTTATCATCAAACCCTTCTTTTTTTCCTGCTATTGAAAATGGTTGGCAAGGAAATCCACCACATAAAATATCAAAATCCGGCATTTTAGCAATATCAACATCCTTTATATCGCCTGCAGGTTCTATTTTATGATTTGCTTTATATATTTTTCTAACATTATTGTCTATATCACAAGCAAATACACAATTATATTTAATACGTGAATTAGATATAAAATCAAACGCACTATGAAATGCACCTAATCCACAAAATAAATCAATATATTTAATTTCTATTGGTGTGCTTTCAATAATAGGATTATCCATCTCATCATGAATAATAAACTCATTTTTTTTAAACGGAATTAGTTGAGTTGTTGTTTGTTTTTTATTAATTAAATCAATTAATTCGCCTTTATTTTTTGAACTGCACTTTGTAATACCCAATTCTTTACACTTTTTCAATAACTCTAATTTACTCATTTTTGATATATCCATTTGTTCGGTGATGTTAATTGTAATATTGTTTTCTGTATTATTTGAAATCATTTTTTTGTTTAATTCAATCAATTTTTCTTCAACTGCCTTGTCTATTAATGCTTTTATCTTATCAGTTTGTATTTCGCAAGGGGTTTTACGAGTTAAGTGTTTATCGTAGTGTGATTTTTGAGAAAAGGTCTTAGCACATTTTTCGCAACTATATTTACCCATTTTAGTTATATAGTATATAAAGATTTTATTTTTATATTGTTTAACTAAAATTAACTAAAATTAACTAAAATAGTTTTTCCTACAGTCCCAGATGCAATTAGTAACCGGAAATAAAAATAATCATTTATGAGACTTTTTATAATGCATTTCTTTCCAAGTTTTATAACTAGCTGTAATTTATTGTAAAAAGTATTAGCTATGGTACTATATACAGTATCCTTGGAAGGATATGTAATAAGATTTTATGATGCTTTTTCTTATTATTTTTAAATATTATTCGATTATTACACCGACCGAAAAGAAAAATGAGAATTCTAAACAGTCAGTATCCTTTAACCGACCAGGATTTTATAAAATCCTTAGGTCTGGTTATGCAGATAGCGGTGTAAAACTAAAGTTTTCCACTTGAAAAAGTGCTACTAGTAGCATTTTTAGAAGGTGGTTATGTGGCGTAGCCACATCCACCTTTATTCCATCCCTAATTTTACGGCGTTAAAACGCCAATAACCGTTTAAGGGATAATAATTTTAATTGTATTTTTTTTAATACTGTATCCTTTAATGAATTTCATGCACTTTTTAAAGACATATGCGTGGTAATACCACGAATATCAGTATTGCATCCCTCAATTCCTAGGTGTTATAACATAGGGGATAGCAAGTAATCCTCTGTGTTTTGACACCTTTAGTCGTTCAATGGATAAATATATATATTATAGAAATCAATAATAAAATAAATATATATATTATAGAAATCAATAATAAAATAAATATGGCTAGTATTTCTAGAAATAGAAAATTAAGTAATAGTTCATTAAGTTCAACCAGTAATAGTGAATCTGGTATTAGTTTACCTAGTAATAGTGCATCTGGTAATAGTGAAACTGGTAATAGTGAATCTGGTAATAGTGAATCTGGTATTAGTTTACCTAGTGAATCTGGTAATAGTGCATCTGGTATTAGTTTACCTAGTGAATCTGGTAATAGTGCATCTGGTATTAGTTTACCTAGTGAATCTGGTATGAAAAACATGACACAAAAAACACCAAACACGAATAAAAAGAATAAAACAAAAAAAAATAATAAAAATGATGGTCGTGAACCAACATCAGTAGAACTTTATGATTATTTGTATAGGATATTAAGTGAAACACATAATCAGAAGGGTCAACATTTTACGCCAGAGAAATTTTTTACTATGATGAATAGATTTTTACAAGGTTCGGAAGTAAAAAGGCATAATAATAAAACAAAATATAATAATTATAAAGATGCAATTATACAGTTATTGGATAGATATAAACAAAATTTTATAATGGCAAAAGCACAAATTGATGCAAAACTGACACAAGGTAAATATAATTTTTATGAAGTAAATTTACATGGTACTTTTGATAAAGGTATAAATTTTAAAAAGCTTCCGTCAAATGTGGTATTATGTTTTTTAGCACCTATTAATAGAATTGGTGTTAAAACATGTTTTACAAATCCAAAAATGCTTTTAAAAATAAATAATGAAAGTGATAAACAAAATAGTAGTCATCCGGTTTATAAAATGTTAGAAAATTTATTGTGTTATGATAAATTTACAGATACTAAAAATAATTCAGAATTTGATAATAATACTATAATGAATTCATTTTTAAGAGATGCTCAAATATATTTACCAAATCAAGTTTATCCTGATTTATATTTATCAGCTAATGGAAACAGTTATTTTCTAGATGGTGTTGAAAATTATTTGGATAAATATGAAACATATTTATCAAACTTCATTAATAACCAAATACAATTAAACAGTCAAAATATACATTATTTTTTAATTTATTCATGTAGAAGTTTTATGTCAATTAAACCTGAATATACATTAATATATGAGCATGAATTTCTAACATATTCATTAAATTTAATGTTATCATCTTGTAATGAATATTTATTTACCGGATTATATAAATCTTTTTTGAAAGATTATCCAAAAAAATCTACTATAGAATCATCAATAATTACTTTTCAAAAATTATCAAAATTGCAACAATTTAATATTCTATTAACAATTAATAATTTTTTACAAAATAAAAATAAAATAATTTTTGAAATGATAGATCAATCATTAAATCCAGATTTATCAGTATTTAATCCAGATTTATCATTATTTAAATATTTTTTAACATTTAATAATAAAAAAATTTTTATAGATGATTATACATTATATGCTATAATTAGATATATATTCTCATTCCTACCACACAAAACGGCTGAAAACCCTAATTTACCCCATATAACAGAAACTACACTCGATGGAATAAAAATAATGGATCAGCTTAACGATACTATTTTTTTAAATTTGGTAAAAAAATTAGTACAAAATTATGATATGTTTTTAACTATAAGTGCTATGGAAACTGTGCTACCAGAACCTTCTAAAAATTTATATAAAAATATGAAAAAAGAAAAATTTTATGAAACACTAGATAATTTTGAGGGGGTAATGAAAGATTTGGGTTTGGTTTATAATTCAATATTATTAAAAAGATTACATATACCAAAACAAATTGATGCTGAACTAGGTAGAATTTTTAAAATAATGCCACATTATAAATTATCTAGGATGTTAGATAATGAAACATTAAATATTCATATAACTAATTTTAAAGAACAAATGAATAATTTTTTAAGATTTCCGCTAGTAAACTATTTGTTAATAAAAAGTGAATTAGAAGGTAATGTTAGTATAGAATTTCATCATAATTTATCCGATATGTATCGTACTGGTTATTTAAAATCGGTTAATACAAAAAATAAGGTATCATTTGGTCGTAATGGACGATCAGTTGCTAGAAATTTGATATTAGAACGTGCAAAAAAACAGTTAGTCAATATATAATTTAATTTAGTTTTTTTTTTATTTTGGTAATTTTATATGTAAACAAAAATTTACATTAAAAATATGTGATTATTTTTATTATCTCGCTCCTCTCTCTCATCCAAGCTCTCACAAGACCGCATGCAGGCCGGCTTCTGCTTGGGGTGTGGTGCTTGGGTGTGTTTCCTCTGTGTTCCCCTTCTTGTCTTTCTTTCCTTTGATTTGTTTCCCTTTTCTTTGGAGTACGTGTTTTGTTTGGGGGTGTTCTGAGAACCCCACGGTTGGCAGACTGACTGCTCTATGGTACCTTTGATAAGGAGGACCCC
>Ga0315903_10006220_pt1 | contig 15304 bp, 23 predicted proteins | sample LakEriMetagenome_7_FD_203524 | JGI IMG/M metagenome (GOLD analysis project Ga0315903, IMG submission 203524) | Freshwater fungal communities from buoy surface, Lake Erie, Ohio, United States - Buoy 2 MA119 | ecosystem: Environmental > Aquatic > Freshwater > Lake | place: USA: Lake Erie, Ohio...
TCATCAGCTCCATGTGCTTATCAATACCCTGACCATATCTAATATAACTAGTAATATTCCCACCCGGTGGACCAAGAGCAGAGCATAGTGTTTGCCACTCTACTTCTTGACCAACTTGAGTATTATCCGCGCCCAACAACCATGGCTTAAAAGACTTGGCTCTAATTTTAACGTCTGTTTGATATGCGATAGCTTGGCCGCTCTTTTCCTTAAATTCTGCCCCATATCCTGTTGGATTACCCATCAAGTGCGTGATACCAATGACCACATTCTTATTTACAGGAATCACATTCGCTACTTTTCTGCAAAATTTAGCTAAGAGCTTAGCCCCATCAGCCCTTTGCATTTTATCCATATCGCTAGTAATTTCTGCTTCTGTACATAAAGCAGAATACGAGTCTATTATTAGTACCGATCCAGGTTCTTCGTTAATGATTCTTTCAGCTATTTGTAAATATTCTTCTGCGTGTAGGATTTTACCTGTTTGCGATCCAATAATATGAAATCTATTTAAATCAATGTTGGGTATGCCCTCTAGGTCTCGTTTCTTTAGTCGTCCTTCAATATTGAGATAATATACGTTACGTAGCTTTCCCGCACAGGCATATTGTTCTTTTTGGGCTGTAGCAGCAAAGTCTAGGCTGGTGGTTGTTTTACCGCACTTTGGCTGTCCCGTTAATACGACAAAGCTACCTTCTGGAATGCCACCATTAAGAATAATATCTAATGCTGGACTAACAGGGATAGTTAAACATTCCTTGTCTACTACCGCAGCACCAGATAATATAATATTGGATCCAAAATCTTTAGTAATACTATCCTGTAGTCCCATTATCTATTTCCTTTAATTTATCTAAGATATTAGAAGTGTGTTTATTTGCTATTTTGCCCTTATCAAGAAAATTTCTTTCAATGATCTTGGGTGCTGGAGCATCTGGTTTTTGAGTGTCTCGTGTTTGTTCTATAATATCGACTAGGTGTGGGGCTCGCAACGAATAAATTTTTACTCCTTGAGTAGAATTTAATGCTGCTATAATAACCTTAGCATCATATTGTTTTAGTAGCTTATGAGCTGTGGTTATTTGACCCTTATACTGCTTTTCCCACTCTTTTGATAGCCAAAATCTATAATGTAAATCCTTTTTAGTTCTTTTAGCTATTCTTTCACAAATCAATTCCGATATATATTGTGCTGGAGTAACAGATTTACCATTAGAATATTTTGATGGATACTTCATGAATTATTTGGCTTAAAGATACAATCTTGATTACGTTTTGATCCTTCTGTAATTAATTTACGTTTAAGTTCATCATTTACCTCAGAAGCTTCCTTAGTCATAATCGCCACACTATTATTTTTCTTATCTCGTGTGTGTCTAATCATAAGATCCCGCGATTTAGAATTAACCGGTGAGGACTTAATTGGCAAAGCCTTGGTATTCTTTTTAAGATATGCCGTTACCTGTTCCTCGGTTAATTTAAGTTCAGTAGCAATCTCCTCAGCTTTCTTTCCTTGGGTAACCAACCAATTAATCGCATATGATACTGATTTGGTAATTTTTGTCATGCCATCTCCCTTTCTGCGTTATTTATCCAGGCTATATTTTTAGTGCGTAAAAAGTTCACATACATATCAAATACTTTTTGATTAACTTCTTTGAATTCCCATATTTTTTTGCCAATTTTAGCAACGAACTTATTTGCTGTCCCTTCTGAATATAATCCAATAGGATTAAAAATCTTACCATATGTACCAACCTTAATCCAATAGCGTGTTTTGCTACTGCTCATACTTTTTTTAGCATAAACATTATTGCCGTCATTATTTACTCTTGGATTTTCCTCTTTATCTAAAAAGTCATGCTGTCCAACAATAGTATAGAATTCGTACTGTTTATTTTCTAGCTGTGGACTATTAGGAGAAAATGTATTCATTTTTTGGGTTTCCTTTTGGACTTAATTGGTTGTGATCCTGGCCATTTAAGTTTTGGTGATTTCTTCACTCTGGACATACCAGTAGGCAATGGTTTTAAGTATTTGTCGTCTTTATATTCATTATGTTTATTATATAAATGTTCTTTTTGATCATTACTCATTCTTTCGGCATTACGTTGTGCCAAGTCACCAATGGTTTTTAATTCACTATCTGACTTACGCACAGACGCGCTTTGTGTACCAACATCTTTAGCGTAAAGTCTGCATGTTGATTTACTATTACAATGAATACACTTGGGCTGTTCTATATAGTCTTTGATATAGAAAAATAATTCAAAATCGTTGTTGCACTTTTGGCAACTATAAGAATATGTTGGCATTAGTAATTAAAGGATTGAGGTAAATATATTTTCCATTCCGGAGGGATATCTTTATTTATTCTATGCAGAAAGTGGATGATGGGCAAGTATTTGATGTGTTTATTCGGCATGGTAGGCCAATTTTTAAGAGGCATATTAGCTTCTTTGGGTGTCTTATTTCCCTTTTGTCTGTTGCAGCGCACGCAGGCTGTGACTATATTTGTCCAACAAGTGGCGGAACTTCTGTTGTCTCTCCATTTGGACTTTGGAATAACATGATCATATGTTAATAGTGACGTTTCAAACTTTAAGCCACAATACTGACAAGTATGATCATCTCTTAAAAATATATTTTTCCTAGAGAATGTTAATGGTTGAGCATTAATCTTAAAGTATCTTTTAGTCTTAGCAACTGCTGGAATAGGATACTTTCTATCCACCCCATTAATATAATCATTCTTATAAAAGTCAATAATCTCTATAGCATACTTAGAGTCATACTCAAATCTCATCGACCAAACAATCGCCTTTTGCCAAGAGATGATGCTTAATGGAGTAAAATCAGCATTCAATAGCAAACATTGTTTATGCTTGTTTTCCATGTTCGTAGTTATCTAACTTAGCTAATATTTTGGCTATAATAGGGTTTCTAACTATATCAGACGCTGTTAGATGAGTAACCCCTATTCCTTCTATATCGGATAGGGCATCTATCATACCTATAAAGCCACCTTGTAGGTGTCTACTAAGATCAGATTGTCCTATGTCTCCTGTTAAAACTAATTTAGATTCTGTACCTAAACGAGTCAGCAACATTTTTAATTGTTCGTATGAAGCATTTTGACATTCATCAGCAACAATAAAAGCATTGTGAAAATTTCTACCTCTCATTAAGCCTAGTGGTACTACTTCTATTTTATTATTGAGCTTCAATGAAGCATAGTGAGCGGGTGAAATAAAGTGATGAATTTCATCAATAATTGGTAATAAATATGGATGTAGTTTTTCTTCGGCACTTCCCGGCAAATATCCTATTTTTTCTCCAGCTTCTAAAACTGGTCGAGTAATAATAATTTTTTTAGCTTTATTCTCTAGTAAATATTCTAGAGCCATTCCAATAGCAATATGTGTTTTACCACTACCGGCTAAACCCTGACAAAATGTAATAGAATTTTCTGCTATAGATCTGATATATACCGATTGGTTTTCGCTGCGTGGTTTTAATTTATTTCTAAAATTATGATTAGGTGTTGGTACTAAATTTTCTGTTAAATCAATAGAGTTATTTTTCTTCTTGTTGTTTTTAGTTTTTTTTCTCAAAGTATGTCCTTTAATGAGGAATAGGCCATACCATCTAATACACCATACTATGAATTATCACTAGATCCAAACCCCTTATTACCCCTTATAGTAGAGGATAATTCTTCGGATTCTACTAATGGAAAATTAAAATGTTGTTCGATAATTAATTGAGCGATTTTATCTCCATATGTAATATGAAATTCTTTCTCGGGGTCAGTATTGAGTAATACAACCTTAATTTCGCCCCTATAAGAACTATCACAAACACCGGCCAATACATCAATACCGTGCTTAGCCGCTAGTCCCGATCTTGGTGCTATTCTAGCGTAAAATCCTTCTGGTATTTCTAGGCATATGCCGGTACTTACAATGCGTCTAGACATGGGGGGTATAGATAACTGTTCTACCGCACAAAGATCAGCACCAGCATCCGTAGGATTATTTCTGCGTGGTACTACTGCTAACTCGTGTGTTCTTTTTACTTTGATCATTGATTATTAAGCCTCACAACTTTTGCAAGTTAAAATATTTCGTACTAGTTCCTGGGCTGGATTAGCACTTCTTTGGTAATAAAATGTTTTAATGCCCATTTTCCATCCTTCAATTAATAAATCGCTTACTTGTTTGGGTGATGTCTCTGGCGGAATCATAATATTTAATGACTGAGACTGATCAATATACTTTTGTCTATTAGCAGCCTGAATAACTATTTCTTTCTGACTAATTTCACCAAAAGTTTTGAATACGTCTTTTTCTTCGTCACTTAAAAAGTCAAGATGCTGCACAGAACCACCCTTGACTAAAATACTCTTCCAAGTTTCATCATTATTTTTATCATGCTTTTTTAACACTTCTTTTAGGTAAGGATTTTTATATGTAAACTTACCCTTAGCAAGATTTTTAACAAAATAATTACTATTAAGAGGTTCTATGCTGGGACTAACCTGACCTAATATAAAACTACTACTAGTTGTTGGGGCTACTGCTAATGTTGTGGCATTACGTCTATTATATCCCTTTAGTAGTGGTGGTTCTCCTACGAGAACCGCTAATTCTGTAGTAGCTTTGTCTGCTCGTTCTCTAATAGTTTTCCATATTAGACTATTTAACATCTTAGCTTGCATGCTCTCAAAACCAACCATTTTACTTTGTAGATAAGAATGCCACCCTAGCACACCCATACCTAATGCCCTTTGATTTTTGGCAAAGTTATGTGCAGCCTCCATAAACTTGATGCCGTCACTCTTTTGCACAAATTCTTCGTTTACAGCATCTAGGAAATAGATCAGAGTTTCTACAGCATCAGTTTCCACAATCTCATCCCAATGTAAAAGATTAAGACTAGATAATACGCACACAAAACTATTATTAGAATCAGATGCTAAACAAATCTCTGAGCATAAATTACTTGCATTAATAGTTAAGTTATTATCTTTGTATGCTTGTGGACTATCCTTATTGATAGTATCACTAAAAGCTATATATGGATATCCTGTTTCAAACCTTTTTTGAATAATCTTTGCCCACACTTTTCTTTTATCTTTGTCTCCCTCTATCATACTATTCATCCACTCATCACCAATAGTAACTCCAATACTCATATTTTGAATAGGATGACCTTCACTTCGTATTTGAAGAAATTCTTCAACATCTTTGTGTTCCACAGGAAGATATGCGGCAAAAGATCCTCTGCGAGCAGACCCCTGATTCACCACATTAGCAATCTTATCATAGATTTCCATAAAGTGAACAGCGCCACTACTTTCGCCGCCCACACTAATAGAGGCGCCTCGCGGTCTTAGGTCACCAAAATAACCACTGGTGCCGCCACCTAATTTGCTCATAATGCCCACTTCTGATGCTTTATATAGAATGCTTTCCATAGTATCATCAATGTGGCTATTGTAACAACTAACAGGCAGTCCACGACCGTTGCCAAAATTAGTAATTATTGGAGTGCTTAAAGAATAAAACCCTTTTGATAGATATTTATAGAACTTACTACCAAAACCTTTGATATTTAAAATCTTTTCTGCGTTATCGGATATGTGTCTATATCTGGTTTCTGGTTCCATGCCCTCTTTGAGATAGCCCCTCTTTAAGAAGAGTCTAGAGTGTTCATTTAACCAATAAAATTCTTTTTGTTCTTTTTTCATAATAAATTTGCTTCTTTTAGAATAGGGTTAATTGTGCAGGATATGTCGCATTTATACTTTTGACTTATCCAAGTTTTAGTTTTACCAGATAAAAAATATTTGATAATTTTATGTTTGTGTTGCCACGCACGAGAAGATTTCCGCGGTTTATGCTTAGTTCTAATTTGAATATTATTTGTTCTTAATATATATGTAATAGTATTAATTGCGCATTTATATTTTTGAGCCAACTTATATGCTGGTATGCCTTGCTGATAAGCAGCAATTATACCCTTAGAGCTTGCCCAAACAGTACTTCTCAGATTTTTGGGTCTTTGTTTCAGATTAGATTCTTCAAATAATATTTTTTTTGCTGTTTTTTGAGAAATTTTGTAATATCTACATATTTTTTGAATAGACCAAAAATCATTAGTATAACGATTAATTATTTTTGTACTAGATTTTCTAATTTTGGTATTGAACGATGGGTGGTCTTTGCCAGACCCTACACTCTTAATACCGCACTGAATCATATTTGTTAAGTCATTACCATTATCTAAAAAAATCTTTTGCCATTTCTTTTCAGATAAATACGCTTCTGTTTCATCATCAAACTCCTCCAAAACTTTGGACATAATAAAATATCCTTTTTTCTCTAATAGTCTGATTTTTCTAGATTTATGAAAATGCCATGATGTTTTATGATATGCTTCTCTAATATGTTCTCTTTCTCTTCTATGGGCTAATATTGTTGGGCGTTTTGCTTTGCCTACATAGAAAACAAAATTTTTATTATGTCTAGTTTTGTTTGGGTCTACAGAATAGAATAGACAGTATGTATAAAATAACTTATTCACACTATCTAGTCTATAAATAGCTCTTCTGGACTTATTCATAATTAAAATAGATCTTCCTCTGAAAAGCTTTGTGCGGCCTTAGCGTATTCTACTGGCCTACTATGAAAAAAGTCTGTCATATTATTACCAAGTATCTGTTCATCAAACCATATTGTTTTAGATATAGCCTCTTCGTCTACCTCAAATACAGGATCGTATCCTATTTGTTTGAGTGAGTCATTCATACGGTTTTTGATAAATTCTTTGAGTAGATCGGAGTTTAGTGTTTCGTGTCCATAACCATTAACAATCCACTCTATGATTTCGCATTCATACTTGATGGCCTCTTTGGCCTCATGTTGTATTTTCTTTTGTAGTTCGTCGTCGAACAAGTCGGGATATTCTTCCCTAATAGTATTAATCAGTTTGATACCAATCATAGCATGAATCTGTTCTTCCCGTGAAGTATATTCAACTTGCTTGTTGGTGTCTTTTAATACATTCTTGTGTCGTCCGAACCAACTAATAGTATAAAACTGAGAGAACAAAGCAATATTCTCTACAAATAATGTGAATAGAATTAATGAGTAAACAAACTGCTTTTTATTATTATCGTGAAATTTATGTAGATGTTTGCGTAAATAATTAACGCGTCCTTTGATAATATCTAGTTGTAGTATCTTTTCAAAGTTATCATCAATCCCTAAGACTTCTAGTAGTCGCTCATAAGCATCGCCATGAATAACTTCAACATTGGCCATTACATATCCCATATCATTAATAGACGGATGGGGCAGATTGTCGCCTAGTTTGGCCCAAAACTTTTTCACACTAATTTCTAGTTGACCTATTGTTGACAAGGCACGCGTTATAATCTGCTTCTCTTGTTCTGTTAAATTAACCTTAAAGTCTTGAACATCACTACTAAAATTAAACTCACGATGAGTCCAAAAGCCATTGTGCATAGCCTCAATGAACTCTTGTGTCCACGGATAGTGATCTGGTTTTCTAGCTACTTGTTCATTAAAAATCATAACAAAACTCCCCTTAATTATTTTTGTGTAGAATAGCTAGTAGTCCTATATGAACGACTATGTTCATTATAGTACACCTATAGTAGATTTTTTTATCCATTCATTTGAAGTGGAAATCCTTTGTATTTCTAAGCCAGACATCAATATTAATTCTTGTCTCATTTGTGCGGTTTCTTCGTTGTCTGTAATTGATCCTATTCTGTCAGCCACAATAATTTTTTGAATACCAAAATTGATCATTCGCTGCAAACAATTGTTGCACGGTTGGCCTGTTACATACATCACGCAACCATTACGTCGTTCTGATGGATTTTGAGTAGTATTAAGAATACAATTTTCTTCTGCGTGAATCATCCACTTTCTTTTTTCGTCTCTTATATGAAACGGAATACGATTATTGTCAGAACCTTTGATTGGGCCGTTGTATCCTGTGCCTATGATCTGATTATATTCGTTAACTAGAATCGCTCCGTGTTTTATATCAGGATCTTCTGATCTTATTGATACATGAAAAGCTAGAGATAGAAAATATTCATCCCATGTTGGTCTTGTTTTTTTAGCATAGTAGCTATTAACATGAGATAAACATTGATCAAATAGTGAATCGTGTTCAGACATTATACGGTCTATAAATAGGATGAGGCACTAAGAGTCGTGCGAACTGAGTATATCCTATATTATGAACTGGTCCGATTTGGTCAAGTAGGAGTCTTGGTTAGTTTATTGTATAGGGCCAAGGCTACTACCGACCCTACAACTCCCATGACTACTCCAGCAGGAGATACGGCACTATATGAGCCCAGCATATAGAGTATGGCGCCTCCCATATAAGACCCGGCCACTCCTAGAGCAACGGTTTTAATGAAGCCAAAATTTTCTTCGCCGGGAACCAAAGCCTTGGCAATTGATCCGACAAATAAGCCATATACTGCCCATACTAAAATATTAAACATTTGCTGCCTCCACTAGAGTTACGATTTCATCATCTTGTAGACTTTCGCCAGTATAAAGAATAGCGTTCACAAGTTTTAAACTATATTTTTCGTATTGATCTCGTGGCAATTCTCGACGTAATAGTTTTTTGATTCTCATTTTGGTAAACCAGCCCCTACGAAAACTATACTCTCTCATTTCGGCACCATATAGGTCGTACTTGTCTTGTGCCGTATAGTCTCCCGTTAGTTTATTTTTATTACATTCTTGTAAAACTCTAACCAGAGTCAATATGATGCTGATTACCATAAGAATAGCAATGATACTACCAAAATTTTCTTGTTCTGGTACACCAGCCTTATTTAGAACTTTTTTAGCTATTCGCTTTAATTCTTCGCTATTCATCTTCTAAATATCCTTCTTTTAGGAGACTGAGAGCATGAATTATCATCACACTCTACTGGAGACGGAACAACAATTACTGGAGTAGCAGATTTAATTATTGCTTGTGGTGGCTGAGTTTTGTCTGGCTCACAATAGCCACAATCAACCATCTTAATACCATCTCCGCTGAGATATTTCCCTTTACCCTTGCATACTGGACAATCTTTTCTTTTATATTTTTTAACAATGTCCACATGCTTGGCTTTGATAATACCACCAACTAAAGTTACAGCAGCTGTACTGGGAACATGACTAGAACTAGTAAATAATATTACAGATGCTATAATTGGCAGTATTATATTTTTCATTTATTTCTTCCGTAATGGGCGCCACCTTTTTCGTGGCGGCTTGGGTTGTGGTTCGTCGCCATCTTCTTTGGGTTCTGGCACAAATAGTTTTACAAGAGTGAGGATAAAATTGAGTATAAGAGTTATTAGTCTTTGTAATGCTATTCTATCTAAAAGTCTCATATATTATACACCTTATAAGTAATCAAATCCATAATCTGGTAATTTTTGCAGTGGGAAACCATCAAAATTACTAAAAGCATAACTGCCATTTTGGGCCAACATTTCACCAGCCACACTGGATCGTATTAAAAATGACCCGTCAGGAATTGGACCCCATTCTGGATGACCCCCATCATTCCATTTGCCCCAACTATTCTGTACCAAAAATAAAGGTTCGCTTCCAGTATCATCACAAGCCGTCCAGGCCATACAATGAGCCCAGCTACCACTTACATTAGCTATGCCCTTCTTGTCTCTTTTATTACTAAAACCATAGCTAGAGCATACTGCTAATCCATAACCATTAGCTAAAGCATCTCGTGCTTCTTCTATGGTTTTAACAAGACTGACAGTTTTAATTTGGTGATTATTAGCTAAGTCCATTACTGGATCGGGTAAACCACGACCTCCCCAATTGGCCCCAAGATTACCATTATATTTACTAAGGTCTACAACTCCCTTGTAGTCTTGTCTGACTAAAATACCACCAATTTGACTAACAAATTCAGCAGCCCTAGCACAACTCATGCCCTGCCCACTCCAACCTCTTGCTCCATAAATTGCTTCCGTTGCTCCTCTTGCTACCCAACTCTCCTTTTCTCCATGAACATCAATCTCTACTGCTCTACTAATATCGCAGGCGTTCCGGGTACCATGGCTTACGCAATCACCTGTTGTTTGTCTCTCATTATATGGATTCTTATCAAATTTTAATACGCTTTTATATGGTACAGATAACTTGCCTTTTCCACTGTTCTTAATTTTTTTGCTAGCGTCTCCAAACAAAGCATACTTGCTATTTTCCATCAAATGATCAAACACCTCCTGTTGCCATATGCAACCAGAAAAGCCTTTGCGATAATTATTATATAATTCTTCTGGAGAAAATCTTGCCATTATTTACTTCCTTCATTACAAGCCCATGCTAGTGCGTTAAAAGCTTCAACAGTTTTTTCTCTAGTAACAGCATCTAATAGAATTAAATCATCACCAATAGCAGACTTGACCAAATTTGTAGTAGCCTCTTTGAGATCAGGATATTTATCTTTAAGATCTAATTTGAGCATAGCTCCGGTTAGTCTATTGGCTTGGCGTACATCCTCCGTATTTTTAACTACCTGATCTTCACCATCAAGACCCATTAAAACAGCCAAATCGCTATATAAAGAAGCCAATCTTTTACCATCAACCTTTCTGCTAGATGGTCCATATTTTAAAGCATCTATAACAGGAATACAATGATCTCGCAACATTACATTTGAAGGTTCTACAACTTTAATAGAATTTTCATTATTAACAGGGTCAACTACTGATAGAGAGGGCTTAAATAAACCAAAAACTATTAATACGGCCGCCACTAATAATACTAGTAAATTTTTATTCATGCTTGTTCCTTTCCGCAAACATTTGGCGATAAATATGGAAACATTTGATCAGCAACTTTTACGGCCTCAACACATCCGCTCTCTACTGCTAAATCTCGTGTTTGCTTCCAACTAACAACTAATTTAAAGAAAATATCTTCTTTGTTTGTTGGTGTTGATACTTGTGGAATAACCACTGGCTTAATATCAACCACTTTTGATGGAACAACAGTTTTAGCCCTATTAACCAAATCCGTAATAAATTTTTGTACAGGACTCAGTCTCTCCTTAAACAAAACCCATACCACCAAACCAGCTCCCGCATATAATGCCAAATCCGTTGCAGTTACTCTGTTAGCAAATTCACCGAAAGTCTCTGTATAGTTCATAATCCTGCTTCTTTCTTGATAAAAACGCCCGTATTTCTAAAAATGGTCACAGTAGCATCAATAGTTGCGCCCACCATAATCATGAGCAAAGTTTTGATGTACCTATGTATTATAGGTTCAACAACACTAGGAACAAAAGGAATATCCACCACTACGAAAACCTTATCATAGTATTTATTCAATAATTCTACTGCCAAAGCTTTTTTAGACGGATTACTAAGGTCATTTCCAATAGCTTCTATAATTTGTACAACGCTAGCTGTGGCTAGTTGTAATAGTTTCCACGCTTCGTCTAAAGCAAATCTTTTAACACTATTTGCTCTTTCTTGGGCGCTGTTTATTAGTTTTTCTACTTCGTCTCTTATTAGTTGTTGGCTCGACATCTTTTTTCTCCTCTACTATTTTTTGATTAGTCCACCAAATTTGTTTAATATCATTTCTTCCTTTGATATATCGAAATAGCACAGCCAATTGACCCATGATTAGGATCAACGCTTCTAGTCCTTTGCTAGTTTCTGCTATAAGATCATCTTTTTGATTTACACTATCTAATAGACCTACTAGATAAGCTCCACTAAATAAGAAGCTTACTAGTGTAAACCAAAACTCACTTGTGCGATATCCTGGCTTAATCATTAATTTATGATATTAGTTATTAATAGTAACTGTGCCGTCATCATTTATTGTAAAATTACCTACTAATGAAGAACCTTCACTGATTGCTTCTGGTTTCACACTAGCTATTAATGCTCCAAGTTTAGCGTGTAATTCAAATATTTCTTTAGCATTATTTCCTAGTTCAGATGCAATAGCTTCTGGTGACACCCCCATAGGATTTTTCCAAAACATTTGGGACCCTTGATTAAAACTTGTGACCATTTGCTGATATGTTTGACGAGTTATGTTTATTAGTCTATTAGCAGCATGTTTGGCGAGATGTGGTGGTTGATTTGGAACATTGTTATTATCTAATATGCTCATTTTAGTTTCTCCATATTTCTAGATTAGAGTATTTTTGTGTTAAAATTTTGCCCAATATTTTATCACTATCATGATTAACTGGTAATACTACTGGTCTTATAGTATGCAAATCTGGTATTTTATGAACACCAATATCATCTTCTTGAGTATATTGTTCTACATTATTAAAATTATGGGTATAATATGGTAATTCTAAATAGTCATACACCGTTTTTATAGTTTGTTCTGGATATGATGTTAGATTATCAAACTCTAAAAATAATAATTTCTCTTTATATCCTCTACTAATAGCGTCTTTAACTCTATTATATGCTAATCCAACTGGTTGAGACTGATTGCACCATATTTCACATCGACCATCTGTTGTTTGAGCTTTAAAATAATCACCAGATTCAAAATTCCATTGAGTAGATCCTGTACTTTTTCTCCATAATTTTTCAAAACTACTTAATATTTCACTAAGATTTCGTACTGGAACTATAATTTTAGGAGTATATCCAAGAATAAATTCGGCCATTTCTATCAAACTTAGCCAACCTCGCCCTTTGTCAACTATTAAAGATTTATTAGTATAGTGATAATTATTTAATACTGCACCTAGCACACTTTTTAATTGATTATAATTTAATCCTTCTGCTTGATGTTCTATTAATTTATCCCACTGATTTCGTATACCAAATAATACATCATGACAACCGCTAGTGCTTTTACTAATAAAAAGATCAGGATTTTGTGCTAATATATTACAAAGTAGTGTGCTGCCTGATCGTGGTAAACCGCTAATAAAAAAGAACTTTTTCATTCGTTGTCTCCATTATGGTAAGATTCTATAATATAGTAGTTAGAATCTTAGCCATATGCAATCTCCACGCCATCAACGTGCGCGACCCAGCGGATCGTTTCGCTGGCCTTGCCCGTCACGTTGATTAGCAATGCGTCGCTGGCGTCGTCGGCCGTGATGGCAACGGCATACGCGGCGTCGTCCTCAACGTCAGTCCCGACCGTACTGACCGTGCCGATGAGGCTCGTCGTTCCGCCGATGTTCTTGATCGCGACTTTTCGGCAGTAGTGCGCCGCTTTGCTGCCGCCATTGATGATGCCAGCCACGTTGACGGTTGCGAACAGGGCTTTGCCGGTTGGGATAGTCAGATATACACCGCCGGACCCATTCCAATCTATCGTGAGAGGCGTGGCCGTAGCGTCGGTGGTGACGGCCCGCAGGACGAAATTCACCCGCTGCGCATCTCCATTAGCCGCAAACGCTCCGACCGCGTATGCTTGCATCCCAATTCGGTCAGCAACAGCCGAACGGCCTCCAGTGATGGAGCAAAAGTACGCACTCGTTGTGTTGTTCTGCCCTCCGCTGATGACCGAACCCATCCCAGAGCAGGCATTGCCTACTCCGCCGCCTACCGTTGTATAAGGATTCGTTGCGGAGTTGTTGCTGCCGCCCGCAACCGTGCTGGAGATATCGCCAGCAGTGTTGCTAACTCCGCCACCGATGAAGCAATCGTATCCGCTACCCCAAATGGTGTTGTATCGGCCGCCGCAAACAGTCGAGGCCGTTACATAAGTCCCGTACCCGTCGTATTGGACGTTGTTTGAGTATCCGCCGCTGATGGTGGAGAACTTGTCTTGGGCGTTGTTCTGCTTCCCGCCGCCGATGAAGGCGTATCCACTTCCTGACACCGAATTTTGCCTTCCGCCGACGACGACGCTGTGTTCAGAGCCGACGGAGTGCAGGGTTCCACAGCCGACGAATGAATAGTTGCCGCTTACGGTATTGCCTTCGGTTGGCAGTGGCGGGAAGCCGCCAAGTGCCTTTCCGCCGCCGCAAATGACCGAACGATCACCCGTGACGGTGTTGTAGTGTCCGCCCCCGATGAAACTGTAAAAACCGCTGGCAGTATTATGCCCACCGCCGACGATGATTCCGTCTGTTGCGACGTTGTAGTATCCACCGCAGATAACGTCGTAGCCGTAGCCGCTCGCCGTGTTGTCCTTTCCGCCGCCTACGAAGCACCGATACCCGCTGGCGGTGTTGTTTTTTCCGCTGAACACGGCGCTGGAGTAATTGCCGGACGCGGTGTTGTTCTCGCCGCCGCCGACCACGCTATAGTCGCCGCTGGCGGTGTTCGCGCCGCCGCCTGCTACTGTGCTTCGAGCGCCGGTAGCGGCATTGCCATCTCCGCCGCCGACCACACTGCAGTTGGCGCTAGAGATGTTGTTCTTGCCGCCGCCGACCACGCTAGATGTGTCGCTGGCAAGGTTGCTCTGACCACCAGCAACAACACAGTAATCGTTGCTGGCGGCGTTGGACTGACCGCCGCCGATCACGCTGTAGAGTCCGCTGGCAGTATTTTCTCCGCCAGAGCCGACAAACGCCGCGTCGCCTTCTGCCACGTTTTCCCAACCGCCCACTACAACGCTGTAAGTGCCGCTCGCCGTGTTTCCGCCGGTTGGCGAATCCCAGCCGCCGCCGCCCACAAAACTGTAGTTTCCGCCGGCGGTGTTGCCGTAGCCGCCAGCGACTACGCCGTAGTCGCCGCTGGCGACATTCGTGTTCGCTGTCGGCAGGCCGACGATGCTGCCGGTGCCTGAGCCGGCAACCATTACAGATTCGCCAGCGCCACCCATAGCCGCGTTCAAATCGCTCAAACTAATTTTTTTAGTAACAGCATTACCAGATGGATCATCCATAAATACAAAAATATCATCATTGGTAAGATTACCGCTACCTTCTGGAAGTTGATTGAGTCTAACTATTCCACCCATATTTAAACTCCTATAATGCCAGAGGTTCCAACTAGTTGTACTAATAATCCATTAGAGAATCTGTTATCATATTTATCTTGTATATCAGTAATAGTTGGCTTATTACTAACATAAGTATTTAATAGATCGTGACTATCAAATCCTGTTACTTTGCACCCCACAATGCTGGTGCCGTTTTTAATAGGATTGGCCACAATAGCTTTACTAATATCATTAGCCATAATAATTCCTTCTTGTTAGTGGATATAACTAGTATTACACCAAAACATATTATTCGTTGTCTGGTAAAGATTTATTATTTAGATAGT
>Ga0315903_10006222_pt1 | contig 15303 bp, 12 predicted proteins | sample LakEriMetagenome_7_FD_203524 | JGI IMG/M metagenome (GOLD analysis project Ga0315903, IMG submission 203524) | Freshwater fungal communities from buoy surface, Lake Erie, Ohio, United States - Buoy 2 MA119 | ecosystem: Environmental > Aquatic > Freshwater > Lake | place: USA: Lake Erie, Ohio...
GGCGCGCGCCGGGGCCCGGGCGCCGGCCGCCACCCGGGCGTCCGCCGCCGGGACGACCGCCGCCGCCGCCGCCGCCACGCCGGCCACCGCCGCCGCGGTCCTCGTAAGGACGGCGCGGTGGCCAGATGACTTCCGCCAGCAATTCCTTGCCGATCGGTTCGTAGGGCACCTTGCGGCCGATGAATTTCTCGATGTCCGGCAGGCCTACGGCGTATTCCTCGCAGGCGAAGCTGATGGCATCACCCTCGGCGCCGGCGCGCGCGGTGCGGCCGATGCGATGGACGTAGTCGGCGGCATCCTGCGGCAGGTCGAAATTGAAGACGTGGCTGACGTCCGGGATGTGCAGGCCGCGCGAGGCGACGTCGGTCGCGATCAGCACGCCGAGCTTGCCCTCGTGGAAGTCTTCCATGTAGCGCAGGCGCTTCTTCTGGGGCACGTCGCCCGACAGCGCGGCGGCGTCGATGCCGTTGGCGCGCAGCACGTCCTCGAGGCGCTCGGCCATGCGCTTGGTGTTGACGAACACCATCGTGCGGTGCGGCGCCATGCTCCGCAGCAACCCGACGAGCAGCGGGATCTTCTCTTCCATCGCCGGGTAGTACATGAGCTGCCGCACGCGGTCGGCGGTGATCTTCTCGGGCTCGATGCGCACCAGCACCGGCTCGTTCATGTGCTCGTAGGCGAGCTCGAGCACGCGCTGCGAGAGCGTGGCGGAGAACAGCATGGACTGGCGCCGCTCGGGCGGCGGGAGCCGGCGCAGCATGTAGCGGATGTCGGCGATGAAGCCGAGATCGAACATGCGGTCGGCCTCGTCGAGCACCACGGCCTGCGCCTCGCGCAGCTCGAACACGTGCTGTTTGTAGTAGTCGATGATGCGGCCCGGCGTGCCGATGAGCACGTCGACACCGCCCTCGAGTTCGCGGCGCTGCTTCTCGTAGTCGACGCCGCCGAACACCACGGCGAGCTTGAGCCCGGTGTGGCGGTTGAGGACCTCGGCGTCCTTGTGGATCTGCACGGCGAGTTCGCGCGTCGGCGCGATCACGAGCGCGCGGATGGCGGTGGCGCCGCGGGTGGGCGCTGCCGGGCGCGCGAGCAGGTTCTGGAACAGGGCCACGAGGAAGGCCGCGGTCTTGCCGGTGCCGGTCTGCGCCTGGCCCGCGACATCGCGGCCGGCGAGGGCGACGGGCAGCGTCTGTGCCTGGATGGGTGTGCAGCGCACGAAGCCTGCGTCCTCGATGCCTTGCATCAGGGGCGGCGCGAGTTCGAGGGCCGAGAAGGTGAGGTCGGAAAGGTGGGTGTCTGACATTTCGTACCAGAGGTGGAGAGTGACGGGGACGCTTGCAAAAGGACCGCGGATTGGCTACAAATGCCATCCAGCCGGGCGTTCTGCCCCCGAGTCATCCTCTCTTTCTGGTAAGCCCAGAGGCACGAAACAACCAATTCCTGCGGCGCATTATAACCGTTTGGCGGCCCTCCGTACGGCATTCAGCCCGAGGCCCGCAAACCCGCCACCCCTTTTCCTTGTCCCCCGATCTCCCCACCCAAACTCCTAACGGAGGATCCCCCGCGTGAGCAGTCCTCACATCGTCAACACCTCGGATGCCACCTTCGCCGCCGATGTGCTCCAGTCGGACAAGCCTGTCCTGCTCGATTTCTGGGCCGAATGGTGCGGCCCCTGCAAGATGATCGGTCCCATCCTCGATGAGCTCGCCCCGGCGTACGCCGACCGCCTGCGCATCGCCAAGCTCAACATCGACGAGAACCCGGCGACGCCGCCGAAGTACAACATCCGTGGCATCCCCACGCTGATCCTCTTCAAGAACGGCACCGTCGAGGCGCAGAAGGTCGGCGCCGTGTCCCGCTCGCAGCTCGCGGCCTTCCTGGACAGCCACCTGTGAGGGGCGGTTACCTCGGCAACAAGGGCGGTGGCGGTGGTGGCGGCGGCGGTGGTGGTGGCCAGCGCCAGGGGCGCGGTCCGCGCCACGGCCGTGACCCGAACCGCGGTCCGCGCAACGGCAACGTCGGCGGGCCCTTGATGGAAGAAGGGCCGATCGACCACGCGCCCTTCATCGAGCACGGCGAAGACGCCGAGGTCATCAGCGCCGAGGAACTCGCCGCCTCGCGCAAGTCCATGAACCTGACCACGCTGAAGGCGATGCCGATCAGCAAGCTGGTCGAGCTCGCCGCGACTTACGGCGTCGAGAACATGGCGCGCTCGCGCAAGCAGGACATCATCTTCAGCCTGCTCAAGGCGCACGCCCGCAAGGGCGAGTTCATCTACGGCGACGGCGTGCTCGAGATCCTGCAGGACGGCTTCGGCTTCCTGCGCTCGGCCGACGGCTCCTACCTCGCCGGTCCCGACGACATCTACATCAGCCCGGCGCAGATCCGCCGCTTCAACCTGCGCACCGGCGACAGCATCTCGGGGCTGATCCGTCCGCCCAAGGACGGCGAGCGCTACTTCGCGCTGCTCAAGGTCGGCGAGATCAACTTCGACTCGCCCGACAACGCGCGCAGCAAGGTGCTGTTCGAGAACCTCACCCCGCTGCACCCGACCAAGCGCCTGAAGCTCGAGCGCGGCAACGGCTCCACCGAGGACCTGACCGCGCGCGCCATCGACCTCTGCGCGCCGATCGGCAAGGGCCAGCGCGGCCTCATCGTCTCGCCGCCCAAGGCCGGCAAGACCATGCTGCTGCAGAACATCGCCACCGCCATCACCGCCAACCATCCCGAGGTCTACCTCATCGTGCTGCTCATCGACGAGCGCCCGGAAGAGGTCACCGAGATGCAGCGCACCGTGAACGGCGAGGTGGTCTCCTCGACCTTCGACGAGCCGGCCGCGCGGCACGTGCAGGTGGCCGAGATGGTCATCGAGAAGGCCAAGCGTCTGGTCGAGCACAAGAAAGACGTCGTGATCCTGCTCGACTCCATCACCCGCCTTGCCCGCGCCTACAACACCGTCGTGCCGAGCTCCGGCAAGGTGCTCACGGGCGGCGTCGACGCCAACGCGTTGCAGCGCCCCAAGCGCTTCTTCGGCGCGGCACGCAACATCGAGGAGGGCGGCTCGCTCACCATCCTCGCCACGGCGCTGATCGACACCGGCTCGAAGATGGACGACGTCATCTACGAGGAATTCAAGGGCACCGGCAACAGCGAGATCCACCTCGATCGGCGCATCGCCGAGAAGCGGGTCTTCCCGGCGATCAACATCAACCGTTCGGGCACCCGCAAGGAAGACCTGATCACCGACCCGGGCGAGCTCGCGAAGGTGTGGATCCTGCGCAAGCTGCTGCACCCGATGGACGAGCTGGCCGCGGTGGAGTTCCTTCTCGACAAGATGAAGGACACGAAGACGAACGCGGATTTCTTCGAGGCTATGAAGCGCTGAGACGCTAAGAAGCGACGGTCTCGCGGGCGATGGCGCGATGGCCGATGTCGCGCCGGAACAGGATGCCCCGCCAGCAGATGCGGTCGGCGAGCGCGTAGGCCGCAGCCTGCGCCTCGCCCACCGTGTCGCCCAAGCCCACCGCGCACAGCACGCGGCCGCCGGCCGTCACCACGCGGCCCTCGGCGAGCGCGGTGCCGGCATGGAACACCTTGCCCGGCAGGGCTGCGGCCTCCTCGAGACCGGCGATGGGATCGCCCTTGCGCACCGTGTCGGGATAGCCCTCCGCGGCGAGCACGACGCCGAGCGCGGCGCGCGGATCCCAATCCATCTCCACTTGGTCGAGCCGGCCATCGAGCGCCGCATCGCAGAGCAGCGTGAGATCCGACCGCAGGCGCGCCATGATCGGTTGCGTCTCGGGGTCGCCGAAGCGGCAGTTGAACTCGAGCACGTTCGGCGTGCCGTCGGGGGCGACCATGATCCCGGCGTACAGGAATCCCGTGTACGGCATGCCGTCCGCGGCGAGGCCGCGGATGGTGGGCCAGATGACCTCGCGCATGATGCGCTCGTGCATCGCGGGCGTGACCACGGGGGCGGGCGAGTAGGCGCCCATGCCGCCGGTGTTCGGGCCGGTGTCGCCGTCGCCGACGCGCTTGTGGTCCTGGGAGGTCGCGAACGGCAGCACATGCACGCCGTCCGCCATCACGATGAAGCTCGCTTCCTCGCCGGGCAGGAACTCCTCGATCACGACCTCGGTGCCGGCATCGCCGAAGCTGCCCGCGAACATGGCGCGGGCGGTGTCGATCGCCTCGTCGGCCGTGGCGGCGATGACGACGCCCTTGCCGGCCGCGAGGCCGCTCGCCTTGACGACGATCGGGCAACGCTGCGCCCGCACCCAATCCGCATCGAAGCTGTCGCGGGTGAAGGTGGCGTAGGCCGCGGTCGGGATGCCGTGGCGGCGGAGGAATTCTTTGGTGAAGGCCTTGGAACCCTCGAGTTGCGCCGGCGCGCGGCGTGGCCCGAAACAGCGCAGGCCCGCCGCCTCGAAGGCATCGACCACGCCCAGGACCAGCGGCGCCTCGGGGCCGATGATCGTGAGGCCGACGCCTTCGCGGCGCGCGAGCTCGACGAGTCCGGCGACGTCCTCGGCGGCGACCGCCACGTTGCGCACCCGCGGCTCGGTGGCGGTGCCGGCGTTGCCCGGCGCCACCAGGACTTCGGAGACGCGCGGCGACTGCGCGCATTTCCAGGCGAGGGCGTGTTCGCGGCCACCGCCGCCGACGATCAGGACCTTGAGGCCGTGGGCATGCATGTGGCGGGTCTCAGTGCCGGAAGTGGCGCAAACCGGTGAACACCATCGCCATGCCGCGCTCGTCGGCCGCGGCGATGACCTCGGCGTCGCGCAAGCTGCCACCGGGCTGGATGACGGCGGTGATGCCGAGCTCCGCGGCGACATCGAGGCCGTCGCGGAACGGGAAGAAGGCGTCGGAGGCCATCACCGCGCCCTTGACCTCGAGCTTCTCGTCCGCAGCCTTGATGGCGGCGATGCGGCTCGAGTAGACACGGCTCGTCTGCCCGGCGCCGATGCCGAGGGTGGCGCGGTCGCGCGCGTAGACGATGGCGTTCGATTTGACGAACTTGCAGACCTGCCACGCGAAGAGGAGGTCGTCGAGCTCGGCGTCGGTGGGCGCGCGGCGGCTGACGACCTTGAGGTCGGCGCGTGCGATGCGACCGTCGTCGCGGGTCTGCGCGAGCAGCCCGCCGGTGACGCTGCGGTACTCCTGCTCCGGTCCCGCATCGCGCGTCAGGTCGCCGAGCTCGAGCACCCGGATGCCGGGTTTGGTGGCGAGCACGGCGCGCGCCTCGGGCGAGACCTGCGGTGCGGCCAGTACCTCGAGGAACTGGCGGCCGACGATGCGCGCGGCGGTGTCGGCGTCGAGCGGGCGGTTGAAGGCGATGATGCCGCCATAGGCGGAGGTGGGATCGGTGCGGTGCGCGGCCTCGTAGGCTGCGGCGATGTCGGGCGCGGTGGCCACGCCGCAGGGGTTCGCGTGCTTGACGATCACGCAGGCGGGCGTCTCGAACTGGCGCACGCACTCGATGGCGGTGTCCGCATCGGCGATGTTGTTGAAGGACAGTTCCTTGCCCTGCAGCGACCGGGCGTTCGCGACCGAGGGGCCGCGCGCGGCCGGGTCACGGTAGAACGCCGCCTTCTGGTGGGGGTTCTCGCCGTAGCGCAGGCCCTGCACCTTCTCGAAGACCAGCGGCAGCACGCGCGGGAAGTCCTCGCCCGGCACCGGATTGCGCGTCTGCAGGTAGCTCGCGACCATGGAGTCGTAGCGCGCCGTGTGCGCGAACGCCTTGGCCGCAAGCTGCGCGCGCAGGGCGGGCGAGGTCGCGCCGTCGTGCGCATCGAGCTCGGCGAGCACCGTCGCATAGTCGGCGGGATCGACCACCACCGTGACGGCGTCGTGGTTCTTGGCGGCGGCGCGCACCATGGCCGGGCCGCCGATGTCGATGTTCTCGATGGCCTCGGCGTAGCTGCAGGCGGGGCGCGCCACGGTCTCGGCGAAGGGATACAGGTTCACGACCAGGAGGTCGATGCGCTCGATGCCGTGCAGCGCCATGACGCTCTCGTCGACGCCGCGACGGCCGAGCAGCCCGCCGTGGATGCGCGGATGCAGGGTCTTGACGCGACCGTCCATGATCTCGGGGAAGCCTGTGTGCTGCGAGACCTCGGTGACGGCGATGCCTTGCTCGGTGAGCAGGCGCGCCGTGCCGCCTGTCGAGAGGATGGCGACGCCGCGGCGTTCGAGTTCGCGGGCGAGGTCGAGGAGGCCCGTCTTGTCGGAGACGGACAGCAGCGCGCGGCGCAGGACGACGGGCATGGCGGTCAGTCCGCGGCCAGGCCGAGGTCGCGCAGCTTGCGGCGCAGCGTGGCGCGGGTGATGCCGAGGATCTCGGCGGCGCGGGTCTGGTTGCCGTCGGCATGCCGCAGCACGACGCGCAGCAGCGGCTCCTCCACTTCGCGCATCACGCGCTGGTAAAGGCCGGGGCTGCGGGTGCCGCCCAAGTGGCTCAGGTAATCTTCGAAGGCGCGCTCCGCATGGCCGCGCAGCGGCAGGTCGCTTCCCCGTGCATCGTTGCTCGACATCTGTCCCCTCGCATCGCCGTGCAGGCTCATGCCGCGTCGGCCGTCTCGCCGCACCACGTCCCGAACTCCCGGACTGCACACGCGAACTGCGACGCCGTATCCGACGCCGCCATGAACCGCGCCCGCGCTGCGGGCGTGTCGTCGAGCAGCTTGCCGTACCAGCCGAGGTGTTTGCGTGCGATCCGCAGCCCGGAATCTTCACCGTGAAAGGCGTAGATGGCCTGCAGATGTGTCAAAACTATATCACGCTGCGCCGCGCGGGTGAGTGGCGCCGGCACGACACCCGTGGTCAGCAGACCGTTGATATCGCGGAAGATCCACGGTGCGCCGTGCGCGGCCCGGCCCACCATCACGCCTGCAGTACCCGTGGAATCAAGCACATCCCGCGCTTTCCGGGGTGAGTCTATGTCGCCGTTGGCGATCACGGGGATCGAAACGGCGGCGCGGATCTCGCGGATGGTGTCGTACTCGGCCTCGCCTTCGTAGAAATCCGCCCGCGTCCGCCCATGGATCGCCAAGGCCGCGATCCCGGCCGATTCCGCGATGCGGGCGACGGCCGCGCCGTTGCGGTGCTCGCGGTCCCAGCCGGTGCGGGTCTTGAGCGTCACCGGGACGCCGGTCCCTTGAGCCGCCGCGACCACCGCCTCGAGGATGCGACCGACCAAGGGCTCGTCCTGCAACAACGCCGAGCCGCAGAGGCGGTTGCAGACTTTCTTTGCCGGACAGCCCATGTTGATGTCGATGATCTGCGCGCCGAGGTCGATGTTGCGGCGTGCGGCCTCCGCGAGGGCGGCAGGTTCCGCGCCCGCGAGCTGCACCACACGCGGCTCGGGCTCACCTGCGTGGTCCATGCGCTGGCGCGACTTGCGCGAGTTCCAGAGGCGCGTGTCGGAGGTGATCATCTCCGACGCCGCGAGCGCGGCGCCGAGCTCGCGCGCGAGGATGCGGAACGGCCGGTCGGTGACGCCGGCCATCGGCGCGAGCACCGCCGGCGCGGCGATGTCCCAGCGGCCGATGCGGAAGGCGGGCGTCTCAGCGTCCATGGGTACAGACCGGCTCGCGATCCGCCCGCGGGAGGCAGGCGTCGAGCTCGAAGCCGACGACGCGCGACCCGGGATCGCGCGCCGAGAACTCTGCGGCGATGCGGGCGCCTGGCGCCAGCATGCGGGGGGCGACGGTCGGTCGCGCCGCCGGCGCCGCCGCTGACGGGGCGCTTGTTGCGGTAGGCCCGTACTCGGCGGGGGAGAGGTCGCGGCGCGCGACGGTCTTGCCTTCGGCATCGAGCAGCACGAGGCGCAAGAGCGGCGCGGGCTGCGCGATCGCCGCGGTGTTGCGCACGGAGGCGCGCACGGTGAGGAATCCGGCGCTGTCGTCTTCGCGCGCCCCCTCCTGCAGGACTTCGTAGGCGGCCGGGTCCCACATCGGTTCGATCGGCCGTCCCAAAGAAACATAGGCGCGCTGCACCCAGGGTCCGATGCCGGCCACGCCTGCGAGCGCGGCGCGATGGTAGTGCGCCACCTGGCCGGCGAGCAGCAGCCCGAGCAGGATCGCGACCGGCCACAGTCCGCGGGGCGGCGGCGCGGGCTCGGGCGGACGCAGGTCGGCCACGGTGACCGCGCTCGTCCGACCAGCCAAGCAGGTCCAACCGTCAAGCGAGCGCCAGGCTGTCAGGCGCAGCGAAGGCTCGTAGGCGGCGATGACCTCCTCGGCCTGCTCGTCGAGCAGGCCGGCGAGCACCAGCGCGCCGCCGGGCTTGAGCATCGCGACAAGACGGGGCGCGAGCTCGCACAGGGGTCCCGCGAGGATGTTCGCGAGCACGAGATCGGCGCCGCCCTGTCCGTCGTCGGCAGGCCCCTTTCCGGTGGGCGAAGCGTTGACGGCCGCGGCGAGCTCGTCGGCCGAGGCGTGGATCTGCAGGCGATCGGCGACGCGGTTGCGGCCGGCGTTGTCGAGCGTCGCCACCAGGGCCTGCGGATCGATGTCGAAGGCCAGCGCCTGCGCGGCGCCGAGCTTCAGCGCCGCGATCGCGAGCACGCCCGAGCCACAGCCGTAGTCGACCACGACCCCGGCGGGCGGCGTGTGCGCATCGAGGTATTCGAGGCACAGGCGCGTGGTCGGGTGCGTACCGGTGCCGAAGGCGAGACCCGGGTCGAGCTCGACGATGACGGCGTCCGGCTCATCGACCGTCATGTGCGAGGGCTGGATCCACAGCCTCTCGCCGAAGTGCATCGGCTCGAAGTCGCGCAACCATTCGCGCTCCCAGGCCTTGTCCTCGACGGGGCGCAGTTGCAGCCGCCCGACGTCGCAGCCGATGTCGGCGGCGAGGAACAGCAGTTGCGCGGGCGGCAGCGCATCGGCCTCGAAGATCGCCTGCAGGCGCGTGGCCGGCCACAGGCGCACCTCGCCGGGCGCGGGCTCGAGGATCGCGTCATCGCGTTGGTCGGTATAGGTGACGGCGAGCGCGCCGGCCTCGAAGCAGGCGCTCTCCACGGCCTCCGGGTCGAGGCCATCGAGATCGAGGGTGAGGGCGACCTGCGGCACGGCGCGTGCCTATTTCAGGCCGAGACGACGCTCGAGGTAATGGATGTCGAGACCGCCTTGCTGGAACGCCGCGTGCGCGAGGATCTCCTGGTGCAGCGCGGCGTTGGTCTTGATGCCCTCGACCACCATCTCGGCGAGCGCGTTGCGCATGCGGGCGATCGCGGTGTCGCGGGTGTCGCCGTGCGAGATGAGCTTGGCGATCAGCGAGTCGTAGTTGGGCGGCACGCTGTATCCCGAGTAGAGATGGCTGTCGACGCGGATGCCGGGGCCGCCGGGCGCGTGCCAGAGGCGCACGGGCCCCGGCGAGGGCATGAAGGTCTTGGGGTCCTCGGCGTTGATGCGGCACTCGAGCGCATGGCCGCGCAGCACGATGTCCGGTTGCGTCCACGGCAGCTTCTCGCCTGCGGCGATCATGAGCTGCGCTTTCACGAGGTCGATGCCGGTGACGAGCTCGGTCACCGGATGCTCGACCTGGATGCGCGTGTTCATCTCGATGAAATAGAACTCGCCGTTCTCATACAGGAACTCGAGCGTGCCGGCGCTGCGGTAGCCCACCGCGCGGCAGGCCTCGACCACGCGTTCGCCCATGCGCGCACGCTGCGCCTCGGTGATGCCGGGCGCGGGCGCTTCCTCGATGACCTTCTGGTGGCGGCGCTGCATGGAGCAGTCGCGCTCGCCCAGATGGATGACATTGCCGTGGTGGTCGGCCAGCACCTGGAACTCGATGTGGCGCGGCTTCTCGAGGAATTTCTCCATGTAGACCTGGTCGTTGCCGAAGGCGGCGAGCGCCTCCGACCGGGTCACGTTGATCGAGTGCAGCAGCGCCGCAGCGTTGTGCACGACGCGCATGCCGCGGCCGCCGCCGCCGCCCGAGGCCTTGATGATGACCGGGTAGCCGATGTCCTTGGCGATGCGCAGGTTCTCGTCGCCGTCGAGCCCGAGCGGTTCGCCCGAGCCGGGCACGCAGGGCACGCCGTAGGACTTCATGGCCTTGATCGCGGAGACCTTGTCGCCCATGAGGCGGATCGTCTCGGCCTTCGGGCCGATGAAGGTGAATCCGCTCTGCTCGACGCGCTCGGCGAAATCGGCGTTCTCGCTGAGGAAGCCGTAGCCCGGGTGGATCGCGGCGGCGTCGGTGAGCTCCGCCGCCGAGATGATCGCCGGCATGTGCAGGTAGCTCTTGGCCGAGGGTGGTGGCCCGATGCACACCGATTCGTCGGCGAGCAGCACGTGCTTGAGGTTCGCATCGACGGTCGAGTGCACGGCGACGGTCTTGATGCCGAGCTCGCGGCAAGCCCGCAGCACGCGCAGCGCGATCTCGCCGCGGTTCGCGATGATGACCTTGTCGAGCATGGTCAGGCGATCGAGAACAGCGCTTGGCCGAACTCTACCGGGTCGCCGTTCTGCACCAGCACCGAGGTGACGCGACCGGCGCGGTCGCTCTCGATCTGGTTCATCATCTTCATGGCCTCGATGATGCACAGCACCTCGCCGACCTTGACCTCGTCGCCGATCTGCACGAAGGCCTTGGCGCCCGGTGCCGGCGCCGAATAGAACGTGCCGACCATCGGGGCCTGCACCGTGTGTTCGGTCGAGCGCGGGGCGGCGGCCGGGGCCGCAGCGGCGATGGGCGCAGCGCCCGCGGCGCCTCCCTCGGCCGCGTACGACGGCATCGGGGGCGGGGCGTAATAGGCGACCGGCGCTGCGGCGCCGGTCGGCGCACGGCTGATGCGCACCGACTCCTCGCCTTCCTTGATCTCGATCTCGTTGATGCCCGACTCTTCGAGCAGTTCGATCAGTTTCTTGACCTTGCGGATGTCCACGATCACCCCGGGGGAGCCAGATGCTGGATCGTGGACTTTACCCCAACATGGTCGCAATGAGGGTCGATTTGCGGCGATTGACCGCCGATCGGAGGCGAATCAGGCGGGTTTTTCGGTCCGCAGTCCTTCGAGGCGCTGCAATTCGGTGCGGATGAGGCCCTGCACCACCTCCAACGACAGGCGCCCGGCGTTCAGCAGCTCGATGTGGTCGAGGATGAAGGCGGCCTCGTCGGCGTGCAGCTCACCGACCTTCACGGCCACGATCCGCCGCTGGGCATCCGCGAACACCGTGAACGGGAACACCGGGTCGATGCCGAAGGCGTCGGCGGCGGCAAGGCCGTCCTCCTCGCCGATCAGCAGCGGGTAGTCGAGACCGATCTTGGCGGCGTACTTGAGGACATCCTCGCGGAAGTCCACGGCGATGCCGACCACCTCGACGCCGCGTGCGCCGCGCTCGGTGCGCAGCTGACGCAACAGCGGGATCTCGCGGCGGCAGGGGGCGCACCAGGTGGCCCAGAAATTCACGATGAGCGAGGGGTGCTCGAAGCTCGAGAGCTTGCGCAGCGGACCCTCGGGCGTGGCGAGCGCGAAATCCGGCAACACCGTCGGGATCACCCGCGAGGGCTTGCGACCGCTCTGGGCGGCATCGCCCGCCGCCGGGGCGCCCGGGACGCCGGTTGCGGCGACATCGCCCGCCGAGGTCGAGGGCTTGCCCGACAGATAGAGATACACGCCTGCGCCCGCGAGCAGCGCGGCGAGCACGACGGGAAGGATGAGTTTTTTCATGGTGCGCTCCCTGCGGTGACCGGCGTGCTGCCGGTGGCTTGTGCGGCGACGGCCGCGAACTCCGCGGCCTTCATGAATCCGACCACGCGGTACTGCGTCCGTTCCCTGCCGTCGGGACCCCAGAACGCGATGGTCGGCGGGCCGAAGATCCCGAAGCGCTGCAACAGCGCCTGGTCCGCGGCGTCGTTGGCCGTGACGTCGGCTTTCAGCAGCACGGCACCCGCGAGCGCCTGCTGCACCGCCGGATCCGTGAAGGTGTAGCGCTCCATCTCCTTGCAGGAGACGCACCAGTCCGCATAGAAATCGAGCATCACGGGCCGTCCGGCCGCCGCTGCGGCGGCAAGTTCACGGTCGAGCCCGTCCGTGCCCTTGATGCTGCGGAACTCGAGCCCCTTGGCCTCGCGCGCGAGCTGCGGGATGGGCGCGAGCGGGTCGCGCCCGCCGAGCGCCGCGCCGATGAGCATCGTGAGGCCCCAGGCGCCGAGCAGCAGCCCCGCGATGCGCGTGGCGCCTCCGCGTACACCCGCGCTCGCGCCGGTGCTTGGGCGCCACCGCCATAGCAGCCAGGCGCCCGCCAGCGCGGGTACCGCCCACAACGCGAGCACGACGCGCTCCGGCAGGATGCGCGCCAGCATCCACACCGCCACCGCGAGCAGCAGCACACCGAAGAATTGTTTGACGGTGTCCATCCACGCGCCGGCCTTGGGCAGCAGGCGGCCCGCAGACGCGCCCACCGCAAGCAGGGGCACGCCCATGCCGAGCGACATCGCGAAGAGCGCGCTGCCGCCGCGCAGCATGTCGCCGGTCTGCGCGATCACCGCGAGCGCCGCGAACAACGGCGGCGCCACGCAGGCCGAGACGATCAGCGCCGAGAGCGCGCCCATGGCCGCAACGCCGCCCAGGGTGCCGGCGCGTTGGCGGTTGCTCGCATCGGACAGGCGGGTCTGCAGCGCGGCCGGTACCTGGATGGTGAACAGGCCGAACATCGACAGCGCCATCACCACGAAGAAGAGCGCGAACAGCACGATGATCCAGGGCTTCTGGAAGAGCGCCTGCACCTGTTGCCCGGCGGCGGCCGCGGCGACCCCGGCGAGCGTGTTGGTGACCGCCATGCCGAGCACATAGGCGAGCGAGAGCGTGAAGGCGCGCTTCGGCGTCACCGAGCTGCCCTGGCCGGCGATGATCCCGGAGAGGATCGGCACCATCGGCAGCACGCAGGGCGTGAAGGCGAGCAGCAGGCCGAGCCCGAAGAACGTGGCGAGCACGAGCGGCAGCCGCCCGTCGCGGATCAGCGAGGCGAGCCGGTCCTGCTCGGAGACGAAGCCGCCCGTCGCGCCCCCCATGGTCGCGCCGCCCGCGGCGTCACGGGGCGGGGGCCCGGCGGTCGCGGTGCCGGTGGTGGCGGGCAGCACGACCTTCATCCGGCGCTTTTCGGGCGGATAGCAGAGCCCGGCGTCGGCGCAGCCTTGCAGCCCGACCACCAAAGGGAGTTCCAGCGCACCGCCCGGTGCGCGCGACACAGGTACCGTGATGCTCACGGCCTCGTGGAAGACCTGTTGGCGACCGAAGAACTCGTCTTCTTTCTCTTCGCCGGCCGGGATATCGGCGGCACCGAGCGTGGCGGCCACCGGCCCCGCGGCGGTGTCACCCGAGGGTGTATCGATCGCAAAGCTCATGCGATGGCGGTAGAGGTAGTAGCCCGGCGTGACCAGGAAATCGACCCGGATCCGATCTGCGCCCTCGGCGACGGCCTCGACCTTGAAGGCTTCGCCGGGCGGCAGGAACTGCGAGTCGACGACCTGCGCCGAGGTCGGCGCCGCGCCGCCGGTGAGGCCCGCGAGGGCGAGCCCGGCGAGCAGGGCGGTGCGCACGGTGCCGCGGCGCATCGCGGAAAATAAACGCTTTGGATTCATGGAGTTACCGAAACGAGGGTCGGTCGAGCCCATCAGCATAGCCGGGTCCGCCCTTGAAATGGAACATTCCGCCGCTATCATTAGCAGCCACGCAGGGAGAGTGCTAACACGCTCGACCTGCCCCAACCCCGTCCAACTGTTCAGCTTAGGAGCGAAACATGAAAATCCGTCCGCTTCATGACCGCGTGATCGTGAAGCGCCTGGAAGAGGAACGCACCTCTCCGGGCGGCATCGTCATCCCCGACAGCGCCACCGAGAAGCCCTCGCAGGGCAAGGTCGTGGCCACCGGCAAGGGCAAGATCCTCGAGGACGGCTCCGTCCGCGCCCTGGATGTGAAGGTCGGCGACAAGATCCTCTTCGGCAAGTACAGCGGTACCGAAGTGAAGGTCGACGGCGATGATCTCCTCGTCATGCGCGAGGAAGACATCATGGCCGTGATCGAAGGCAAGTAAGCCTCACCCCCAACCCCAAGGAACCACGAACAATGGCTGCCAAAGAAGTACGATTCGGTGACGATGCCCGTTCGCGCATGGTGCGCGGCGTCAACATCCTCGCCAACGCCGTCAAGGCGACCCTCGGCCCCAAGGGCCGCAATGCCGTGCTCGAGAAGAGCTTCGGCGCCCCGACCGTCACCAAGGACGGCGTCTCCGTCGCCAAAGAGATCGAACTGAAGGACAAGTTCGAGAACATGGGCGCGCAGATGGTGAAGGAAGTCGCTTCCAACACCTCTGACGAGGCCGGCGACGGCACCACCACCGCCACCGTGCTCGCGCAGGCGATCATCCGCGAAGGCCTGAAGGCCGTGGCCTCGGGCCGCAACCCGATGGACATCAAGCGCGGCATCGACAAGGCCGTGATCGCGGCCACCGAGGAGATCAAGAAGCTCTCCAAGCCCTGCAAGGACAACAAGGCGATCGCGCAGGTCGGCACCATCAGCGCCAACAGCGACGAGTCGATCGGCAAGACCATCGCCCAGGCGATGGAGAAGGTCGGCAAGGAAGGCGTGATCACCGTCGAGGAAGGTTCGGGCCTGCAGAACGAGCTCGATGTCGTCGAGGGCATGCAGTTCGACCGCGGCTACCTCTCGCCGTACTTCATCAACCAGCAGGCGAGCCAGACCGTCGAGCTCGAGAAGCCGTTCATCCTGCTCGTCGACAAGAAGATCTCGAACATCCGCGAGATGCTGCCGGTGCTCGAGGGCGTGGCCAAGTCGGGCCGTCCGCTGCTCGTGATCGCCGAGGATGTCGAGGGCGAGGCGCTCGCCACGCTCGTCGTCAACAACATCCGCGGCATCCTCAAGGTCGCGGCCGTCAAGGCCCCGGGCTTCGGCGACCGCCGCAAGGCCATGCTGCAGGACATCGCCATCCTCACGGGCGGCACGGTGATCTCCGATGAGGTCGGCCTGCAGCTCGAGAAGGCGACGCTGAACGACCTCGGCGAGGCCAAGAAGATCGTCGTCGAGAAGGAGAACAGCACCATCATCGACGGCGCCGGCAAAGCCAGCGACATCAAGGCGCGCATCGAGTCGATCCGCCAGCAGGTCGAGGAAGCCACCAGCGACTACGACAAGGAGAAGCTGCAGGAGCGCGTCGCGAAGCTCTCCGGCGGCGTCGCCGTGATCAAGGTCGGTGCGGCCACCGAGATCGAGATGAAGGAGAAGAAGGCCCGCGTCGAGGACGCCCTGCACGCCACGCGTGCGGCGGT
>Ga0315903_10006223_pt1 | contig 15302 bp, 29 predicted proteins | sample LakEriMetagenome_7_FD_203524 | JGI IMG/M metagenome (GOLD analysis project Ga0315903, IMG submission 203524) | Freshwater fungal communities from buoy surface, Lake Erie, Ohio, United States - Buoy 2 MA119 | ecosystem: Environmental > Aquatic > Freshwater > Lake | place: USA: Lake Erie, Ohio...
ACTACCGCGCCCTGTTGGGCTTTTCCGTAGCCGTACAACTGCACTTGGGTAATCTGTTGAGATGTAGCGCCTTCACTGCGCTTGGCTTTTACACCTGCAGGTGAAGTGGTTTTCCAATCTAGCACATACCCTTTTTCAATATCAAAGAGATCAATAGTTCCAGATAGGTTTGCCCTAATCTGAACCTTTTGCTCTACTTCATACCTTTCAGGGAACTTGCTAAAAATATCCTCTAAGAATGAGTGGATGGCGGTACCAACATTGGCTGCCCAGGAACCGCCACCCGACTCATTAGCCTTATCCCAATCCAACAACTTGTAAGCCAATCGGCGCACACACTCTTGCCCAACCTCGCTAGGTCCAATATAAACCTGTTGTGATCGTGGCGTGTAGCGTGAAGCCTCTGTAATGATATTGGTGATTTCATTCGCCAACTCTTTACTTGGACTGTTCAAAGGTGCAAAAGTCATTTGTTATTCATCCTCATTAACGATAGTAAAACGGCGTGAAGTAGATTTTACCTCAAGGGCTTCAACTACCTGCGGTGGTAGCAATTCCCGTGCGCGTTTCGTGTCGAATCTTGTGGACTCAACAAATGACCAGCGAACTACCGGCTTATTGTGGAACATACCAATTTGGTTATCTCCCAAAGCCGCCTCAATGTGTGATCGAGCTACATCTGCTACCTCTTGCAGTTGTTTAATCTGCGCAAGTGCGTTTTTGTATTGCTCAAGCCACGCAGCAATGTTGCTATCAAAATCAACAATGCCTTTCTCTATTTCTACGCTCATACTAACCCCCATTAGTAATAGTTTTTGCGCTGAAAATGTTTCCAAGCGGCACAAGGACCGCCGGAGCCATATTTTCTGCCTATGTAGGCAAGTGCTGCAATCGTTTGGGCAACAGTGGAATCACTGCGCTTCATTCCTAGATTGCGATAAGTACCATCCAATAATTGCCCAACACCTGATGCTGAACTTGTTGGATTATCCTTATCTTGCCAGGCGCTTTCTTTGCTCATAAGAGCGTTAAAGCACTTGAACTGTTGAGTTGTGAGTAACTCACGCGCCACCTCTTTTGGATTTACCTGCATCAAGTGTGGGCGATCCTTGTAGATCACTAACTCAGGAATTGCAGGTTGGGCGGTTATGCCCTGAACCATTAAAGATGTTGCAATGCTTACGCTCACGATGAGTGCAAGCCTTTTGATGAGTCTTTTATCTGTTGGTGTAATGGTTTAGCTCCTTGTTCAGTTGCAGCATACTTTTTTAATACACGCCGGATGTAGCCACCCGATGTGCCAAGTTGTGCCGCAATTTCGTTAACAGGCTTCCCCTTTAGGTGCAATTTGATAATGGAAAGTGCCATCCCTTTGAAGGCGTAATCCTTATCCCTTGCCTTGGCATCTCGATCTGCAGGTGTAGTTCCACCCCAAATGCCGTGAGGAATCTGTTTTTCTAGTGCGTACTCCAAACACTCCATTCTGTGAATACAACTCTCGCATATCGCTTTGAGTTGGAGCAGTCTTTCTGCCTCTTGCTTTCGGTTATCGGGAAAGAATAAATCTTTATCCTCAACCTCGGCACATTTTGCTTGTGGAAATTTTGGGAGATCAACAAAGAAATCAAGAGATTTCAACGCTTTTCTTCCAACCACTGTGATAAATCCTGAATTACCCAGGCTTTATCAATCCCTGCGTTTCGGCGCTTTAGGATTATGTAATGAAAAGGCACCTCGGATAAACCGCGAGCCTTTGCATAGTTTTCTGCCTCAACTTCAGCTTCACGCCAAAATTCAGGCAAACTTATTGTTTTTCTATTCTTGAGTTCAAGAATGTATTGCTTCCCTGCAATGATTGCGACTAAATCGCCTTCATCATTCTTTCCGGCCTTCACCAAACGCTCGCATAACGCGCCTGCAGTTCGCAGCCAACGCATTACATCAGTTTCAAATTGTGCGCCTTTGCGCCCGTTTGGATTGGCCATTACTCGACTACTCGCAGTTTGGCTACTTTGGTACTCATCTCATCAGCGTTAAAAATACGGCGCTTTTTGATTGAGGTAATAATATCTTGGCAAAGATTGTAAGCCTCATCTTCAGACATTACGGCAATGCGCAGAGCCATTTCAGGCATCTCATCCCTAGCCTGATCAAGTTGCTCAACATAACCTTCAGCCTTGTATGAAGTGCGGTTTGCGGCCTGAAGTTCATCTAGGCAACTCAAATCAACTTGGCCAACTACATCTTCAACCAAATCAACGCAGGCATCACGCTCTTCAAGATAAAGGCAAATCTTGCCTGAATCAGTTGTGTGGACTGAAAACAAAGGATCGCGTACACGGCTCATTTCTTCACCCAAGGATTCTTGATTTCATTATCAAGAAAATTATCTTTCTCGATAATCATCCACATAATAAAGAGAAATGCGCTAACAGTTCCCACTGCCAATAAAAATAATTTCATATTTAACCTTTCCGTTCAAAGAGTAGGATGGCACATACTACACATCTTTGAACTGCGCGACACGCTAAGGTTTTTGAATCTCTATCTGAAACGGCGCTGCGGTGTTTATATCGTACTTAGCAGATATTTGTAGCGCCTCAATAAACTCACCTTGCGCCCATTCAGGCTTGGCTAGGTTGGCCAAGGTGCCGGCAAGGTATCCCAAGGCGTAAGGCGAGCCTGAACCAACGCCGTAAAGGCAATCAATGCTTTGGCTAATATCAAGCGAATCGCCAATTTCAAATACATTGCCTGCAAAAGCAATCAAAAAGCTGAAACTCACGCCATCTTTCTCAAAATCGTATGAGTTGGCCTTAAAGGCGGTAACAATGCTTGGGATAATTTTCTTGCCCATAAACTTAACGGGATCGGTGCCATCATAAAGGGGCGGTTTCCAGTTATACATAAGAATATCCCCTGGCCTGCAATCCCCGGACACGGCAAAGAGGTATTTGCCGATTTTCACGATTTTGGGGGTGCTAGGGGAAAGGGTGCGCTTATCGCCATCGGTGATTTGGGAATCAGCGCCCAGGATGGCGAAATCAGCGCCCTGGAAGGCAATAATGGTAGTCATTGGCCGATTGTAGGGGTTTAGCCTAGACAATGGAGAAAACCCGCCTACTTCCCCTTTAGGCGGGCCTTCAAGGGGAGCCTAACACGCTCAAATCTTGTTATCAAATTGTTATCAAAATCAGCTCCAAATGGTGCTTTCCTGTATATACAGGTGCTAAGTTTATCTCATTGAAGGGAACGGCTCTTCAAGGAACGGATCAGAAAATGCAACTCTTTCAAGTAAATCGTGGCAAGTTCATCAGCACAAATGAAGAATACCGAATTGATTATGTGCCTTATAGCGGTGGCTCTTCAGAGTGGATTATTTCACGCAAGAATTCAACAGATGCTTATTTCACTGCACTTACATCTGCACCAACACTTGCAGATGCAAAAGCAAAATACTTTGAGATTGTAAAGGCGGTTGCATAATGACTACACAAAAACTTTGGGTTTCCGATAATGGAGATGTTACTTGTGAAGCACACGCAGGTATGTATTTAAGATGTGCAATTGAAGCAAAGCCAAAAGCAAAGCAACACAAAACACCTCTTGGCAATTGGGCGCTTTACTTCACTCACCTACTAGGTGGCGAGAATCTAGTTTGCGAAACTTGTGTTCCTTGGGATTCACCAAACCATCCATACAACAAAATTAAGGCAGGTGCATAATGACTACAAAAGAAAAAGCGTTGGAACTATTTGATGCAGGAATCCCAAATGAGATTGAAGATTCCTTTTTAAAGGCAATGTTGAATGGCCATCGTTGGGGATGGCATCAAACATCATTTATGCAATGCCCTGCGTGTGAGAGAAAGGCGAATTCATAATGAAGGTTTCAACTATCAAGGTTGCAGGTTTGCCTGATTGTGTTGCTTGTGATGGCCGTTGGCAGGCTCTCTACAAGCGCCAATACCAACATCCAAACGGCGAACGCTATTGGATGGATGTGTGCGTTTTCTGCGCTCGCAAAAATTCAGAATATCAGGTGAAATAAATGGGTGCATATAAGGAACTATTCATTGAGATCCAAGATTCAATCTGCAATATTGCTAAAAACCTTGAGCAATCAATTGAGGATTGCGACATTGACCAAATGAAACTTGCCCTACGCGGTGCAATTGTGAACTCTGCTCTAACCATTGCTTTTATTGAAGAATTGGAGAATTAAAGATGAAGCTGAACAAACGCGGTGTAATCGTGATGTGGGCGCTTGTAATCCTTGTAGTGCTTGGCTTTACATACCTAACCCGTGATGTGTGTTATGTAGGCAATATGCCTGGGAACACCTTGGGCTACGGCTCTTGCTCAAAAATGATTGATTTGGTGATTACAAAATGAACTTTTCAGATGTAGTGATGTATCACATCCACCAATCAATTGAGGCAATCGCCTGCAATGAACCTAATCAGGCAGAAATGCACCGCCAAATGGCCAAAGTGCTTATTGAAAAGTTAGGTGCTTAATGACCCCAACGCCAATTAGATGTGTTCGAGTTTCGCAAGAATTGTGGAGCGCAGTAACTGCAAAAGCTACAGATGAAGGAAAAAGCGCCTCACAAATTATTATTGAAGCACTCAAGGAATACATAAAGTAGTTAAAAAGCAAGTAAACCCCGCACCTGGAACGGCAGGCGCGGGGTTTACTTATTGGGGGCGTGTGAGCGCCTAAATCTATTCTGTTGAAATCTCGCCTGAAATACTTGCGTAGGCTGCCAAATCAATAAAACTATCAAGGTGATCAGGGGTTTCAATCAATCTAGCAACCTTTACCAACCCCATACAGATTGCAACCTGCGCCGGTGTTACTTCAGTTTGTAGAAATGTTGACCATAAAGAGGCAATTCTTTGATGGTTGCTTAAAGCTGAACCATAATTCTTTTCTCTATCGCCGTGAGTGAGCCTATCGGCCTCGGCTAAAATCTCTTTGCGGTTCATTATTCCCCCAATTCGTACCAACCATCGCCCCATAAGGTGAGCAATCGTTGGAAATAATCGTTGTATTGAGCGCCGATAGTATCAAGGTTATAGAGAGAAACCGCACGCTCTCGGATTGCGGCGCGATCCAATTGCTTCACATTCTCGGCTGCATCCATAAACTCTTTGAGAGTTCGGCACCTAAAACCTGTAACGCCGTGGGGGTTATTCTCGGTAAAAGCGCCCCAATCGGTAGTAATCGTTGGGGTACCGCAAGCCTGAGATTCAATAACCACATTCCCAAATGGCTCAACATAGAGAGTTGGCGCAAAGGTGGCGATTGCACCGCCCATAAGCGCAGCACGCTCTTCAGGGTTTACGCTTCCCACAAATTCGCCGTAGCCGATTTGCTCGCCTGGACCTGCCAAGATAAGGCGCTTTCCTAGGCGCTCGCATACCTCTTGAGCGATTCGGTAGCCTTTTCGATCAATAAGCCGGCCAATAAATAGGTAGTAATCACCCTTGCCATCGCCAAGTGGGAACATTTCGGGTTCCAAATACCCTGGGATAACCGCATCATAAAATTGGCCATCTGCAGTAGTTGGGTTTTTCCACCCTGCATAGATTGAGTGCATCCAGGCATAAGATTCAAACACGCGGTAATTACTGAAAACACCGCCGTAGCCAACGCCAAATTCCACCGCTATCGCAGTTGGGAAGGCATCGGCAATTGGCTTGTGTGCGCCACCGCCGATTAAGCAAATGAAATCTTGCTCTTCAAATCGCGCTGCTATCTCTCGGATAGCGTTGCCATTGAAGGTTTGCCAGTGTGGCAGGGATATATCAAATGAAACGCTTGTGTAGTGATTAGATCCTTGGGCTTGCGCTCGCATCTCTTCAGATATGCAGGTGATTAGCTCATCCTCGACACCTTCAGATTGCTCGCCGGCATACAAATAAACAGTATGGCCTTGAGCCTTCATCATCATTACAAAACGGCGTACCTTTTCAGTAAAGGCACATCCTGCATACTCTTTTGTAACCTGAGTATGAGGCAAAGCTACAATATGAAACCGCATTATCCCCCCTGGTTAGTGCGTTATTCGACTATTTCAAGCCAAGAAAGTGTTGCTTCATCCCATTCATAGCGCTTGCCATCAGTAGGCATTGGTGTAGGCGCTTCCCAAAGGTATGAATCAGGGTTTAGTGTCCAAGATTCAAATGGCTTTGGTGCTGCAAATCCTACGCCATCAAATGTGTAACCAATTCCTGCATAATTCTTGTGGATTGGCATTTTTCCGCCTGAGTGAACCCCACCAAAAGTGTTATATGAAGTTTGAATCCATTCGCCACCTAGATTTTGTTCACACCAATCAGGCCCATCGGCAACAATAACTTGAGTTACCACGCCATTTTCAACTTTTGCATAATGAGCCATTTACTGTTCCTTTTCTCCATAAAGTGTTATTGCGTTCAATAGTTCAACTTCACGCTTTGTAACTATCCCGCCTTTTTCATCAAGCTGAGTTTTAGCAGTTGCTTCATCATCTGCAATGATATGAACCAACATTTTTACTTCAAAAGAAAAGCACTGAGTTGCTTTTTCCTCTTTGATTTTTGTTACATTGTCTTTAGTCATTTTTCCCCCTAGTTAGACTGCATATCGAATAATAACAATTCCTGAACCACCATTGTAAAGAATTCCAGCATCGCTTGTAGCACCACCACCACCACCAGTGTTTGATGTTCCATTACTGCCATTGTTAAGTGTTCCAGCAGCACCTGTACCACCACCACCTGATCCAGCAGATCCTATTGAGCCAACGCCATATCCACCACCGCCACCTGCATAGGAACCGCTAACACCTGTAGATGTAGCACTAGCCCAAGAAGAATACGCGCTTGAACCTGACCCACCAGCACCACCAGCAGTACCCGATCCATTTGAACCAGCACTACCGGCACCACCACCACCACCACCACTAGCAATTTTATCGCTAGGATTACAAGTTCCACCTGCATTACCTTGGCCACTTGTTGGTGATCCACCAGCAGGTGTTGGATTTTGTTGCAATTCATTTCCACCGCCACCGCCGGAACCACCTGTTCCACCGGCTTGTTGTGAATTTCCACCTCTACCGCCACCAACGGATGCAGTTAAAGCACCAAATTGTGAATTACCACCATTGCTTGTTGATGTTCCTAATCCACCTGGACCACCCGCTCCAACAGTTACTGCATAATTTTGTGCAGTAAGCGATTGTGCCGTGAATCCTAATAATCCACCTGCTCCACCACCACCACCACGATTTGAACCACCGCCACCGCCACCTGCAACAACAAGCATATCTGCACTTATAGATTGTGTTGGGGTAAATGTTCCCGAACCTGTAAATGTGTGATACCAGTAAGTTCCATCTGTAGTTACAGTTCCACCAGCAGCTTTTGCTACATAAGATGGTATTGTGTTAAAAGTTCCTGATGAAATAAATGTGTGATAGGTGTATCCACCTGTTGTAATTACAGTATTTCCACCTGATGCTTTTTGAGAGCCTGAGTATCGAGCAATAACAATACCTGAACCGCCTGCACCGCCTGGTGTATTGCCTGCAGTTGAAGTTGAACCACCACCACCACCACCGCCACCAGTATTTAAAGTGCCTGAAGTTCCTGGTGCGGTTGAATCATTTCCTGAACCATTGCCACCGCCACCTGCACCACCAGTACCTGCAGCAACGCTAACATTTCCACCGCCACCGCCACCGCCGGCGTAATAATAAGTTCCACTAATATTTTGACCAGTTGAAGTTGCTGCTCCCCAAGATGAATAGGTTGAAACACCTGCTCCACCATTACCACTAGCAGTTCCACTTTGACCAGCAGCAGCAGAACCACCGCCACCGCCACCACGGCTAGATGATCCAGCAGCACCAGCATTTCCTTGGCCCGAAGGTGTAGCAGATCCACCTGATGATGAACTATTACCACCACCACCACCAGAGCCACCATTGCCACCATTTACAGTTGCTCCACCACCAAAACCGCCACCTGCTGCTGCGGTTAAAGTGCCAAATTGTGAATTAGTTCCAGCGCTACCGCTTGCATCATTCGGTGATGAAGCCGCACCATTTCCACCAGCGCCAATTGTGATTGTATGTGAAGAATTAAGTGCAAGTGTTTGAGATGAAAAACCAACTAATCCACCTGCTCCACCAGCGCCACCAGCGCGAGTTCCACCGCCACCGCCACCTGCAACAACAAGCACATCTACAACAAGATTTAAATTACCGCTAATGCCTGATGCAATAACCCCAAGAATAGGCATTTAGCTCACATCCCCCGTTGCGTACCAGGTATCTGTTCCGGCTTTAATCAAAGTCATTACTGAGTAACGCGCTCTAGTCTTTGGCTGCGCTGAAGTACCACCTGTTGAGTTAAGTGTTACGCCGCCTGCGCCAACTACTGTTATTTGGCCTGTTCCAATTTGGATAAGGTTTACAAGTGAGCCTGTTGGAAATGCCACGCTTGAATTAAGTGGAATTGTGTAAGTTTGAGCTGAAGCATTTGATGCAGTAACTAAATCATCACGATCTGTTAAAACAAAAGTATATGTTGTACCTGTTTGAGCATTTACTGCCTCAACACCGCCTGCACCTGTTGCACCACTAGGACCTGTTGCACCACTAGGACCTGTTGCACCACTAGGACCTGTTGCACCAATCGGCCCTGTTGGGCCAGTAATACCTGTTGCACCTGAAGGACCTACTGAACCTGTTGGGCCAGTTGGACCTGTAGCACCTGCTGCGCCTGCAGTGTAGGCATACGCCAAAGAGTTCCAGGCAGTAGTACCATCGCCCATTTTGTATTTAGTGGTATCTGTTTCAAGTCCAATTTCACCTGCAGCAAGTGTTGGATTGTTTGAAGTCCAGTTTGCTGCGGTGTCGCGGCGGTTTTGTAGTCTTGAGGTCATTTTTTACCTTTTCCTGATTGTTAGAAAGAAACTGATGCTCCACCGGCATCAATAGTATAGGTCCAAGTTGAAGTTGTTGAAGTTCCTGCATTGTAAATAATGTCTGGGTTAATCGCTGAAGGTCCACCATCAAGATAATCAACAATGTACGCTGCTGCATCTTGGCCGGCAGGGCCAGTTGCACCAGTTGCACCGGTTGCACCGGCAGGGCCAGTATCACCTGTTGCACCAACAGGGCCAGTTGCACCTGTAGCTCCAACTGCGCCTTGCGGTCCAGTTGGGCCTTGTAATCCTGTAGGGCCAACATCGCCTGTTACACCTTGTGGACCAGTTGCACCAACAGGGCCGGTTGCACCAACATCGCCCTGGATACCTTGAATACCTTGTGGACCCGTTGCACCCGTTGGACCTACAGGGCCAGTTGCTCCAACTTCACCCTGAATTCCTTGAATACCTTGTGGACCTGTAGCACCTGTAGCACCAACAGGGCCAGTAGCACCAACAGGGCCAGTTGATCCAACATCGCCTTGCGGACCAGTTGCACCAACAGGGCCAGTTGCACCAACTTCACCCTGAATACCCTGGATACCTTGCGGGCCAGTAGCACCGGTTGCACCGATAGGGCCAGTAGATCCTGCAGGGCCAGTAGGTCCTACATCGCCTGTTACGCCTTGCGGACCTGTTGCGCCTGTAGCACCAACGGGGCCAGTGGCACCAATTGGACCAGTAGGGCCAGTATCACCGGTTGGACCTACGGGGCCTGTTGCACCTGTTGGACCTGTTGCACCAACTGGGCCTTCGACTGCCTGAAGTGATGTAATTACATAAGAGTAATGTTGTGATCCTTCAGTGTAGAAATTGATGCTTTGAGCCTGATTTTCATTATTGGTTGCATAAATTTCAACAATCATACGATCAGTTTCTGCAACTGCCGAACTTGGCAACACAATCTCAAGCTGAGTAAGCATTGGATTTGTTGAATCGTAAGGAATTAATGTTGAATCTGTATCACCAATTGTTGCTAAAACAGTACCTGCATTATTGGCTAACTTCAGGCGTGCAAAAGCTAAAACATCTGCACCGCTTGAAGGCTTTGAGAAATACATATAAAAGCGTTGTGCGCCTGAAGGGATTAAGGTAAATCCAAAAGGCTCGCTTATGTATTGCTGCATTAACTCGGTTGAGTTTCCTGCAACAGAGTTAGTAACAGTTGCCATTGCGGCAGTTGTTGGCTCTGTACCTAATTGCTTAAATCCTGTTAATTCTGTAACGGATTCATTGAAATAGTAGAAACGGCCAGTTGAGTAACCTTGTGGACCTGTAGCACCGGTTGCGCCTGTAGGACCAGTGGCACCTGTAGCGCCAATCGGTCCGGTAGATCCTGTAGCACCCGTTGGACCAGTAAGGCCAGTAGGTCCAACTTCACCGGTTGCACCGGTTGCACCTTGTGGGCCAGTGGCACCTACGGGGCCAGTTGGACCTGTTGCACCTGTTGGGCCTTCAATACCCTGAATACCTTGGATGCCTTGCGGTCCAGTTTGGCCGATAGGGCCAGTTGATCCGATAGGACCAGTTACGCCTGTTGGGCCAATCTCACCTTGCGGGCCAGTAGCGCCAACATCACCTTGCGGACCTGTAGCACCGGTTGGACCTTCAACACCTTGAATACCCTGGATGCCCTGAATACCCTGGGGGCCAGTGGCACCAATTGGACCAGTTACGCCTGTTGGACCGATAGGGCCAGTAGATCCTGTAGGACCCGTAGCACCACTAGGACCAGTAACACCGATAGGGCCAGTTACGCCTGTTTGTCCAATTGGGCCAGTGGCACCGGTTGGACCTGTAGGGCCAGTGGCACCTGCAGGGCCTTGTGGGCCTTGCTCATTGGAAATAATTACCTCTGCAGTTGAAGCAATCTCAACAATTACATCAGTTGTGCTTGAGGATACATAGACAATTGAACTCATCGAGTTACCTCAGGTGAAATATTTAACTCACCCTGAACCAAACGGGTTACTGCGCCAACTGCAGAAATTAGCTCTAAATCATAAACATAAGTTCCTGCAGGCAAAAGCGCAGTTTGGGTTGCAGTTTGATTGAGGCTAATTGTGCCTGCTGCACCGCCAAGAGTAATGCCACCATTGCTTGTTGTAAGCGAAAGGATAACTTCACTATCTTCAACATCTACGCGAGCCGCAAGGCGAGCAGTCCAATTGGTGATATTTACGGGTGTGCCATCAATCTCCCAAGTTAAGAGAAGGTTGAAAGTTGCACCCTGCTCAATCGTAAAATTAAGTGTGCCTGCTGCCATTTATTTGCTCCAAAAAATAGTAAGGGTTACTTTGATCCTCTACCAAAATCAACGGCTGAAGAATCAAGCCACTTGAGAATTGGACCTGCAGCGCCTGCTAGGGCTGCCATTCCAAGAGTTTTCAAATCTGTTTCACCGGCAAGATAAAGAGCAATTGCTGCTGCTGCTGCCGCACGAAACCAGGAAAGGCTAATTTGCTTCATTTGTTCCATTGTGTAACTCCCTTTACTTGTGAACCTTGCAACAGGTACAAGTTTCTGTTTTGTATGCTTTTTTTGCAGGAATTGGCACGATTTTAGCACCAATCTGAGTAACTATCTTTGGTTGGTTATACCACCAAAACCAGGGAGATGTATCGTTTGCGAACTCTTCCCTGATTGAGATGTGAAGGTGTTTCTTATGAAGGTTTGAGCCTGTATATGGGCGATTGCCTTGCTTTGACTTAGCCTTTGACCAAATGAAGCCGTTGAAAATTAAGTAATCAACGCGCTTATCCTCTTTCAGCTTTTCAAAGATTTCAGCGCAATCAATCCCGTGTTTAGGATCGTGTGTTAGGTCAACTGCCAACCCTGTATTGTGATCTGATTTAGGGCTTTGCTTTAAATGCGCGGCAGATGGCAAAAGGCCATCACTGATTTTTTTGCGTAAAGGCTTGAGTGCCGTGGCTTGGCGTAATACCGCTATTGCTGCAGGTGATGCTTTTTTGGCTAATGGCTTCATTTGCTTTGAATTATCTTGAGTATTGTTTCAACCTGGGTTTCAAGCCGGTTGATTGAGTCGCGCATCGAACTGCCTGAATTGGGTTTTAGTTCATAAAGGTAATGCTTAACTAGCCATCTTACTGCGCCTGCAAATGCAGTAATGATTGCAATGATAGATACTATTAAGCCTGCCCAATTTGCTGGGGTCATTTGCGCGGATCTCCCGTTATTAGTTAGTGGTTGATTGTTCAGTTTCTAGCTCTTGAAGGCGTGCAGTAAGCATTGCCTTATCAAGTGCTAATAGTCCAATCTGCTCACGCAATGATGCGATTACAAGATTGATGTTGAGTTCGGTGCTTTCGTTCATTCTGTTCCCCCTTATTTAATCCATTTTACAAAGATAATAGGCAAGCCTGGATGCAATGGTTGCGCTTCAACTTTTGCTTGTTCAGCATCAGATGCTTGCACCTTTTCTGTAATTAATGTGCCATCATCATTAAAGCCAACTAGATAATTATTCATTAGTTACCCTCTAATGTAGTTACTCTTGCGTGCAAATCCTGAACAAGTGCAAGTATTCCTGGAACAACAAAACGATCATTCCAAGATTCAATTACGCCATCATTCTTATCTGCTGCAATTTCATAGACTTGAGCAACCTCTTCAGCAATAAAGCCTGGAAGTGGCGTATTGGCTCGATCATCTGCAGAATCTAGGTAATCTGCCTTATAGGTAAAAGCGCGTACTGGCAAAGATAGTAATTTGTTTGGGTCTAGTGCAGGCACTGTTCGAATATCAACAATATTTTCTTTGTATCGTTGGCTTGAGGCAGTGCTTCGGCGTGTAAGGCCAGTAGTTCCACTCATCCAAGTATTTGCAGTATTGGTTGTTGTTGTTGGGTCTTGATTGTAAAAACTATCAAGCGTATATACATCGCCATTCATAACAACGCCTGTTGAACTTACCTGGCAATAAATACCTGAACTGTAGGCAATTCGAGCATCACCTGAAGATACATAAGCATTTGGATAGGTAGTTACATTTGCGTTAAAAGTGCTGCCGTAGTGCATAACCACGCCTGAAGTTGAAGCTGGACCTACCCAACCAACTACGCTACTTGATTCAGTAAATGAAATGGCATTGCTTGCTGCAGAAATTGTAACTCTGCGAGCGCCTGAAGATGTACGCAATGTGAAGGCGGTAAGGGTGCCTGCAGTGAGCCTATCAACTGTAATTGAATCTGCTGCAATTTCAGCAGCAGTAATTGTTTCTGAAGCAATTTCAGCAGCAGTAATTGTTGCACCGGCTATTTGATCTGCAGTAATTGTGGCAGTTGCAATATTTCCTGCAGTAATTGTAGTTGCAGCAATTTTAGCCCCAGTAATGGTGGCTGCTGCAATAGAAACGGCCTCAATCGTGCCAACGGCTAATTTGCCACCGGTAATGCTATTTGCAGCAATACGATCTGCTGCAAGGCTGCCAGTTGAAATATTGCCTGCATTGATATTTGAAACAGTAATAACTGAAGCATCAATTGTGCCGGCGGTTAATTTGGTGGCAGAAAGAGATGCAAGCGCACCATCTCCAAGAGTGAAGCCACTCCAAGAGCCACTTGTAAACCTATAAAACTTATTATCATCATCGGTATCAAACCAAAGATCACCTTCAACATAGGTTCCACCCGTAGGTTGTGTTGTTTGGCGATAGATTCGGTTTTTACCATCTGCAGTTGTTTGAGCTGCTGCTGCTGCTGCCGTTGCTGCATTTGCTGCATTTGTTGCTGCAGTTGCTGCAGTTGTTGCTGCTGCAATAGCCGTATCTTGAACAGATACCCAAGCGGTTCCAGTCCAATAATATTGCTTGTTGCCATCATCGGTATCGAACCAAACATCGCCTTCAACTAAGGCATAAACAGAGCCATCAGGTGCAGATGCTTGGCGGTAGATATGGTTTTTACCATTAACCGCAGCCTCAATTGAATTAATTTCTGTTTGAAGTTCAGTTGCCTGCTCTGTAGTTACAGGTGCATTTGCTGCAATAACTGAAGTGGTAGTCATTCCACTTGTAGTTACAGTAACCGGTGTAATTGTAATTTGTGGGCAAAGTGGCATTATTCCCCCTAGAGTGCAATCGTATAAGGATCAACAAGTGAGGTGAAGTAACTAACGCGCCAATTGTCTGCAGTAATTGAGTGAGCCATACCTTCAACAACGCAGTTAATTGAGATGCTACGGCCATCATAGGTAACACGCTTAACTGTAACTAAATCGTTAAGTTCAGTTTCTAGGAAATCCGTAGCCAAAGCCCCAATACCGATAGGTGTAAAATCTAATTGCTCAACCAAAACGGCAGCATCTGCATCTTTTCGAGCTGCATAAAGTGAAAGATTTGTTGCAGCAGTAGATGTATTTGAAGGTGCATCTAACTTTTTGGACTTCAGGCCGTAGGTTGTAACGCTTGCGCCGTAGGTAGATGTGTATTGCAAAACGCCTGGCCCACGATCAACAATCGCCTGGTTATATACATAATCAGTACCCGGATTAGTAATAATGCCATCATAACCAACGCTATAAGCATCGCCCTGATCGCTAAAAAGTAATTGTGTAGGGCGTGAAAACTTATCTGCAATGGGAACTAGGGTTGCAACGCCTGTACGGCTTACATAGAAACGGCCACCAACCACATTGGCGCACTGTTCAAGCATATCTAGGCAACTAATCCCTTGAGCAGTTTTGAGCATTACAGTAGTTCCTGTAAGACTGCGTGAGCCTGCAGGCCATTGGGCAATGTCCAAAACTCTTGCTGCTCTTGCTGCTGCAGTTTCAGAAAAAGCTGAAGTTGCTAGTGCGGGTGCAATTGTCTTTCCAAAAGTAGCAAGGCCATCCACAAAGGTAAGGGAAACAGTTGGGTAGATTCCCTGGTTAACCATATTATCTTCAAGGTAGCCTGTGTAGATAACAGTTGAATTGCCACTGATTCTTACCTGCATACCGGCAATGAGGGTGTTATACCAGGGGCTACTTGTATTACTAGGATCAAAAGCGCCTGATTGGTTATTAAGCACAACAGTAGCGGTTCCTGCATCAATGAATACATCCTGATACATACGGCCACGGCGAATATCAACAGTGAGAATTAAATCTGCACTTACATTGGTAAAAGTGCCATTAAGTCCAAAAGCAACTGTAAGGGTAGGTGCATTAGCAGGCATTACAACACCGCGTAACCACTACCGCCACGCCGGCGATAGATAACCTCAAGGCCATTCTTAATGCCTGTTACTAAATCACCCTGGGAAACAACTGAACCTGCAACATTCACTGTTATATTTCCCCCGTTCATTGTGGTATT
>Ga0315903_10006225_pt1 | contig 15300 bp, 13 predicted proteins | sample LakEriMetagenome_7_FD_203524 | JGI IMG/M metagenome (GOLD analysis project Ga0315903, IMG submission 203524) | Freshwater fungal communities from buoy surface, Lake Erie, Ohio, United States - Buoy 2 MA119 | ecosystem: Environmental > Aquatic > Freshwater > Lake | place: USA: Lake Erie, Ohio...
ACCTACTACCCTCACAATTCTCGCAACTATCTCGGTTATACACATCACAATTATCGCACCAGTTGGCATTATTAGAACAACAATCCTCGCACCAATACACGCCAATATCTGCGACTTCATAACTAGTGTAGTTGTCCGAGTAAGTTTCCTCGCAACTCTCACACCAGTAGGTGTAGTTATCGGCACATACTTCGCAATAGACACCGCAACCTTGAACATATCGAGAACCTTCGGCATAATCGTAGTTATCGCAACGCTCACAATAGATACGGCAATCCTCGCACAATATATCACCGCCCCTTGTAGTAGCCATATCGTCAGGAAGGAAGTTCCCCGAACAACTACTACACTCAACTGGTTCGATATTATCAGACATATTCACTCCCTACTTTATTGGTAGTTCTAACTCTATCATAATATCATTTATCTTATTCCTTAGCAAACTGGTAGCGGTAGCCATACTCTTGAAGTCTGATCTAACATACCAGTTCTCTTGTGTCCTTAAAGACTTGCGGATTAACTCCAACTCATCTCTAGTTATCTCGATTACTATGTTATCCATATTACTTGCGTTCTCTGAATAACTTGATACTTCTTAGGGTGATACCAATAATCGCTAGGATTATCAGCGTTCTATGGGGTAGCCATATCTCACCGAAGTAAGTGCTTAGGTAGGTAGCAACGCTATCCACGCTAAACTCTTTGATTATCTCCATTACTCTCCTTATCTTTACAAGGGCAGGGTGGATAAGAACCTAGATTAAGTCTGCCACACTTAGGGCAAACTACGAACCCTTTACTTACCATATCCCATCTCCTTATTTATACCTAAGTATAGCATACTCAGGGCATATAGTCAAGTTCTGACTATTGGCGTGTCCTAGTAGGGTATCGAACCCTAAGCACTCCGAACCTATCGGCTAGGACTATCTTACAATCTTATAGATAACTCTCAGCAGGTTTAGCGTGTTGCTTTAAGAACTCAGCACGCCTAGCCTCTAATCTTAACTCACGCTCTAATTCTAGATTATGAGCCTTGATTATCTCTCTCACTTTACTAGGGGCTAACTTAGGGGCACGCTTACGCTTAACCCCTACTCTCACCGCTTTACCGCTTACTGTGTCGGATAATCTCCAACTAGGTGAGCCTAAGCCGTGTTTAAGTATTCCCCTAGTAGGTGAATTAGATAGTATCACTACCATATTCTCCTACTCTCCGATTAAGTAAGTAGTGAGTAGTCTAGTTAGTATCCCGACAGCGCAACCGCCATCATAACTAGGGGCGTATCTCTCTAGGCTACTTACTACTTACTTAATCTATATTTAGTTGTTGGGTAGATTATAGCACACTCTAAGAGATAGCGCAACTATATTCTGCCCTAGCGTGTCGCCTAGTTATGAACTAGGATTACCCCCTACTAGGGGCGACACTATCCAACTCTAACGCAATAATTGACTAGACTTACTGCCTACAAGGCGGGTCTGCTTAGTGGCAGGTATCCAATCCTTACGGGCTAATCCTAGTTTATCACTAAACGCTAGAACTCTCTCTAAGCGGTCTAATCGCTTTAGGTCTAGTTCTGCCCTTAGTTCTATCTCTAGGGCTTTACTCATATTCACCCCCTTATTTAGTTATATGCTCAACCTAGTATAGAACTAGGCATAAGTCAAACACCCCTAAGCGTGTTGGTGGTGTGAATTGTATCACACTATAAATACCTATAACCCTAAAGTATAGGGTGAGAGTTCTATCTCTAGGCTTATATCATACTGCCCCCTAATAGTCAAGTCTAAGGGTTAGGGAGATAGTTAGCAGTAGCGTTCAATAATTCTGGTTTTAATATATCTCTCAGGTAGTTCTCAGGTATCAAGTAAAGGTTAAGGGTGGGAAATAGGTAAGTCGATAAGTAGATAAGTCGACAAATCGATAAATCTTTGACCCAGACTTCTTTAATTTTCGCTCGGTAATATATATATGTCTTACCCTAAAAATATATGTTAGGTGGCCTAATATGTATACAAAACGGACATTTATAAGAAATATCACCCTAAGTTGTTCGCTTTTCAGTTATTCACAGGTTATCTATATATGTAATATATAATATTCCATATACGGAGATTCCTCCGTTTTGGACTACGGAATCTCCTATAGTATTTATATAATATAATATATATAATGGGATAGGTCTGCCGTTAGGCAACTACCGTTAGATTAGTCTTAGGGGCGTTAAATGGCAAAGCAGAACCTTACCAAGGAAGAAGCCCAGTTCAGGGTTCTCACCCAACTTAAACAGGGTCAGACAATCAAGATGGCTATGGAGTCGGTTGGCCGATCTGAGGCCGCTTTCCGCCAATGGACCCTTACTGAGCCAAGTTTTAAAGAACAGGCTGACAAGGCTAGGCTAGAGGCTAAGGGTGTAAAGACCGACCTAGCCGAACTTAAAGATATTTCATTTGAGGATTTCTCTAAGGAGTTCTTAGATACCTCACTCTTTCCCCACCACCTTGACTGGGTGGATCTGGTAGAGGGCAAGGAGCCTAGGTGGTTACACCCATCTATGACCTATGAGCAGGCTGCTACTAATCGTATCCTGATTAACGTACCACCTGAACACGCCAAGTCAACAGTTATCACAATCAACTACGTTACCTACCGCCTTGCTGTAGATCCTAACGTCAGAATCATTATTGTTTCAAAAACCCAGGGTATGGCTCGTAAGTTTCTTTCAGCCATCAAGACCCGCCTTAGCCACCCTAACTGGACTAAGTTGCAGGTAGCCTTTGGCCCACAGGGTGGATACAAGGCAGACTCCAACACTTGGTCTGCTGATATGATCTACCTAGGTTCAGGTCGAGACTCTGGCGAGAAAGACCCAACTGTACAAGCATTAGGATTTGGATCTCAGATCTACGGAGCAAGAGCCGATCTGATTATCCTTGACGATGTGGTGATGAATGCAAATGCCCACGAGTGGGAGAAGCAAATTGAATGGCTTCAAAAAGAAGTCATCACCCGTTTGGGTCGACACGGAAAACTACTTATTGTAGGAACCCGTGTCGCACCTATTGATCTTTATAAGATGATGAGAGATCCTGCCCAATGGACTGGTGGCAAATCTCCATTCACTTACTTTAGTCAACCAGCCGTATTAGAATTTGATGAGAAGCCTGCCAATTGGAAAACCCTATGGCCCAAGACTGATAGGCCTGAGGGGGAACAAGATGAGCCAGACAAAGACGGATTATACACCAAGTGGGATGGACCCTCGTTATTTACTAGAAGGTCTGAAGTCGCTCCCTCAGTATGGGCGCTGGTCTACCAGCAAGAAGATGTTATGGAAGACTCGATCTTCTCGCCAACTGTTGTCGCTGGATGTGTCAACGGAATGCGAAAGAGAGGCCCACTCAAGGCTGGAGTCCCAGGCCATCCAAAACATATTGATGGCTCTTATACCGTTATCGGCCTCGACCCCGCTATGGCAGGAGCAACAGGAGCAGTAGTAGTTACCTACAATCGCTCTGATGGTAAGATCTATGTCTTAGACTGCGTCAATATGACAGATACTACCCCACAAAGAATTAGAGATCTTATAGAAGAATGGGTTATCAAATACAAACCCCAAGAGATCCGAATAGAAATTAACGCCCACCAGAAGGCTTACGCCTTAGACGATGATCTACGCAACTGGTTGGCGGCTCACGGCTGTACCCTCAACTCTCACTTCACAGGTAAGAACAAATGGGATACAGGATTTGGTGTAGCATCTATGGCCTCACTGTTTGGGACAACAAGAGATTCTCGTTTCCAAGATAATAATCTAATTGAACTTCCTTCTAATGAAGGCTCTGAGGGCTTGAAGTCCTTAGTACAGCAATTAATTACTTGGAAACCTGATACCAAAAACCCAACAGATACAGTGATGGCATTATGGTTTGCTGTTATCAAAGTCCGTGAACTTATGCAACAATCATCATATGCTACTAAGTTTGCTAGTAATCGTTGGGCAACTAGGGCACAAAAAGATAAAAGATACGGAATCAATTTAGACGAAGCCTTTGCAGAGCAATGGCAAGAAACCTACGGATAGGAAAACACTATGGCACTTCCAATGATTGCAGCAGGTATTGCCGCTAGAGCAGTAGCAAAGAAACTTGCATCAAGAGCAGCAGGTGGCATCACTGGTGTTGGTGGTAAAAGCGTAAACCCAATTTATAACACTCCTTCTTTAGCAAAAATTCAGGCAAAGGGCGTTGCAAAACTTGGTGGCGCTGCTGTAGCAACTGGTGCGTTTACGCAAGTTCCAGCGGTAAAACAAAGTATTAAGCGTCAAATAGAAGAATCAAATAAAAACAAACGCAAATAATCGTTAGGATATAAATGGCTTTATCAATAGACCAAATTTCAGCACGGGTTGAGTCACTCAAGTACCGTGCTTCTGAGCGTGATGCTAGAGCAGGCGATGTCCTTGCTGTGCGTCAAGGTAAAATCTCTGAAGTTTATCCTGACTTTTTCCCAGAGGGTGTAGATACAAATGTCGTGGCAAATTTTATTGATATCGTTGCCAGGGACCTTTCAGAGGTTATGGCACCACTTCCGGCGGTTAACTGCTCATCCGCTAACCAGGTCAATGATCGTGCTCGTAAGTTTGCTGATAATCGTACTCGTATTGCTTCTAACTATTTTAATCATTCCGACTTACAAGTTTCTATGTACACGGGGGCGGACCACTACATAACATATGGATTCCTGCCATTCGTAATTGAATTGGACCAGGAAGCAAAACTGCCTCGCATCCGCCTAGAAAACCCAAGGATGGCTTATCCTGAATTTGATCGCTATGGACGATGCATTGCATTTGCAAAGCGATACACACTTACACTTGGTGAACTTGTAGCACAATTCCCAGAGTACGAAAGCCAACTACTTGGCCCATCTGGATTCAAACAAGATGTTAATAACTTGATTGAAATTATCCGCTATTATGATAAAGACCAATCTGTTGTATATATACCATCTAGACAAAACTTAGTTTTATCCCAAGCACGCAACCCATTAGGTAAGATGATGGTTGTAGTTGCCAAGCGTCCATCTGTTGATGGTGAGATGCGTGGACAATTTGATGATGTATTGGGAATTCAATTACTTCGTAACCGTTTTGCTATGTTGGCTATGGAGGCTGCAGAGAAATCTGTACAGGCTCCTATTGTACTTCCACAAGATGTACAAGAGTTGCAACTTGGTGGCGATGCGGTTATTCGTACCTCTAACCCAGCAGGTGTTCGTCGTGTAGAACTTACTATACCACAAGGTGCGTTTACTGAACAACAATTATTAAATCAAGAGTTGCGTGTTGGTGCTCGTTATCCAGAGGGACGTACTGGTAATATCGACGCTTCTATTGTTACTGGCCAGGGTGTACAGGCTCTTATGGGTGCCTTTGATACACAGGTTAAATCAGCGCAAGCAATCTTTGCTACAGCACTTCGTGATGTTATTGGTCTTTGCTTTGAAGTTGATGAGATGTTCTTTGATGAAGTTAAAACAATTCGTGGCGTAGATGCTGGTTCACCTTACGCATTAGAGTACAAGCCAAGCAAAGACATCAAGAAAGATTACTCTGCTGATGTTCGTTACGGAATGCTTGCTGGTCTTAATCCAGCACAAGGACTTATATTTATGTTACAGGCTCTTGGAGGTAAGTTAATCTCCAAGGATATGGCGATGAGAGAGTTACCATTTAATGTCAATGTTACGCAAGAGCAAGAGAAGATTGAAATTGAAGATATGCGTAATGCTCTTATCGGTTCACTTCAGGCATATACACAAGCCATACCCCAGATGGCTGCTGCCGGACAAGATCCTTCAGATATTGTTAAGAAAATCGCTGACGTTATTAAATCACGACAAAAGGGACAAGCAATAGAGGATGCAATTGAAGAGATATTTGCGCCTCAAGCGCAACAAGTTCCTCCTGCTGGCGCACCTTCTCAGGTTGAGCAAACGTCCCCTGCTCCCGCTGCTGCCCCAGTAGGAGGTCCTACACCAGAACAAGGTATGGCAGAACTACCTCCAGCAGAGGCTGCACCAGATATTCAAAGTCTTTTATCTAGCCTAACATCAGGCGGAGAAGCAAACGCAAGCGTAAGAACTATTCGACGACGATAATTAAGTAGGGGACAATGACAACAATTATTGGATTAGAACATAAAGACCGCTGCTTCATAGTTGCTGATAGCCAAACAACTGATGCAGATGGCAGGATTTATAACCATCCTGAAGTTAAAAAGATTTCAGAGAACGGTATGTTCTTAATTGCAGGATCTGGTGAAACATTAGCCTGCGATATAGCGCAACATATTTGGGAGCCACCAGTTCCCACAAAGCAAGACAAAGAAGATTTATATCATTTTATGATTGTAAAGGCTATGCCTTCTCTACGCAAATGTATGATAGAGAATGGTTATAACTTTGATGAAGATACGAAAGAATCTCGCTTTCAGTTTATTATGGCTGTAGGTGGAGAAATATTTGATGTTGACCAAGAGTTGTCAATAAGCAAATCTGCAGATGGAGTATACGCTGCAGGCTCAGGTGCAAATTACGCACTAGGCGCTTTATATGCTGGAGCAGATGCATACCAAGCAATGGAGATTGCATCTAGACTTACAGCGTTTACAGCAGGCCCATACATATCAAAAGAACAACCTAGAAAAATTAAGTAGGAGGAACTATGGCAGAGAACAGAGGCGGTTACCGTCCAACTGCACCACAGAATAATCCTGCAAATGTATCAGCAACTGGCGGAGCAGGACAATCTGGGACACAACCTGCACGTTATATGTCAGGCTTAGCCTATGGACAAGGTCAAGCACAAATGCAACAACAGACCTCTGCACCTATGGCTGGTAATCCTGTTGCTGCTGCACGTCCTATGGCTGCTGCACCTCAGGCTACACCAATTATTCCGATTGATGCACCAACTCAAAGACCAGATGTTCCTATTACAAATGGCATAGATATTGGGCCAGGTGCTGGCTCTGAAGCATTAGCACTTCCAGCAGCAGTCCCACAAACACAACAAGATAATTCTGCAAGATTAATTCAGGCACTATATCTTCAGGATCCAAGCAATGAAGATGTTCGACGTATGTTGGAGTATTTGAGCGCTGAAGGCAGGATCTAGTGGCATATCCAAAAATTAAAAAAGATGCCCAAGGAAATTATATAGTTGAAGGAACGATAGATAGAAATCTTACTCAACAACAATTAGACTATATTGACCTGCAGCAACAAGCAGAAATTCTTACAGGACCATCAGGAGATGAACTTAGAAAAACCATCTCATCAAATCCTAGTGCTTCGGCTGGTGTAGTTGCTGGCCTATACAAAAATGGATCTATTGGGTCCAGTAAACTAGTTGACACTTTTATAGAAATTGATGCACAGACAAAGGCAAAAAGAGAATTAGATCAATTAAAAGAAAATCAAAGAATATCAAACGAAAGTTTTAAAAATAAATTTTTGGGAATTCCATACAACGTGTGGACTGGTATTAAAGGATTTTCTCGTTTAACAACTGCTGGGCTATTTGCCCCAGTAGAAGCAGTAGTTAATACTTTTGGCAATATGGTGGCTGCCGCTGCAACAGGTAAAAAAATAAATACCGTCTGGGAAGGTATAGATCAAACCTATGCTGTTCAATCACTTAAGCAATTTATTCGTGAAGGAAAAATAGATACAGGTTCTGGATTTTTTATCAACGAAGAAAGTGGCGTTGGATTTAGAGTTCGTCAAGAAAAATTAAAGCAAGGTAAAATTTTAGTATTAGATGACGAAGGCGAAAAAGTATTAGATAGCGAAGGCAATCCTTTATATAGACCTTACTCTCCAATTGATCCTGTTTCTTTTGTTATGACTGGTGGAAATTTAGAGAGCGGAACAGCAAGACTTATAAACGCTATTGGTGAAATTGGATTAATGATTTATATGGATCCAGTAACCAAAGTTAATAAAGCCTTAAAGGCAAAAAATGCTATCGTTAAATCAGAAGCCTATGCAAAAGGCAGAGCATCTGCTGAAGATTTGAAAAAATTAACAGCACTTGATTCTGAAATTGCTGCTGCCTCAGATGAGTTTATAAAAGCAAAACAAGAACTTGAAATTTTTGATATAGCACCTGGACTTGAATCAGTTGCTGCTGGACAAAAAGCAGAGTTTCAAAAAGTATTTGATGAAAAATTACTAAAACTAACAAGTTTAGATGAAGAATCTCAGGCTCTTCAAAAAGGAATAAACTACGATGCGCTTGAAAAGTTTTTAAACGGTGACTCTGCCAAACCAATACTGGATGAAATTGCAGAAATGGATGACTGGTATGATATCTGGCAGGCAAGTAGAAGAAGAGGCAAGGCTGGATTTACTACATCTCAAGCAGTAGCACTTGCTGGCGCAAAGGATAGAAAGCAAGTTTTAGAAGTTTTAGCGCCTTTTATTGCCGATGGTTCAGTGGTCCAAAATGTTTTAGAAAGTGGCACATCAACATCTAGAGCCTTAAATAAAATTACTAAGGGTGTTGCTGCTAGGCCAGCCCAAGGTATTGCTGGATGGGCTGCCAAAGGTATTAAGAAAATTTCTATTGCGGAAAAATTATACAATGGCTTAAGCAAAAGTTATACTACCTATGTGCCAAAGCAAGGAAGTCTAGTACATTATCAAGACAAAGATGCTTTAGTAGAGGTTGTTTCTAATTTTGGTAGAGCATTAAAAGTTGACGAAACAGTATTAAAAGGTTTGGTTGACGATATAGTATTTAACGTAGATCCAAAAGTCTCTGCATTTCAAGCATCAACTAAAGTTTACGATGCTGTATTTAAGGCAAACGCCGCTGCTTTTGAAAAGGCAGGAATTGGTGCCGACAAACTACAGGAATTAACAAAAGTATTCAAAAAGAATGCAGAAGAACAGTCTAAATATTGGGCTGAATTACATAGGGGTGGCGCAAACATAGAGTTTGTTGTTTCTGATGGCAAAAAAATTACCCTTAGTGGCCCACATCTAGAGTCTGAACGTTTAAATTCTATGATTTATTTTCCGCCAGCCACAGAATTAATGAAAGAAATTTCTAGGGTCGGTAAGTACTCTCAATATATTCGTGGTTTTTCTAGATCTACTTACAATGCTGCAGATACTTTTACTAATAATTACTGGAAAAGAATTCTTTTAACTAGACCAGCCTATATTATTCGCAATATAGGTGAAGAGCAAATTCGTATTATGCTTAATGGCCATATATCATTCTACAATAACCCGCTAGCGGCTGTTGGTATGTGGCTAGGATCTGAAAAAGGTCCGGCCTGGAGAAAGATGATTAATAGTTTTGACAAACATCAACACAATGTATTTGGCAAAAATATTAAACTATCTACTGCTGAAGAACTAGCAAATGAAACTATTGCTAATACAAATAAATCTGGCTATTTCTCTCTTATGGGCGATAAAATAACAGGTTCTAGAGGTGAAGTAGATAAAGTTTCTGTAATGCGTGGATATAATCTTGTTTATTCAAAAGATGAAGACTGGTACCTTGGATTAGCAAATGAACTTAGAATTTTAAACCAAGACAATATAGCAAAGATAGTTGCTAGAACTGCTCCGGGCAAAGAAGCGGATACAGTATCCTATCTTCTTTATGGAGAAGGTAAGTCTACTTGGGATAAATTTGTTAATGGTATACAAAATGCTGAAACAAGGTCTTTCTTTAATACTTATGAGGGCGCAATGGCGTACCTATTTACTGGCAAAGATTCTGCTGGTAGGGTGACATCTGTACGTGGACGTATCGAACAGGTAGCAGGGCAAGATGGAGCATCATTTCAAGCAATCATAAAATTGATTGGTGAGGGTGCGGTAGAAACTTCTGGTTATTCGCTTAAGGTCCCTAAGGAATCAGATGATGCTTTAAATTCTATAAAGAATGCTAAAGAAATTTCTTTAGGTAGAAAGAAAATTAAAGATGCAAATGAAGAGTTTGCAGATCAACTTAAAAAGGCTTTTGAAGGAATTGCAAATTGGGACAATGTTGCTATGAAGGTTCCTAAAGAAGTTGCAGTAATTTCAAAACAAAGACAATCTGCTTTTGAAAATTTAACTGACGGCTTTTTTGATTTTTCTGTTAAACTTGAAAAGAATTCAAGTATGGGTCCTGAGTGGCGTCAAAAATATTGGGATGTAGTAAGTGATGTAATCTACGCAGCAGATGCCGATGCTATTGCTCAGATTAGTAAAGTAGCACCCAAGTCTTTATTGCCATTGCTGAACCACGATGGAACTAAAAAAATAGGTATGGATCATTCGTTCTGGAAAAATGTCAAAAAGGCTGATGGTTCAGGAACTATGACTCTTGATGATATTGACACATACGCTAACAGAGTAGCAAGTCAGCACGTTAAAGAGTTATTTTACGATGCATCTAGGAAACGTTTACTATGGCATCAATTAAGATTGATTGCCCCATTTGGACAAGCGTGGGCAGACACTATAACAAAGTGGACAAAACTAGCCTTTGATAATCCTGCAGAAGTATATAAGGTTGCTCGTGGTTTAGAGTTTCTTCAATCACCACAATCATCATCCCTGTATGAATTGACAGATGCTAAAGATTATTACGATCCTAACCAAGGATTTTTCTTTACGAATTCATTCGGTCAAAGAGCATTCTTCGTGCCATATATGTCTACTGGTATGAATTTTTTAACAAACTTATTTAGTAAGGGAAAGATTAGTGGAGAAGGACCATTTGGTTCTCAGGGTAGCCCACAATCTTTTAACTTTGCTATTGGTTCTGGAATTCTACCAGGATTTGGACCTGGGCTTACTATATCTTTAAATATATTAGAAGGTTTTGGATTTGATCCATTAAAGGTTTTACCTCCTAGCACAAGAGAATTTGCAGAAAAAATTATTTTTCCTTTTGGTCGCCAAGATTTATCTACGGCACCTGGAGTTGTTCAAGCATTTACAACAAACAATATAGCCAGAATATCATCTGGTGTATTTGGTTGGGAAGAAGGATACGCTGCTGCATTTGCTCCAACAATGAATTATTTAGCAAGTGGTGGAGATTATAATCTTGATGATCCAAGAGATCAAAACAGATTAATGCAAGACTCTGACACATTCGCAAAAATGTTTACTATGTTTAGGGGTATGTTTGGACTAGCAAGTCCTGTATCAATATCACCAGCCGACCTTACTAAAGATAAGTCTGGTGACACTATGTTGGTAGCATCTTTAAAATCTGATTTTGCCGATCTAGAGAAAAGATACTCAGGCGATAGAAACAAAGCCTATGCAGATTTCTTTGATTTGTATGGACCTGAACAAGTATTTGCTTTAATATCTAGTTACTCAGGGCCTAATGGAACTGCTACGCCACCATCTAACCTAGCATCATATCAAATGATTTTAAGAGACCCTAGTGTTATAGATGATTATCCAGAAATTTATGGATACTTTTATCCTAATGGCGGATTTTCTATGGAACTATATAACTGGAACAAAAGAAGAGGCAAGTCAGAACTTTTGACTACTAAGCAGATTATGGAAAAAGCAACTAATCTACGCTACTATGCTGCTAGGGAAAGATTGCTTACTAAATCAGTAGGAGAGGGTTGGACAAGTACTAAAACATCCGCTGCCTTATCTAATCTTTCTGATAGTTTTAATTTAATTGGTAAGAAAAGTGTTTCTGATGCGTCTAAAGATGATAGAATTCTTAATCAATTACGTCAGGCTAGCCAAGATGAAAGATTTTTAGACTCTGAAGCGGTTGCTGGTATAAGAGACTATTTATATCTTCGAGATAAAACACTAGAACTTAATGGCAAGAAACCAAATGATAGTCTTGCGTTAAAAGGTTTTGAGACTCAACGCACATACCTAGCAGAGCAGGCTTTAGAAATTATTAAAAGAAATCCTGAGTTTCAAAAAGTATTTTATTACTTCTTTAAGAGAGAGTTAGAGGCTGAATAATAATGGTGCTTGACATACTTGTAGATCCATTTAACGTTTTAGGCACAAAAGAAGCCAAAGAAAAAAAGGACAAAGCAAAAAAACAAAACAAACCAGGCTCTCAAAAAACAACTGGTGCTACTGCAAGCGATTTTGTTAAAGATGCCGAAAAGGGTATAACTGTTGGTGATACTGGTAAGGGATCAACTTTATCAGGATTAGAATCAGGTACTCAAATACCTGGTGGTGGAAAAGCAGAACTTCAAAAAGGTGCTGGGGCTAGAGCATTTGCTGTATTAGAACCAGAAGCCCGTGCCGCATTGCTTTTGAATATGGGTAGAATACCTAATTTATATTCACCAGGTATGGCGCCTAACCCAGACTTTATTGGAAAAATGTTAAAAGATGGAAGAGTTGTTCCTAGAACCGAAGACTTTGCGGCTTACGAAAAAATTGCTGCATACTCTGAATGGGCTGGAGAAGTACCTACCAATACAGTTATTAAATTTGCGAATAATCCTGATCTTGCTAAACAATTTTTTGGCTCAGTAAGTACTGCACCTAGGGCAGTTACCTCTCCTGCTGCTCTTCAGGCAGAACTAAACGATAAGTTCTTAGATTTATTTGAAACTCAAGCAGATCCTGCGCTAGCAAAAGCATACGTAAAAGAAATTAACGCACTTGAATCTAAGTCTAAATCAGTTAGCGCACAACAAAAAGAAGATATTCTTTTAAAGTATATACAGAAAAAAGCAAGCGAGTTGTACAATCTTGAACAAACTACACTAGTCCCCGGTGCCACAAGTAAGGGTGCTTTAGGTAGAACTGTTAGAAGTATTAGAACAGCCTATGAAGATAATGGTATACCTATCAATGAGAAGGATATATACAATAAGGCAGTTCAGTCATTAAGAAGTAATGATGCATATAAAAATGTTATTGATGGTGTAACTATGCAGGCTAGCACTATTATGCCAGCCTTTAAAGACCTATTTGCACAAGGCAAGAACGCTAGAGAAGTACTATCCCCTTGGATAAATACTAGAGCACAAATACTTGATATACCTGTAGATCAAATTAAAGTATCTGATATGTATGAAATTGGTTCAGGTCCAGCACCAGTATCTATACAAGATTACAAGAAACAACTCTATAGAAGTCCTGAATTTAAAAAGACAAGCGCCTACCAAGAACGTTCTTTAAATGATTTACAGACATTACTTAGAGCATTTAACATAGGATAGGGAAACAATGGTTATAAATGTACGTAGTGAATTCGAGAAAAAGCAGGCCGCTAAATCTGCTGCCCCGAAACCACCTGTCCAAACAAGCACTGCAAATCAACGTGAAAATAGACCAGTTACGCAAACTACTAGACCAGCGGCAGAATCCTATAAACCTTCTCCTGCTACTAGAACTCCAACAGTACAAACTAAACCAGTACAAGCACCTGTTAGACGTACACCAACGGCTGGAGAAGCAGCATCTGCTAGATACGCAGCCGAGGCTGCTGACTTTGCTGCTGGCACTGGTAAGTATGCCCAGCCATCAACTGTAGATAAAACAACAACTGATGAATCGACTGGCAAAACTGTTCTTAGATCGGTAACAAACGCCGATGGAACTGTAACTATTTTTTACAGCGATGGAACCAGTGAAACCTTTGGCACTCCTACTACTCCTGCCAAAAAAGAAGTAATACCAAATGTGGCATATGACACTATTGAATCAATACTCAGATCATATAATATTACAGATATTGCCTCTGTGTTAAACACTATTAGGGACGAATATCCAGAGGCTAGTAGCGAAGATGTATTGACTTTACTTCAGTTTGATCCTAGATATAACGCTAAGTTTAATGCAAGATTTGCTGCAAATGTGGAGAGACAAAAGGCTGGTAAGCCAGTTCTTTCCCCAGGAGAATACTTAAAACTTGAGCAAGGCTACATAAAGATATTTAATGCGTATAACTTGCCTACATTTAAGACCCAATCCTATTATGATAAATTCATTAAAGAGGATCTTGATGTTGTAGAGGTAACTGATAGAGTTCAATTAGCATTTGATAGGGTATTAAATGACGAACCTACTAAGAATGCGTTTAATAAGTTCTTCTCAGCCCTAGGTTTTAGCGACATTGTTGCTGGTATGTTAGACCCAATAAATCAAATACCTGCTCTTGAAAGAAAGGTTAAGGCTGCCGAGATCGGCGGTGCTGCACTTCGTCAAGGACTTAGCGCTAGTGAACTTGCTTCAACTGAGGCACAAGCAAATGTACCATTCTCTAATGTTACAAGAGGCACACTAGGTGCTGATGTATTAGCGCAACAAGGTGTTACTAAGGCTCAAGCCGAAGCAGGATTTAGAAGAGTAGCAGAAGTATTACCTACTGCCGAGAAGTTAAGTTCTATCTATGGTGGAACTGAGGCTCAATACGGAAGATTAGAAGCAGAACAAGAGCAGTTACAAGGTCTGGCTTCAGCAGCACGCAAGAGACAAAGACTATCAGAACTAGAAGCGGCACAGTTCCGCAAGAGTTCTGGTCTAGGTAGAGGCGCACTTTCAAGTCCTACTAGTATATAAATAGAATCCTGACACGGATCAATCGGCCCCGTGCAGCGTATTAGACCGATAGCAAGAGCCAACCAATTTCCCCGAATTGACTTGAGGCTTGCGACTACAACGAATAGAAGGGTGGGTTGCTATGAGCAACAACTACTGGGAAGACGAAGACGACGATCTGGATACAGATACAGATACACAAATGGATGGAAGTGACTTACTTAAAAAGTTACGTAAAGCCAAGCGTGCAGATGAGAAACGTATCAAAGAACTCACTGAGCAACTTGAGGGATTAACCAAGGTGCAGCGTGAACGAGTTGTCAAAGAAGTCCTAGAAAAGAAGGGTGTCAACGCAAAGGCTGCTAGACTAGTTCTTAAAGACTTAGATGATGTTAACGAAGATACAGTGAATAACTGGCTCGAAGATAACGCTGATCTATTTGGAATTAAGATCGATAAGGAAGAGCCAAAAGTAAGTGAGACAGATAGAGCAGCCCTAAGGCAGCAAGATGTACTCACACAAAATGCTATGACCCCGGACCGAGCAGAGGATTTAAATCTTCGCATTGATAATGCAGATTCGATGGATGCATTATTAGATGTACTTCGCTCACAATAATTCCGTTCATAGTCACTTGGAGGTGACAAACAATGGCAACAGTAAACTATACTACCACAGGTAGTTCCTCTTTAGGAGGTACCGCTGGTGCTGCTGGTTTGGTTCA
>Ga0315903_10006227_pt1 | contig 15300 bp, 12 predicted proteins | sample LakEriMetagenome_7_FD_203524 | JGI IMG/M metagenome (GOLD analysis project Ga0315903, IMG submission 203524) | Freshwater fungal communities from buoy surface, Lake Erie, Ohio, United States - Buoy 2 MA119 | ecosystem: Environmental > Aquatic > Freshwater > Lake | place: USA: Lake Erie, Ohio...
CTTCTCGTAGTCCACCCAGAGCCCGCCCATCGAGTAGTGAACGGCGGGAAAGATCTTCATCGGCGTCACCCGAGGATCGACGCCCTGGAACTTCTCATAGATCTCGAGGATGCCCCCGAGTTTGCGGTCGAGTGTCTCCTTCGGAATGTGCGTCAGGTCGAGGTAGACGCACAGCCGGTCCTTCTCCACGGAGAGGCCGTCGGTGGTGCAGATGTCGAAGATCTCGCGAGTGGCGATGTCTCGCGGCACGAGATTGCCGTACTTCGGATACCTCTCCTCGAGAAAGTAGCACCGCTCCGCCTCGGGAATGCTCCGTGGATCTCGCTGGTCCTGCGGCTTTCGCGGCACCCACACCCGGCCCCCTTCACCGCGGGCGCTCTCGCTCATCAGCCGCAGTTTGTCGGCGCCCGGGATGGCGGTGGGGTGAACCTGGATGAACTCGCCGTTTCCGTACCAGGCACCGGCCTGATAGGCGCGACTCACCGCACTGCCGGTGCAGACCATCGACATTGTCGACCGGCCGTAGATGAGCCCGTTGCCCCCGGTGGCGAGGACGACGGCGTCGGCGGGAAAGGCCTTGAACTGCATCGTGACAAGGTCTTGGCAGACGGCGCCCCGGCAGCGGCCGGAGTCATCGAGGACCGGGCCGAGAAAGTCCCAGAACTCCCACTTTTTGACCTTCCCCTCCACCTCCCAGCGGCGGACCTGCTCATCGAGGGCGTACAGAAGTTGCTGGCCAGTCGTGGCCCCGGCGAAGGCGGTCCGCTTGTAGAGCGTGCCGCCAAATCGCCGCTGGTCGCGAAACCCCTCCGACGTGCGGTTGAAGGGCACGCCGAGCCGGTCCATGAGGTCGATGATCTTCGGGCCCCAGTCGGCCATCTCCTTGACGGGCGGCTGGTGCTGAAGGAAGTCACCCCCGTAGACGGTGTCATCGAGGTGTTTCCACTCGCTGTCGCCCTGCTGCCGCGTGAGGGCGTTGACGCTGTTGATGCCTCCCTGGGCACAGACGCTATGCGATCGTTTGACCGGCACAAGGCTGACGAGGTCGACGTTGACCCCGAGTTCCGCCAGCCGCATGGTAGCTGCCAGGCCTGCCAGGCCGCCGCCGACGACGAGAACCCTCGATTGAGCCATGGGAAGGTAATCCTGCGTGATGGATCAGTGGGTGGTTGTGGGAATCGCCGCCGGGGCCACGGCCGCCCCGGGCACAGACATGGCCCGCTTCTGCTTCTCGGCCCAGACCTCAGCTTCGCGTGCCCTCGAAACGTCGAGCGAACGGAAGCCGCCGAGGGCCCCGAGCCCGGCGGCCGCGAGCCCGACGCCGACGACCATGCTCACGACGTTGGCCCGCCGCATCGCCGCGGGACTCGTCCACAGTCCCCAGGTGATGCCGAGCGTCCACAGTCCGTTTGCGAAGTGGAAGACGGTCGAGAGGATGCCGATGCAGTAAAGGATCGACACGAGGATCGGCTGCAGCGCCGTGGCGGCCGTGCTGGCTGCATGGTGCGGATCGAAGTTTCCTCCGCCAAACGGCTTCCCCAGCCAGTGGAGTTGCATGATGTGCCAGACGATGAAGGCGAAGGCGATCATGCCGGTTGCCCGCTGGAGCGTGTACCGAACGTTCCCCACATAGGCATACGACCCCACATTCGGCAGGCCGTTCGCGATGATCACGAAGCCCACCGCCGCGTGAAACAGCATTGGCAGAAAGATGAAGGCCCACTCGATCGGCACGAGGAGCGGGCCAAGCGAGTGGATCATGTCCACCCGCGACTGAAACGTCCGACCGTCATCCCCGGCGAGGATGGAGGCATTGGTCAGCAGGTGGACCGCCAGAAACGCACCGACCGGAATGAGCCCGGCGAGCGAAAACAGCCGATAGATCAGAAACTGGTGGCGTTCCAGGAACGACGGGGATGACTCGCTCACGATCGACCTCGGAGAGCGGCACTGCCGCATTGGGGGGGGCGGGAAGCCGGCAGCCGGATGGCTCCGGTGTCGGCTCGTCGACCCGGAGGAGTATAGGTATGCCGCGTCGAGCGACAACGCCTCGCGGCGATTTGGCGGCTCGATGCGGCGGTTTTATACTCTGGGGATTCGGTGCCCGTCGGCTACGGAGAGTGGCTGGTGACGCAGAGTGACGACGAACCGGCCAACCTGGCCGCGACACGGCATCGTGAGCATGAGCTGGTCGAGCACCTTCCCGACGGGGTGGCTGTTCTCGATGCCGGCGGTGGCGTCGCCTGGGCCAACGATCGACTGACGGCCTGGTCTGCACAGGGCGACCTCCGCGGCTGCGATTTCCTGTCGTCTTTGACCGGCTGGGCGGTCGAACACCGGCCGACGGAGGTGAGCGACTTTCACGAGTCCCTGCTCGCCGGTCGCCCCCACTCGGCCATCCTCAAGACCGCCGGCAATCGGTTCTTCGCCGTCCATGCCTCGGCCGCCTTCTCGCCCGCCGACATGGGCTCGGGGCCGCGGGCCATCGTCACCGTCCGGGACGTCACCCAGACGATCCTCGAGCAGCAGAAGCGGGCGGCGATCCACGCCGCCGGCCAGACGCTCGCCGACCTGTCGCCGGCGGAACTCGCCGACATGACGGTGAGCGAGCGGATTGAACTGCTCAAGAGCAACATCATCCACTACTCCAAGGACCTGCTGAAGTTCGACGTGCTCGAGATCCGGCTTCTCGATCGCCAGACCGGGCGACTCGAACCGCTGCTCGCGGAGGGCATGCAGCCGGAGGCCGAGGCGCGAATCCTCCATGCGAAGCCGGAACATAACGGCGTGACGGGCTACGTGGCGGCCACTGGCCACGCCTACTGGTGCAGCGACACCACCAAAGACCCGCTCTACCTCGAGGGCTGCAAAGGGGCCAAGAGTTCCATCACCGTGCCGCTCATGCTTCACGACCAGGTGATCGGCACCTTCAATGTCGAGAGCCCTGAGCCCGGGGGTTTCGACGCCACCGACCTGCAGTTCCTCGAGATTTTCTCTCGCGACGTCGCCGCGGCCCTCAACACGCTCGAACTGCTCGTGGCCGAGAAGGCAACGACGGCTGCGGAGAGCATCGAAGCCATCCACGGGGCCGTCGCTCTGCCGGTCGACGACATCCTCAACGACGCCGTGAGCGTCATGGAGAAGTACATCGGCCACGACGCCGACGTGGTGGAGCGGCTGCAGAGCATCTTGAAGAATGCCCGCGACATCAAGCAGGTGATTCAGAAGGTCGGCGAGCAGATGGCCCCCAGTTCCGCCCACACGCAGCGGCGGCAGGGCGACCGCCGTCGGGCCCTGGTCGCCAAACGGATTCTCGTCGTCGATTCCGACGAGCAGGTGCGGCAAGCAGCCCACGCCCTGCTCGAACGGTCGGGCTGCACGGTGGAAACGGCTCGCGACGGCGCCGAGGCGGCGTCGATGGTGCGGGCCTGCCGCGGGGAGTGCTACGACGCGATCATCGCCGACATCCGATTGCCGGACATGAGCGGCTATCAGCTCCTGCTGCGGCTGCAGGAGATTCTCGATCCGGTACCCCTGATCCTCATGACGGGCTTCGGCTACGACCCCGGCCACTCGATCGTGAAGGCCCGCCAGGCCGGCATCGACCTGGTGCTCTTCAAGCCCTTCCGCATCGACCAGCTCCTGGACACGGTCGAGAAGTCGATCAGCCGCCGGCAGAACCCACCGGTGGCCGCCGCGAACCCGTCGGGCCAGGCGTAAGCCTTTCCCAGCGGCCGTTCCACGGCCGAAATCGCCCCGTTTGCCCGGTTTTCGCCGGGAGCGACGTGGCCTTGACCCGCCGTCACGCACGCGGGTACTTCTCCCGCCTCACGGCTCGTTTCCCGCACAAGGACTCCGCGCATGTCACGCTGCCATCATCCGCGACCCGCGTTCGGCCCCCGCCGACCCGTGCCGGCCTTTGCCGGCCGGATCGTCGCCGCGGCGGCTGTCACGCTCGCGTGTGGATGGGCCTGCGCGGAGGAGCTGCCGCCCCCCGACGTGGCGAAGCCGATCGACGAGAAGGCGGCTCGCCGGGTGATCGAAGACGCCATCAGTCAGGCGGCCAACCCCGGTGCCGCCGCCCCAGCCGCGAAGCCGGCCCCGACGAACGCCGCCGCAGCCGACAGCCTTCTGGTGGCCCGGATCTCGGCCGAGGTGGCGGCCAAGCAACTCGAGGCGAAAAGACTCTCGCAGAAGTCGCCCGCGGATGCCCTCGACCTGCTCGACACCACCGCCAAGGGACTCGACGACCAGCCGCTGCCCGAAGAGACCAGGGCCCAGATCCTGCGGCGGATCGAACGGACCCGCCGCGACATCGAGGAAGCCACCGGCAAGCGGCGGAACGAACTCGCCATGGAGAAGCAGGCAAGCCAGGTGGAGGCCCAGATCGACCGGGAGCGGACCCAGAAGGTCGAAGTCGATCAGCGGATCGCCATGCTCATCGAGGAATACAACTCCCTCGTCGACGAGCGGCGGTTCGCGGAGGCCGAGGCCATCGCCAAGAAGGCGGGCCAACTCGCCCCCGACAACGCCGTGGTGCGACAGCTTCTCGCGCAGAGCCGCACGATCCGTCGCCTCGACGCGCAGAAGTCGATCGACGGCGAGCGTCAGGCTGGATTCCTCGATGTTGCCGACGACGTGGAGGCATCGGGGACACCCTTCGCCGGGCCGATCAAGTTTCCCGAGACCAAGGACTGGCAGGATCTGACGAAGTCGCGATCGCAACGACTGGCCGAGGGCCGCTCACGCGCGACGGCGGCGGAACTCGAGATTCACAAGAAGCTCGAGGCCCCCGTGAAGCCATCGTATCGGGAACAGCCCCTCACCGTCGTAATCGACTCGCTGTCAAAGCAGGCAGGGGTGTCGATCCACATCGACCTCGTAGGACTCGATCAGGAGGCCGTCCGCAGCGACATTCCGGTCACGCTCTCCCTCGACCAGCCGATCTCGCTGAAGAGCGCCCTCAAACTCCTCCTCGAACCGCTGCACCTCGGCTACGCCGTCAAGGACGAGGTTCTGAAGGTCACGAGTCCCAGGCTCGTGAAGGGAGAGGTGTATGCGGTCACGTATCCGGTCGCGGACCTCGTGATGCCGATCCCCAACTTTTCGTCAGATGGGCTTGGCATCACCAGCGCGCTTCGCGACGGCTACGCTCAGGTTGCCATGCGGAACAATCTCGCCGTCCAGGTCGGCCCGCCTCCGGCCGGCGTGGGGGGCCCCCGCGCCGGAGACAACGCGTCGCTCGACGCCGGTGCGCTCGCCCAGATCGGGTTCGGAGGCGGCGGAGGGCCGCCGGTCACCGGCTCCGCACCGAACATCCCCTTCGGCCCGCCGTCGACGGGGGGCAGCATCCGCGACTTCCAGTCGCTCATCGACCTCATCACGACCACCGTGCAGCCGACGACGTGGTCTGAAGTCGGCGGCAACGGCACCGTCAAGTGGTTCGACACCAGCCTCAGCCTGGTGGTCAGCCAGACGCAGGAGGTGCACGAGGAAATCGAAAATCTCCTCGCCCAGCTTCGTCGCCTACAGGATCTCCAGGTCACGATCGAGGTGCGGTTCATCACGCTCGCCGACACATTCTTCGAACGCATCGGCGTGGACTTCGACTTCAACATCCAGACCGGCGTCAACTCGCCGCTGAACATGACGGCGATCCCGACGCAGAGCAACGGCTCGGTGTCGCCGTTCGCCAGTGGAATCAATGCCGTTCCCGGCGGACGGTCGCAGACCATCGGCCTCGACAACTCGGGGAATCCCGGCGTGGCCCTCTACAACAACGGAGGTGTTGGGACGACCACGACCGGCGCCGGTGGGATCGGCGGCGGTGGTCTCGGCGGCATTGGTACTGGTGTCGGCACCAATGCCGGCGTCGGTGGAACCGGCGCTACCACACAGACTGGCCGCAGCTTCTTCTCGATCCCGTTTCGGCAGAACAGCTTCGGCAGCGCCACCGTGCCGAGTCTTCCGGGCCTTCCCGACCCCACGACCAGCGCCGCGAACTTCGGCTTCGCGATCCTCTCCGACATCGAGGCCTACTTCCTGATCCAGGCCGCCCAGGGCAACACGCGGTCGAACGTCATGCAGGCCCCGAAGGTGACGCTCTTCAACGGGCAGACGGCCTACGTGTCTGACACGCGGCAGCGGCCGTTCGTGACGGCCGTGATCCCTGTCGTGGGCGACTTCTCCGCCGCCCAACAACCGGTGATCACCGTTCTCAACGAGGGCACGGCGGTCAACGTGCAGGCGGTGGTCTCGAACGACCGGCGGTTCGTCCGGCTCACGCTCGTGCCGTTCTTCTCGCAGATCGGCAAAGTCGAGCAGTTCCAGTTCGAGGGCTCGCGGTCCACGAAGTCGAAGACAAGCGATGAAAAGAGCGGCGCCGATGTGAAGGTGCCGGGCGCCGACGGCCTCGTTGGCCTCACCAACGGCACGGCGGCGACGGGCGAACTCGAACTTCAGTCGAACGGCACCACGATCCAGCTGCCCGAGTTCCTGTTCACCACCGTGACCACGACGGTAAGCGTGCCCGATGGCGGCACCGTGCTGCTCGGCGGCATCAAGCGGCTCCGCGAGGGTCGCAACGAGTTCGGCGTGCCGATCCTCTCGAAGATCCCCTACATCAACCGCCTCTTCAAGAACGTCGGTCTCGGCCGCACGACCGACAGCCTGATGCTGATGGTCACGCCGCGGATCATCATCCAGGAAGAGGAAGAAGAGAAACTGCTCGGGTCGGCTCGGCCGTGACGAGCGTGCCGAGATTCGCGATCGTCGCCGGCGGGATCCTGGGCGGCCTGGCAGTGGCGGGCGGGGCGTTCGGCGCCCACGGCCTCAAAGCCACCCTCGACGCGTCGGGCCAGGCCGGCAACTGGGAGACCGCGGCACGGTACGCCATGGTCCACGCGCTCGCACTCGTGGCCGTCGGCCTGCTGGCCGCAACTCGCCCGCAGACACCGGGCCTCACCGCAGCCACCTGGTGCTTTCTGATCGGCTCCGTGATCTTCAGTGGCTGCCTTGCCGTCCTGGCCCTCACGGGCATCAAGGTGCTGGGCGCGGTCGTGCCGATCGGCGGCCTGCTCCTGATCGCGGGTTGGCTGGCGCTGGCGGCCGCCGCCTCACGGATCAGGGATTGAGCGGATCAGGATTGAGGGCTGGCTCCCTGGGCGATTCAGCGTCGGCCGCGTCGGTCGTCGTCGATTCGACCGCCGCATCCTCCGGGGCCGGCAGGTTTCCAACCGCCCCCTCTTTGAATCGCGTCGCATCGTCCGTGGGCTGTTCCTCGATCGGCACGATTCGGCGGGTCACGTCGGGCCGGTTCCGCTCGACCTCGAGATACCGGAGATTCGATCGCTGACGATCTTGCTGGAGGCTGGCGATCCCGGCGCGGGCCCGATGACGCTCGAGCTTCAGGCGGTCGCAGCCCTGCACCCTCTCCAGCGACTTGGCGACCGGCCACGCACCGGTCCCCTCGCTCTCCCGTCTGGCCGCCGCTGAGAAGTCGGCTTCGGCCTCGTCGGTGCGACCGAGTTTGAGCGCAGCCAGGCCGCGGAAATACCAGACCCGCGGATCGTGCGTCCCGCCTTCGACCGCCTCGGAGAGATCCTCGTAGGCCCGCTGGAAGTCGCCGGCGAAGTAGGCGTGCACGCCATTGCCATAGGCGTGCGCCAGCTGCGGGGGGTCGCCGGCTGCCGCAATGCGGCCGCACGCGACTCCGCACACGGCCAGCACGACCATCAGGGGAGAAATGGGGAACGAACGGAAACGGCCGTGGGCCATGGTTTCACCCTTCACAACACCGAACGGGGCCCGCGCAGACGGCACCCTCACAGGGAACTATCGACCGATTCTAGCCTCGCGGACGGGCGGCCCCCGGCTGAGCCCATACAACCGCCACCACCCTACCCTCAGATCGGCCGCAGGGTTTCCCCGTCCCCGACAAGCCCCCGGGCGGCGGCATGACTGCGAAACGTGGCCTCGTCGAGAAAGGCGGCGGCCCTGACGAGTTGCATCATCAGCGGCTGCTCCGGCCAGCCGAACGCGGCGAGCAGCCGGTCGAACTCCGCGGGCGGACAACTGCCCTTGAGATCGACCAGCAGGACACGGTTGCCGCGTTCGGAGGCGTTGCCATCGACCTGCCACCAGGCCGGAGCCGCGGCGTCGCTGGTCCGGGAACACGTCCACACGAACGAGCCGTCAGGCTCCGTGTAGAGACGCTCGATCGCCGCGAGCCGGTCGAACGCCGCGTCGAAGCCGATCGCCATCGGCGATGCGAGCTGGCTCTTCGGTACGTCGAGGGTGGGCCACGCCCCCCACGCATCGGTCAGCGGCGGTCCCACCGTGGCCTCCTCGGGCCGGGCCTGGAGCGTGATCTCAAAGGCATAGAGCGGTGCAGGCATCGGCGAGGGGGAGTCTCCTCAGGTGGGCGTAACGCTCTCCCGGACCCACGCGGCATAGGCGGGCGATCCGGCGAGACGGGCGATGGCGATCTGCGGTGTGTCGTAGTCGTGGAGAGCGAGAATCGCGGCTGTGCACTCGGCCTCACACGAGCCTGTCGTCTTGCAGACGCATCGCCATTCCACCGCCGTCTCGATCGCCCCGCGCCACCGGTAGAGGCTCGTGATCGGCCCCTCCACCTGCACGCAGGCGGCCAGTCGCAACTCGACGAGGCGGCGGCCGCAGGCCTCGGCTGCCTCGCGGGAGGAAAACGTGGTGGTGATCGAGATGAGTTCGGCGGCGTTCATACCAGGGCGGACCAGAACGGCTTGCAACCGGCCCTATCATGCCGCATCAACGATCCGCCCGCCATGCGCCGCCGGCGGTTCCTCGGCGCGAATCGCGACCACGGCGGGAGACTCGACCGTCGGCAGAATCGACCTCCACCGCGGCCAGCCCCCCACATCTGGGCAGGCGATCACCGTCGGCCCACGAGTCTCCATGGTCTCAGCGCCGGGCCCCAGGCAGACCACCGCCGAGTCCCCGGCGGCCGCACTCACATGGCCGAGCACCAGGCCAGGAGAGCCACGGGGCGGCTGCGGGCGGAGACGTTCGAGACCCTGAGGAACGCAGCTCCACTCCGTGCAGCCGCCGGCGAACCAGCCCGCGATCGCATCCACCGCGTCAAACTCGACCTCGCAGTCAGGCACCAGCCGCCGCGCCTCGTGCCACCAGGCATCGACGCATCGCCGCCACGCGTCAACGACGGCCGACCGATCGCCCCCGGTGCCGCCCGACGCGCCCCCGATGTGAGCCGACAACACGGCCGGGATGCCGAGGGGACCGGCGGCAGCGAGGCTTCTGACAAACCGCCCGATCCCGGATGCCACCGGCCTGGCAGCGGTGGCGAATCGACCCACGAGGTCAACGGCCACGCTCTCGGCCAGAGTGGGCGACCGCTCCCGAGCGCCGCGCCGATCCCCGCCCACGCGACAGGCAGGGTCGAGATCGTGTCCGTGTCGAATCGCCAGGCGACCATCGTCCCAGCGGCTCCCGACGGTCACCGGCTGCCGATCGCGCCGACCGCCCATACACTCTTCGATCGCCGCGTCGCGATCGCCGGCGAGGAGCGTCACGCGAGCCGGGATGCGAAGCTCCACACGGCCGGGCCGTGACCCGGCAGCCGCCGGCACGGGCAGGCCCTGGCGGGCCCAGTGGATCACCGGGCCGAGCAGTCGGCGGGCGGCACCGATCGAGCGTCTGGCGACTCGGGCCACAGCCTGCCGCGCTGCCACGGTGCCGTGCCAGGGCTTCACGGCCGACTGCCACTCCGCCGAGAGCAGCCAGTCGAAGGTGTCGCCCGCCATCACGAGATCGAGCCGCTCAATCGGGCGATAGGAGCCGTCGCTGCGGACACCAGCGCGAATCGCGGCGCGGTGGATGGCGGCAGGCAGCGTGCCGTGCCATGCTGCGGCCGCCGGCACGAGCGTGCCATCCCCCAGCGCCCAGTTCGACGTGACGACGATCATCCCTGCCTCCGCAGGCAGTCATCGTCAGCGGCCGAATAGACGATTCACGCCAGACGGCGCAGTCGGAGCAGACGCGCGAACCGGACGAACCGCACCACGGTGGTCGGCGATCAAGCCTCAGGGCTCGAGAAAGCTCGTCTGACAGGTCCGCTCGACGGTGCCATCGAGATCGGCGCTCGAAAGGATCGCGGAGGCCCGTCCGGTGCCCCCGGCGGAGAGCCGGTAGGTGATCTCAAAAGACCGCTGGCCACCAGGGGGGATCGGCTGGATCGGATCGAACGACACCCGGGCGTCGTCGATCCGCACCCTCGACGCCGAGCGATCCGAGTCGAGGCGAGCCTGGTCGGGCAGGATCACGATCAGGTCGAGCCTGCCGGTCGGCTCGGTGCCGGTGTTGCTCACGGTGCAGACGAGTGTCGTCGCATCACCAGGCCGCACCGGGTCGTCGAGATCCGCGAGCGACATCTTCAGGCCGGCCTCCGAGGGGGTGCGGATCCGCGGCCGCGGCACCGAGGAACTGATCAGCACGCAGGCCTCATCGGCCACCATCGTGCCGCCGCCGAGCCCACCGAGCACCGCCCGAATGCACGACCGTGTCGCCGGCGTGTCGCGGTAGGTGCCGGCCGGCGCCTTCGCCTTGAGGTTGATCTGACGCTTGAGCTGGCCGCCCGGTTCGATGGCAGGCAGATTCCACGACACCTTCGACGCCAGCAGGTTGTAGCCGTCCGACGCCTCGAGCGGCGTCATATGGTCGTCCCAGGAAAACTCGAGCGACGTCGGAGTCGATGCTCCCAGGCCCTTGTTCTTCACGACGGCGACAAACTCCACGACGCCGTCGGAGAGCACCTCGGCAGGACCTGTCAGGTCGAGTTCCAAAGCCGGGGCGGCGGGCAGCGTGACGCTGGTCGTCGCCGTCGCCCGGGGCACCGGCACGGGCATGGGGGGCGGAGCCGTTGCAGCCGCGAGGGGAGCGGCGGCGAGTGGCGCTGCCGCGATCGGAGGCACGGCGGCAATGGGTGCTGGCGCGGCGACCACGGCCGGAGCGGCAACCGCGGCCGGAGCTGCGACCGGCGCCGGCGCGGCGGCTGGCGGTGTCGCGTACCGCGGAACGGCGGCAGCGGCGACCGGCTGCACCTCGACGCAGTGGGTGGCGCCACCCACGAACACGTGCGACGGATCAAGGATCTCGACGCGGTGACACTGCCGCCCGGGCTCGTCGAGCAAGAAATCGAGCGTGAGCCGCCGGGCCGTTCCCGGCATCAGGTCGATGGTGCCCTTCTGCTCGATCGGGCTCACAGACGCGTCGTGGTGAAAACCCGGATCGAAGTAGTCGATGACGCGGAGATTCTGCAGCGGCTTACCGGAGCGGTTGACGATCTCGACCTCGAAACTCGCCCGATCGCCCACTCGCCCCGCCATCGGCCCGGTGATCGAGACAAGCACCGGATCCTCGGCGCGGACCACGGCGGTGCACGCGATGACCGCAGCCAGCGTCATGAACGAACGACTACGAAGCAACCACTCCGACATCGGCACGTCTCCCGAGAGAGCAGCGAGGATTTCCCGGCTGGGAGAGGGTACCACGCCGCCGCGGCGAGCGCGAACGCCGAAAAAGAGCCGGTTTTGTCTCGGAGCGCAGGGCGAAAACCACGAGGCACGGGTTTTCCACCGGGCTGGGGTGTGCCGCAGGTTGAAAACCTGCGCTACGGTGCTGGGGTGTGCCGCAGGTTGAAAACCTGCGCTACGGTGCCGGGGTGGGCCGGAGGGTGACAACCTGCGCCACGGGGCCGTCAGGCCTCGGAGCGGTGGCGGACGATGTCGCCCTCCACCATGTAGACCACGTCTTCCGCGATGTTGGTGGCCATGTCGGCGATCCGCTCGATGTGCTTGGAGACCGAGTTGATCCGGAGGAGGTTCTCGACGTTCTCGGGCTGGTCCTTGATGCCCTGGAGCACCCGCCGCTGAATCCGCTGGCGGGCCTCGTCCACGATGTCGTCCTCCTCGCGGACCTGCCGGGCGAGCGTGGGATCGCGTTTGACCACCGCGTCGAGGCACTGGCGAACCATCTCCTGGGCCTGCGTCGCCATCGTGCGGATCTCCGGCGGCAGGTCGTAGGGATCGCCCCCTTCCAGCTGCGTCACCCGCTTGGCGATGTTACGGGCGAGGTCGCCCATCCGCTCGAGGTCGTTGTTGATCTTGAGCACCGCCACCACGAACCGCAGGTCGGCCGCCACGGGCTGGTAGAGGGCGAGCATCTTGAGACACTCCTCCTCGACCTCCACTTCCATCGCGTCGATCTCGGAGTCGTTGACGATCACCCGCTGGGCGAGTGACGTGTCACGGTTGATCAGGGCCGTGATCGACTTCGAGATCGCCTCTTCCACAAGGGTGCCGAGGCGGAGAATCCGTTCCTTGAGGCTCTCGATCTGGCGTTCGATGTGCTTGGTCATGGGTGCGAAATGGCGGATCAGCCGAACCGGCCGGTCACGTAGGCCTCCGTCTCGCGGAGGACGGGCTTGGTGAAGATGTCGGTCGTGGCCCCGTATTCGATGAGCCGGCCAAGATACATGAAGGCGGTGTAGTCGCTGGAGCGGCTGGCCTGCTGCATGTTGTGGGTGACCATCAGCACCGAATACTGGCCGCGGAGTTCCTGAATCAGGTCCTCGATCTTCCCCGTTGCGATCGGGTCGAGCGCCGAGCAGGGCTCATCGAGCAACAACACTTCCGGCTCGGCGGCGATCGCCCGGGCGATGCAGAGCCTCTGCTGCTGGCCGCCCGACATGCCCAGGGCGCTCTCCTGGAGCCGATCCTTCACCTCGTCCCAGAGCGCCGCGCCCCGCAGGCTCCGCTCGCAGACCTCGTCGAGCACGGCCCGATTCGTCTCGCCGTCGATGCGCAGGGAATAGACCACGTTCTCGTAGATGCTCATCGGAAAGGGATTCGGCTTCTGGAATACCATGCCCATCCGCTTCCGCAGTTCGATCACGTCCATCCGGGGGTCGTAGATCGAGTCGCCGTTGATCCGCATGTCGCCGGTGATCCGCACGCTCTGCACGAGGTCGTTGAGGCGGTTCACACTCCGCAGCAGGGTCGACTTGCCGCAGCCGCTCGGGCCGACGAGGGCCGTCACTTTGTTGAGCGGCACCGGCATCGTGATCCGATGGAGCGCCTGCTTGGTGCCGTACCAGAGGTTGAACCGATCGACCTCCAGCACCGGCGGCTCCGCGAGCACGCTGTCATGCACCTCCGCCTCGACCTCTCGGCCGGCAGCCACCGCTGCGAGTCGATCCTGGGGCGGTTCGGCGGCCCGCTGCGCACCGGCTTCCCGCGGCGGTTCGTCGACGGTGGGCATGGCGGGCTCGGCTCCGGTGGCGCCCCGGCGGGGCGGAACGGGGGAATCGTACACCACGGTCCTCAGAACTGCTGCGCGACGAACCGCCGCCGCAGCCGTGACCGCAGCCAGATCGCGGCCACGTTGAGCAGGGCGATGATGGCCACGAGCAGGAAGGTGATCGTGAACACCATCGGCCGGGCCGCCTGACTGTTGGGGCTCTGGAACCCGACGTCGTAGATCAGGTAGGCGAGGTGCATGAACTCCCGCTCCGGGTGAATGAACGGAAACGTGCCGTCCACCGGGAGTTCGAGGGCGAGTTTCTTGACGCCCACAAGCATCAGCGGGGCCACTTCCCCGGCTCCGCGGGCCATCGCCAGGATCAGGCCCGTCATGATCCCAGGCAGGGCCCGCGGCAGCACGATCCGCCGGATCGTCTGCCACTTGCCGGCACCGCAGGCATACGAACCCTCCCGCATCGAGTTGGGCACCGCCGAGAGCGCCTCCTCGGTGGCCACGATCACGACCGGGAGCGTGAGCAGGGCGAGCGTGAGCGAGGCCCAGAGCAGACCGCCGGTGCCGAACGTCGGCTGGCCATCGGCCACGAGGCTGGCCTTGAAGAACAGGTCGTCGATGCCGGCGCCGAGAACGTAGCAGAAAAAGCCAAGCCCGAAGGCGCCGTAGACGATGCTCGGCACACCCGCGAGGTTGTTGATCGCCACCCGCACCGCGGTGGTGATCGGCCCACGGCCGGCGTACTCGCGGAGGTAGAGCGCGGCGAGCACGCCGAAAGGCGCCACAAACAATGCCATGATCAGCGTCATCGTCACGGTTCCCCAGATGGCGGGAAACACGCCGCCGGCGCTGTTGGCCTCGCGGGGATCGTCGGCGAGGAACTCACCCCAGCGGGAAAAGTACAGGCCGAGGCTGCCCCCCAGGGTAAGCCGATTCGGTTGCCAGGCGCGGACGATGCCGTCGAGCGGCACCGCCGCAACGCCGCCCGACGGCGTCTCGAACTCAACCGCCCAGCCGTCGTTGTCACCGCGAAGCCGGGCCGTCTCCTCGTCGAGCGCCACCTCGAGGGTGGCAACCTCGTCGGCCAGCGCCCGCTCGCGGGCTTCGGCCGCCACCGCCCGCTCGCTTGTCGGGCCGGCGTCGAGCCCGGCCTGCACGACGGCGAGCCGCGCGGCCCGCAGTCGGCGCTGGAGCTCGCCGCGGTCGCGTTTGTCAATCCGCTGAGCGCGGAGGGCGCGCTGCCGCACGGCGTCATGCTCCTTCCGGTACGCGGCCCAGACCGCCTCCGGGCCCTCCGCCACCACCTCCGGCCCGTGAAGCATCCGCTTCGGCACACCGTGAAGGCGGCCGGCCTCGACCCGCTCCACGACGGTGGCCCACTCCGGCCGGGCCGTCGACGTGATCGTCGTGTCGTCAATCCACTCGTAGTGGCTCCCAGTGCCGTCGAAGTCGCCGGTTCGCACGAGCCGCCGCGGAGGATGGCCTGCAACCTGCTGGGTGGCGGTCACGGCCTCCTCGCGGTCGGTCACCTCGCCGAGCACGGCACGGCCGTCAGCGAGCGTAAACCGCTCGAGCGGCACGGGCCAGAACGTGGAAAGACCGCGAAAGGCGATGAAGGCGAGCAATCCGACGATCATCGCGATCGCGATCGCCAGCGATGCGGCGGTCAGCCAGACCCAGGGCTCGCCGTGGGCGGTGAGCGTGGCATGCCCCGAGCGGATGCGGCGTGCGGGGTGGTCAGAGTTCATACGCCCGCCTCCGGAACCGCTGCCGCACGACCTCGGCCACCGAGTTGACCACGAACGTGATCGCGAAGAGCGTGAGGGCCGCGAGAAAGAGCACGCGATAATGAGCCGTGCCGCGTGCCGCCTCGGGAAGCTCGGTGGCGATCGCGGCCGACAGCGTCTGAAACCCATTGAAAAGGTTCCAACTCATCAGCGGCGTGTTGCCCGCCGCCATCAGCACGATCATCGTTTCGCCGACCGCGCGGCC
>Ga0315903_10006228_pt1 | contig 15300 bp, 11 predicted proteins | sample LakEriMetagenome_7_FD_203524 | JGI IMG/M metagenome (GOLD analysis project Ga0315903, IMG submission 203524) | Freshwater fungal communities from buoy surface, Lake Erie, Ohio, United States - Buoy 2 MA119 | ecosystem: Environmental > Aquatic > Freshwater > Lake | place: USA: Lake Erie, Ohio...
CTAGTGTTAGGGGTAAAATCAATATAATTTCGTGCTAAATAATTGGCTGCGATATTGGCGTACCAAAATCTTTTCGAGCTATAATTTAGTGCTACCTGTAAGGCTGATTGAGGTCCTGAAGGTACATAATAGTTTTTTATATAGGCTGTATCTCTATCACCAATTTGTCCGCCATTTCGACCTACCGTTTGATAATCAGCATACACATCTAAATAAGGTCTGCTTGTATAAAAAGCTTGAGCATAAGAACCTGCTACATTCAATCGGAATGATGGACTTAATTTAATATCTGCACCAAACTCTAAACCACTATATTGTTTGTTGACACCTTGCAAAACCATCGAAACGAATGAACCGTCATCATCAGAGAAAAAACGGCGAATATCTGCTGCATCTCTCACTTGTGAAGCATATAATGTGAAACGCGCTTTTACATTTGGCGAACGCAATAAATAACCAATTTCAGCACTGCTCACTTTTTCGTTGATAGGATTGCTGATAATATCATTTCTTGTACGAGGTGATATGATTACGTTATCAACAAATGGGGCACGATTTCCAATAGAACCGTTCGCATAGATGTAGTTTCTACCATTAATTTTATAAGTTACACCTCCTTTTGTACGTGCATTGAAAAAAGTATTTGTGCTTGAGTTACCAAATGATGTAGTCGGGAAAAGAGCTGACCTAAAATTACCCGTTCTGAAAAAACTTGAGTAACCCAATTCGCTCGCCACGAAAAAATCAAATTTGTTATATACAAATGCGGCTTGTGCAAACCACGCCGCTTTTGAAAAACGTATATTGTAATCATTTACAATCTTATCACCTACTTGTTTGTTCGGGTTGGCATCGTTTATATTTAAATTCGCACCATTGGGTAATCCAATTCTACTTTGAATTAAACCGTCTAGATTCAGTGCATAACCGCCCCCCAATAAATCTTCAACACGTGTATAATTATGGTTGTTTTGAGTTTGAACATTTAGCCCTGAATAAATTGTTACATGATCATTCAATACGGATTCTAAATTCACAGAACCTGTAAATCTCTTAGTACGTTCAACGTTTGCACCCAACCAATAGATAGATTGTCCATTACCATACCTTACACTATTATAGTTGGCATTATACATCTGATTCCAATCAACTTGCAGTAAATCAGGATTTTCTTCATAGGATTTGATAACATTTGCTCTTACATCAGGAGCCATGTCATAAATAGGCAAATCACGATAATAAACGGGTCGGGGATCTCTGGCATTGAACCAATTCAAACCAGTTTGAGAAGTTTCACCAAACTGATAACTAATTGATGAGTTAAGCTTTGTATTTTTTGCTAAGTCAGCATCATGAGTAAGCACGATGAGCGGCAAATTATTCTTTTGAACTCTTGTATTTCGTTTCTTGCCATTTTGCCAACCCCAATTCGGATTATAATAGTTTGTACCTGCCAAATCGTATAAAACTTCTTGTGCTGGACCTGCTTTGCCTCTTTCGAGTGGCGACCCAACAACCATAAGATTCACGCCTTGTTTTTTCCAACGTTTTTCAATCGCACCGTAATAGGCCAGTCCAGAATAATAAGTACCTGCTATTACACCTTCATTCGCCCAACGACGAGATAAAGAGAATGAATAAGCCCAACCATTTTTCTTTAAACCTGATGAATGTGTTAACATAATACGACTGCGGTAAGAACGATTGGTTTGAGAAAAAGTGATGCGGGTTCCTTTTCGCTGGTTAGAAGCGGTTGCGTCTAAGGCTGTATTCAAACCCAAGCCTCCAAAATTAAAATCAATAGGCGCTAAACCTAAGCTGGTGGTTCTACCACGAAACACATCATTCAATCCGCCCCAAGTATTAAAGAATACACCTCCTTCTTCCAAGTCATTCATCGGAACACCATTTAGGTAAACCAAATTATTGTCATTCTCATACGCACGCATTCTATAAAAAAATTGCCCCCAACCGAAAGTGGCGGCTTGCTGATACGCATCGCGACCTGCATTTAGCGCACTCGAAACACTTTGTCCAGTTGAACTTACCGAATTTTCTGCATCAGAGTTCGCATCCTCTGTAGCTACTGAACTAAAATCTTGGTCTATTGGCTTTGCGGAGGCATCTTGATGTACTAAGTACACATCTGTAACTTTGGTGACAAGCTCCGTCACATTGATTGTTATTGTTTTATCTTCTTCACCAACAGCAGAAAAAATTGCGACATGTTCGCCATAAGGAACATTAGAAAATGAATACTCACCATTCTCGTTAGAAAGAGTGGCTATTTTTAATTTCGGCAATACAATACTTACATCAGCATAAGGCAACTTTGTATCATCGTGAAAAACACTACCTTTTACCAAACTTGTTTGGGCAAACGATGAAAACTGCACTAAAACGAAAAGTAGGGTAAAAAGTTTCTTCATATTTAAGAATAAAGAGCAAATTTAGCTTAAAACTTTAGTCAGCCAACTAATAGAATGTTACCAAAATAATCGCAATGTGGATAAGTACAATTTGTCTGAGTTCGAAAATAAACAAGTCGCATTGTAATAACGATAAATTTTAGCATTTGGTTACAATTAATTCATATAATTTCGATGAGTAATTACATGGAATGGCGCTTGTTCGAATTAAAAATTGGTTCATCTATTATAAACGATTCTTTCCTTTTCGGTTAAATTTCATAATATATACCACTTTACTTTTGGCTTCCTCATTTCTGCTGATGAATCAGCAAGTAGAAACCAATTCGTATTATATTCTAATTAAATTAATGGCTAAAATAATTTTAGTTTTTAGCTCAATCATTATCTTTCTTTCATTCCTTAGTGTGAGCTTAGCTTATTTATATTATACCAAGCAACATAAAAAGGACCCTCAAATCATCCTGAAAAATTTAAGCAAGGTTTCAGAATCTAATAAATTACAAATTAGTTTACCACATGCTTGGCTTCCTTTATTGGGTTATATTTCTGTACAATTTTCTCTCAACAAATCAAGATTGCTTCCAAGAATTGTTTTAAAAAAGAACATAAATCACCAATTTTTCAATTGGGGAAGAGGCGTAAAATCAGAATTTGAATTGCCTTTACAAGAAATTAAATCGTATCAAATACAGGAAGTTTGGATTTACTTTCATGATATGTTTTCTTTCTTTAGGTTAGCCAGAAAAATCCCCTTTCAATATAATTATAAAAATTTACCCAAAGACACCTCTATCGATCAGTTTGAAGCGAAACCTAAACAAGCGCAAGAAGATGAAATACGCATTGAACAGCTAAAAAGACTAGACGGAGAATTGTTGCAATACAAAAAGTTTGAAGACTCAGATGATGTTCGAAGAATTGTGTGGAAAGTATTTGCTAAGAATAAAGAATTAATAGTTCGAATACCAGAAACAATGAATCCTTTTGCATCAGAAATTTTTTTTTATGCTAGTTTCTTCAATGCGACGAATCCTTCACATTATATGTCTTATCAAGCGGTTATGCTCAGCTATTATAAGCAAATGGTTTTTTCTGTTTTCAAAAATATACAAGAAGTACGAGAAGCGGTTCAATTTGCGAGTGATCAAACCAATTTTGTATCAAGTAATATCGATTCAGTTCGCAATCATATTACAACTTGCGAATGGCAGCAAGAGAATACTATAGATGTGTATTACAATAAATCTAAAGGAAGTATTATTTGCCTCCATTCACTTTCAAACTTAGAAGATGTTTCGAAAATGCTCGACAAAATAGATAGTGAAACACAAGTTGTGTTGGTCTGTTTCGGAAAATTATTTCAACAAAATTATGTTTTAAGTAGTTTGCGCCGAATATTTTTTCATCTACCAAAAGATGAATTGTCGGAATTAAAATCTAAATGGTTATATCAACCATTGCGATTGTACATGCAAAAAAATGAAAAAGAATTATTAAGCCTTTTACAAAAGCATGTTGTTAATTTGAATGTAATGCAATGAGTAAAACCAATTACATATCAAAGTATCTAGGTCAATTCGTATTTATACTTTTGCCCATTATAGCTGTTGTGTATTTCATCTTATGGAATTGCAATCAATATTTCACTTTTTTGCAATCGCAATGGCTTTTACAAACTGTTTATTTTAGCATCGGTCTGCTAATTGCCTACTACTTATTTCAAACTCGTTTACGTTTTATAACAAGCAGTTTGGCCCTTGCCTTTTTGCTTTTTAGTGCACAAAAAACGATTGAAAATTTTGCAGTTGGAGAGTTTGATGGTTTTTTCATTGCGGTTCAATTTCAAGTTTTCGCGTATTTGTTTTTCACAGGTTGGATAATAGGGTGGGGCATGTCAAGGGTTTCTTTTTTTGCAACCATTTTGTCTACATTATTCGTTTTACTATGTATCTATTTAATTTCTAAAACAGGACATATAACACCCGTAATGTTATTGCAATATTTTTCACCTATTGCTATTTATGCTATCTATATTTTATACACATCGCAAAATTTTCGCGTTGAAAGAGAATTTGATAAAAGTTTCTGGTGGAGATTCGGCAAGCGTTTTATCGTATTTGCAGCATTACTATTTACGTTATTTGGCGGTGTCGTTTATTTTATGTTCGACGAGATAAAAGCTCGAATAGAAGAATATGGCGGACAAGGAAAGGAAGGTGAAAATCAAATGTTACAGCAAAATAAAGATGGAAGCGTTGAGAATAAAAAGAGTATGGGTTTTGCCACGAGCAACCAACGTAATAAAAACCCTGAGCCTCTTTTTTGTGCGCATATTGAAAACTATTTCGAAGGCACTCAAATAGCCAATCCATTGTATTTGACTTCTTATCATTATACTAAATTCGATACATTAACCGAAACTTTTGAGCGAGACAGCGTCTATTCAGGCAGTGACGAATTTCAGCCCAACCCTGCAGAAATCGGATTATTTTCAACCTTAAAAGATAGCTCGCGTATTACTAATGCATTGAGTAATAAGTTTCGTAAAACTGTTTCAATAGAAGTTTATAAGAAGAGGCTTTCTGCCAAGGCTTTTGTAGCACCGAGTACCTCTTTTTATGTGCAACCTATAACGATAGAAAAAGAATTTCAAAAAGAATTTAAATCAGCATATCGGGCAAAAAGCTATGTTTCGAGTTTGAATAGTGCATATTTTATTTATAACACCACAGATCCATTTATTCAAAGTTTTCAATCACAACGTTTTTCGGAATTACGCAAAGCAAAATCTTATGAAGGAATAAGCGATGAATTTATGAAATATCATACATTCTTTCCGAATGCCTTGCAATACCAAGCGATTCAAGTACTTGCAGATTCGTTAGCGAAAGGTAAAAAAACAACCATTGACAAAGTACTTTCCGTAAGAGATTATTTTTTGCAACGCAATAGCAATAATGAGCAAGTGTATACTTATTCGGACAATCCGGGTATTCCAGGATTACCAGGCGCATCTAAAATCACAAACTTCTTGTTTGAAACCAAAAAAGGATATTGTGCTTATTATGCGGGTGCTACCTTGTTTATGTTACGTGCTATGAAAATTCCTAGTCGGTTGGTGACAGGTTTTTTAACTGTCGATAGAAGCGACAAAAATCCAGGTTGGTATTGGTTTTACGAAGATCAATCACATGCGTGGGTTCAAGTATATTTTCCAGAATATGGTTGGTTAGACTTTGACACGACTGTTGGCAATGACGAGGCAGAGCAATCACCTTCGCCAGATGGTACACCACCCATGCAACCACCCAATCCAGTTTTGGCTTTGTCTGGTAAAATAATATCTATTGATACGATTCAAAAGCTTTTACAAGTAAAATTAAACAATCTTATTTTCCGTGATGTTGAATATGTCTCTATTGATGAACAAGCCATGCTCGATGTAAGTGTGTGCAACATTTGGAAAGACAGTTTGCCTATAAAGATTTCTGATTTAAAAATAAAGGATGACGTGATGGGTGTATCCTATGTGGATGCCCTCACTAAATTTTCAATAGAACGTAATGTGAAACCGTTACTAAATAAACTTCCGAAGAAATTACCGATTGATGATTTATTTATAAAAAGTTTGAAGCAGCATTCCTCAGATAAAAAGAAAGTAGAAACTATAGCCAAAACATGCTCATGGAGGTTTTATATAGCCATTGTGCTTGGTTCATGCCTAGTCTTATTCTTAGGTATTCTTCTTCTACCCAGTATTTTCTATCGATATCTAAAATGGAAAGCAAAACATGCCAAACGGGCTGAAAGCAAAGCCTATTATGTGTATCGGGCAAGTATGTTTTTGGCGAAGCAACATGGCTTACCACAAAATAATTTGAGTCCTTTACAATTTGCGAAAACGAAAGTTGATATGCAACTCAACACCCAACTGACGCAATTCATGTATGTATATTTGAAATTGAAATTTTCTAAGCAATCACTTACTAATCATGAGAAACAGTTCATTGATAATTTCTTACAACAATTTGAAACCAAGATTAATACATCCTTCAAACGAAGTCAACGTTTCAGAAATTTTGTTAACATCAATCGCTTTATCGATTATTTTTACATGCCTGAACTAGAATCTAATTAAATTTTTATGACAGAAATAAATGAACCAGATATTTTCGTAAGTCAACATCATTTAATTGATGCGCTTATCAATAACATGGAACTAGTAATAAAAGGAAAGCGCAAACAAATTATTGAAGTATTAACTTGCTTGCTTGCGAAAGGACATGTTTTGATGGAAGATAATCCAGGAACAGGTAAAACGGTATTGGCGCGTACTCTGGCTGGTTCAATTAGCAACAAACACGATAACACGTTTAAGCGCGTTCAGTTTACACCTGATTTGCTGCCAATGGATTTACTTGGCACACATGTGTTTGATGAACAAAGCAGAGATTTTATTTTCAAAAAGGGTCCTTTATTTTGTAATATTTTACTCGCCGATGAAATTAACAGAGCTTCGCCTAAGGTTCAAAGTGCTTTACTAGAATGTATGGCAGAGTATCAAATAACAATGGGCGAGAAGACCTATTTACTAGAAAAACTTTTTTTTACCATCGCTACGCAAAATCCAATCGAAATGGAAGGTACCTATCCGCTGCCGGCTGCACAATTAGATAGGTTTGCCATGAAAATTTACTTCGGCTATGTAGATGAAGAAACAGAAAAAAATATTTATAAGAATTACTTAGAAATAGGTAGCAACCTAAATGAAATCAAGCAAGTGGCTCAACTTGATGAAATTTTAACCTTACAAGAAGAAGCCGAGAAAGTATTCGTGCACGATGAAATTTGTCAGGCAGTGAGTAATATTGTGAGAGCCACTCGTGTGCACGATGGTATTCAGACAGGCGCCTCAACTCGAAGTGGTATTAGCTTCATTAAATGTCTGAAGGCTTATGCTTTCATTCATGGTCGCTCCTTTGTAATTGAAGATGATGTAAATGAAATCGCTATTTCAGTGTTGCATCACAGACTTGTATTTAAACACAAAGAGGCGAAGCAAAATGCGCTGCATCAGATTTTGCAAATTGAAATGAACCGTTTAAGTGCTTTGAAAATTTATTAGATCCCGTTATAGGGTGGTTTATTAAGCCTATAAAAAAATCCCAAATCTAAGTTTGGGATTTTTTATGCTTCATATGTTTTATACTTATTGTAGTTCAAAAAGAATAGGTAAACTAAACGATACTTTAACTGCTTTACCATTTTGTTTACCTGCTTTCCACGGTGGCATGCTTCTTACAACACGCTCTGCTTCAGCATCACAACCTGATCCAATACCACGTACTGTTTTCACATCCGAAATACGTCCATTTTCATCGACAACAAAATTCACTACTACACGACCATCAACACCTTGTTCAAGAGCTTGTTTAGGATATTTTAAATTATTCCCAATGTATTCCAACATTTTATCTTCTCCACCAGGGAATTCTGGCATCTGCTCAACATAATCAAATATTTGCGTAGGTTCCTCTACTGGTTTAGGAGGCTCAACCACAGCGGGTCTTGCTGGTTCTGGTGTAGTAATTGCTTCAATTTTAGCATTTGGATCACCGGCTTCTGTTTTCGCCGCAGCTACCGCTTTTTCCAACTCTTTTTTGGGAGGAATAATATCTTCTTTTTTTACTTCTTCTGCTTTTTTAATAACAGGAGGTGTAAACTTTACGGTTGGCTTTTTGGGTGGTGGGGGAGGAGGTGGAGGTGGTGGAGGTGGCTTCTTTTTATTCGCAACAGGCGGTTGCTTTAATTGAGTAACCTTCGGTTTTAATCTTACTTCTTTTTTAGGCTTCTTCATGCCCAGTACATAAGTAATGCTGCCCAGTAATGCAATAAATATTAAAACTGATATCAACGAAATTGTTGCACGCCGCTTGTAGTTTTTACGTAATTCATACGCACCATAGTTCTTATTTCTTCCTTCGAAGATGATGTCTAGTACATCTGAATTTAATATTTCTTTAATTTCCATTTTGAATTTTTAATTAAGATGCCAATGAATTTATTTTTCCATAATATTAATTGGCAGTTCCTGCGTTAGCAGCTTCTGTCTTTAAAATATAATCTCGATCCACAGGCGATATATCAATAATAGCATATAATTTAATACCATTTACCTGCATTTCATCCAAGATGTTTACATAATCACTAAAATTACTGTTTGAATCAGGTTTTATTAATATAGTAGGCTCATCTGTTGGTTCGTGACCTAGTTCTCCGTTTACACGTTTCTCAAATACATCTTTACGATGCGCAAGAATTGCATCTCGAATACCACCTTTATCTTTAAAATAAGTAACTTTCACATCAGGAGCTTTTGTAGGATCTTGTCCAGCGCCTATGTAATAATAAACTCTATTTTTTTGACTTAATAAAATCGTCATGGCAGTGTAATCTTTGACTTTATTTAAATCATCCTCTTTGATTGGAAGATTATCATTAGGCATTTTTATGTCCATGGTTTTAGGTTTACTCATGGTAGTTGTAAAAATGAAAAATGTAATTAACAGAAATCCTAAATCCACCATCGGGGTAAGATCAATTCTAGTGGAAAGTTTCTTTCCTTTTTTGACTCCGGGGCCTTTCTTCTTGCCCCCACCGGAGGTATCTATTTCAGCCATTGTTTATAATGAGTTTTTTAAGTTAAATAATATTATTTCGCTGCTGCTTTGGCTGCTTTAATTTCTTCCGCCACAACACTCCCTTCAGGAATACCCTCTAATGATGTTAAAAGATTAAAGTTGAAAATATCATTTTTAGTTAATGATTTTATCACGTCTTTTACTTTTGGATAAACCGTTGCCCCATCACATTTAATACATACAAAGGCTGGTTTGTTCGCATCTTGCTCTTGGGCTACAATCCTTGCGGTTTGAACCCAATAGGCTAATTCGTTCATAGAAGCCAAGTAATTCGTATCAATTGGAATACCCGGTTGTTTGAAGTTTTTTTGCTCCATCGGAGCCACGCCTAGATATTCTTTCATCTGAAGAAAAGGTAATCCAAAAGACGCGCCATTAATGAATGATTTTTTTTCTTCTGCTGTTAAGTTTAAATTTTTCTCAACATCGATTCGATTAATCAATTCTTCTTTTGCTTTTTTATTATCGAAATCGAAGAAAGTTCTGCCAGAGGAATCAACTGTCAAAACAATCGAATTATCAGGCAATGGAATATCTGAAATAGAAGATGGGGTTTTTACGACAACAGGTTCGTCTGGCTTGAACTTGGTCGCTAACATGAAGAAGGTCAACAACAGGAAAGCCACATCACACATCGCAGTCATGTCGATGTGGGTACTTTTCCTTGGAAGTTTGTGTTTTGCCATTTTTTATGTAACGGTTTTAAGTTTGATTGAAAAAGATTTATATGACTAACTAATCCGAAGTACGAATTATTTGTAGTTAGCTGTAAAGCTTTGTTCTAATGTAAAACCAGTTTCGTCGATACCGTAGGTAATGTTATCAATGATAGTTGTAAAGAAGTTATAGGCAACCATGGCGATAAATGAAGTACCAATACCTAAAGCGGTATTAATAAGAGCTTCAGAGATACCCGCTGCAAGCGCATTAGCATCTGGGGCACCTGCCGCAGCCATCGCAGAGAAGGCACGAATCATTCCCATTACGGTACCAAAAAGACCCAATAGAGTAGCGCCAGAGGTAATTGTAGAAAGAAATACTAGATTCTTCTCTAACATAGGTAGTTCTAAAGCCGTACTTTCTTCAATTTCCTTTTTAATATTAGCTATTTTCATATCCGTATCCATGTTTGCAGAAATCATTTCTTTGTATTTATTCAATCCAGCTTTCATGACGTTACCCACACTTCCAGATTGCTTATCGCATTCTGCTAAAGCAGCATCTACATTTTTAGATGTTAAATGATATTGAATTTTCTTAATAAAGTCTGCATTTGAAACCTTACCACGAGATTTGAAAATGGTAAGGAATCGCTCAATTACGAAACAAATCATGACAAATAAGGTTGACATCAAAATAGGTACAACCCAGCCACCTTGATACATAGTTCCTAGCAAACCATGTTTTTCTGCGGTTCTAAAAACTGTGTAGAATAATAAATGAGCTAAAATGAGGCATGCGCCAACAATAACTCCATTGATTAACATTGTATTTCCGCTTTTTCCTTTAGCGTTTGCTGCACTTGAAACGACTGTTTTAACTTCTGCCATAATTGTGTTTGAGGTTTAATTTTTATTTTATTGTTAAAGACTACAAAGATAATTTTCTAAATGAAAAAAACAAGTTTTGAAAAAAAAGTAAAGTTGATTCAATTATATAACGAATAGAATGTACAATTGTTTTATTATCTTATTAAATTTACACTATGCACTTAACATTAAGTACTATGTTTTTTATCATTATTTTAGGTATCGCCGCCGGTCTGCTAAGTGGTCTAGTTGGCATAGGAGGGGGTATTGTAATTGTCCCGTTTTTGGTCATGTTTTTTGGTTTAAACCAGCATACTGCACAAGGTACAACGCTTGCTATGCTTGCATTTCCTGTAAGTTTAGTGGGAGCTTACACTTATTATCAAAAGGGGATGGTCGATTGGAAAATTGCGGGCTTACTTTGTATTGGTTTTGTGATAGGTGGCTACTTTGGCAGTAAGTATGCAGTGAATGTTCCTTCGCTGACAATTAAAAGATATTTTGCGGTGTTGCTGATAATAATAGCGGTGAAATTTTTATTCTATGATAAGAACTAAAAGACTAGAAATAGACAAATCAATAGAATTAGTCGATAAAAAATAAAAATTAGATAACATTTGAAAGGATTAATCAAAGTGAGATTAAATAATAATCCGAAATTTTGCAACCAAATTTATATAATGAAGAAGAGTCACACTGTTTTATGCCAAACACCAAAATTGAACTTTAGTGACATAATACCATTTGGAATTTTGTAACACCGATTGCTATTGCTGTAAGCTTCCTTTGTCATCAACATCAAAATCTTCGGCATTTATCCCGACAGATTTGACGAGATAAATTTTGCTGTGCGACTCAAATCACATGGGAATAACCAAGAAAAAGCTAACTTCTTGCCAATCTAATACTTCGCTCGCTTCTATAAAAATACTTAATGATCTTTTATAAATATACTGGATGAAGCCTTCACTTATATATATATATATATATATATATATATATATAAATTAAATATACAACAGGCAGATTCTTCGGACTCTCAAACGTTCTTAAGGTTTTATCAATCGGCAAAGTAACACTGATGATTTCTATCGTGATAAGATTTAGACTACAAAAATTAAAGGCGCTATCAGTCAGATTATTTTAACTATAAAATAGTTATAATCAATTGATTTACATTAAATTATAATGTTTATATGATATTTTTATTTAATTAAAATCAATCTAGTACTGGTCGTTTACCAATTGAATTAAGAATATAGAGCGCCAATGGCTTACTATTAATTATTAGATTTCCAATTGGTAAACAAGGGGGTGAACCTCAAAGCAAGTCGGGATTGAAAAATTTTAAGTTCGTACTTCATTTTGATATTTGTAAACGAAGAGGATAATCATTTATGATAACATAAGTGACTAATTTACAGAATTTTACAATCTTTTATTAATTTAATTATTTAATCATTAGAAATTGATTTACGAAATGCTGCTTTATAGAATACTTCTGAGATACAACTTGCCATCTGGTATAAATCGTTGCTGTCGCTAAGAAGAATAGGTAAGTATGATTCGAATCGATGAATGTCTCGCTTATAGAATTCTTTGAGCAAGAAAAAAAGCATCAAGTCATGTAAAGGCTGTTATACAGGATTTAAAACTCGGTGGTTACTTCTATCTCTTTAACTTAACATAATATTAATTATAGGAATTAAACAGAATGGAACCTAAACTACGTATAGTTATAATGAATTGTAATACAACGAGTTAATTTGATACGATTTTATTCGTGTGCATCGTCCCAGCCATCATATAATAATTTAATGTAACGATTTTCCTCAGTTCCAATTTCTAAATCTGCTTTGATCAAATGAATGGCAAATTTCAAGAGATTATTCCTCTCCTCAATGGTCGAATCATCCATAAAATCATCCATGCATTTTAAAAAATGAGATTCCCATTCAATCGGAAGCAAACTGCTGATTGTTTCAATTTCTTTATCCAAACTTACAGTAAATGGAAATTGCTGAATTAAGTATGTCTGAATAATTTTATCTTCTTCAGGATTAAATTTATTATCAACAGCAGACAAAATCATAAGAATATGATATCCTGCAATTACATGGTTCATTCTATTAGATGGCATATGAGAAATTTATAATTGTGAGCTAATAATTAGGTTTAAATCTGTATATTTTAAATCAAATTTTTTGGCCAATACCTTGCTGGTCAATTTACCTTTAAAAACATAGGTTGCGCTTAGTAATCCTGGCTTGGATTGCACCATTAATTCAGCGCCACCAGAAATTTCGTTGCATGCCAATACGATTGGCATTAAAATATTACTAATCGCGTTAGAGGCTGTTCGAGATACAGCTGAAGGAATATTAGGCACGCAGTAATGAATTACATTGTGAATCGTGTAGACAGGCTCTTGGTGAGAAGTGATTTGCGAGGTTTCGAAACAGCCTCCATTGTCAATACTCACATCTACAATCACCGAACCACTTTTCATTTGTTGAACCATTTCCTCGGTAACCACCATTGGGACATAACCCTTTTGAGGTTTTAAAGCGCCAATTACCACATCCGCCTCGAGAAGTGCTTTTCCTAATATGATCGGATCGATGACCGAAGTAAACAAAGTTTGTCCTACTGTTCGTTGTAAACGCATTAATCTATAGATAGAATTATCAAATACTTTCACTTGGGCGCCACATCCCAAAGCTGTTCTGGCAGCAAACTCACCTACCATACCTGCACCTATAATAACTACCGTGGCAGGTGGAACACCAGCAATACCGCCTAGCAATATACCTCTTCCACCATCATTATTCCCTAAATATTTTGAAGCTTCATGTATCGCATGAACGCCAGCAATTTGGCTCATGGAACGAACAATAGGATAATAACCCGCTTCATCTTTAATATTGCCTAAGCCCAAACCAATTATTTGTTTTTCGAGCAATCTTTCGATATGTTCTTTTTTAAGTGTAGGAATATGAATAGGCGAAAAAACAATCTGATTGCGTTGAAGCATTTCAATTTCTTCAATTGAAATGGGAGCTGTTTTTAAAACCATATCTGCTTGAAAAACCTTGCTTTTTTCATGAACGATTTCAGCACCCGCTTCCGAATATTCATTATCTGTAAACGAAGATGCCAAACCTGCATCATGCTCCAAGACCACCCTATTCCCATTATTTACAATGACAGCAACAGCCTGTGGAGAAAGTGCAATACGATTTTCTTGAAATGAATTTTCTTTAGGAATACCGATGAATACTGCCTTCTTCTTCGGAGCATACTCGAGCGTTTCCTCCAACGGATTGTAGGAAAAAGAAATATTGACCAAGGGTTTTTGTTTACCGTCCATAATGCGTCTAATTCGTTTTAAATGTAATATGTTTATATGAAAATCTTCAACATATCATAAGCTAATTTGTGAGAAAGTGGTAAATTAACCTCTACTTCTTCATGCAAACCTAGTTGATGACTAATATGTGTAAAATAGGTTTGCTGTGGCATGATTTTACTTGAAATTTCGATTGCTTCTTTTAGTGTGAAATGCGAAACATGCTTTTCATGTCGAAGTGCGTTCAAGACTAAATGAGTTGAACCAACTATCTTCTCCATTTCTTTGTCGCTAATAAAATTTGCATCAGTAACATAGGTAAAATCATTTACACGAAAACCAAGCACAGGCATATTGCGATGCATGACAAGAATAGGCTTAAAAATAAGATCCCCAATTTGAAATTGACTTTCATGATGAATGGTATGTAAATTGATTTTTGGAATTCCTGGATAATCAAGTCCAGAGAAAGCATAATCGAATTCTACTTTCAGTTTCGTCTGAGTCGCCTCAGTAGCAAAAACATCCATAGGTCTTTGCAATACATAATTAAATGCTCTTACATCATCAGTACCTGCAATATGATCTTTATGGGAATGTGTAAATACAATCGCATCCACTTTTTTAACATTGGCTCGTAACATTTGTTGTCGAAAATCAGGTCCGCTATCAATCACGACACATGTTGTTTCGCTTTCAATCATGATTGAAGTCCGCAAGCGTTTATCCTTGATATCTTGCGATTGACAAACCCTGCATTCACAAGCAATCACAGGCACGCCTTGTGAGGTTCCAGTTCCTAAAAATGTGATTTTCAGCATAATTTGTTAGGCAACGAATATATGAGTTCTAAACTAATTATTGACAACTAGCTTTCCATCTCAAAGTAGTTATAACAAAATTATTTTCTATCCTCTTTACGTGTGAAAGACAAAAACTTCTATTGCACAGTTTCAATTTCTCTAAAAAAATTATCATTAAATCCAAATTAAGCATGAGAAATGATTAATCGATTAAGTAATTGAATCACAAGGGTATTATATTTAATTCTAACAACTTTTCAAGCCTGATTATTATGATGTGCGTTGATTATGGCAGTGGTTGATTTAACTAATTAGTATTTATGTCTTCGAGATAGATTTAATCTATTTTATATTACGCCTTAAACCTCGCCAAATGCATGAAAAAACGTCTGATAAGGCCTGTAATTAGTGGACTTTTTCATTTCTTAAGATAAATATCTTGATAAACATAGATACTTTAAATTATTATAAATAACTATATCAAAT
>Ga0315903_10006229_pt1 | contig 15300 bp, 29 predicted proteins | sample LakEriMetagenome_7_FD_203524 | JGI IMG/M metagenome (GOLD analysis project Ga0315903, IMG submission 203524) | Freshwater fungal communities from buoy surface, Lake Erie, Ohio, United States - Buoy 2 MA119 | ecosystem: Environmental > Aquatic > Freshwater > Lake | place: USA: Lake Erie, Ohio...
TCCAATGCCCTCAAGTTGCTCATAGCCGTTGTTGTATAGATTGAGGATGCTGTTCTGAACATCGTCTGCGAATATCACATCAGCGGGGCGTATGTTCTCATCGTATATCTCTGTCGGAAGTTCAATCCTAACCTCTTGCCTTGTCTTCTTCTCCACCAATACATCCTTGTCAAAGGTGGCGCTGCCAGCTTGGTGCGCATTGCATCTATACGCACTGCTGATTACAATCTTACACTCCTTCTTGGTGAAGTCGCTCTGTCCGGATATAAAGTTGCTGTCGAAATAATAGAAGCAATTCTCTTCCGATATACCGAAACGGCAACAGGCGCTTGCAAGACGGAACAGGAAGTTATTGCGCTCTCCTGTGGCAAAGTTTCGCCCCTTGTTAGACATCCATGTAAGGAGGCGTTTAAAAGTTTCGTCCCCATCAACCATTTCCCTCACCACCTCTTCTTTATTCACAATGATTTCAGTAAACGGCTTGGCGCTCTCCTTGATAATTATATCCTCATCCCAACTCTCAAAGCAAACGCGGCTCTCGTTCACGCTACTACCATCCCACTTTCCTGATATATCTTGGAAATAGGATGTGAGTGCTGCAAAATGCTCACGGTGCTTTTCCGGCTTGGCTATACGGACAAGGAACTTCAAGCCATTACCACGAGGACTCACCCACACGGCATATACATAGCTTAGTTCGGCTATCTTCACTTTAATTTCCTGAATTTCATCTGCGGGAACATCATCAAGGTCGCAGCATATATATCCGCTGTGCTCTATAAGCCTGTTGTCGAAGCGCTCTGAGAATGTTCCGGAGAAGCAAATGCTTGGTAGGGATTTCTTCAATTGGTCTACGGCAGCGGGGTCTGCTGTGCTGCGGATGGCAATCACTTTCTCTTTACTCTTGCCATCTCTTATACGATTGAGGGCAACATCCAACGGGATGAAGTGCCCATTGCGCTTTTCATAAATGTCTTTGAATGCTGTAACTTTAATCATGTCCTTGTTCTTTAGGTGTATGTCCGTATTGTTCGCAGTTTTTTAGATATTGTGTGTAGCTTCCAAACTCGCTTTGTGGGCGGTAGCGGAACTTGCCGAGTTTGTAATCAGGATTGTTCGCTGTCTGAACATAGCCCGTGTTGCTTGGTATATGGTCGCTTGCCATCTGTAAATACTTTTCAAAGTTGCTTTCCCTGAATAGGGTGGTGGGGACATAATGCTGTCTCATGTCTGTCTTCAACCACTTGGTCGCCATCGCATCCACTACACGCAATGCTTCTTGCAATGTATAGGTTTTGAGTCTTGCAGAAATCATTCGTGCGCTCTCCTTCGTGTCGGCTCTGAAACTTGTGCCAGCGTGTTGGTTGATTCGGGCAATAATTGCTTCAATTTTTTCACGCAAATCTTCCTCTTTATTATTTGGTTTATTATTTGGTTTATTATTTGTGTTTATATTTGGTATAGGTGTGCCCATTCCGGAATCTTGACTTTCCCATTTGGGCAACTCTATGTTTTCAAACAGGAAAGTCGCTTCATCCACAAAGGCATACCAAGATGTGCGGTCATACACACTCTTGTTATACTCGCCCCGCATAAGCACACCTTGCGTGACAAGCGATTCAAGTATTCTCCTGATTTGCTTGCCCGTCCAATAGGGAAACAACTTCTCAAACGATGCCACCGAGTTATATGTCCATGTGCGCCCATCGTGTTTGTGCTTGTCATTTGCCCAATTCTTCTTGAGCCACCACTGAAAATTTGTAATCATTATGGCTTCATCTACGCCATAAATTTTTGCGTGTGCTATATCAAACGAGTGATTCATAAAACAAAAAACCTCATCCGGTTTTCCCAAGTGAGACCAGCCGTATAGCAAAGGCTGCTTGGTACTCCCCGAATGAGGTCTTTAAATGTCTTTATATATGCTAATACTATTTACCGGGGTCTCAATCCGGGGCTTGCGCCGGGACAAAGGTAAAACAATCGTTCCGTAATTCTCCAAACACAAATGAAAAAAAAATTACTGTTCCTTATTTATAATATGTTAGTCAAAATTTTTTTTAAACTTTATCCAAAAAGTTTGGTAAACAAATTCCGTTCCTTATCTTTGTGCCATTGTTCACTAAAACACATATTTTATGTCACGCAAAGACGAATTCAAGAGCGTAAGCTCAAACCCCGCAACAAAATTCTTGGAGTGGGACTCAAACTCCGGCAGCTTTAAATACTATGACAAGGAAGCCGGACAAAACAAGTTTGTTAAAAGCCCATTCAAGTTTGTTGTTCTGAAGGAACTGCACACTATTAAAGGATGGCATGGTCAATCGGAGTCAGGCATCTACTCCAATGAAATCAGCACAATGAACGAAATACTTAATGTAAAATCGTTCAAGGGTGGGCACATTGCCAGCGGTTTGTATAGAGATATAAAAGACAAACTGCAAGGAGGCAATTACCACAAAAGTTTGTATGTTATGCTTGGTGATGGTAGTGTAGCCAATATCAGCATGAAAGGCGCTGTTGTTGCCCGTTGGGGTGACTTCACGCAGAAGTGCAAGAACAGATTGCCTGATGAATGGGTGGCCGTAACAGGACACAATGATGAGAAGAATGGCGCAGTGAAATATACCACGCCAAAGTTTGAGTGGAAGAGTAGCCTCACTTCAGAAGAAGGCGAAATGGCAGATAAGGCATACGATGTTGTGAAGGAATACATGGCCGGATATTTTATCAAGCAAGCCGAAGAAGAGGCTGTTGCTGTTTCAAAAGAAGAACTTGTTGAGGACAAAAGTGCACACATTCGTTCATCTGTTCCCGCAATGAAAAACGAGGATGCTTATCACCACGCGCAATCGCAACAAGAAGATTCATATGACGACCTTCCTTTTTAAACAAATATATATATGAACCTATATCAAATTACGCAAGACCAATCTTCTATCATCGAATTGCTGGAAGATAATGGCGGAGAAGCCACAGAAGAGGTGCTGAATGCGCTTGAAATAACACGGGATGCATTCGAAAGAAAAGCGGAGGCATACGCTCATGTAATCTTAAAGCTTGATGGAGAGGTGGATATTATAGCCTTAGAAATCAAAAGGTTGCAAGCCCTTAAAAAAACAAAAGAGAATAGCGTATCACGCCTTAAAGAATCCCTCACAAGCGCAATGCTCGTGTTTGGTGAAGAAGATGCTAAAGGCATAAGGCGTTATAAAACACCAACGCTTTCCTTGTCCACACGCAAAAGCGAATCTGTGAGCATTGACGATGAAAAAGCTATTCTCAGTCGTTACATTATTACAAAACACGAAGTTAGCAAGTCTCTTATATCGGAGGCTATAAAAAACGGAATCCATGTGGACGGAGCATCTTTAAAAACAAACTACTCCGTTCAAATAAAGTAAATTTGCGATGTCAAATTAATGTGTAACAATAAGTGTATTGAGTGTTTGAAAGGGCCGGAGATTTTCTCCGGCTTTTTATTTTATAATCTATAATTTTGCACACATGAATATAAAGGTGACAATAACATATATAGTTACTGAAGATGAGTGGGAGGAGCTTACCGATGCTTTAAACGAATGTTCTGGTATAAATTCAGACGAAGCTCAAGAGCTTGTAAAAAACGCATTATTGGAAGACCCATTGTATGTGCTTAGAAATTCAACATACAGCATCAAACAAGATTTTAATAGCATATAATTGTTTAGCATATATTTTTTGGTTAGTAAAAATTCAAAAAGAATCCGGTGTTTCATCGGATTTTTTTTTAAATTAATCTAATTTAATCGGTTTTTATAACCAAAGCTCCATTACATTTGTGTCATGGAATTTTATGTTGTAGATTCTGGGAACAAAAGAATAAGGCATAGAGTGTGTTATAATGATATAATTATGTGCTGTTCTTTTCCCGGAGGATGCCACATTATATTATTAAACAAACCATATATTTTTCTTAAAAACACGATTGATGCCGTGTATGACTTTTATTTTAAAAAACAATCCATGTTTATAAGAAGTAGCGCCAACCACATTATAAACACAAACCATATTATAACAGCCGAAGAAAAACCATATTCAGAAGAACTTCTTATAACCCTCACCGGAAACAACAAAGCCGCACTAAGAAAAGGGCATGATTATGCATATTTCATTCTTAACGGTCAAAAAAGGGGGACAACCGTTGTTGAGAACTCGGAAGCAAAAGACCAGATTATTATGTCCGAGATTACAGATGTTAAAAAAATTGTAAACGAGATATACAAACAAACAGGAGAGACGGTTACTACCAGATGGGTGGTAAAAAGATATAAGCAACTAAAAATTCAATTATAATTATGTTTTTAAAAGCCAGCTACAAACATCATTTTAATCATAAAATGTATAATATCAGTCAAGATGATGTCGCATTCATAGAACAAGACGGCGACTATCATAACATATATGTTTCAGGAATTCCTTTTTATATAAACTGTCACGGAAATGGTGGCGTTGTTTTGGAAAGATTCCCAAATCTTATAAAAGCACACAGAAGTTATTTTATAAACCCCAAAATGATTTTTTCGCTTAGTCATAAGCCAGAAAACATGGTGGAGATTAAATTTAAAGATGGTAAAGAATTATCATTCTCGCGAAGCAAGGCTTTGCATCAATTATTTATCGAACAACTTGAGAAAAATGGCTAAGAACGACTTCAACAAATTATTCTGTTTTATCAAGGGTGTTCTTATAAGCGCAGAAGTTATAAAAGCATCCAAGCAAACACTAACACATGATATAAAATATCATTTTAATCATGTTCTTTCATCTTGCAAATTGTTTGAAAAACACATACACACGCTGCTTGGAAAAGATTATGCCCAAATGGAAGATGATATAAACAGTTGCCTTATAGGAATCGTCTGGAATATATACGAGATGAAACCAGAGGAAAGGGAGGCTTTTATAGATTACATGGAGAAATGGGAATATAAAGATGGAAAATAAACAAACGGCAGTGCAATGGCTATTTAAGCAGCTTTGGGAAGAACCAAAGGACAAAATGGTCTGGTATGACATTCTGGATAAGGCCAAAGAAATGGAAAAGGAGCAAACAGAAAAGGCTTATAGTGAAGGATATAACTTTGGGAAATATGGAGAAGAAACAAACGGCAGTGGAGTGGCTTGAGCAAGAGTTTATTGCTTTACAAAATTATGGCATAAATGAACTTGGATTATTTGCCAAAGCAAAAGAAATGGAGAAGGAGCAAATCATTGATGCCCACGATGCCGCTTACATTGCCATGAACCTTGCGTTCAGAGGGTTTGACAGGAGTGTGGAGTATTATGAGAACACTTATGGAAAAGAATGAAGCCGTGAATGTTTGTCACACTTTGAACGCACAGAATAACGGCAAGAGTTTATGTTTGCCGTCAAATGGTCGGGAAGTTCAGCTGGATGAACAGTTTTACTTGTTAGTATGTGCATAGTTTCACCGATGAGATTTGTGCAATATGGCCTAAAAGAGAAGCAAGTAGAAAAGGTTGTGGGTTCAACTCCCACCCCGAACACAAGAACACCTCGTTTACATTAACGATGTGTCGCAAAAGTTGTCAATATTTGCGACAAGAAAACAATATAACTACCTGAAATGGAAGTGATAATCAAATTTAACAATCAGGACGGGGAGGAGGACTACCTCACGGCCCTGAATGGATGGAAGTATAGGCTCGTCCTGTTCGACCTAATGAACCTCCTACGGAGCCACGAAAAGGGCTGGAGCAACGAAGAGTTCAGCCCAGACACCGTGAGACAGTTCATTGCCGACAAATTAGAAGAACACGCAATTAATTTATAATTATTCCCTATTGTCGAAACCATGAATACAGACATAACTAAATGCCAAGGTAAAGATTGCCCTATAAAGGATTCTTGCATGAGATATACAACGCCTCCTAATGAACACAGGCAGTCTTATTTTTCCTTCTCTCCGGGAGAGGTGAATGATGACGGGGTGTATAAATGCGAGATGTATTGGGGTGATGCTCAAGAACAAATTATGAAACAGCTAAATCATATTTTAAATGGGGAATCTTAGACAAAGCATGACCGAAGAAGAGTGGAACACAATGGGGCTTTCAATGGGGCTTGTTCCTAATAATTCCACAGGAAATCGGCTGTGGGAAACTATTCCTGCTACGGGCGACCCTAATCCACTCGCAACATTAGAATGGGACAAAACAAGCATTCCTAATAAGGAATCAGTAGTGGAACATCCAGCTCATTACGGGGGCAAGGACAATCCCTACGAGGCTATAAACATTATTGAGGCTTATAACATGGATTTTATTGAGGGGAATGTCCTTAAATATCTTCTTCGCTATAAAAATAAAAACGGCATAGAAGACCTTAAGAAAGCTCAATGGTATTTAGAAAGGCTTATAAAAAAATTAGCAAAATAAAATAACCCATACTTATGGTTCTTATACTTTGATTTTTAAGGAGTTTTGTATATTTGCATAATACTTTACACTATACAATAACACTTATGTAAATGAACAAATCCTCTTTAGCCCGTGAATACAGGCATAAATACGGCAGTGAAATGCCGACAAAGAAGCTGGCCCGCATTATGTATTCAGAACACACTCTTCTTTTTATAAATTTAGAAGACGCAAGAAATACTTTAAGATACATTGAGGGCAAGTTAGGACATAAAGATGTAAAGGCGGTGAAAGACTCTCCATTTTATATGGACACGCCACGCCCACATAACCCCTATGCTCTTCCGCCAAGTGACGAAAAAGAATACACACCGTATATTATAGAAGGGCCACAAAGAATTGCGGCCTTTTTTGATGTCCATTGCCCCTATCATAGTATAGAAGCGCTGACAGCAGCCTTAGAATGGCTAAGCGAGCAGAAACCTACAATACTCCTAATAGGGGGTGACTTCTTTGACTTCTACGGGTTGTCCCGCTTTATGAAAGACCCAGATAAGCGTTCCCCTGCCGAAGAAATAAGAACGGGTGTAGAACTTTTGCAAGCAATCTTTACGGCTTTGCAACCCAAGAAGGTGGTGTTTAAAATGGGAAACCACGATGAACGCTTTGAGCACTTCCTATGGCAGAAGATGGGCGAGATGAGTGGACTTAATGACTTGGAAGAGCTAAAAGAAATTACTCTTGAGAACATTCTCAGAAGAAGACTTGGGGATAAATTTCCTCTTGACTTTGTTGGTGAGAAGAGAATCATCAAAGCTGGCGATTTAAATATAGCTCATGGACATGAGTTCCCGTCTGGTATAAGTAGCCCGGTGAATATTGCCAGAGGATTATACCTTCGCGCAAAAGCAAACGCTATATGCGGGCATCACCACAAAACAAGTAGCCACACCGAAACCACTATTAACGATGAGATTGTAATTACATATTCGGTGGGATGTTTATGCGAGCTTCATCCATTGTATATGCCAATCAACTCATGGAATCATGGTGTTGCTATGATTACGCTTGACGAGAATCAAAAAATAGATGTTCAGAACAAACGCATTAGAAACGGGAGGATTATGTAAATTTGTGCTATGCCCAAGCACGCCCCCCTCCCATTCCATTTCTATGTAAATGTGAACAACGCCTTCCTCGGCCCCGATATGCCGAAGGGTGTTACAAAAGGGATATGGCACGGCGTATATTGCCGTGAATACCAAACTTTATCTTGCCATGTGTTCCTTGAAAGCGGGGCGCATTGGAGTGGGTTGCCATTACACGCTCTTTCCGTAACGGAAGATTTTATACACCCACCAGAATTCTTGATGCCTTGGGCGGGGATGGGCGAGGAAATAGAAACTGTTTATATGCCTTTCCTTGAGGGCATGGAAATACCCAGCCACTTTGCAAGACATACAGGAATCATTATTGATTGGAAAGATGGGTATAGCCGCTATCCACAAGAGCACAAGCCTCTCAATCTTATACAAATGGGGTCTGGGCAATTTGCTCTACTTCCCAACAATCATTTAATATACAAGGAGAAGCATTTTGTAAATGAAGAGGCTAAAAGATTTTTACAATTTTATCGCAGAGGCGAGGATGTGTATTGGGAGAAAAGCTAACTTTGCTTCAATACAACCAAACACAAACTCTTTATGGCTAATGTAACCCATGCAGACAAAGAGGGTAATTACTTCATCGCAAAGAACACAGCTAAGAATACGATAGTAGTTTACCTTCACCTTGGAACAGAAAAGAACACAAGGGAACTTGGTGTGGTGAACACCGAGACAAAGGTTTTCAGGATAAAAAGGAATCCAGAGAAACACCTTTTCAAAAAGAATCAATCATACGGGTTTAATGAGTATGTTATAAAGACGGCTCAAAAATTTGACACCATACATTTGATTGAGGAAAAGGGTAATCAGTTTCTCTTTCCCAAAAACCTTGTGCTGGAAAAGGGAAGCTATCTTCACTTTAAAAACGAGGGGTTTGAAAAGCAACTATTCGTAAAGCTTACCGATTTAATGCCGTATAAAATTAACCCCTCTATGTAATGGAAAATAATACTGAAAAAATTGGCGTTACGCTTAACCCCCTGCTTGTGGTAGTTGAAAATGCTATATGGAACTTTGAAGCGGATGGTGGAGGCTTACCCGGATTTAACGATGATTCTTTCCGGGCAATAATAAAACTATTCACAACGGCTCTTATAGAACGGATTTGGACTTTGCAAGAAAGGGAAAATATGGATGATGACGAAAGAGTGAAGATGGGGCTAAGTGCAGCAGCAGAAGTAAAAAAGCTTGTAAAGGTGTACGCTAATATTGATACAATGGATTTATATAAACATATATATGAAAAATAAAATCCCATACACCAGTGGCGGTGGAACAAAACCTTATGACACCCCCTTTAATATCAGGTTTAAAAAAGACTTAGATAAATACGGGATAAAGAAAGGCGATGAGAATAAAGCGTATATTGTAAAGATGGTGAAGCTTGATGGGATAATGATTTACCCGCCATACGGATTGAAAGAATTTTACATCAACGCAAAATCTGAGGACGATGTGATAGATATGATTGAGTTTGTTGATATGCCGGAATACAATCAGCCAGACAACCTATTGCCACCAGCGATAGAATCCGGAACAGATGTTATACTGCCTTATTAAGCAACCAGCAACACTTCTGCGTGATTCCCTATCCCCGCGTGCATTTATATTCCCCTCAAAGGATTTAAAGAATGGCTCTTCTGGGTAGATGACATACACCATCCCCACATGACCTATTCGCCCCAACTGTTTGTTGTATACGGTGAACACATCGCAGGGCATAACTGTATGCATGGAAGACACTTGCTTGTCTCTTTTTGCCCAAGACATCGCCATCCCGTTTACGCCCTTGTGCGGAACGCCACATTTCTTCCACAGATATATCATTGTATAACTACACCAAGCCTGTCCGGGGATGCCCCCTGCATATCGTATAATCGAATCAACACGAGGGCCGCGGTTGTTCACCGGGCCTTCCCGCGTTCCAATAAGCTGTTTAGCTTGTTGCTTTATACAACTCACTTGAGCGAGCACAGAGCCGCTATAAGCAAGTGCAAGCCATAGGAGAATAATGCGAGCCATAGTGTCTGGAAGTGATTGTCCTTAACAATGTTTTCGCGCAGCTTGCCGTTCTTTCTATCCCCAAACACTGCCTTAAATAGCGATGGGGTGTTAATGCGGAAGCCAAGCGTGCCAATCACCACCACAATATAATAGCGCGATGGAACGCTAAGCATATCTACATATCTTCCAATAGGGTAGAGGGCAGCAGCTTCATCATGCAACCACTCTCCCACACTGTTGTATATAAGTAGAAACCCAAAATAGTATACTGGGGCGAGTAGCGCTTCATGCCACTCCACCCACAAATCTTTCATCTTACTCATCTTCCTTGCCCCCTATATTTCTTGGGCTTACTAATCTTTGGCCCAAATGATTTTTTATGCTTGCCCTCTCTGCGTTTCCCAAAAGAAATCTTTACAGATGGCGCACTTATTTTACCTCCCTTTGCCATTATTTTTTAGCTGTTTTAGCTGCCTGTTTAAATTGTGCTGCCGTGGGAGCACCAGACTCTCCGGGCTTCCTCATGCGTTCTCCGCTGCCAGCAGCAATGCGCTCCCGCTTAGCGTGTATATTAAAGTAGAGTCCACGCTTAGCCTTCATTTTTTTTAAGGCGTATATCTTAGCAAGCTCTTCTCTTCCTGTTTTATTCTCCATTTTTTTCTTTTGATTTTATTGCTGCTGCACCAACGCCTCCAGCGGTTGCCCCTGTTAGAGATAGCATTTTATTAAGATTCTCCGCGATTAACGAAAAGTTTTTTTCGCTTGGTTCCATGATATTAAACAATCTAAGGAATTTCCTTTCGGAGTATTTCCCAGTATTTAAATCGTATGCTTTTTTAACATCATTGACTGTTATTTTTTGATACGGGTCTTTTATAAGCCCGGTATTTAACATATGTTGCTGAACCTCTGCAAGAAAAGCGCTTTTTTCTCTTCCACCGCTTCCGCTTATAAAATACCCTTGCGCTCTGGGGTCATCCAACATAGACTCTAAAACTTCTACATTAGGATTTTTTATGCCCTGTCCTTTTATTTGCCCCAAATCAGATATTTTTATATTTTGAGGAGATTTTTGTAAATCCCATTTTATATCTAAATCATTAAGAGATATATCAATATCTGATAATTTTTCCCAATAATCATCTTCTTCTATAGGAACTTTAAAACTTTTTATTCTTGCATTTTGGACAGCGTGTTCTATTTCGTGCCTTGTGATTGTTTTTGGAAGAGGGGAGTATGGGGTTAGGCTAATTGTGTTTTGATTGGGATTAAACACGCCATGCGTATCGTAGTCTTTTATTAATTTAATTTCTTGCAAAAGCCGGTCTTTTGTAATTCCCAAATCCAGCATTCTTCGTTTTCCTTCCGGTGTTTGTATGCGAGTTTTAAATTCTTCTAAAGTTATATTTGCTGGGTCGTTTTCCTTAAATTGTGTCAAGTCGTTCATAAGGTCTTGAAATGATTTTTTAGGCTTATCGGAAACACTTCCCAACATTTCTTCTACTGGTTTGGCTTTTGCTCTTTGCAATATCTTCCCGCCCAACTTAGTTAATGACGGAAGTTTGCCTACAGTTTCAATACCCGGTATTGGTAACGCAGCCCCTATAATCTCAAGATTGCTTTGTTCTAATGCTTTACGCCCCTCCTTTGACATTCCCCTTTGCGTCATAAACGCTAAGTTTGGATTGCCCGCATAGTTTCTGCTATTCACATCCGTGGCTGGCAAGTCTATACTGCCAAACTTTTTAGATGTTTCTTCCGCTCTTTTATCTACTTCTTTCCTATACTGCGGGTCGCTGTCGTATTTATACCGATGTGGCGAGGTGTTATATTTTTTTACAAAATACTCTTCAGCCATTCCTGTTTTATCTGCAATAGCCTCTTGGTATTCTTTTTCTTTCTGGGCCTGTTTTTGCGCAAGCCTATAATTCATTCTTGCAATTGCTGGTGCTACATTTCCAGTAGATTCTGCGGGCGCAATAGGTTTAACGGGAGGGTCTATAACAATCCCGTCTTCCGCTACACCACCATTTCTTTTTAAAACTTGCAGTGTTTGAACATAATTGTCCAACACTTTATAATTCTTACGCTCTATAAGGTCTTTGACAAACCCCACTTTTTCTTTTGGTATAACAGCCATAACGCCTTTGCTACTCTTAATAAGCAGCTCCCCTCCTTCCACTTCTAACTTTGTCTTATCCTGCATGGCTATACATTAATGTTATACTTTGTCAATTGAGCAAGGGTGTCTTCCCTCATTGGAACTTGCGCATAGAATACATCGCCTTGCGGGGATGATGGATTGTTATCTCCATCGCCTCCTCCAATTCTTCCAATCCCAGTTCCCAGAATTTGAGCAATCTTATTGCCACCCATTCCAGTCTCGCCCATCATACTGCTGGCAAGCATCATAGGGTTAATCCCTCTTGTATATCCAGCATCACCAGCAGATGCACTACGCATATTCGCATTCTTCGCATCAAAGAATTGCTTAGTCATGCCAAATCCTTTTCCGGCAATATTGGCATACTTCGCAAAGTCGGCCATTTTACTACCTGAAGCATAACCAGTATTTCCTACCGCCATGCCAGCTATTTGCCCAGCAAGTGGTAAATATATTCCAACTTGTTGAGCAATTTTACTGTCTGGACTTCCTTTTGAAATGCCAGCTCCAAGCCCTTTTGCGCCCTGTTGAATAGCCGTGCCTGTTGTGGCCCCTCCGGAGAGGATGCCCCCCGTAATAGCTCCAGCTGTTGTCGCATAACCCCGAATGGAATCCTGTTCACGCAGTTCGTCTCCCTTCGCTCCCCCTACTTTTTGTAAAGCAGAATAGCCCAAATCTGTAAACTGGTCTGTCGCTCCGAATGTGAGCGTATCAAGCAATCCTTCGCCAGCCCCATACGCTCCAGCTCCAATGCTTCTCCAGATTCTTCCGTTCTTAGCAATATCATCTATATCATCCGTGCCGGATATACGCCTAACCACTCCATCCGTCACCTCCAAGTCTATGCCGCCATCCTTGTGACTCTTGCCTTTGAATTGCGTGACAATCTCCCAACTCCCGCCACCAACAAATTCCGAAGCCCCCTCCTTATATATTTGCTTCCCGCGCATTGCAGCTTGCATTGCCCGGATGTGTTTCATTTTATCTACTATAGGGGCATTCATTTTACTATAACGGAATTTAGAGAAGTGATGCTACCGTTTGGATTACTCATAAATGCGTTTGTCACCATTGGTCTTTTTTCCCACACTTTCCACCACTTATCCCTTTTGCCACGAGAAACTACAATCCTGATGGTGTCTTTAAAATAGATGTTTCCAAGTAGGCTATCGTTCTTTGTATACAACATCCCGGCATATCTGCCCTCCATCGTATACACCTTCTCAAGCTTGTTGATTATAATTGTGTCCCGGCTTTTTACAACAACCGGGGCGTGATATTTCAACCCGGCTTTTGTATACTGCTCAATGCCACGAAGCTTAACACCAAACCCATCTCTAATGTTTTTTATCTCACTTGACAACACCCGTCTTGATGTATTCTCTGATAAAACCATTGTATGCGTTTCCGCACGCATCTGATTATAGTTATTCCGTGTAGTGTCTATAGTTGCTTTTAAAGCATCATTCATAGACTGCACATCTTGTCTTAATATCTTGTTCTCACGGCTTGTGATGTGGTAATTATATCCAAGTGCTCCAAGAACAACGGCAAGCATTATAATTACAATTAGGTTGGTGTTCATTTGACATCATCAATAATTGTTTCCGCTTCCTTGCCAAACCACTTTTTAAAAAGAGGTATGAGACGAGCAACGCCCCATATAACTGCTATAATATTTAGTATAAGTTGCAGAATTGGATTCCACTCCTCTGCAATTGTTGATAGCCACCCGTGCAAAGGCTCATAAAAAGCAACATACAACACGAGTGGACTATCTTTAGCAATCTCATAAACAAATAGCTTTGTTTTTATAATGTCGTTTACATCTTCAAACAACTTCATTTCACTTTCCTTTTTAAGTGGTAAAAACAAAGCCAATAGTTTATAGCAAACAACCCGGACATCCACATGACAACAGGAATTTGATTGCTGGTGTATTCATTATATATACCATATACGCCAGCTATTCCACTTAAAGCAGCTAAAAATACTTTTATGCAATCTTGTATTTCGCCGCTCTTGTACATCATGCGCCCTCTTTATGCTTGATACTCAAAAAACGGCATAAGGTTTTCTTTGACATCATCCCAACCCATAAATGTTTTTTCCGGGAGAATGCTCAAAATTTCGTTGTAACTCAGCGGTTTTATTGTTTCATCAATAGCCACCTCCTCGTTTAACAATTGTTTGTATGCTTTTCTATAAGCCTTTTCGCCTTCAGCAGTCCATTGCAATTGATTGTTTTCGCGGACAATTTTTAGCCCATCTTTCATGCAATGGTCTAATTTTAAATCTTCTACCAGTTCGTTAAAACCTTCTATATCACCGGCAAGTTTTTTCACCACCTTGTTAAGCTTTTCAAGAATGGCGTAATCTTCTGTTTTTAAATTTAGCTTAGAGAGACTTTCGCTAAAGTTCTGAAGAATTAGAATTTTTTTGTATGAAACTGTCATTTGTATATTTATTTAATGTGCAAATATAAACTATCCAATCTATACTCTAAATCTTCAATCCTTTGCTCCATTTGTTTTTTTTTGACAGTTAGAGTGAGACACATATCTTCTGTGTTTCTTATCCTCTTTTCAAAACTTTCTTTTTGAACTCCGCTTTTATAAGCTCCCAGCGATATAAGAGAAAAAAGAATAATGTATATAACATAGTCTTTGTCTATCATGCTCTTCTAAAACTTACTGCCAAACTTTTAATACTTTTCTTCCCACGACAACCCCATGCTTTTCTTGACAAATCATTTGGGCATGGAGGGTTTGCACACTTCTTTATACCCGAAGACCTCGCACAATAATTATCGCCTTTTGGAGTGCCGGGAGATATACTATATCCTTTTGCGCCAAATCTTCTGGTTTTACCATTAACAGTCGCTACATACTTTTTTTCTGCCATGATTTATAAATGTGTTTGCTGTTGCAATCCAATGTTTGTGAAACCTAAATATGTACGCTACGCTTTGGAAACAATTTGTGCTATCTATGCTGCTGTATTTTTTTGTTATATATGTCCAATACCCGGCATCATATTTATTACCAAGCAAATCATTAAAGCGTTTTTCACTATATCCATTTATATTAATAACAGTATACTTGCGCTCTAAATAATATTGCTCCTCTCGCCACTTCTCCAGTGTTTTAGTCACCCTAAACCCAGAGATGTCGCTCTCACAAATATACAATTTATTGTTAAAGCTTCTTACAAGTTGGCAATGGTTATACCTGCTTTTTGTATACCATCGTATTAAGCTCCAATAAAACCTCTGGAGCCAATTACCTTTCTCATTTCTGATAAGTATAATGCTCCAATCTTGCATTTAGAATGTGTTAAACTTACCTTCGGCATCTGCCCACACTATCTTCTCCACAACAAAGTCTTCAATCACAATAGATTCGTTCCACATTCCCATGTAGAAATCATACTCACCAACAGAGCCGGGAGTTCCGCATGGCACTATGCTTCCTATAGCATCAACACAGGTGGAGTTGTCTGCTGTAAGGCTGACATACATTGCTCCCGGTGAAATAGGAATCT
>Ga0315903_10006231_pt1 | contig 15297 bp, 35 predicted proteins | sample LakEriMetagenome_7_FD_203524 | JGI IMG/M metagenome (GOLD analysis project Ga0315903, IMG submission 203524) | Freshwater fungal communities from buoy surface, Lake Erie, Ohio, United States - Buoy 2 MA119 | ecosystem: Environmental > Aquatic > Freshwater > Lake | place: USA: Lake Erie, Ohio...
CTCCTACGCCAAACCGGGTACTTTTAGTTCTCAAAACCCCAATTTGTAACCCGGGCGCATTACAATCTGTAGGTGGGCGGGGTCGGATCATGCCGTATTGCAAACCCGGGTATTACAAAATACATTATGGTTTGTATAAATGAGCATTGATTCGACCCGTTTGGGGTCGTTTGGGGTTGTTTGCGGGGGTCAATCGCCCCAATGCACGGGCGGGGCGGGGATATTGGCCAATGCCCGGGGCCAATCGCCCGGGGAATAGTCGACCGGGGCGGGGCTTATGTAATGGCGAAAAATCCCGCGCTGTTCAAGCCCCGTTTTTTGCGAGTGGCAACCCCCGCATAAGGTTTGGAATCGGTTGTTAGTAAACCCCGCCGATCCAATCAATCGCCAAGGTATAACGTGATCAACGTGATCCCCCAACGTAACCCGCCCCGCCAATTGACATGATTGGCATAAGGGTTGTTTGGACAATTGCCCCGCCCTTATCGTTTGCCAAACGGCCGTTTTATATTCCCGGTCGGTTTCGCGTTTGGCCCGGTTGACTGTAGGCGGGGGCGCGTGATCAATACACATTGACGACCCCGGGCGGGTCGGTTGTTTGCATCTATATATAGAACATTGGGGGCGGGGTTGGGTTGGCATACCTTAACTGTACACCTATACATTAGGGTTTGTCCCTATAGAATTTTTTGGGGATAACTGCGACATTAGCTGCACGGGTCAACGTTGGCCCGGGTCACTTTTTAGGATTGATCATGGAATACAAAATTTTGATCGGCATTTTTTGCGCGTTGTTGGCCGTTGTTTTTGCGATTGGTGCATTGGGTTTGGCATTGGGGATCGGCCCGGTTGTTTTCTCACTTTGCACGGTTGCAGTAAGCGGGGCCGGGTTGGTCGTTTTGTCTGGTTTGTTGGGGGAATAATCATGGGTTGGACATCGTTTTTGGACAATCGGGAATTGTCAACCGGGCAAATGTGTACCCGGGAATTTACAGATACAAACCCCGCCGGGGATCGTTGGTCGGTTGTTGACCAATCGACCCGGGGGTCGGTTTGGTATGCGATTGGGCGGGTCGACCGGGTCGGTCAACCCCCCGTTTTTTATGGGTTGGTTTGGTTGACCAGTCGCAAACGGGGCGAATTCTCTTATAAAGATATGAGTGAAGATATGGGGCCATATCGTTGGGATTGTCCGGCCCGGTTGTTGGATCAATTGGATCAATTGGCCCCCAATGCCCCCCAATCGGCATTGGATTGGCGCGCCAAATGCCGGGCAAAGTTGGCCGATAAGCGCAAACCCGCCCGGGATTTTTCCCCCGGTCAAATTGTCCAATTTGGGGCGGGTCGGTTGTTTGAATTGGTCAAACCCGCCGGGCCCCGTTTGGGTTGGTTTGTCAAATTAGCCAATCAACCCGGGTCAATGACCTATAGGGCAACCGCCCGACAAATGGCCCAATCAATCCCACAAATTCCACTCTGATCAGGTACAAAACATGACAACACAAAACATTTTCCAATTTGTCGCAAAGTCGGCCAACGTCAAAACGGGGCCAATCCCCGTATCGTATACCGACCGGGGGTCATGCCCAACCGATTGTCCACTATACAAAAACGGATGTTATGGGGATGATTTTTTTACCCGCATGGTTTGGGACAAAGTACCCGCCCGGGGGGTTGGGGTTGATCAGTTTTGCGAATCAATCGCCGGATTGGCCCCCGATACGTTTTGGAGACATGACGTTGTTGGCGACTTACCCGGGGCGGGGATCAAAATTGACCCGATCCAATTGGGAAAAATTGTTTGGGCCAATCAGGGAAAACGGGGGTTTACCTATACGCACAAAACAACCGACCCCGAAAATTTGCATTGGATCAGAGAATCCAATAAATGGGGTTTTACGGTCAATTTGTCGGGCAATAGCTTAGATCATGCCGATCAATTGGTTGAAACCGGGGCGGGGCCGGTTGTTTGTATTGTCCCAATCGATGCACCCGAAAAACTGACAACCCCCGGGGGCCGACCCGTTGTCGTTTGCCCCGCCCAAACCCGCGAAGATATAACGTGCGCGTCATGCCAATTGTGTCAACGTCAAAACCGGGCGGTGATTGTCGGGTTTCGGGCGCATGGTACAAGGGCAAAACGGGTCGATCAAATGACCCGCAAAACAATTCCAATCCAACCAATCGGGGCATGACATGACAACGATATCAAAATTTCAAACGGGTTTTATTAATGCAATGGTGCAAAGCGCTTATAAATTTGACGCGCAAACGACCAAAACAATCAACGATCCTGTAATGACCGATTGTCAATTAAGGGATTTTTTCTGTTCGTTTTGCGGGTGCAATGAACAACCAATAAATGAATCGTTTTGCTATCCAATTTGCCCACAATGCGGGGGGGTTTGAACATGAATGAAATTTTATTGCATGACATAGAACGATTGAATTATCGCGCTGCAGCAAAATGGATTTTATGCATGGAAGCGATTGATTTATATGATTTTTTGGCCGATACGGGGGCCGATCCATGGGGAAAACCGGGGGCCGATACTCATGCGGGATTGATCGATTTTGCTTTTTTGCATATCGATGACGTTGGCCCGTGCGTTTTATTGGATTGGATTGAACAAACGGGGGGTGACCAATGACCAATCAACAAATTTGCGATTTTTACGACAACAATCCCAATCTGACAATTGCCCAATTAGCGCAAATGCTCAGATTGTCGACTGATCAGGTCAAAACAATCCTACAAACCCCGCCCCCCGTGCAAACATACGGGCGAAACCGGGGCCGATCAAACAACTATAGGGGCTAACATGGGGCGATTTTCTGACATTGACATAGAGTTAAGATATGGCAAAAAACCGACAACAACCCCCCGGGTTGGATCGTTTGGGGTTTGTTTGAATGACACGGGCCAACCGCCCCGGTTTTTCACGTTGTTGCAATTGATCGGAAATATGGGGTTGTTTGCCCCGGTTGACGATCCCGGGTCAATCCTACAATTTGACGTTAACGATTATTGGGAATTGACGTAAAACCAAAACGACCCCGGGTCAATCCGGGGTTTTTTTGGCTTTGTTAAGTAAGTAAGCGCTCACTTCAAAACCCGTTTGCGGGGTTGTTTGGGTTTTGCTGGGGGTTGGCCCGGGTTGGTCATTTGGCCCGTTTGCGGGGCGATTGGCCCCCAACGATTGAACGATTGTTTGGGCGGGGTTTGGCCCCGGTTAATTTGCCCGGTTTGTCGGTTGTTTCGGTTGTTTCGGTTTGCCCCAGCGCCCCGGGAAACATGGGGCGGGTTGGTTTGCTGGGGCGATTGGCGGGGGTTTGCAGCGATTGGGGCGGGTTGGTTGGCCCCGGATCGATTGGGGCGGGTTTGGCATTGGGGCGATTAGGCGGGGCGGGGCGATTGGCCCCCCTGATCACGCAAACCCGGGCGGGGTGTAATGATTTCCCAGCCATTTTGCCATTTTTGTAGGTCGTTGGCCCACATATGGCTTTTGGCTTATGTAAGTGTATGCTTTTATGCTTATATACCGATCCGCTTATATAAGGCAACGCTTAATAAGGGCCAGAAAAGTCCAAAAGCCAACTACGCATTTCGGAAAAAAAATTTTGAAGAAAAAAAATGCCTAGTCAGACTAGGCAAAATATTTCCTTTTCCGAAAATCTGTCGCAAATGCAAAAAAATAAATTTTGTCAGGCTTTCTCAAATTTTCTGACCAAATTTGTTGGTGGCTTCCAAAAACCTTCGTCAATCCTATAGGAAATCACATCTTTGCTCTGTGCTTTGTAGCCAGAAGCGTAAGCAGCCCGAGAAACTGCCAGTGCTTTGGCTTTTGTATCAAATGGCCCTTGCGAACCCCAATACCAGCCGGATTGTTTCTTAACGAGTGGCATTATTTTAGGAATCTTAGTTTGTATTTGGTCGAATCTGCCAAGTCAAGCAGTTCATCCACGATGTTTTGCAGTTCGCTATCCTGTGGGAATCCCGGCATCTTGCGATAGCTTTCGATTTGGTCGCAAACGTACTGAACAAGCGCCAAACCATTTTCCCCTAGAAAAAGTGCCTTTTCCGCGAAAATTATTTTGGAATATCGGCCTTGGTACGCCTCAATAAATTTGTCGGCCAAGTCATCAAGACCATCGTAGAAGTCGCCCAAAGCCATGTGCTGTGAGTAGCTGTCAGTGCCGAGGTGGTGGATATGCCCTGCTGTCACGCCGTTAAGCAGACACATTGCAAACTCTCCCATCACATTGGATGGTGCTTCGTTGATGCTGAATTTCATGGTGAATTCTCCTTGCGTTATTGTATTACGGTAACGTCTTTTGAGCGAGAGCGTATTTTGTTACGGGTTTTTTGGATCATACGGTCATACTCTGAGCGACTAATTGATGATCGCTGTAAGTGATGCCACTCTAAAACCTCGTTAATTGACCTAAGACCTGTCCCTGTCAACAGCATCTTACCTGTGGCTTCATAACGCTTGGCAGCGTGTTTAAGCTCAATCTCGGCCAGCATACAGTCAACCAGTGCTTCAGGGCCAACGCCGTTTCTTGCCATAACCTGACAAATGTTATTCATGTCTACAAGCTCTTGCCATGTGTAGATAGTAGCGTTACCTGTACGCATAGCTTCGATTGCGGCAACTTCTTTAGATTTCAGCTTATCCAAAAACTCGTCAGCGGTTATTGATGCGCCAGTTATTGCGTGAGTTATCGGATTAATTAAATCGTAAATCTTTCTGCGGCACTGTTTTCTCACAAAGATTCCTTGTTAATTATTAATCTGTAAACAAACAAACCAAATTCACGATATTCTTTTTCTACAGTGTGTGAACCAAACCGTTCTTTGCGTAAATGCCGCAATTGTGCGCTGACACTTGATTCTGGATCGCCTGTAAATCTGGAAATCTCTCCAAGCGTCCTCCACTTGCCATCACTCATGCAGTCCCATACACGCAGCAATTGTCCTTTTAGACGTACATCATCTCTTGTCCTGACGTAATCAGAACCATCAAACCTTGGGTTTTCAAATGTCATGTGTTTCCCCTTGCTCGGATGGCGGCGGTAAGAGAAAAAGCCATAGCCTTCATGGCGTTTGCCGCTTCTCCGTCAAAGTCTTCTTCTTGCCTGTCAAACTCCTTAAAAGGAGCTTCCATCACAAGGTCATAAATGGCTTTGCGCTCATCAGCACGGACAAGGGCTTCAAAAACCAAGAAATTGTCAAACAAGCCACCATCTTCCAAGCCTGTCATTCCAGCTTCTTTAGCCATGTCGATCATTTTTCTCATGGTTCATACTCCACAGCAACTACTTCAATCTTGCCATCTGGCAGACGCTTAATAATCATGGCGCAGGATTTGTCTCCAGCTTTGCCCCAATCAACACCCCAAGACACCTCCTGCACAGGTGCTGGCTCATAGTCCAACCCTAACTCACGGGCGTTCTCTGCCTTCTTGTCGAGGGCACGGGTTTGCTTGATAGCGGTGATGGCTTTTTGGGCTTTGTCAACTGCGTTGTATTGGGTGCAGTCTCGTGACAAAGGCGAAAATAAAATGTCCATCCCTTCCAACGCCTCCAGCGCCAAGTTCATTGCCAACTCTTCGTCTTTAGTCATGGCTTCCCTCCAAATCCAATTGCAGCAGCCACAATCAGCATGATGCAGCAGCCAATCTGAGCAAACTGTTTTGATATGTGAGGTGCAATCAAAATGCAAGAGGCCAAAATAAGTAATCGTTCGTCAGTCATAGCGGTGCGTCCTCATGGTCATCAGGATTGAATTTTGGGACTCGGTTACCCGTGTCTTTGGGGTTTGGGAATGTTGGAAAGGGCCACATATCATGTCCCCTTTGTTCCCCAATCGGGCATCTTCTCGCTGGCGGCAAGTGCTTCAAGTTCCACAAACAGTTCGTTTAATTCGTGACTGTTAAACGTGCGGCTGCAATAGCAACCCCAAAAGTAAGCCGCTTCTTCCCAAAGGCATTCCTTAAACAGCCTGTCCCGCACAAATGCGCCGGGAGAATTGGGCATATACAGTTTTAGTGGGTTTTCAATTTCGGCTCTCATAGCCGCTGCAATGGCTGTGTAGTTCATTTCTGTCCTATCTTGTTTAGTGTCCACTCAAGCAATTCTTGCTGAGTGATGTCATAGTAGTCAACAAATCCCTTGCTGCCAACTAGGAAAAACCCTTATGCAATTCTTGAAAACTGACCATGCAATTTTTTAGACGCATCGCAATAAGATTCATATGCCTTGATCTTGCAATCAAACAAGCCTAAATAAATTTTCTTGTTGTTGACAGTGATGTTCGCTATCCATTTTTTTGCCGCTTTGCTCCAACTAACGCCTTTGTAACCGCTTTTGTTAGTGATTGGCATTTTTGTGTTTCTCATGTTTTCGTTACGAGAAGCGGGTCTTAAATTTTCAATTTTGTTATTACATGGATTGCCATCTATGTGGTCAATTTCATTTGGTAAAAATCCAAAATGCCAAAGCCAAATTATTCGGTGCAACTTGTATCTTTTGTAATTTATTGAAACATGGTAACCGTATTTTGCTTTGCATCCAGCAACTGATCCTTGTGGAGATCGACTTTGAATTGATTTTTTTCTAATCAAATTCCCGTTATCGTAGTCAAACAATTCTTTAACAAGTTGTTGCGTAATCATGTCGCACCTCATCATTGGTGGAAGTCATCACTGAAAGACAACAGCAGGGCGGTGATGAATCGCCTTTTCCCCCGCTAAAGGTAGCTGTTGCTAATTATTTTACACGGCTTAGAACCCATTGCAACAACTCTTTTTGCGTGATGTTGTAATGACGCTCAAAAGCCTTTGTTCCCATACCATGTATGCCAGTGTTACCACGGTGATGCTCGACACATAATCCCATCAAAGTTAAATAACTTCCACGCCCCCACCCACCTTCTCTCAGGTGATGTAACTCTACTGGCCCCGGCTCATGGTCGCCATGCAAGTGATGGCACAGCGCACAGCCAAGGCTTGCTACGGCTTGCTTATGCTTCTTCTCTGCGTTCTTCAAGCGTTACCCCGTTTGTGTTGGCCCAGTAAATAAGCCACTCGGTAAAGCTGATGGCTTGCTCTTTTGTAAACCGTCTGCTTTGATGGCCTAGCTGGACAAGTCGTTCGTTATCAATGCTTGGCATGATCTTGCTAATGCTGTCCATTTCGCCACTTTCGTGCGCCCATTGGTCAATCAGGAACCGCTTAAAACTTTCAGCACTCCACCGACTGCCATGCAATTGACTTTGCTTGGCAATTTGACCAATGATGCTGTGCATCAGTTTGTTTTGTTGATCTGTTCTACGGCTAGGTGTCATAGCACCCCAATCATGCGTAAAGCGTCTTCAGGGCCATCAATGCGGTGCAAGCCACCACCTATCCAGTTTCCAAAAAAGTCTTGCTGTAGCCTCGTTAAAGCCTTTTTAGGGCCATCTTTGATCTCAACCAAGTATGTCTGGTTGTTGTACCCGACTAAAAGGTCAACAGGTAGGCCAATGACCCACACATAAGCCCCTGCTGCCCTTAGTGCCGAAACAATCTGCGCTTGGTTGGCATCGACCCTAGCTGCGTATCGCATCTTCAATTCCTATCTTGTAATCTTTAAAAATTGTTCCTTTGCTAGCATCTCCTCGCCAACATTCTTTAACCCAACCACGTTTGCCAGATTTATAGGTTCGCCAATGACCTCGAGCTTGATGCCTTCTTGGACTTGCGTGTGTACCGCCTTGTGATTCACTTTTATGCTTTGATGGCTCAATCACTACCGTGTGCCAATCATAAAGTGGCTTTAATCCACGTTTTGCACGGCTCACATTGGCTTTATGTGGCGTTGGAACATATGCCTGAACCTTCATATCCAAGGATGCGTAAAACATGGTCACAATAGCGCACATCATTGATTGGTCTTGGGGATCAATCGGCTCGTCTACTGGGCCAACTTTTGGCTCGCCATTGTGTTCGGCAAACAAAAATGAGCCAAGAGATTTGTAACCTGTTGGTTTCATAATCCATCCAGATACTACAGTTGCCTCTGGCTCTGCTAACACAGACAGCATAAAGTCACCCTGCTCTGTGCGACCACAAAGCATCATATTTTTGTACGGTGCAGGATGTAGCAAATATTTGCGTTGGTCATAACCAATATATTCTTTAATTGCACCAGTCACATCAAACCATTGCATTTCTGTCGGGTCAAGATCAGAAACCAAAACCATCTTTACCATTTCTTTAATTAAAGGTGTCATTCCAGTTCTCCATCTTGCAGTTTCTTCATGTAACCCCGAATGCGATCTACACAACCAGTGCCGTAAATACGCTCAAGATATTCGATTCTTTCTCTTGTCAACACACTTTTTTTAAGTGTTTGGTAGGTGCAAAGCAAAACCCTTGCTTCTCCAAGCTCTAACCTGTATCTATCGCTTTCATTTTCTATTCCTCGTCTAGTCATGGGTATGGCCTCAATGAAATCAAACCCCACTTCATTTGCGGGTACTTGCGAACAGTATCTGTCTTTTGCAAACGCTGGATACTTGCCCATACTTGTTTTGTTGTCCAGCCAGTGATGATTTCAATCTCTTTGCTAGACAATTCGCCGTGTTCAAGCAGCTTTTTCAGTGCGTAAACTCGTGTCATTCTTGCACCCTTCCACGAATAATTTTCCCAATAAAAGCCCCAACGTCATCATCACGCTTGCTCCACTTGTCGGCTTCTTTTGCACAGGATTCACGTTCTGCGTTTTCAACAGATTCCGCAACTGTAAAAATTAGCATAGCCATGCGCTCATCTAAATCTTTAATGCTCATAACTTTTTCACAAGCATTTTCAAGAATAGGCGTAAGTTTTTCCCAGTTCATTTTGCAATACTCCTTCGCAATGCGGCCATTTTTTCTAATTGTTCGACAGTAGGTGGAACAGCCCTCAATCGCTCTTGCTCAATTTTTATCAGCACAGGGTCACGACCAGCGTGTTGAGCAGGGACTGTTGTTCTAGCAATGTCAGCAGCCTGTTGAGCAAAAGATTGTTTTCCACGAATCTTGGCCCAATCCTCCCTAACAGCCTCCATAAAAGCCAAGTCCCAATCAAGGTACTGATAGCCGTTCATTTTGGCTTTACGAGTAAAAGCATCAAGATGCTCATCAAGTTTGTCAAAGCCTTTTTGCTTGGCCCAATCTTTCACTCTCTGGCTTACAGAAAAATCATCTGAAATTGAAGTCTTGCGCTTAAATTTAGCAGGCTTGCCCTGCGGCAATTCTTTCTTGTGTTCTGTGTTTTGTGTAATGTGTTCTGTGTTATGTGTAGCATTGCCTTCGGATTGCGTTCGCAATGCGTTCGCATCAACAGCTAAGTCTTTGTTTTTGTTAGGTTTTTTGTCCCAACGCGCCTTTGCGCTCTGACTTGCCTTGCTAGATTTCTCTCCAGCCTTTGCCAGTTCTTTGTTGGCACGATGATGAATCCAACCATCGTCAGTTAACTCAAAATACTCTCGCAATACGACTGCAATGCAATCGCTATGCGAACGCATACGAATCTGTCTAGCCACCTCAGACTCATCTAAGGGGATTGGACTTTCGTGAAGGTAGTACCAATCAAGCAAACGCCGATAGGTAAGGTCTTCCATCTCAGAAAGATGTTCGGTATGGCTTTTGTAGTCGCCAATGTTGAATTGGTAATAGTGCATTAAAGCAACTCCGCAAATCTCCCAGAAAGAAACGCACGGAAGGTGGGGAGTTCACTTTTCCCGAGGCTCATGACTTCCTCGGTATCCGGGTTTCAAATAACTATACCACCAATTAAGCTCTTGCAAAAGTGGTGATTGGATGCGGGTTGTAATTGTGTGGTCGGCCAGAGTTTCTTTGGTTAGCAATCTCTTGCTTGCTAAACATACTTGGACGATCATTTTTCCAATTAAAAGCATTGTCAGTTGACTTGGATGACCCATCAGGCCAGTAAGCTACGTCTTGCGTATTCTCAGTTAACTTTTTGCCTGTCAGCTTGTAGGCGTAGTTACGCTTGTCTGTTAAGCCTATGTTTTTGTATTGGTCTAAAACAATCAAGCCTTCCTTGACCAACTCATCCCTAATTTTGGCTGTGCTGACCTCAAACTTGTTCGCCATGTTGTTCATGATTGTTCGGTGCGACTTTGGGCCGTGTTTCAGTTGGTCAAGATAGTACCGTTTTGCTTGAAGCATATCGTCATTTCCTTTTTTGCGGTTAATTCAATGGCACGGGCTAAGAGAGCAACAGTAGCTGCCTCAAAGTCGCCGGGGTCAAAAGTGTACTGCTTCACAGCTTGAATTGCAGTAACGCAAAGCTCCTGTGCTGCGGCTGTTTCGTTTTGGTCTGGTGTAGTCATGCTGGCAAGGTTATCATTGTTGACCAACTTGTCTATTAGGGTTTGTCCTAATGTTTTTTTGTTTGATGGGTCATAACATTGAGGCTCAACAAAACAGGAGTTCACATGAACCGCAAGATTAAGCAAAATATATGGGGCAATTGGTGCGGCTATCGCGGCAACAAACGCACTCACGAATTTGGCACAGATGAAATTGCTGCTGCCTTTTGGTTCTTAACTGGCGCAGTTGATGCCAATATGGGCTATGCACCTGAATGGTTTGACAAGTGCAAGCAAACATTGAAAACTATTTAACAAGACAGGAGTTCACATGAACACAGCATTTCTTACACGAGTTCGCGGCTTGTACTGCGTAGATGGTGTTCCACACCATATTCAACGTCATAACATTCGGCAGTGGGTCAAATCAATTCGCTTTCTTGGCGACAAATGGTTGCTTGCCAAGCAAGTCAAGAGAACAACATGACTGAATATGATGGCGTAGAGTTCTGCGCGTATTGTCTTGACGAGCGCAATGACAAACAATCTTGCTGTCAGGAAAACCACTTTCTTGAATTTAATGATCTTGATGAAAAAACTCAAGAATATCTAAAGGAATCAAAATGAATGTCTATCAAAAACTTAATTCTGCCCGTAATCAATTTCACAACACTGAGATTAAAAAGTCAGGTCACAACAAATTTGCTGGCTACAAATACTTTGAACTTGGTGACTTTATTGAGCCAGCGTTGCGTATCTTTGATGAAGTAGGTTTGACAAGCATCATCAGCTTTGGCAAAGAGTCTGCTGATATGCGAATCATCAACAACAGCAAACCAGAAGAAATGATTGTGATTGAGTCTCCCATGTCGGAGGCCAATCTTAAAGGCTGCCACCCAGTGCAGAACCTTGGCGCTGTGCAAACATACATTCGCAGATACTTATGGGTTGCTGCGCTTGAGATTGTTGAGCATGATGCGCTTGATTCATCTAAGCCTATTGAAAATAAAAAAATCATTATCACCCCATCACAAGGTATTGCAGACACTATTCCTCCAGAGGAAATGCAGTACCTTCAAGAATTAGCGATTGATTTAATCGCTAACGTAGCTGAAGGAAACCCAAAGCAAGCTCTTGACAGGCTTGACTCTGAGAATCTTGAGGCAGATCAAAAGGTCGGATTGTGGTCATTGCTAGACAGCAAAACCCGTTCGGCTATTAAAAAAGCAAAGGAATAAATATGCAATATGACAACACCAATCGCGGAGCCATCTTTAAAAATGATGACAAGCAGCAAGACAATCACCCTGATTACAAGGGCAGTCTAAACGTCAATGGCGTTGATATGTGGGTATCAGGATGGCTTAAAACGTCTGAGAAGACAGGCAATAAATTTATGAGTTTGTCTGTCAAGCCTAAAGATGAAAAGACTGTTAAACAGTCTATAAAACCCAAGCGCCCATCTGCTCAGATGGATGATGACGTACCCTTTTAACTTGGAGAATCAAATGAAAAAAGTTTTTATCGGCATTTGCCTTGCAACCGTAGCCACAATGACTTGGGCTGCTTGCAGCACTCACACTTACATGATTAACGGGCGCACGGTGACTTGTACGACTTGCTGCTACGGCAACAACTGTACGACCAACTGTTTCTGATTAACGGGCCGAAAGCGGATGCTGCACAAGCGGTCAAGCGTTTTTTACCAAAAAAACGGCAGTGCAGACGCAGCGAGTAGGCCCACTTTACAAGGACAAGACATGGATTACGCAAACAAATTCAAAGAATTCTTTGACGTTAAGTTTCCCCGAGTTCGGGCAGATGACCCTATCACATCGTTTGAAGCAGCAGACTCAGTTGAGGAAATGACTGCAAAGCATTGGAATGTCATTTGCAATTGCTTGAAAGAACATGGGCCGCTTGGCAAAGATGGCATTGCAAGGCTAACTGGCTTAGATGGCAATCAGGTTGCTCGGCGCATGAATGAAATGAAAGTTATGAACATGGTGTTCTTAACAGGAAAAAAAGTTAAATCAAATTCAGGACGTAACGAAAGAGAGTGGACAGCATGAAAACAGTTGAAGCATATCAAGCAAGTGACGGGCAAGTTTTTAAATCACTTACTGAGGCCAGAGTGCATGAAGAAGCTCAAGCAATCATGCTGGAAATTGAAGCATTTTTTGCATCAGATGCTTGCGATTACAAAAGCAAACAACAAAAAACCATTATCAAAAAAGCAATACTTGCTTGGGCTTTTTGGAAGGCCGATGGAGGGATCAACCAATGAGCTACGCACAAGTTGAAATGGAAGTTATTAGGTGGGGCGAGGCTCGTCAGATTGTCCAGAACAGCAACCCTAGAGCGCAAGCCATCAAAACGCTAGAAGAAGTTGGCGAGTTGATGCAAGCGATTACAGACAATAACCGCGAAGCAATGATTGACGCATACGGCGATATTCTTGTTACCCTTGTGATGGGTTGCGCCACCGCTGATCTAGACCTTGTAAAGTGTTTTGCTCATGCCTACGAGCAGATTAAAGACCGCAAGGGTTATCTGTCGCCAGAAGGCATTTTTGTAAAGGAGTCGTGATGCTTTGCGATACTTGCCAATCCCCTGACTATTGCATAACTCTTAAACGTTGCGGTATGCGTACTGGTACACAGTCTGCCCTTGACAGACAAGAATCAGGCAGCCATTACAAAGACAAAGGCATCCAGCCTATTGTTTACATTCATGCAAACAATCTTGGCTTTTGTGAAGGCAACGTCATTAAATACGTTACTCGGCACAAAGAAAAGAATGGCGCTGCCGACATACGCAAGGCCATTCATTACCTAGAGTTGTTGCTTGAGTTGCAATATCAGGACAAGACTTCTAGCACATGATTGATGTGCTTGATTCTATCGTCTAGCCCAATAACACCGCCATTGATCTTTTTGGTCATGGCGGTGTAGTCTTTTGCATCTGCCTCTTTGTTTAAGCCACGCTTGTTCCAGAACCATCCCGCTGACAACGCTGCATATTTTGGCGACAACAACAGGTCAGGCGAGTGAATAAAGTCTTGAGACAAAGCATCACCGCATAAAGTGTAATTGTCCTTGCCTGTCAATTGGATCAGCCCTCGGCCTTTGTATAGGCTTCCTTCACCAGTTTCCTCAGTGCCGTTACCCATACGGCCACCGTACACCTTGTTAGCAATCATGTCTGGATTTCGGTGATACGGCTGTGCGTCAGCGACTGTAGGAAAACGTGAAGGCCACACACGGCACAGACTTTCAGCAGAGTAGTTTAAATTCTCTTGCAGGGTTTTAAAGTTGCCTGATTCGTGAGCGCATTGCCCGATAAACGCTGCCATACGCAGTGGCGTATTGATGTCGTAGCGTTGCATAACCTCGTTCAAAGGCTCAAGCCAATCTTCACCAATCTTCAGTTCTTTCAGTTGTTCAGCGGTAATCACTTTGCGTCCTTGTCTTGCTTGTTTGTTTTCATGTCCATGATTTTTTCCAGTGTTCTGCCTCCAAAATAGAAGGACATAACCAGCATCCCCCATTGCCCAAGCAACTCAACATACGACTTGTTGGTGTCGTAATCAAAAGCCGACATCATGGCAAACGTGAAATAGCCCCCCAAAATCAATAGGAGGGTCATAGGGCGAATATTCTTGGACAGCCAAGAGTCAGACCCCATATCTGCTTTTAAACGGTCTGTGAGGTTGTTTTGCTCAGTCTCAAATAGCTTGGTGTCGTTAGCCATCTTTGCTAACTCACCGTCTTGCGCCATCTTTGCCAATTCCATTTGCGCTTTGGCTTTGGCTTCTGGATCAGGCACAAGTTTGTCAATCAACTTGCCGCCGACTTCAAGTAGTGCTGTTAGTGGAAACATCAGTTACCTCTCTTGGTTAGCATTGCTGAAGCAATCTCCAGCATAAATTTAACTTGCTGTATGTCTTGCGGCGGTTCTGTCCAGCCTACCGTAATCTGCCCGACAAACCTGTAGCTATCTGGTGGAACACTTACCCGACAAGTAAAAGCCACACCTTTTTCCAAGTACCACAGCCCTACCTCGGACTGCGCGTAGCGGTAATCACTACAGGGAATTTCGTTGGTCATCAGCTTTACAACATCAGAATTGTTGGCAGAGTTCTGGCTAAACAACCCTACGTCAATGTCTTCAATGCTTTTGTCCCGGCCATCTTTGGTGTATGCCCTATACAGCGTTCTGCTGTTAAACAATGGGTTGACCTTAAACACAGCAACAACAGTAGCGCCTGTTTTCTTCATCAGCATTGAGCCTACGTCATCTGCTCTTGCGGTATTGATCTCCGGCAGCTTCTTAGATTCCTTGTAGGCATCCAGCATAAATGTTTGGTTTTGCCAAAGAAAATAACCAGCAAAAGCAATAACGCCCATCAAGATAATAGCAAACAACTTAAAAGGCGAATCTACATACCCAAGCACTTTGTCTAAGGTTGTATTGGCGTTTAGCTTCTCGTCACTCATCTCAAGTGCAACATATACAAGATGATGCCGTAGGTCAGCAATGCGGCAAGAATTAAAGAGGCCATGCCAACTGCAATGTATTCAACAAGTTGTGCAAGGGCTTCTTTGCGTCTTTGTGCTTCACGCTCTGCCGCTTCTTTGGCTTCTCTGCGTTGACGGGCAGCTTGGGCTTGGAACTTTTGCCAATCACCCCACATCCCCGGCCTACCCGCATAAACCATGCGCTCACGCAGTTCTTCTTCCTGTTGGCGCAGTTGTTCAAGCGCCATAAATTCTTCAAGGTCTGAACCGCCACCTTTTTTAGTGACGTTCTCTTGAATCTTAGCTTTGTTGTCAAAGTAGTCAAAAACCCGTGAGCCAAGCTGGTGCAATTCCTTGCCGTTAGCCAAAGCACCTTTTATTACAGCAAAGGCAGCATTAGCCGCAGCAATCTCAG